>Ga0075017_100000547_pt1 | contig 21173 bp, 13 predicted proteins | sample AleBraG_ABR_2012_FD_71475 | JGI IMG/M metagenome (GOLD analysis project Ga0075017, IMG submission 71475) | Freshwater sediment microbial communities in response to fracking from Pennsylvania, USA - Alex Branch Run_MetaG_ABR_2012 | ecosystem: Environmental > Aquatic > Freshwater > Creek >... | reverse complement strand
CCCATTTTGAGCGAACCCCATTTCGTGCGAGTTGGCGTATCTTCGCGGTGCTGCTCCTTTCCGGAAGCATGTGGGCGGCTCCTCAGGTCAGTCAGATCGGACCCGGTTTGTATGCCTATATTTCGGATAACGATTCCAGTTCGAACTCAACTTTTCTGGTCGGGAACAAAGGCATCCTTGTTGTCGACACCGGCTTCGACGCGAAAGAAGGTGGCAAACTTCTGCAGGAGATCCGCAAGGTCTCGAATCTCCCGGTGCTCTACGTGGTCAATACGCACTATCATCCCGACCATCAGGGCGGAAACTCGACTGTCGGTCCGAACGCAGTTATCGTCACGACTGATTTCACACGCGCGCGAACGCTCGAAGTGATGCAGTCCTCGCCTGACGGACAATCCCGCTTCCAGCCGGCCGACCTCACGTTCCAACAGAAAGTCACGATTCACCTGGAACCTTATACTGCCGAGATCTATTTCCCGGGCAAGGCCCACACCTCCGGAGATGCGTTGGTCTACTTCCCCCGTCAGCGCGCCGTCGCGGCGGGAGACTTGTTTCTTAACAGATCCTCCCCCGCGATGGACCAGGGCAGCGTGGAAAACTGGATCAAGGCGCTCGACCAGGTCCTCGCCCTTTCTCCCGAGAAAGTTGTCCCCGGCCATTTCGAACTCGCGACGAAGGCTGATCTGCAGCGTTTTCGGGACTACCTCAATGATCTTTTCACGCAGGTGAGTGCGCTCTACAAGAGCGGCGTGAAGGAGCAGGATGCGGTGCGCCAGATTCACATGGAGAAATACAAGGACTTCCGCCAGTATCCCCAGTTCCACGCGACGTTTGCCGACAACGCCGAGGTGATTTATCAGCAACTCCAGCAGCAGTGAATCCGCGGTGACCGACTTCCCTATTGCCTGGGTGCGAAGTTCCTTTCCCGCACTCAACAGCGGAGACAATTTCGTATTTTTCGACAACGGCGCCGGAGCTCAGGTACCACAGCGCGTGCTGGACGCGGTTCACGACCATCTTCTGAACCGGCATGTGCAGCGGGGCGGTCGCTACGGCAGGAGCCAGGAAGTCGACGCGGGCATTCAGCGCACGCGGGAGAGCGTCGCCACTTTTCTGAATGCGCGTGAGCCTGAGGAAGTGGCATTCGGCATGAATGCGACTTCCTTCATCCGGATCGTGAGTCTGGCTTTGGCCGAGACTCTCCGCGACCGCAAGGAAATCATCGTCAGCGACATGGATCACGAGGCAAATGTCGCCACCTGGCTCATTCTGCAACGCAACGGCGTACAGATTCGCTGGTGGAATATGCGCGATGACGGAACGCTTCACGTGGATGACCTGAAGCCCCTATTGAATAACCGCACTCGGCTGGTTGCCTGCACACTGGCTTCAAACGCGCTGGGCTCCATCGTCGATGTCAAAGAAGTCGCTCGTCTGGCGCACGCCGCGGGCGCCGAGGTTTTTCTGGATGCGGTTCACTATGCGCCTCACGGACCCATCGACGTTCAAGAGATGGATTGCGACTACCTCGTTTGTTCCGGCTACAAGATCTTTGCGCCGCACATGGGTTTTCTTTGGGGCAAGCGCAGGGCGCTCGAAGCACTGCCGACGTTTCGCGAAGATTTCATTCCCGACACCGTGCCCACCAAGATTGAAGTAGGCACTTTTGTCTATGAGAACGTCGCCGGCATGGACGCGGCCATCGGTTATCTAGAGGAACTGGGGACTCGCGTGTCGAAAAATGGGCATCCGAAGTCGCGTCGTGCTGCCTTGGTGACAGCTATGGAAGCGATCCGAGAATACGAGGTCTCACTATCTTCCCGACTTCTGCATGGCCTGGCTCGGATGAAGTCGGTCGCAGTCTATGGGATTCAGGATGCCAGATCGGTGCGCACGCGTGTCCCCACCATTTGCTTCAATGTGCACAATGTCGCTCCCGCCGAGGTTTCGACTTTTCTTGCTGCGAAAGGCATCGGAGTGCGCGACGGCAACATGTATTCGCCCCGTCTGCTGACACGCTTGCGTATCGCTCCCGAGAGCGGCGCAGTTCGCGCTTCCCTGGCCCACTACAATTCATTTGAGGAAGTCGATCGCTTTCTGCACGCACTTCAAGAAATTGCGGGCAACTGACCTTTCGTCGTGTGCACACTTTTCAGGGCTTCAAGAGAGGCGTGAATCGTGCCTGATGTCGACAGCTCAGACTCCACTCAAGTTGACCGTCACCCCATGTCTGGCGAGCAGGAAGGACTTCAGCGACAACTAAGCCAGCGCCAGTTGACCATGATTGCGATCGGCGGCGCGATCGGCGTCGGCCTCTTTCTGGGCAGCAGTGTGACCATCGAACTTGCCGGGCCGGCCGTGATCATCACCTACCTGCTGGGGGCGCTCATCGCCATGGTCATCGCCTACTCGCTAGCCGAGATGGCAGTGGTGCATCCGGTGTCCGGTTCTTTCGGAATCTACGCGGAGAAATATCTCAGCCCCTGGGCCGGATTCTGTGTTCGCGCCACGTATGGCCTGGGGCAGATTATCGCTATCGGCGCCGAAGTCACCGCAGTCGCGATCTACTTCTCTTTCTGGTTCCCAGCTGTTCCCGGCTGGATTTGGGTAGTGCTGGTGTCGGCCGGACTCGTCGTGGTGAACGCCATGCAAGTGGGTAACTTCGGGGAATTCGAATACTGGTTCGCGATGATCAAGGTGGTGGCGATTATCGGTTTCATCGCGGTCGGACTCTCGCTGATCACCGGTATCGGACCGTGGCACGCGATTGGCTTGGCTAACCTCACCCGAAATGGAGGTTTCCTTGCGCACGGCTGGCGCGGGGTTTGGCTGGCTCTCACTCTGGTCATCACCAGTTACATGGGAGTGGAAGTGATCGCCGTAACTGCGGGTGAGGCGCAAAATCCAGAACAATCGATTCCGCGCGCGATGCGAACCATTGTGTTCCGCCTGATCATTTTTTACGTAGTTGCGATTTCCATCATGCTGGCTATGACTCCCTGGAACCGCACCGGCAGTGCGAGCGTGAGCGGAAGTCCCTTCGTTCGGGCGTTCGCCACCGTTGGTATTCCTTACGCCGCGAGCATCATGAACCTGGTGGTGATCACAGCGGCGCTCTCCAGCGCAAACACAAATCTCTATCTCTCTACGCGCATGTTGTTTTCCCTGTCTCGCGGTCAATATGCGCCGGCCTGGCTGGGAAGGCTCGGTCGCAATGGTGTGCCACATCGCGCGCTTGCCATTTCCGCAGGCGGTATGGTGGCTGCGATCCTGCTGGCCGTCTTTGCCCCCAAGAACGCTTTCTTACTTCTGTACGGCACGGCCGTGGCCGGAATGTTCTTCGTGTGGACTGTAATTCTGCTGACCCATCTCCGCTTCAGGCAATCCATCAGCAAGCAGACGCTGCAGAAGCTACCCCTTAAGCTGCGCTTTCATCCCTTGCCCACGTGGGCAGCCATCGCAGCGATCTCGGCAATTGCGCTCAGTACATTCTGGGTGGATGGGCTGCGCTACACCATTCCCACCTTTGCGCCATTTCTGCTGATTATGTCTCTCGCGTACATGAAGTACAAAAGCAAGATCGAAGGCGGTGGGCTCCGCCAATAGCCCGGCTGTAATCCCCTCCCGACCCAACTTCGCTACGTGCATACCATCCATTTGACATCGTGGAAGGCCGCGAGTATGATCCGCGCCTCGGGGAACAAGGTCGGGGGCAGTCTAAACAGAGGCCCAGCAACAAGATAAACGTCACACGGAGGACAGGATGCCAAATTCGAACTGGAGCCATTCTCTGGGACCGTACGCCGTTGCGGTCGATACCGTGAGCGGTACGGGCACAATCACATTCACTTTCGCAAGCGGGTCTTCGGGTCCCCTCGGCACCAGCGCAACCTACACCCCGCCTCCTGGCACGGTGCCAAATTCCGGTGGTGGCAATTTGGGTGCGGCCAACGGAACCGTAAGTAATGTAGCGTGGGACGGTACCAATCTGAGCTTTGGCTATTCAGGCTACACGTATTCCGGTGGGATCAAGGTTCCGGCCGGGACGCAGACCAAGTTCCAGGGAACGATCGTGCTGCCGGGCGCTGCGGGTGTGACCAAGAATTGGACCGCAACCCACTAGAATTTGACCTGGTGTCTCTTGTCCCGGACAGGAACTGTTTGCGAAGTGTCGGAAACCCCTCCTCTGGACGGCCTGATCCATCACTGAGCCGCCGCCCGGTGTTGTCCCTCTGCGACCAGAGCCTTAAAACGCGAATCTCCGTGCAGTGAAGCGAGATCTGGATCATCCCCAATATGCGCCATGGATGCGGCTAGCAACCCATGCTCGATCGCATGATGAAGCAGTGTCAGCGCCTCGTCTTTCTGCCCTAAATGAGCAAGATTGCACGCGAGGTTGTACTCCACCACAGCGGCATCGGGATTGTCGGGCGCGAGAACGCGGCGCTGGACGTCGAGAGTTTCACGCTCCAGCTTGGCGGCGTCGGAGTAACGGCCCTCCCCGTTCATGACCGTCGCCAGGCTGTCCATTGACTTCAGGGTTTCGGGATGATCGGGACCCAGGACACGGCGCTGAATATCGAGTGTTTGCTGCATCAGGCTCTCCGCTTCCGTCAGCCGGTTTTCTTCTGACAGGATGCGCGCCAAAAGGTTCGTGGCTCTCACGGTCTCGGGGTGTTCCGCTCCCAGGATGCGGCGATCAGCTTCAAGCACCTGACGCTCCAGATTCTCTGCCTCGGCAAACTTTTCCTCATCGTACAGGGTGCCGGCGAGATTATGCATTGAAGCGAGAGTGTCTCGGTGCTCTGGCCCAAGCACTCGGCGGCGCATATCGAGAGTCTCACGATGCAACTTCTCGGCCTCAGCGAGTTTACCTTGCCGTTCCAGAGTCGCGGCCAGATCGCTTTGGGTCCTTAAAGTATCTGGATGGTCCGCGCCGAGAACACTACGCTGCAGGTCAAGGGTTTCGCGTTGTAATTTCTCCGCGTCAGAAAAGCGGCCCTCATTCCTGAGAACCCACGCTAGGTCTCCCATCGATGTGAGCGTGTCCGGATGCTTTGGGCCGAGAGTACGACCGCGAATTTCGAGCGCCGTCCCGAGCAGGGACTCCGCCTGGTGATACAGGCCGAGGTCGTCGTACACATCTCCCATAACACTCATCATTTGGGCCTGAAGTTCGGGATCCTTGGCCAGGCTGGTACCAATGTCCTTCGATGCCTTGTCCAGGATTTCGCGGGCCGTAACCGAATTACCCCGGGATTCGCTGGGGTCCGACAGTTTGAACATCCCGGTTAGGAAGTTCGTCACGCGATTCGCTCGGTCACGCTCTCGAGTGATTCGCCGCAGTTGAATTGCCTGCATGACGGCAAATCCCGACAGCAGCACGAAGAAAGCCGCCGCGACTGCGACCGCTGCGCGATGGCGACGCACGTATTTCTGCAGACGGTAACTCGTGCTGGCAGGCCGGGCAATGATCGGTTCGTTACGCAGGTAGCGCCGGATATCGGCAGCGAGTTCGGACGGCGTGCCATACCGCCGGGTGCGGTCTTTCTCCAGCGCTTTCATGGTGATCCAATCGAGGTCACCCTGCAGCAAGCTGGTTAGCTGTCCTGTCTCCGCGCCGCGCATCCTTGCCAATTCCGTCGAGGCTTTCTTATCGCTCCCGATCTTGGTGCTGGGGAGCAATGGATCTTCGTCCCGCAAGCGGCGCAGGAACTCATCCAGAGTCTGCTTGTGTTTAGCTTCGACCGGAAGGAAACCGGTGAGTAAAACATAGAGCACGGCGCCGAGCGCATACACATCGGTGCGGGTATCGACGTCCTGAGCCGCAGGGTTAGCTTGCTCCGGACTCATATAACCCGGAGTTCCGACCCAATCACCCACTCGCGTAAAGTCGGCTCCCGCGTCTGCCCGGGAGGTCACAGCCTTGGCCAACCCGAAGTCGATGATCCGGGGTGTGGCTTCCCCATCCAGCTCGACCACCAAGATGTTGGCCGGCTTGAGATCGCGGTGCATGATCGCCTTCTGATGCGCGTGCTGCACTCCCTCGCAAAGTTTGATAAACAGTTCCAGACGTTGACGGATGCTCAGCTTTCTCTTGTCGCAATACTCCGTGATCGGAAGGCCGGGCACGTATTCCATCACGAAGTACGGCTGGCCGTCGGGAGTGGCGCCGGCATCAAACACCTTGGCTATGCAGGGATGATTCATGCTCGCCAAAGCTTGCCGCTCAGAAGCAAAGCGTTGCAGGAGGCCGTCGTCGAAGAATCCGACGCGGATCAGCTTGAGCGCGACTTCCCGATCGAGTGGGGCGGTCTGATGGGCCAACCACACTTGTCCCATGCCGCCTTCGCCCAGCTTCCTTATTAATTCGTAAGACCCGATGGATTTCCGTGGATGGTTGATAACCGCTGCGTCAAACTGACTGGAGGAAACGTCGCGGGTTGCGTCCAAACCCAAGGTTGGCGCCGAATCGCTCTGGCTGCTCGATTTGACACTCTTGACGGCCTCATCAGGTTCTGCCATGTCCCTCCGAAGAAGAGACCCTGAATCGGTGAAATTCTAGCACACAGCGATTCGCCTAGAACTCTGAAAGGACGCGGGATCGAACGTGTCCGTGCTGGCCCGGCGTCACTGACCAGCCCCGTGGAGGGAGCCATCAAAGCCAAGTGGCTTGACGGGTCTGAAATTGGAAAACATTCAAGTTCTGCGTGTAGTCTGAACCTGGATGCTTCGACCGCCACAATTTCAACCACGCTCGACAACCAGACTAATCTATTTCGCCATCGTCCAGCGCTAGCTAGCGCTGGTCCCGAGTTCTTCAATTTTCATCGTAGCTACGAAGAGATCATCAGTGGGCCCTCCCCACCGGCTCGGTGAATTTCTCGTCATCGACGGCAACATCGTGCTGCACCCGGTTGATCTGGATTGTGAAGCGTCCACCCGGGCGAGTAATAGCCCAACGGAACGGTATCCTCTCTCCATCTTCCTCACGATAATCTGCGTAGTCCACTTGAGTGGGAGTGAGGCCAAATGGAGTGTCCACATAACGCAAGAGGCGAACCAGCAAGCCGGAGTCCACATCGAAGTAAAGGTTAACATCTGGAAAGTTGTCGCGTGCGGCAGAAACAAGATATGCCGGATGGCCGTCGATTTCTTCCTGGCGTTGCACATGTAGATCTTTGAAGACTGGTCTGGGGTCAAAAGCAAACAGCGGGTAAGTCTCCATTCGCGCCCCGTCGACTTCGGCCGCACTCATTTCATGCGTGCTGCGACCCGGAGTGCTCAGCCATCCTGCTTGCGCATTGAATCCGGTAATACTATCGCCCCCTGGGAAGTGCACTGTGGTGATGCGATTGCTTGCCCCTTTGGTCAGTACTTCTACCGGAAACTTCGCGGCGCCCACGGTTAATGTTCCTTGTTGAAGGCGAGTTAACATTCCCGCGGCAGCGGTGGCACGTCCCGTTGCCTGCAAGTATTTGTCGATGATCTTGCCTGTGCTTGGGAGAGTAGACGCGTTTCCCCCCTTGAAGTTCGCGCTCTCAGTTTGCGCAGGCGGCACTGCGTCTTCCTCGATGACTGGCGTGGATGCCGGCTTGTGGGCGCCCCGATGGCAAGCGTAACAGGTCACTTCCTTACGCCCATCAAAGTTATCCTTATTAATAGCGGACATCATCTGCATCATTTTGCGTGCGGTCCGTTTGGTTTCCTTGTCGTCTTTGTCGAAGGCATTTTCCAGGTGGCAGAAGTCGCACTGTACGCCCAAAGATGCCGTGATGAGTTGCATCGCCGGAATGAGTTGATCGGCTGGCACTCCCTTGAGCACCTGAATATTCTTGTAAACCTGCTCGGCCGTCTTGTGGGGAGTGGTGGACGTCGAAATTTGCGCGGACTGCGCCCCGCAGATTTCGCTCAACGCTAGCACGGCTACTACCAAGCCTCTGGTAAGCAAGACTCTGTTTGTTCCAAGCGTCATTCTATCCTTCGCGAAGGCGCATCCAATTCTAGACAGGAATGCTCTGCAGTTCTGGCTCTTTGGGCAGATCATGCACCGGGCGGTGGCCGCGAACGGCGAAGTAGAGTACGTAGATATGACAGACAAATGGAACCAGAAAAGCGTATCGAATATTACTCATGTCCGAGATGTATCCCATGGCGGCTGGAAAAATCGCACCCCCGATAATCGACATTACTAATAAGGAAGAGCCGAGCTTGGTGTGTGGACCCAGGTGCTTGATGCTCAGGGCGAAGATGGTGGGAAACATGATCGAATGAAAGAATCCGATCACAACAATTGCCCAGACCGGAGCCGCGCCGGTCGCCATCAGCACGATCGTCAGACAGGTTAAGGACGCGACGCCAAATAACGCAAGCAAGCGAGATGCGGGTATGTGCTTCATTACCGCCGACCCCACAAATCTGCCGATCATAAACCCGAGCAAGTGCAGCTTTAAATAGTTTGCGGCATGCTTCTCCGGCAGACCCGGCATGTTGAATTGCGCAAAGCGGATCACAAAACTCGCAACTCCAACCTGCGCACCCACGTAAAAGAACTGCGCCAGCACACCTTTGAGCAGATGTTTATACGGCCACAGTCCGCGGAGGCCTGTGGCTGGCGCGGAGATTTCTTCGTCGCCATCTTCTTCTGCGATTTCGGGCAGCTTGGACAAGAAAATGAGTAACGCTACAGCGAGAAAGAGACCGGTGATCACCAGATGAGGTCGGCAAGGAGATTTATGGCAAGGTGTTGGAAATCGCTGCCGGTGCAAAAAGCTGCTCAGAGAGCCTTGGACACCAGGAATTCGTGCTCACTTACAAGTCCTTCGAACCCATCGGACCACACTGTCTGCCAACGTAGACTGAGCGACTTCATGTCGTTCTTCAAAATCCAAGTCGTTTTTGAAATGAACAGGATACAGAAAAGCGTGTCACACTGTTATATCAGTCAAAATTCGAGCCGCGAATGGATTTTTGGCGCACAACAGCCATCGGTCACGCTCAAGTCGTAGGGCGCAGCTGTCAGTGGCAACACTGGAGTGCAAGTTCGCGGAATTCGGAAAACTGGTTCCGAACCCCCAGTTTCTCAAGGCATTCCCGATCGGACTCCCTGAGTTCAGATCCGGTGGAATCCTGGCGATGAGCATGCAGTTCGTGGGCCAGGAGATCTGCAACATAGACGGCCACCGAACTATCAAAGCCCGAGTGCGGGATCCGAGTGGGTTTGTGATGGTGCGCGATGGCCTCAACGGCGAGGTTGGGGATTCCCCACAATCCGAGGAGGTAAGCGCCGATCTCCGCGTGTGAAGTGCCGAGGAGTTCCTGTTCGGCTTCGAAGGGCTCGCAGTTGCGCTCGCCGGCACGTGCCTGCACAGCGCAGAATTTCTCGGGCATTTTACTTGCCAGGAAGAGTCTTCCAATATCGTGGAGAAGCGCGGCCACGACGGTAACTTCGCGAAGTTTCGGCTCCACGGGAAGGGTTCCGGCAATCGAGGCGGTGCGTTGCGCATGTCGCTGAATGGACTCGCAAACCGACTGGGAAATTCGCGCATCCGGCACAAAGACCCTGAAGGTCTCGGAAGCTAACGCCAGATTCTTGACGGTTTCCATCCCCAGGTATGCGACCGCGTTCTGTAAGCTGGTGACTCTCTGTGCCAGACCGAAGAATGCGCTATTGACGAGCTGCAAGACCTTGGCCGACATCGCGATGTCTTGCTCGATGATGGCTGTAACCTGGCTTATGGAAGTGTTCGGGTCCTTCACCGCTTGAGTAAGAGAGAGGTACGTGCGCGAAAGTGAGGGCAGTTCACCGACCGTTCCAATGACTTTGCGAATCTCAACTGTGGACAATAAGTCCTGCAGAGTACATACACGTTCGATCGTGGACAGCAGTTCCGAGGCATTACATGGCTTGGTGAGAAAGCGGTGAGCTACAGGGACTGCACGAGTCGCCCAGCCAACTTCGGAATGTCCGGAAAGGACGATTCGTACCGTGCTCGGGAAGCGGTCACGAATGTGGCCCAGGAGTGTGGCACCATCCATTCCTGGCATCCGCATGTCGGAAATGACTACATCGAAACTGCCTGCCTCACACGCCTGTAAGGCACACTCGCCACCTACCGCAAACTGCATCTCCCAACGGGTCCGTTCTGCGTGCAGCATGCGACGGATGCCGTCGAGAACTTTGCTTTCATCGTCCACGAACAAGATGCGTTTCATGCCGAAACCGCCTTGGCAGCAAGGGCCTGGCCATCATGAGGCATGCGGATGATGAAGGTTGTTCCTTTTCCCTCCTCGGTTTCGAAGTGAATGCTTCCGTTGTGTTTGTTAACCACTACGGAGCGTGCGATTGCCAAACCCTGCCCGGTTCCCTTGCCGATTTCTTTGGTCGTAAAGAAGGGATCGAATATTCGAGCGCGCACCTTTTCCGGAATTCCCGTGCCGGTGTCCTGGATTCGGATTTCAGCCCACCGCTCACAATTCCGGGTTTGCACGCTGATTTTTCCTTTTCCAGAACCTGATTGTCCGACAACGTCGGCGATGGCATGTGCGGCGTTGACGATCAGGTTCAGGATGACCTGGTTGAATTCGCCGGGTAAGCAAGGGATCAGGGGCAGTGAGGGGTCGTAGTCGGATTCCATGTCCGCCACGTATTTCCACTCATTGCGTGCGACCGTGATGGTGCTTTCAATGGCGCGATTCAAATCCAATGGGATCTTCTCTTTCGTGCCAGGATGGGAGAATTCCTTCATTGCGCTGACCAGCGTAGACACTCGAGTTATGCCCTCCAGGGTCTGATCAAACGCCTTGGGAATTTCCTCCAACAGATAGTCCACATCCACGCGTTTGACGGCGGCCGCGACTTCCTTGACTGTTTCGCAAGACGGAGCTTTGCCGTCGCATTCCACCAACAGCCGTTCATAACCCGCCAGCAGGCTCTTCAAGTCCTCGAAGGCATCTTTCAAGAACCTTACGTTGTCTCCGATATATTGAGTGGGGGTGTTGATTTCGTGCGCTATTCCAGCCGCCAGTTGTCCTACTGATTCCAGTTTCTGTGCCTGAAAAAGTTGCTCTCGCAAGCTCTTATGTTCGGTAATTTCCTCGTTCATTCCCTCATAGCGGACGACCTCGCCGTTTTCACGAATGGCACGAACGCTGGAGACGAGCCAGATCTTGCTGCCATCCTTGCGAAAAACCTCGCATTCAAAGTTTTGCACACTGCCGAGCTTATCCATCTCGAGCACGAACTCTTCGCGGCGTTTGGGGTCGACATAGATCTGCCGGCCTATGTCAGTGATGCCAGCGATCATCGCTTCCGGGGAATCGTACCCGAAGGTGCGAGCCATCGCCGGGTTCACGCTCAGGAAACGGCCACTCGGGGTACTCTGAAAAATGCCGACTATGGCATCGTCAAATATTCCGCGATACTTCCGCTCTGCTTCCCGCAGTGCGTTTTCGGCTCTCTTACGATCACCTATGTCGTGACCGACGCCCGCGATGCCTATAACCCGGCCTCTGCTATCGCGCAGCGGTACTTTAGTCGTCAGAATGTGGATTTCGTTTCCTTCACCATCGACACCTGTTTCTTCGCGATTGAGCAAGGGCTGCCCTGAACGCATTATGCTCTGCTCGTCTTCGTAGTAGCTGGTAGCCATGTCCTCGGGAAAGAAATCAAAATCGGTTTTCCCTATCAGTTCTTCCGGCGTTTCGACTCCGGCTACACGCGCGACATGAAGATTGGCTATCACGAACCGGCTCTTCGCATCTTTCACGTACATGAAATCCGGGATGTTGTCGATTAAGGCGCGCAGCATTTTCCACTCGTTGTCCAATTGCAGTTGTTGGGCGGAAAGCCGGCGATCTACCACAGAAGTGATCAGGGCAAAGCCCAGGATCACGAAGGTTACCGCCAGAATGGCGAAGCTTGCGATGGCCGATATGTCTACCGACTGGGACAGGTCTGGTGCTTTGTCCGTGGGTATGAAACTAACGGCCGCCATCCCGGTATAGTGCATGACAGGAATTGCCAGACCCATGATCAGGGCGATGACAGCCTTGAGCTTCTCGCTCCGATCCTCATTGCGGAAGTAAGAAATAAGGACCAGGCCCACAAACGAGATCACGACTGCCAAAACCACCGACAGGACCCACAGGCCACGGTTGTAGTGGTGCATCGCGGTAAGGCGCATCGCGTCCATACCGGTGTAGTGCATGGTCGCGATACCGGTGCCCATCAGTAGACTCCCGGCAGCTACATGAATCGACGTCATCGGTTCTCGACTGACTACGTATAGAGCGATTGAAGACGCGAGGACCGCAGCCAACAGTGAGAACACGACGGTGGGAAGGTGATAGTAAACCGGTATCGGCAAGCGGTAGGCCAGCATCCCGGTGTAGTGCATAGCCCAGATGCCACTCCCCATGGCAAACGCACCTCCCATCAGCCATGCGAGGCGGGTACGTCCTCGATTTGCGGACACGCGTCCTGCCAGATCGATTGCCGCATAGGAGGCAAGAATTGCCATTACCACCGAGAGCGCGACCAGGCGATGGTCGTACGTTACCGGGATGGGTGTCATTCCACTCATTTAGTGGCTTCATGCAACGCGAGCGAGTGAGTTACAGGAGAGCGTATCGGCACTATCGGATGAACTGGTTGCCTTCAGTCCCCAGCTCGCATATCGGAAGTAACTGATTGGTTTGGCTAGCTGTGCCGATTAGACGACGGCGATGTTCCGAGACTAGGTTCCGGATGAGCTGCGGGCGGAGGTGGCAACTTGGCTGACAAAATCCTGTTCGTAGATGACGAACCCGCCGTCCTGGATGGCTACAAGCGAATGCTGTATCGGGAGTTTGAGGTGAGCACGGCTGTGGGTGGGGAACAGGGCCTGGCCACGATCCACGAACAAGGTCCGTATTCCGTCGTAGTCTCTGACATGCGAATGCCCGGGATGAACGGGGCACAGTTCTTGGCTCAGGTACGGCAAACCGTGCCGGACACCGTGAGGATGTTGCTGACCGGCTACTCAGACGTGAACGCCGCGATGGCTGCCGTTAATGAGGGAAACATTTTCCGCTTTCTCACTAAGCCGTGCGAAAAAGAGGTTCTGGCAAAAGCCATTACCTCAGGATTGGTTCAGTACCGTCTGGTAACGGCAGAAAAAGAACTCCTCGAAAACACCCTCATGGGGAGCATCAAGGTACTGACGGATGTTCTAAGCGCAGCAAGCCCTGAGGCTTTTGGAAGATCAATGCGTATTGCTCGTTATGTCCGCCACCTGGTTGGCAAGTTCGATCTGCCTTCTCCGTGGCGTTTCGAAGCCGCCGCGATGCTGTCGCAGCTGGGCTGCGTTACGCTCGATCCCGAAATCATCCAGACGGCATACGTTGGCGACAAGCTCTCAGTTGAAGATCAAGCTCGGTTTGCTGCCCATCCTCAAGTGGCGAGCGATCTCCTCGTCAATATTCCCAGACTCGAGCCTACCGCCTGGATGATCAGTCAGCAATTAACGAAAGGAACCGTGAAGGCCTCCGACGTGCCGGTTTCGCTGGAGGAAGGCATAGTGCTAGGGGCCAAGATGCTCAGGCTTGCGGTTGCCTTTGACAACTATAGGATGAGTGGTCTATCGGACGAGGATGCGATCTCCCGCCTTCGTAGTCGATCCACGGAATTCGAGCCGGAAATTGTGAACGCTTTGGCGGACATTAAGCCCGAAGGAGCAAGAATGGAACTCCGCAAGGTTCTTGCCACCAAGCTGACTACAGGAATGATCCTGCAACAGGAGATCCGAAATCGGGCGGGAATGTTGGTGGTCGCCAAAGGGCAGGAGATTACTCACGCTCTTCAGGTCAAACTCGATAATTTCTCACGCGCGGGGACGATTGACCGAGAAATCATGGCCCTTGTTCCGGTGTAGCTCCACCTCCGCGAGCTCAGCTGACCAGGTCGAAATGACAAGATGTGGGCCACTCGCCGTATGATCCACTCCGCCGCGATGGTGGAATAGCTCACGATCCGGTCGCTGCCCTGCGTCAGGTCATAACCATAAATCCCTCTCGCCTTCCGGCGAGCAGCGGCCTAGCAGCCTAGATTGGCTTTGCGTGAACTCGTTAGTTCCTACCTTGGGCCCCTTGCCTCCGCATTCGGATTTGTGCCGCGGTGGGCGCTCGGGATGGGGACCGTTCTTGCCATCGTCGCTGGATACATCGCAGCGACAGAAGGGGCGAAGGCGTGGTTCCCACCTTTTGTGTTGATCCGTCCAAATCCCTGTTCCGGCGAACACAATCCCTGATTCTTTCCCGTTAATTCCCTCTTTGTACCCTGTTCCGATTTGCCGTCAAGATCTGTGTACGCCCATGTGGTTCGCGCTGACGACTGTGCCGCAAACCTTGACAGCACTGGCGCCATTCATTAATCCTTAAGCCGCTTTCACGGAAGACAAATGAATACTGCACAACATTCAGTTTGTAGAATGAGCGTTCTCCGCTGGCTCCCACTCACTCTTGTGGTAGTCCTGATCCCCGGAATTGCTTTACCGCTCAGGGCGCAGTCGCCAGACCCGAAGCAAGATTTTCTGATCATCGTACCGCATACCCATTGGGAAGGCGCGGTGTTCAGGACTCGGGAAGAGTACTTGCAGATCGGGCTGCCGCATATTATGAAAGCGCTCTCCCTTCTGCAGAGATATCCGCGATATCACTACGTCTTCGATCAGATGGCTTATGTCAGGCCTTTTCTCGACCGCTATCCCAATGAAGTTGCTACGTTCAAGAAGATGCTCGACGAGCATCGGTTGGAGATCGCGGGTGGCACCGTGGTAATGGAAGATGAGAATGTTCCTTCCGGTGAATCCATCGCGCATCAGTTTTTGCTGTCCAAATGGTTCTTCCGCGACCGGCTCGGATATGAGGTGCGGACGGGATGGGGACTCGACACCTTCGGGCACAACGCGCAAATGCCGCAGATCCTGAAGTTGGCAGGCATGAAGTCCTATTGGTTTTCGCGTGGCGTCTCCAGCTCGCAAACGGCGGCGGAAATCACCTGGCAAGGGATTGACGGCACAACGATACCGGGACATTGGCTGCCCACGGGATATAGCCCGCTTGATGAGCACACATCTAGCTTTCAGAACTTCGAAGCAACGGTTCGTTCTAGCTTCGATGCGCTAACTCCTTTCTCGCGCGGACCAGGGCGCGTGCTTTTCGCGGGAGCAGATGTTAGCGATCCGGACGAGACACTTCCGGTGTACACGGACCAATGGAACCGCACCAAAGCAGAGCCGTTTTCTATCCAGTTGGGGACGCCCACTGATTTCGAGTCTCTGAGGGCGAAGTATCCTTTCGAGCGGCCGGTCATTGTGGGCGACCTGAATCCCGTATTTCAAGGCGTTTACAGCACGCGCATTGAGCTTAAACGCTGGATGCGCGACATGGAGCGCACCCTCACTTCGGCGGAGAAAGCCAGCGTGCTTGCGGGACGCACCTCGACCTCTGATCGTGAGGCGATCGAACGTGCCTGGGAGCCGACGCTTTTCAATCAGACGCACGATCTCAGTTCCGGGGTGATGTTGGATCACGTCTATGAGGACACGCTGGCGGGCTACCGGTTCTCAAAACGTCTTGGTGACGAAATCCTGGGCAGCGATCTCGACGCTCTGCTCTCGAAGGTGGATACGCAAGGCCCCGGAGCGCCTCTGGCGGTATTCAATTTCTTAGGGTGGGATAGAAGCGACTACGTGGAAGCAGAAGTTGGATTCAGCCAGCCCAGAGTTCTGGGAGTTGAGGTGAAGGATGCGTCAGGTAACGCGGTACCCGTTCAAGTTTTGGCAAGCCACTCCAACGGTGGCGATGGCGGCCTGAGCACCGCGACCATCGCGTTTATCGCCCATGACGTTCCCGCAATGGGCTATACCATCTACCACGTGGTTCCAATTCTTCCGGGTGCCCCGCTCGAAGCAATGCCGCATGGCAACGCACAAGAGCCGGCCTTGCACGGCCAAACCTTCGCCACGAACCGGGACGATTTCGGCACCATGGAGAACGAATTCTACAAGGCGACCGTGAATCTTTGGACCGGCGAAATCACCAGTTTGGTGCTGAAGAAGAATCACTGGGAGGTTTTGAGCAAGCCGGGAAATATCGTGGCGTGTGAGGAAGACCGAGGCGATTTTTGGGAGCTAAACGGAACTTTGGCGGGTGACCGCCTGACTACTGAGAAGAGGCCGATTGGCCTGCCGCGCCCGGACGCGACTCAGTGGAGCAATAACTACATTGGGGGCGGCGCAGATGTGAGCCCGGGACCTGTGGTCATACAATTTTCCAGTTCGCACCCCTTCGGCAGGAATCAATTCGAAACAAGGATCCGAATGTATCCCGGCATTCCACGGATAGACATTCATACGGAGATCGTGAATGCGGAGCCATCGGTGCGATACCGGGTACTATTCCCCACCACGATTCATGACGGCACGAACACGCAGGAGATCGCATTCGGCGCCGTGCAGCGACCGCTCCATCAGGAATTCCCTGCCCAGAATTGGGCTGACTACAGCTCGGGGGAGCGCGGGCTGGCAGTCCTGAATCGAGGGTTGCCAGGCAACAATGTGACCGATGACACCATGATGCTTTCTCTCCTGCGCTCCACGCGGCTTGAGGTGTATGGGTCTGACGATTCTGGATTTGATCCGGCCAAGGCTTCGGAGTCCGATACAGCTCTCGAGTTGGGCAAGCGAATCGCTCATGACTACGCTCTGGTTCCCCACGCCGGAAGCTGGCAGGACGCCCGGATTTTTCGCGCTGGCCTGGAGTTTAACAACCCGTTGGTCACGCGGAACGTTGATGTCCATGCGGGGGCCATGCCGAAACACTGGGCATTACTGGAGATCTCCGCTCCGGACGTAGTTGTGTCTGCGCTGAAGCCGAGCCGCGACGGCGAGATCGCCTTGCGAGTTTATGAAGCGGCCGGCCGGCCCATCCAGCACGCGGAAGTACATTTCGCTCTGCCGTTGGCTTCGGCGCGGGAAGCAAACCTCATTGAAGATCCAGGGCAAGAACTACAGATCAAGGGAAATACCATTTCCTTTGATCTCCATCCTTACGAGATCAAGACATTCCGGTTGCGCTTTGTAGCACAGTAGGGTGATGTGGGCTTCTTGCGGCGTTGTGAGAACTTGCGACTCTATTCGATTCTTTAAGCACTTACAAGCTCGACCTGTCCTTCATCAAAACTTCGCACACGCGTGGAATGAGTCACTTGGGCACTGGTCGGTGCGCGGACCTTCGATAGAATTCCAGCCATGATCTTGTGCCTTCGCCATTTTCTCGGTTGGATTGTCGGTGCTTTCGGTTCCCGACAGGATCTCATCCTGGAGAACCTCGCTCTCCGCCAACAGCTAGTAGCGTTGCACGCCAAGTGACCCGCCGACGACTGAGTGCGTGGCCAAAGCTGTTCTGGGTCATGGTTGCCGCGTAGGGAAATCGGGTGGTCGAGAATCTAGGTGGTCCCTTCTCTGCCTTTTCAGCAGTAGCAGTGTGCTTTTGCTGAACACCTGTGCTGATGACCGATGGCCGACCCTTCGATCACGCTTAATGGGGTTAGCCGCAGACGACTTGGCATCCACTCCTCCTTGGCGGGATTCAATATCGCATATCGATCAACTCCCATATCTTTGCCAGATGATGGTCATCATGCTCCGCAACAAAATACAAGTGATCCACGAGCCGCATGGGCTGCTTGAGACGCGGATGCAGGCTCGCTCGCGCGAAAACGTCAGGTTCAAATGCCCACAGACGCTCCATTAAGCGAAGCCGTGCTGTGCGGAATCCAGCCAGAATCTCCGCCAATTCTTGGGCATTATGGTTGGCTTCATGGGTCTTGCGATTACCCAGGTCTGCGACGGCGAGCGTGTCCCGGTCGGTCAGGAAGTCATCCACACGCGCCATCCATAAAGGTTCGAGGTCCAGCAGGTGGCCTGCGTGCTCTTGGGTTGACCACTTCTCTTGCCGTCTGCCGACCAACACATTGCGCGGCACTTTACACAGTATCTCTTCCAGGCGTGCGGGCGTGCCCCACAGGCGAACACAAACGTTGGGGTACTGCTCCACTGGAAATGTGAAGTCGAACTTCCGCTCGAACCACGCCGGGACTTTGCTGGATAGCGAACGTGGCAGATTATGCTCCATCATGGTCCTACCTAGATAGCGAAGCTCTTAGACTCAGTCATCATTCCCTTCCGCGCGCCGGGTTCACGAGAGAAGGGTCGACAGCCACTCGATCTGCGTGGCTAGGGGGCAGTGACGTAACCATCATTTCGAGATCCGTATCGCTTTTGTTCAGTATTCGGTGCGGCACGCCCGGTGGAATCTCCAGACCCGTACCTGCTGTCAAGGTGGTGACCACGCTTCCGTGTTCCATGACGGCCAGCCCGGCAAGCACGAAAAAGAACTGGCGCGCTCTGGCATGTTTATGAAGAGTTTCCGCTGTCCCAGGGGGCATCCGCTCCTGGATGACCGTCATCTGCTCGTTCTTGACCAAGTACCAGCCATCGCATCCTTGCCCCCACGTATAGTGTTCCGCATTAGCCTTGCTGATCGCTGACTGTCCAGCCATTTGGTAACACCCCATCAATAACGAGAAACCAACAAGACGCCGCACCCTGTTCTACCTCCCGGTGTCCAGCGGAACTGGTCTAACCTGCGTGCACCTCATCGACCGCACTCAAGCCAAACAGGCCGCCGACCGAATCGAGCAATTCGCAGGCACCGTTGGCACGCGACTCTCCGACCGGCTTCCGGCATAGCGATGTTACCCGGCTCGAGGTTGGAGCGCTTCGCCGTCCCTCCTACTGGGCCGCATGCGGCAAGACAATGATGTAGGCATCGGGTTGGCCAGCCCTGATCAGGTGAGGCATATTGGCGCCCGAGGGTGGTGAGCCAATGTCCGCTTCGGTTGCATAGGGAGCATAGAACATGAGGTGAGCGGGCGCGTGCACAATCCGGTTGTTTATGAAAAGGTACATGCTGTCCGACAACATATACACAATTCCCGGTTTCCTCGGAGCCTTGAATCTTCCGCTTTTGTAACCCTCGTCAATCTCTGCCTTGATCTCATCCTCTTTCTTACTTTTGGCTCGTTGCTCTTCCGCAAAAAGGCGCGTGAGCAGGGTCGTCGCGCTGCCTTCTGCGTCGAAGCAGGTCGGCTCGGAATTCCACGGAGTCTGCCGGTCCACGAAGCAGGAAATCCATTGCCGCCCTCGCGGACTTTTATGTACCCGCTGCGCTCTAACAGATAAACGGTAGCCTTGCTTGAAATCTCAGGCGGCGCAGCACTCTCCGCAAGCTTGATTCTCTCCTCGCGCGGCAGTGAGAAATCATAGGCCGGTTTTGGAGCGTCGGCCATGGTGAGGGCGACGAGGTTTGCCATGAGAAAAAAAGCAACGGAGAGTAACGAACGCATTAGGTGCCTCCGGAAGGGCGAGAAGATTCTGCGCCAGTTGTCGTACTGGAGAATAGGACGGGCTGAGCGGTGGTTGGTGAGCGTTTCCGTATGACCCATTTGCCCTTGGGCGAAACCTCCGGCTCGCCGCTGGGCAATCTGTTCTTTGAATTCCTGGAATACAGACGACTTCGTAGCCTTCTCAGCGACGTGCCTCTAACACTCAGAATTCGTTTCACTTATCAACCTCGTGTAGAGTAGCTCGTTCGACTCCTGAAGGCGCCACGGAGCATGGATCTTGCGGCTTGGCCGAACTCGGCATGAGTTGTGGAGATAACGCGGTAACCGTCCCGGTGATCGCGTCCTGAATCAGCACTCCATTGCGTTCCAAAGTTGCCCCGGTGGCGCGATCAAGTTCTACTCGGGCTTTCTCGTAGATTGTTCGGGCGGTAACCAATTCCAGCTCGGCTACCGAAAGGTCGCGCTGTGCTGTCATGGTCTGGTAACTTGAGCCTGCTCCCAGGTCCTGTTCTTTTTTTGTGATCTCGAATGTGCGCTCGGCCAGATCTCTGCCCTTGAGGGCTGATTTCACCCTGGCACGCGTTTGTTCCAAGGCATACTGCGCATTCCGCACTTCGATCCGAATTTGCTTTTTCAACTGCTCACGGCGCAGTTCGGCTTGGCGGTATTCGAGCTGGGAGCGGTACTGGTCGGCCTTGGCCACACGATTTCGAATTGGAATGTTGAGATTGAGTCCGATGTAATAGTCCGGAGAAGAATTATTGAATGCGTTCACCAGCGCCCCGGCGAAATTCGTGGGGACAGTCGATGTGTTAGGGGCTCCAGTTAAAACGGGATTGTAATTCGGATTCAAAGGCCCGGCCAATCCCGATCCTCCGTAGAATCCCACCAATGAGAGCGCGGGCAACAACGCGTTCGTCACGGCCCTGCGGCTGATCTGGCGGTTCACTAGATCGATGTCAGACTCTGCGAGTTCGGGGCGATCCTGCAGCGCCTGCGCGATAAGGTCCTGAACGGCCTGACTGGCCACCGGCTGTGTCGATTCCAGTCGGTCCGAGGGAACCACCGGCATAGCTTCCAGTACAGGATCGTCAAGCCTTCTGGTCAGAGCGTTCTTAATCAGCAATTCCTGCAATTGCAGCGTGGTTCGTGCGACGGTCAAATCCTGATCGCGCCTTGAGACTTCGGCTTCGGCGCGCGTCACATCCATCTCGGGAATGCTGTCCAGCTGAAGCTGTTTCTTTGCAGTATCCAACGACTGCTGCGCGAATGCCAAGGATTGTTCGCTTACTTGCGCCTGTTCATAGGCATTGACCAAGTCCCAATAAATGTTCTCGATCTGCGTGACCGTGACGATCACTTGATCTTTGAAGGCGATGTCAGAAATCTTTTTGTTGTTATTTGCAATCCGGAGATAGCGAAGATTGGGGCCGAAGCCAAATCCTGCAAGCAATTGCTGCTGGAATGAAAACTGGTACATCGAAGCAAGGGCGGGAGACAGATTGTAGAAAGGGCTGTTGTTGGTTTGGCTGTTGTTGTTGAACTGTACTGAAATGCTCGTGCCAGTTGCAAAAGCCTGCGAATAACCAACATTGATTTGTCCGGTATTGAGCTGTAGCGAAGGCACGCCGAAAATCTGCAGACTGGCCTCAGGACTGGTTTGATGCTCGGCGCCAACCGAAGCTGTAATCGCCGGATCGTACGATGCCACGGGAGTTCCTAC
>Ga0075017_100000544_pt1 | contig 21204 bp, 17 predicted proteins | sample AleBraG_ABR_2012_FD_71475 | JGI IMG/M metagenome (GOLD analysis project Ga0075017, IMG submission 71475) | Freshwater sediment microbial communities in response to fracking from Pennsylvania, USA - Alex Branch Run_MetaG_ABR_2012 | ecosystem: Environmental > Aquatic > Freshwater > Creek >... | reverse complement strand
TCCCGCAGGTCGTGGGCGGCAACGTAAGCGAACTGCTGCAACTCGCTGTTACTGCGCTCCAGCGCCCGATTGGTCTCGGCCATGGATTGTTCCGTCTGTTTGCGTTCGCTGATATCCCGCAGCAACACAGACAAACCTCCCAGTTCGTCCGGATAGGCATGCACCTCCAGCCACCGGTTGGATTTCTGGTCGCGATACTCGAAGGACAGCTTGGCGCGTTGTTGCATGGCGGGCCGCAGCTTGCTTTGCAGCGGCTCACCCAAGGGGTCTCCGCAGGAACGGAATACCAGACTTTCCGCGGCGGGGTTCAAGTAAGTCAGCCGGAACTCGGCATCCAGGCCGATGAGCCCATCGGTCACGCTGGCCAGAATCGTGGCTGCGCGGCGCCGGTCCTGTTCGCCGCGCACTCTGGCTTGACGCAGGGAATCCGTGAGCCAGCTTATGGTCCAGCCGACGGCCAGGAACAGAAATTCCCTCAGTCCTTCCGCCCAAATGCTATCCAGAGCGGGGACGCCGAAGAACGCCCGCGCCAAGGCGTAGCCGGAGATAATGGCCACCAAGCCGGCTCCCGTGCCACCAAACCACGCCGCGGCGATCACAAAAGGCACGAAGGCTAAGCCGGGAGCCACCGGGCCCAGGACGGGAATCAGCGCTAGGCGCAGGATTCCGCCGCACAGGGCGGCGACGAGCCCCAATCCCAGGCTTTGGAAATGCCTACGCACGGGCGAAGTCATATGCCGTATTCAATTTGCAACTTGAAATCTACTTTGATGCTTGTTCATACCCCGGGGATTCGTCCGCGACAAAACTCCACCAAATCTTGGGCCAGCGGGGCTTCAAAACGCTCGCTTCCCGTCTCAGTTTCGAAAACCAGGGTGCAAGCGTGGAGGGCATGCCGGGGCAAGGGAAGGGCAGCCAACAGACGCGGCGTGAATCCCTGGCTGACAAACTCGAGCATCAAGCTCGCATCCGGATATAACTTATCTCCCGCCACTGGATGGCCCAGCCAAGCTGCATGCACCCGGATCTGATGCAAGCGGCCGGTCAAGGGGCGGATTTCGGCCAGCGTGTACCCGCCTCCGACTGCCAGCGGGACAAACTCGGTCTGCGCAGCCCGGCCCCCCGTGGCCGACACACATTGCCGCGTATGATACTCCGAACTGGTGTCTCTTGAGATCGGCTGATCCACCACAACACGCTGGTGCAACTCGCCATGCAGAATCGCCCGGTAGATTTTCTGCACGCGCCGTTCGGCGATGGCCCGTTGCAGGCGGGAGGCGGTCTCCACGTTCTTGGCGAAGACCACCACTCCGCTAGTCTCCCGATCCAGCCGGGATGGCATATGTAAGCGGGGAAGTCCGTAATACTCCCGGCAAGCTCCGATCAAACTGGACCACGGACCTTTCTTGGAAGGATGGCACACCACTAATGGTGGTTTGTTGACGGCAAACATATCCGCCGTCTCGAAAAAAATCCATTTTTTCAATTCGTCGGCGGTAATCAGCCAACCCCAGTCCGTGGCAGGCATACTCTTGAGGCTACCGCGCCAGCCGCGTTACTCTCTGCTGACGCCTGAAGGCGAGATACGGTTGCGGCAAAGCCTAAATGCTGCTGGATTCAGTTTTGTCCGCAGCATGACGGGCCCCCATCTCGCCATCCAGGTGGGCTTGCGGCCAGTCCGCGTTTTACGAAACACTAGGAGGCCGATCTCGTTAACCGACCTTGACCAGTTTCAACGACTGGTCGGTATTCTTGCGGGTTCGCTTGACTCGATACATTTCGCTGTCGGCGTAAGAAAGCAGCGTCTCAGGGCCGGAGCCATGCTCGGGGTAGCAGGCCACGCCCACGCTGAGGCCGACATGCTCTTGGTCGCACAGATCGCGGCAGGCGCGGCGAATCAGGCGATCCAGATTCTCGATGCGGGAATCCAGTTCGTCTTGGCGGGCGCCGGAGAAGACGAGCACGAACTCGTCTCCACCCATCCGGGCAACATAGTCGGCATCCCGGCAATTGTTCTGGAGAATGAGCGCCACGCGCTTGAGCAATTCGTTTCCGGTCAGGTGGCCAAAGCGGTCGTTGATGGACTTAAATCCGTCGAGGTCGCAAACCAGCAGCGCAAAGCGTTCCACTTGGGTTTTTGCCCGTTCCAGCTCGTTCTCCAGATGCAGATAGAGCCCGCGCGCGTTGGGCAGCGAGGTGAGAGCGTCGGTATTTGCCTGGAATTCGGCGTGCTGTAAACGCTGGGAGGCCTCGATAGCTCTCGAAATTTTTGGAGTCACGGCCAGCAGAACGCGCAGATGATCGCGGGTATAGGAATCCCGCTCCGCGCGATACAAAGTGAGAGCCCCGCTGAGCGCTTCGGCGCCTTCTCCCAGCGGCACGGACAGCGCAGCGCCGAGCAAACTGAACTTCCGGGGGTCGTCGAGATATCCGGGCTCAACCGACGGGTTGCCGTTGATAATCGGCTTGTCGTTCTCTACTACCCAACCGGAGAGGCCTTGGCCGACGGGAATTGCGAGCGAGGCAAACACGCGGCTATTGTCGCCGTTGGCGTATTTCGGTATGAGGACGTCGCCCTCGCGAATATAAACGGCAATGCAGTCAAAGGGGACCAACAGGCGCAGCCGCTCGGCGACGATGGAGAGCGTCTCTTCCAAGCGCAACGACGCGCTCAGATCGTGGGTGATTTCCAGAATGGTCTGTACTTCCTGGCGGGCGGAAGCAATGGATCCAATAAAAGTCTCGGGAGTGACCGGCTGTGCGTTCGCGGTTTCGCTGTCTTTTTCGAAACCGGCCGCGGGCGCGTTGCCGCGGCTGATTACCAGCTTCTTGTCGATTTTGGTTTCCCGGAGCGGCGCCGAACGGGTGGCGGCCTCAAATTCCAGATAGTGCTCTTTCAGGACCTCAACCACCCGGGGATCAAACTGTTTACCGGCCAATCCGGCGATGTAGCCCATCGCCTCGTCCAGCGGCAACGCGCGCCGGTATTGGCGGTCGGTTGCCAGAGCGTCCAGGCAGTCTACGGCCGTGAGGATCCGGGCGCCGATGGGAATCTGCTCGCCGCGCAATCCATCCGGGTACCCCGTCCCATCCCATCTTTCGTGATGGGATCGAACAATGGGGGGGACGGCATAAGGGAATCCCACTTGCTCGAGGATCGCCGCGCCCACCACAGTATGGACTTTCATTTTCTCGAACTCTTCGGGAGTGAGTTTTCCAGGTTTGGAGATGATGTAGTCCGGTACGGCGAGTTTGCCGATGTCGTGGAGAATGGAGGCGGCCTGCAGCGCCTGCATCTGTTCTTCGTCGAGGCCGAGGTGGTTGGCCACGGCGAGAGAATAGATCTGTACACGCCGCAGATGTTCATGAGTGCATTCGTCCTTGGCTTCAATGGCCATGGCCAGTGCTTCAATCGTGCGGACGTGCAGGGACGCCATACTTTCGGCATGCGACTTTTCCTGTTGCAGTTTGGAAAAATAGAGCCGGTACGAGCGGAAAATCAAGTATAGGATTGGCAGCAAGGCCGCGGCGAACGTCCAGCCCAACTGCGCCATGGAGAGATGCACCATTTCCGCCAGGGAAACGCCCAGCAGATAGTAGGAAAACAGCCAGTTGTAAAACTCCCGCCAAATGTTCCGGATGCTGGCCCGCTCCGCCAGGGCGATGATGACCGACACCAGCAGTGTGTTGACCACGAAATAGACGCTGCCCGCCAGGGTCAAGCGCAACAGGGGGCCTTCTTTCCAGGTCTCGAACAGTGGCAACTTCAGCGTAAAGGCAGCCGCCCACACGGTAACTACAATGCACGACACATTGAACAGCAGATGCAAGCACCTGTTCTTCCGGGACCGCCAAACGGTCTGCGCCGCCGCGCCTAAGGCCGCCAAGATGATGGTCTCTGCGAGTTGAAACTCCAGCAGACCCAGCAGCGTGAAAACGTAATTGACCGAGATATTTCCGGTGACGCCCGGAGGACGAACTTTCATGCCGGAACTGGCCAGCGCTACCGCTACAAACAGCACAAACCGGACGGTCAGCTCGGGTTTCCAAACCTCAAATGCCTGCGTCAGACAGTAGCAAGCAGCCAGAAACATGGCAGTGATGTAGAGGCGAGCCCGCAACGGGAGAGTCCGAGGCTTGGCGGCGGCCAGATCTTGCGCGGTCTCCACGCTGGCTGCCGCCATGAACGTAAAGCTAAGAGCAGATTGGGCTTGCTGCTGCACGCGGCGAATTGATCCTCTCAGCCAGTTCATCCAGATCTCCGGTCAACAGTACTTCACGACCGACAGTCCCATACGTCTTATCGACCAAGACGCGAGTGAAGTTTAGCTGACAGTTCAAGCTGGTTGCCTTCTCGCTTACCCCTGACTGGCTTTTCAAATACGGATGATCAACGATATCATGGTTTGCCCATAAATCAAGCGAATTGTCAAGTATCATTCGCCAATGATTTTCACCAGCACCCGTTTTTTGCGTCGCCCGTCGAATTCGCCGTAAAAAATCTGCTCCCAAGGGCCGAAATCGAGGTGGTTCTGTGTAATCGCTACGACAACCTCCCGTCCCATGATCTGGCGTTTCAAATGAGCATCGGCATTGTCTTCGCCCGTCCGGTTGTGGCGATATTGAGAAACCGGCTCGTGGGGAGCCAATTCTTCCAGCCACTTCTCGTAATCCTGGTGCAACCCGGATTCATTGTCATTAATGAACACGGAAGCGGTAATATGCATGGCATTGACCAGCGCCAGGCCTTCCCGGACTTCACTCTCCGCCAGGCATTGCTCGACCTGGCCAGTGATGTTCACGAATCCGCGGCGTGCGGGAACCTCAAACCAGAGTTCTTTCCGATAGCTCTTCATGTTGTTCTCTGTAGCACAAGTTGACGAGGGTTTGCGCTGGCACGGCACGATTTGATATAAGAAGCGCACAGTGATGAAACGTCTCGCAGTGCTGTTGGCCCTGGCGCCAGCGCTGGCGCAATCGCCGGCGCCGGCGGTGCAGATTCGCGCCGAGGCGCAGGAAGCCTACTTGTACGCCTATCCACTGGTGCTGATGGAAATGACCCGCCGCGCGGCCACGGTCACCGTGGGCGACAACTGGTTTACCAATCTGCAGAAATTTCCTGATGAGCGCTTCCGGCAGGTGATCCGGCCCAATGCCGACACGCTGTATTCAACGGCGTGGCTCGACTTGTCGAACGAACCGGTGCTGCTGCATGTTCCCGACACGCACGGCCGCTACTATCTGATGCAGTTGCTGGATGCCTGGACAGAGACCGTGCAAGTGCCGGGCAAGCGCACGACCGGCACCGGTGAGGGTTGGTTTGCGATTGCCGGGCCAGGCTGGAAAGGAACGTTGCCGGCCAAAGCCCAGCGCATCGATTGCCCCACCAACATGGCGTGGCTGCTGGGGCGAACCCAGACCAACAGCGCCACCGATTACGAAAACGTTCACGCGATTCAACGGCAATATGAGTTAATGCCGCTGAGCCGCTATCCGGATGGCCTGCGCCAGCCGCCAAACCGGCCGCGGCCAGCGCAGGAAAATGCCGCGTTTGTACCGCCCTCCGTGGCCGTAGCGCGCATGAGCAGCGGCGAGTTCTTTGCCGAGTTCACGGCGCTGCTGGAGAAAAACCCTCCGCACGCCGGCGACGAACCGATGGTCGCCAAACTGGCGCAACTGGGCATCGGCCCGGGACTCGAACGCAAGCCCAACCCGGCCTTTGAAGAGGGGGTGAATGCCGCGAAAGAGTTGCTGGCGAATCTGGAGAAGCGCCGCGCGCCTCCCGGAAAGACCGGTTGGTCCACACTCACCAAATTTGTCGGCCGCTATGGGACCAACTATGTGGCACGCGCCGCGGTGGCGCGCATTGGTTTGGGCGACAATCCGCCCGAAGATGCCGTCTACCTATCCTGCTATCAGGATGCCGCGGGGAACCGGCTGCAAGGATCGAGGAAGTTCGTCCTGCATTTTGACAAAGCGCAGCTTCCTCCGGTGCGCGCCTTCTGGTCCTTGGCGATGTACAACGACGATGGATTCTTTGTGCCGAACCCGATCGAGCGGTTCTCCATCGGCGACCGGGACCGGCTGAAGTACAACGCTGACGGCTCGCTGGATCTGTACATCCAGCACGATTCGCCCGGTCCGGAACGGGAGAACAATTGGCTGCCCGCGCCCGCGCAGACGTTCAGCCTCATGATTCGCCTATATTGGCCGATGGATGCGATTCTGGACGGCTCATGGATCCCGCCCGCCGTCAATGCGGCACGTTGAGTGACGATCAAACTCTATCAGGACGACCACTGCCTGGAGGCGAATGCCCAACTGCTGGCGATCCAGGAGAACGCCTTCGCTTGTGATCGCACTTGCTTTTATCCCGGCGGCGGCGGGCAGCCACCTGACGATGGCAGCGTTATATTGAGCGATGGAAACATTCTGGGTATTGCTTCCGTTCAGGAAGACTCCGAGGGCTGCATTTGGCATGCGGCTAAAGGAAGCCTACCAGCGAATCTGCCCGGAACAACCGTGCGGCTCGCGGTGAATCGGGAAAGACGGATTGTGTTTTCGCGCTATCACACGGTGCTGCACATCCTGAATACGATCGCTTTGCGGGATCACGCGGCCTGGATCACCGGCGCGCAGATTGGAACCGGGTATTCGCGGATCGATTTTAGGTGGGACGGCTTTACGCCGGTGCTCTGCGGAGACCTTGAAGCGAAAGTGAATGCCGTGATTGAAGCGAACCACTCCCTACGGTCCTTCCATTTGCCGGAGGCAGAGTTCGCCAAGCGGCCAGACTTGCTGAGAACCTTGGAGGTGAAACCGCCGGCGGTAGAAGGCTTGGTGCGAGTGGTGGCGATCGAGGGATTCGACGAACAGGCCTGCGGAGGAACGCACGTCAGCGGGACTAAAGAACTCGGACGATTTTCGATCTTTCGCACTGAGAACAAGGGCCGCATCAACAAACGGCTCTACGTTCGGTTGGAATCGGTACATGCAGGGGAATCCGCCTCGCCGCGACCCGATGGTCCGCCGAAACCCGCTTGTGCTACAAATGACTTGGAACAATGAGCAACTTAATTGTGCTGGGGGCGCAGTGGGGCGACGAGGGTAAGGGCAAAGTGGTGGATCTCTTCTCAGGGAACTTCTCCATCGTGGCCCGGTACCAGGGTGGACATAACGCGGGACACACCGTATTTATTGGAGAGAAGAAATTCGTCCTGAAGCTGATTCCCAGCGGCATTTTGCGCGGGGGTATTCAAGCCGTGATTGGAAACGGCGTGGTGCTGGATCCGGAAGCGCTGCTGACTGAGATACGGTATCTGGAGGGCGCGGGGATTGATGTCCGCAAGAATCTGGCGATCAGCAACCGGGCGCACGTGATCTTTCCGTTCCATCGGATTGTGGAGAAGATGTCGGAAGGACGCAAGGATCGCATCGCCATCGGGACTACTTCGCGCGGGATTGGGCCCTGCTACGAGGACAAGATCGGGCGGCGCGGTATCCGGGTAGCGGATCTGTATCAGCCGGCCGCGTTCTGCGCCATGTACGATGTTCTGGCCGAGGACAAACAACTCTTGGCGCAGACGTTTGGGATCGAGGAGAAGATCGACTACGCGGCGATCCGGCAGCAGTATCTGGGTTTTGCGGATGCGATCCGGCCGATGGTGTGCGACACGGCCCAACTGCTGAACGACGCCTGGCGGGCCGGCAAGCGGATTCTGTTTGAAGGCGCTCAGGGAGCGATGCTGGACGTCGACCATGGGACCTATCCGTTTGTGACTTCTTCCAGCACGACCTCGGGAGGAGCTTGCACCGGAGCGGGTGTGCCGCCGACGGCGATCCACGGAATTCTTGGCGTTTCCAAGGCCTATACCACGCGGGTGGGCGGAGGTCCGTTCCCGACGGAGTTGAACAACGAGGAAGGCGAGCGCATCCGAATAGCCGGCAACGAATTTGGCGCCGTCACGGGACGGCCCCGGCGTTGCGGGTGGTTCGATGCGCCGCTGCTGCGCTACACGTCCATGATCAATGGCTTTGACAGTCTGATCATCACCAAGCTGGATGTGCTGGACCAGTTTGAGAAGATTCCGGTTTGCGTGGGGTACCGGCAGGGCAACGAAATGCCGGCAACGTTCAACGAAGTGGAGCAACTGGAGCCGGTGTACGAGACGCTGCCGGGATGGCAATCGCAGACTCGCGGCCTGCGGCGGGAGCAGGATTTGCCGCCGAAGGCGCGCGACTATCTGAAATTTCTCAGCGCGCAGACCGGGGTGGAAGTGGGTTGCATTTCCACCGGCCCGGAACGCGACGAGACGATTCTGGTCAATGGGTCCCGCCTGGAACGGTTATTGGCCGGCGGATAACCTGAACCGCGCGCCAGGAACTATTTCCGGCGGCGTCTTTGGCGGTGATGGTGATGGTGTTTAAGCCAGTCATCAAAGCGATGGACGGAGTAGACCACTTCGTCGTACCGTTAGCCACACCGGCACCTGTGGTGGAACCGCTCCAGGCGACCAAGGCAACCCCTACATTGTCGGAAGCGGTCCCGCTGATCACAATGCTGGTCTGTGCGGTGTACACGGTTGTCCCGGCAGGCGATGTGATTTGCAGGGACGGCGGGGTAGTGTCCGGCGTAAAGGACACCGGCGGCGCGGTATAGGTCACCTGCAATTGAGCAGTCTGCGTTTTGGCGTCTTGCCCATAAACGGTGACGGTGAGCGTATTTGTGCCTGGCTGTAAGGGAATTGGCCCGGCGGTCCAGGTAGCGCCTCCGGTCGCAGCGCCGGTTTCTCCCGCGGAATTACTCCAGGTGACCTTGGCCACTCCGCCGGCGTCGTAGGCGGTGCCGGACAACGTGATCGTGGAGGCCGTCGTCGAGTAAGTCGAAGAAGACACGGGGGATTGGATCGTGATGGTGGGCGCACTCGACACGGGGGGCGTCGGTGGTGCGGGCGGCGCCGGAGTTTGGCCGGCTCCATCCTGCGCGGCATAGAGCGTCAGAATGGCCTGGGTGTCACCGGCCGCCAGGGTGGTGACTTGTTTGTAGTAAGGGTACATCACATCATTCGGATCGTCGGAATGCCCCAAACCGAGGGCGTGGCCGGTTTCATGCAAGGCCACGCTAAACAGGTCGACGTCGATCCCGGTGTGCCAGTTTTCGGAGTCGTCAAAGTGCATGTCTCCGGCAATCGGCTCGGGATTGAGCGGGGCCGGGTAGAAGGTATGGGCGAGAACTCCCCCTGGCCCATCGAAGGGATAGCCATCGCCATGGTCGCCGGGGGCAAAGAGGATGGCGATGGTTTTCGCCGCGCCGGTATTGGTGCTCGGAGTAAAGGAAATTTTCGCGACTTTGCTCCATTCAGCAAAGGCGCGGGCGATTTCCGATTGCGCGGAATCGGCCGGAAGTTGCGCGCTGTTGTTCTTGAAAGCGTAGAACAGAGCCGCACTGCCCAAGCCGGCGCCATCCCAGCCATCTCCCATCGTTGGAACGGACTGCGGAACGCTTCCGGCGGTCGTTTCTGCCCCCGCGCATGGGTAGGCAATTCCGCCCCGGATCAACCCATCGGAAGCAGGAAAGATGTACTCGACCTCGTCCCATGACGCCAGACTCCGGAACTGAGCTACCGTGCCAAAGGCCAGCAGATGATGAGGCAAAAGCGCTGGGTGATCTCTCAAAGTCAGATTGTTGGAAAGCGCGATCACCCGGGCATCGGAGATGGGCACATCGTCATAGAACTCGATGACAAGCCACGCGGGTACCTCGCTAGCCAAGCTCAGCCGCGGGCTTAATTTTTCCTCGGGCAGCAGGCGGCCGTACCAGCGTAGGCCGAGCGCGGCCAAGTCGACCCCGTCCGGAGCAGTGACCAGCAGGCCGTTGTCGGGCACGTAGCCTAGAACGTCGATACCCAGCACGCTGAGGGCTTGCAATTGATCGGAAGAAATCGGCCGGGCGTACTGGATCAGGAAATGCGAACGCAGCAGCGTTTTTCGCGGTCCTGGGTCGCCTAACGGGGTCACCACCGCCGTGCGATCCGCCCGCATGGTTCTCCAGCGCAGATTCTGCGCTTCACCCGCATCCGAGAGCAACATCAGCAGGATCAACAAGGACGAGGTCCTCATACTGATGCCATCGGTATTCCGTGAGAATTTTACATAGAGAACGCACTGTAGTCCTTGAGGGCTTAGTAGTGCGTTCTCTCTTCTGGATCGTCGTGCTGGCGGCCTTGCATGCGCAGCCGAGCGCCTACACTATCAACACCTTTGCCGGTTCCGACCCCCTGGTGGAAGGAGGAGCGGCCGCCTCGGCAATTTTTGTACAAAATCAAGGACTGGCGGTGGACCTGCAAGGCAACGTGTTTGTGAGTGACGCCGGCAACAACTATGTGCGGAAGATCGCTCCGGATGGCACGATTCGCACCGTCGCTTCCACTGGACTGAATCGCCCGTACGGCATTGCGGTTGACTCCTCCGGCCGGTTGTACATCGCAGATCTGGGCAATCAATGCGTACGGCGGGTCAACCTGGATGGGACACTCACTGTGCTGATCGGCAAGGGGCTGAGCGCGCCCCGGAACCTGGCATTCGATGTGGATGGATCGCTGCTGATCTCCGATTTCGGTAATCACCAGGTGCTGCGCTACTCGGCCACGGGAGTGTTGAGTGTCGTGGCCGGGACCGGCAAGGCCGGCTTTTCCGGCGACACTGGCCCGGCCGCATCGGCTCAATTGAATGCGCCGGCAGGGTTGGCCGTGGACGCCTCGGGAGCGCTGTACATCGCCGACAGCGGGAACAACCGGATACGGAAGGTCGTAAAGGGCGTGATCACGTCCGCCATGAGTGTGGGCAGTCCAGTGGCGGTGACGGCGGTGGGTACCACGGTCTACGTGGTGGCGGCTAACTATCTAGGCACCCTAGCGACGGCGGTTGGCACCTTCGGCGGAGTGCAGGATGTGGCGCTGGACTCCGCCGGGAACGTCTACTACATCACCGCCCGGCAGGTAGAGAAGATCGGAGCCAGAGGGCTGCTGACGGTGATTGCCGGCAGCGGCGCCGATCCCGGCTATGGCGGCGATGGCGGGCCGGCGGCTTCGGCTCGATTGAACGGGCCTACCGCTCTGGCGCTGGATGCGGCTGGCACACTTTACATCGCCGATACGCTGAATAACCGGGTCCGGGGCGTTTCCTCCGCCGGGCTAATGGAGACAGTGTTGGATTCCACCGTGCTGAATCATCCAGTGGGGCTGGCGCTGGATGCGCAAAGTAATTTGTATATCGCAGATGCGGGCAATCACCGCGTCGTCAAACTGAACCCGGCAGGAGTCGTGACCACTGCGGTGGACGGGCTGAGCGCGCCGCGAGCAATCGCCATGGATTCCGCCGGAACGCTCTATATCGCCGACACCGGCCGCGTGTTGGAGGTGACCGGAACGGCCGTTTCCACCGTGTCGACGACGCAGCTGGCGGTGGGATTGGCTTTCGACCAGGATGGCGCGTTGCTGATTGCGACGTCCACCGGAATTCTGAAGAAGACCGCAGCGGGCGTGCTCGTCTCAGTGGCGGTAAGCGAAGGGAACCTGCGGGCGGTGGCGATCGCGCCGACCGGGGAATACCTGAGTGCGGTGGACAATCAAGTACTTTTGGGCGGGACCACGATCGCTGGAGCGGCGGGCGCCGGATTTGCGGGAGACGGCGGGCCGGCCACGGCTGCGCTGCTCAATGCGCCGGGCGGGTTGGTGGTGGATCCCCACGGAGTCATCTACGTCGCCGACAGCGGGAATAATCGGATTCGGACGCTGACGCCGCCGCCGGTGGCCCCTTTGACGGTGGTCAACGCCGCGAGCATGGCGGCCGGACCCATCGCCCCCAACGAGATTGTGACTTTGTTTGGGTCGGGGTTCCCGGCCTCGCCGGATGTGCGGATTGGCGGCTCTCCGGCACAGGTGTTTTATGCGGGAACGGCGCAGATCAACGCGCTGGTACCCAGTGGAATCACCGGATCGCTTGCGGCCGTGCGGGTGGGGAGCGTGGCTGCGGCAAGTGTGCCGGTAGCTCTGTTGGCTCCGGGGCTGTTTAGTTCAGTTTTGAATGAGGACACAACGCTCAATAGCCCAACCAATCCGGCGGCACGAGAGAGCGTGGTGACGTTCTATGCAACCGGACTGGGCGCGGATCTGTCTTCTCTAACGCTAACGATCGGGGGCTATGCCGCGGAGATTCAGTACGCTGGCGGGGCTCCCGGATTCGTGGGCTTGGAACAAATCAACGCGCGGGTGCCAGGAGGGTTTGCGCCCGTTGGGAACTTGCCGGTGGTGTTGAGCGAGGCTGGAGTGCAAGCCCAAAGCATGATTGCGGTTCGCTGAGGGGGTCTTCCAGGTGTGCTCTCTGGAGACTCAATTGGGGTCGGACTCTGCTTGCGGCCGGGCAAACTCCAGCAGCTCCTGCCGCGGAAAGCCGGCTTCAAAGCAGCGCCGGCAGCGCGCTTCATACATTCCGGCCGCGCCCACCACAATCAAATCGTCGGATTCCACCAGCCGTTGCGTATGCTTGGCCGGATTGCCGCAGCGCATGCAGATCGCCAGCGTCTTGGTAATCGATTCGGCGATGGTGAGCAAATCCGGCATGGGCGGAAAGGGTCGTCCCATATAGTCGGTGTCCAGCCCCGCGATCACCACCTGCTTACCCTGATCGGCGAGTTGGTTGGCGACACTGGCCAGATCCTGGCCGAAAAAATTCGCCTCGTCCACGCCCACCACCTGTGTCCGCGCGTCCAGCCGGCTAACAATGTCCTGGGCCGTGGCCACCGGCTCCGATCGCATCCGCACTTGCCCATGCGAGACGATCTCATCGGCCGAATAGCGAGTGTCGATCACTGGCTTGAAGACCTGTACCCGTTTTCGAGCGATCTTGGCGCGGCGCAGCCGGCGCATCAACTCTTCACTCTTGCCCGAAAACATCGGCCCGCAGATTGCTTCGATCCAGCCCAAATTCCCGTTTACAAAATCCATTCGTGAAGCCGCATCTTATCATGGAGACACATGCGCGACATTCTGGCGAAGATGAAAGGCGGCGATCGCCGCTCCATCGGCAGGTCGGACGCCGTAGCGAGGGAAGTTTCCTGGAACGCTTCCTTGTTCGGCGACCTGTTCGCAGGTTTGTTCGCCGACGATCCCGTAATTCGCGTGCGCGCGGCGGATGCCATGGAGAAAGTCACGCGAGACCGTCCGGAGTTGCTTCAGCCCTTTAAGCGCCAGTTGCTGGGCGCCGTCTCCGCTCTAAAAGACAAGGAAGTGCGCTGGCACGTGGCTCAAATGTTGCCTCGTCTGAAATTGACGCCACGCGAACGGAAGTCAGCGGTTGAAATTCTCATGACTTGGTTAGACGACCCGAGCAGCATCGTCAAGACGTTCAGCATGCAGGCCTTGGCCGATCTGGCGAAGCGCGATGATGCACTGCTGGGCCACGTGACGCCCTTGATTGCGCGACTCGCGCGAACCGGCACTCCGGCCATGCGAAGTCGCGGCCGCAAAATCCTCCAGCAGCTTCCGTCATGCGAGTGATCCGTCCCGAACTGCTCGACGATGCCGATCCCGCCGAGGCCCGTCCCAGCCTGGAGGACCTCACGCGGATCAACAAATACCTCGGCGGCTACCGCGTTTTGCGCAAGATCATGGCGACGGTCGCGGCGCCTTCGGACGCGTTCACCGTGTTGGATGTCGGCGCCGCTTCCGGAGACATGGGGCGCGAGATTCGCCGGGCGTTCCCACATGCGTGTGTCACTGCATTCGACTACCGCCTCCGGCACTTGGCACAAGCAGAGCCACCCAAAGTGGTGGGCGATGCGTTCCATTTTCCGTTCCGGCCGGGCAGCTTTGATATGGTGTTCTGTTCGCTATTTCTGCATCACTTCACCGACGCCCAGGTGACGGAGTTGTTGTCGGCATTCGGCGTCCTGGCGCGCCGGGCGGTCTGCGCGATCGATCTGGAGCGCGGGCCGTTCTCCTATCACTTCATTCCCGCCACCCGCTGGCTGTTCGGCTGGCACCCCATCACCTTGCACGACGCGCCGGCCTCGGTCGCCGCCGGCTTCAAGCGGCAAGAGCTGGAAGGTTTGGCCAAAGCCGCCGGACTGCGCGAACCGCGCGTGGCCGTCCATCGGCCGTGGGGGCGGTTGTCGCTCGTCGCGCAGTAATATCTCGTTGGGGAACTGGCGAACATCGTCACGGCGTAGTAAGGCCGGTCTACCGACTCATGAACCAGTAGGCGAACGCCCAAACGGTATAAGTGGTTGTCTCTTTGAAATCTGCCGGCTCAACCGGCAATCTCGTGGCCGTCTCCAACATCGCGAGCGAGGCTGGCCGATATTGCCAACGGCTGATCTCGCCAAACCCGACGGATTGCCTGGGCCGGCAGTCGCTCGTCGCGGTACGATATAGAGTAGGATTATGAGTCGGACCATCGGAAAATTTGAGCGCAAAGCCAAGAAGAGTTTCACGCTCTCGCCGGAGACGGTCGCCTTTCTTGAGAGGATGAGAACCAAGCGCAAGGCTGAATCAGTCTCGTCCATTCTGGAAGAAATACTGCAGGCTGTTCGGCGCCAGCATGAGCGCGCTTCGGTGGAGCGGGCGGTCAAGGGACACTATGACTCACTCTCGAAGGAAGAAGCGGCTGAGCAGTCCGAATGGGGCGAATTCGCGCTTCGTGAATTCCCGAGGTTACCTTAATTGCCCTTGCCTTCCAAGAGTCCCCTGCGCGGCGAAATCTGGTTCGTTCAGCTTCCCGTCGATCCTCCGGAAAAAGGCAGGCGGCCAGTTGTGATCGTCTCTTTGGACATTCGAAATCGTCATGACCGCGCCGATACTGTCCTGGTAGTACCGCTGACTACGAGCATTCACAAAGAGTTTCCCACGCACATTTTTCTCCCGGCGGGCGAGACTGGATTGCAAGCTGATTCCGCAGCTCGCGCCGAGGATGTCACCGTCGTTCGAAAGCGAAGCTTGGTCGAGCCGCGAACCCGGCTCCGAAGGCTCGGGGACAAACGCATTTGTGAACTAGCGTCGAAGGTGAGCATTGCCATGGGCTGCGGACCATAGGGGTCTATTTCACCGCGATCGTTGCCCCACTTTGCGAAGGAACTCCGCCCACCGAGATGCTAACCGGAACCGCCGGACCCGGTGTCACCGTCTGCGGAACCACCGCGTTCACCTGCAAGAGGCCGGCAACGGAATTCTCCACCGAGCCGGCATACTGTACACTCGCATCCTGCCCACCGATCGTGACTTTCACTTGAAGAACGGGCTTCTTTGAGTGTGTTCCGTTTAAGCTGCCCGTTACGCCGGCCGGCTCGGTCTGGCCTTCACCGGTGGCGTAAATCTGGATGACGCTACCGCGCAACGCCGGGTTGGAAGCGCTGTTCCTCGAGTTGTCCTGGTTCAGCACGGCGGCTTGCCCCGCGCCAGTCGAATCGAATGTAAAAATTCCCGGAACGGAAGCGGCAACCGGCAGGGCCCATGGAGCCGAGGTAATGTCTGAATACCGCAGCGTAATCGTAGTGGTCGACTGCCCAGCGAGCTCATACGGCACAATCACGTTCGCCTGGTAGGCAGAGCCGTAGATCATCGGTGCGGGCCGGCCATCAAACAGAACCTGAGCCCGGTTCAGGTTGGTCGCAACGAGCCCCGATGTATCCAGCCTGAAACCCGCTGTATTCGACGGTCCGGCGCCGAACCCATAGATCGTGAGAATTTCACCAGGAGCCACCGAGCCGGCAACCTGCGATGCCGCGTTAACTACGGAACCGATCATCGGCGGTGCTAAATCGCTGGTGGTGGCGATGGTCGTCACCGGCACAGTCACCGTTTGGCTACTCGTCGCAAGAGTGAGGTCATATTCGTAGGTGTCAAGCTTGCCTGGGTTGGCAGCATATACAGAGATGGAGGCCGGGGTGATGAACACCCCCATCCACCCACTCACCGTAAAATGCACCGGAACTCCTCCCGACGTTACCTGAATTGACTGGGTCCGTGGCAGTGTGGTGAGAATACTGGTTGATGCCGGGACCGCGAATATGACGCTGGACGGACTCACGGTCAATACCGGCTCTTTGTCCCAGATCGCCAGCGTCACTGGAAGCACACCCGGGAGTGATGGCACCGCAGACGCCACTACGACCTTTCCGGTGTAGATGCCGGCCTTCAGGCCCGCCGGACTTACCGAGATCGCCGCGCTGACCAATTCCCCGGTCATGGTCATGGCGACGCTCAGCCACGAACCGCCTGAGTCCGTGGACGTCGTGAACGCCACGTCGTTGCTTATTCCATAGACTGGAGCGCTCTGCGGCGGAGGAGGGCTTGAGCCTGTCTGCACTGAGAACCTCACCGATGTCGGCGAGAAGCTGAAAGGAGGAGGCCCGAATACCAGCACTTGCGCCGGCACAGTGACGCTGTTGTTCGGACCGGTGATCGTGATCTGCCGGTTATGAACGCCAGGGTTGAGGTTTGAATAATCAACGTTCACTGCCAATCTGGCCGGAGTGGTTCCGCCGGATGGACTGACCGTCAGCCACCTCTCACCATTGTCGGCACTCGCCGTGAAAGCGATCGGATTTCCATTGCTTTCCACGTTCAAGGGAAACGAGTAGTTGGGAACACCAAAGAAAATCAGAGACTGGGGACTTGTCGTCAACAGCGCTGTTCCGCTGACGGTCAGCGAGAGTGGGATGGTCGTGACGATCGCGTTGGGACCCGTGGGCGTCACGATGAGGTTTCCGGTGTAAGTGCCCGGGCTGAGTCCAACTGGATTCACGGAGACGGTAAGCGTTGCGGGTGAGGCGCCTTGTGTAGGTGTGACGGAAAATGGCGCCGCCGGCGGTGTCGCCTGAAAAGGGAAGTAGCTTCCGTACCCATCCACAACAACACTTACCGGCGGGGGCATCGGAGTGCCGGATTGCCATTGGAAGGACACCGCCGCCGGGCTTGCGACCAACTCTTGTACCGGCGCAAGCGTCGTAGTGGGCGGCGTGAACAAGATTCCGTGGAAGCCATCATCGAGGCCTGCCACCCGTAGCGGCAGCGGCGAGAATACCCGGTAACCGTAACCATAGCCAAAGACACTGTAGAAATTCAGCGCTCCCGGAGGAATGGTTACGGTGGTCTGGCCGCCGACGCCAGTTCCGATACCGTCGCCCTGTACAATCGCATCGACAGCGGTGGCATTCGGATTCTGCAGAACGATATAACCGCCATAGTCCGACCTACTAAAGCGCGTTTCTGCGGAAGTCCAGGTCTGAGTGGAAAGCAGCGGGTGGATGCCCGCAAAGCTGGCGGGCGCCTGGTCCGGAGCGCTTGGCATGGCCACAAAGTATTCCACCTTCGATCCATCCGGATTGCTCAGCACAACTCTTTTGCCCGTCAGTTCGGCGGGGCCGCCCAGCGTGAAGTCGATCTCTCCCGTCCCCACGAATTGCGCACTCGAAACGCTCACCCCATCGATCGTGGCTGCAGTCGTTGCGCCGAACCCAGTTCCGTCTATGCGCACCACCGTGCCCGCTGGCTGCACGCCTCCGCCGGGGACCACGTTCTTGACGGAAAGACTGCTTCCGACGGTTACCGATCCGGGAGTCACAGTCACCAAATAAGAGTTGTTTTGTAAGTCTGTCCAGCGTCCTTGGCTGGCGTCGAGAGTGATCGCGGTCACGGTTCCAATCGGTGTGCTTGTTAACACCGGGATGGTCACTGTAAGGATGGGAAGATGAGACAACTGTCCGATTCCGCCGGCCACGGAATAAAACTGTGCATCCAGCGATTGCCCGGAAACGGCTGCAAATCCCGTTGCGTCGCCTTGCGGACTGAACACCGCAACAGCCAGAATGTTTCCAAACACGGCAGGATCGAATTTCATCACGATCCGCCCGGCCGTCACCAACTGCGGCGTTGCCGACGAAACTTTGATCTGCGCCCATCCACCCGGCGGAACCGTTTCACTGGAGATCTGCAAAGCGAGATTGCTCGCGAGCATCGGACCGGCTAGGAACAGGACAAGAGCGAGCCGTGGCAAAGTGACACGGGCATGGTGGTGGACAGGCACGAGGAGAGTTCCGACATTCATTGCATTTGCGAGTTCCTGAGTAAATCTATGCACGTAGGTGCCCATCGTTACATCTCATTTGTTCCGAAAAGTAAGATTGGCGGGGAGGACCCGCCAGCGGAGTACTGGCTTACGGAGGATCACCCGCGGCGACTACTTTAGCGGCACGCCCGCAGCTTCAACGGGCCGCTGAATCTCACCCAATTGGCAAGTACTCGATCTTTCCCAACCACTCTTCCAGGGACGTTGCGGTGGCAATCAGTTCAAGATCCTCGACCATTTGGCCGATCGTGACTCGAAGTTGATGCGCGTAAACGGTCCCGGAGAAGTCTCGCTATCGCGCAACCGACGGACACCTTCTCGCAGAAGATCTTCGTCCTGCGAAACGAGCACGCGCCCAAGCTCTGTCGCCTTCTCCAGCAGCCGATCATCGTCGAATTGCGCCGCGCCGTCCTCCTGCGCCGTCAGGACATCAACTAATCGCAGGCGCAAAACTGTCGTAACAGCTCTTGGCACGTGCACATCCATATAGAACGCAACGCTCAATGTGGGCGCTTGAGGTTGCTCAACTTGGAACGGAGATCCGCATCAGAGAATTGTGACGCGACCTTGCCCGACTCCTCCAGCCCGTGCCGGATTTGCTCGTCCAAGTGGCTCTGGTTCTCGTAGTAGTAGGTCAATGCGGCGTAGATTTGAGCTAAAGAGAGATGCGGGTGTTGAAAATGGATCTCTTCAGGGCTCCAGCCGTTCGCAATCTTATCGAGCACCACCTCGGTCACCTTCACTTTGGTGCCGCCGATCCAAGCGACACCGCGAACATCAAGTTCAATTTGTGTGGCGAAGACGGCAGTCACTTGTGTTCTCTCCTGGCACCAGTATACGCGAAGGGCAGGCTACCAAGACTATCACTGAGGTTATCGTGCGGATTCGAACTTCAGCTTCAATCCTATTGCTTTGGCGACGGCGACAAGCGTGGAAAACCGTGAATTGCCGCATGATGAAAGCGCCCGATAAAGGCTCTCTCCTTCGATACCGGCAGTCTTGGCCACTTTGGCCGTCTTGCGCCTCGAAGCCCGAGAATACTGGCGGCCGATTTCCCAAGCGTATCGCCTACCGCACCGGAAACAATTGGCCCCATCTGCGTGAACTACTGAGTCCAAAAAAGCTAGCGCATTCGAAGTACCGTATAAATGATCTGCAGGGCGACAGCCAGTACACCGGTGAAGTACAGGAATGTAAAGACTTCTGGCGATCTGCCCGCGTCCGGGTTCTCGATTCGGCGCCGCACGATGGACGTGAAAGCCCGGGTTAAGAAGACCGTGCTTGTAACCAATAACAAACCGCTCAGCAAGCTAGCAGAGCGACTAACAGACATCAGGTGCATACTAATCATGGCAACCTCCGTCAAGCTCCACAGCCAGAACACAAAACACTGCCAGAATTCACTTGACTTAAAATAGGCGTTCATGTCGGTCTCGCAGTGCCCCCGCCGGTCATCTTTTGGGGCTTGTCGGGCGTTTGCGGCTTGGAGCTGACCAAAGAAGAGCCCTAACCGATTTTGGAGTGCACCCGGCTGCGCGGCTACCCAATCACAGCACCCGTTGCGTCGCCAATTGCGTAAAGCAAAGAGACTACTCCCGTCGTGGCTGAGAATGGCGGGACCTCGGCCGCGTACAGCGAGAGATACTCAAAACCGATCACTTCGCCAGCACAGAAAATTGTCTGGAAATTATTGAAAAGTTTGGCGGGGACGACGGGGTTCGAACCCGCGACCTCCGACGTGACAGGCCGGCGTTCTAACCAAACTGAACTACGTCCCCGATTGTGAAGCGCAACGTCGATATCCACAGAATACCATAGCGGCTTCAGGTGGCGAAAATTGGCGCTAATCCGATAAGCCCCAAGCCGGCGACGAACAACACCAGCATGGCGGCAATCAGCATCCGCACGCGCGGTGTGGCGCCGGCGAATTCTTTCCAAACCAGCAGTCCCCAAAGCACGCCGATGAGCGTTGCGCCTTGGCCCATGGCGTAACTCACGGCCGGGCCGGCTTGTATCGCGCGCGGCGCCGCTGCCGCAACAAAATTGGTCACTGCGCCGATACACCAGACAGCGCCGCCGATGATTCCGAGCAAGTGCTGCCGCCGGGTGCCTTGGAAGTACTGCGACATCCGGATGGGCTTGCCTTGAATCGGCAGATTGAGAAAATACAGGTTGTAGACAAACGTGGTGAGCAAGACGCCGGCGCCGAAAATGACCCCGATGGCGTAGGGGCCCAAACCGCCCGAATCGGCGCCCTCGCCCACTCCCATTTGCACCAATGGATAGAAAGAACCCATCAAGAGACCGCTGACCAAGCTGATGATAATTCCTTTGGCGCTGCTCTTGGGTTTTGGGCGTTTGGTTCTGGCAGCGGCGGGCCCCAGCGCTTCTTCGGCCGCCCGGTTCTTGGCGGCGCCGTGCGCGGCATAGGCTAAGCCATCCACGATGATGGCCACTGCCACCAGCAGTAATCCTCCAAAAAGGAAATACTTGTTTGCCTGCGGGTTAATGATATAGTTCCAAACGGTTCCGACCACCAGGGCCAGACCGATGGCGATGGGAAACGCCACCGACATGCCGGCGATAGCGATGGCGGCTACCAACAGAATATTGGCTAGATTGAAGACAGCACCGCCCGCCAGCGCCCAGGCCATGTTGCGTTTGCCGGCAATGAGCATGTTATCGGCGAAGGAGAACTCCTCTCCCAGAGTTCCAAACGTGTAGGCGGCGATGACTGCGGCGATGGCTACGCCGAGCGAGAAATCATAATAGAAGAGCTCAAAGCGCCATTTGCCGGTGAGTTTCTGCGTATTGGCCCAGGAGCCCCAAGACAGCATGGATAGCAAGAGCAATACGATCACAGCGCCGTACGTTGTCGGTAAAATCATGGTAGAGAAATTTCGGAAACCTCCCAGATGATATCATCCCAAGTGGCTCGCCGCCGTTGCCTTGCATCCGCGCTCGCCCGGCGGTATGCTCCCGGGTAGAGGCACACTTCCAATGCGTACTTATCGTGCCGGGATATTCCTATTTTTCTTGCTAGCGGGTCCAGGATGGTCGCAGCGCGGCGGTGGTCATGCC
>Ga0075017_100000542_pt1 | contig 21238 bp, 21 predicted proteins | sample AleBraG_ABR_2012_FD_71475 | JGI IMG/M metagenome (GOLD analysis project Ga0075017, IMG submission 71475) | Freshwater sediment microbial communities in response to fracking from Pennsylvania, USA - Alex Branch Run_MetaG_ABR_2012 | ecosystem: Environmental > Aquatic > Freshwater > Creek >... | reverse complement strand
GACCGCCAGCTTCGTGAACACGGCCGAGGTGGATTTTGACGACAGCACAGCCCCCCGAGTAGCGCCGGGCAGCGTGAATTCGTTGGCGATAGTCGCGCTCGTTCTCGGGTTCGTTCCCTATCATGGTGCCGTTTCTTTGGTCGTCGGCCCTTTCGCATTGCGCGAAATCGCGCGCAACAGGCAACGAGGCCGCTTGCCCACGATCGTCGGCATGACCTTCGCAGGCTTGTGGTTGCTCGCGTTCCTCGCTGCGGTCGTTCGCATCGTGACAACCGGGTGAGTGAGCAGAGCGTTTCGTCATTGCGCCGTGTCGTTTGGGTTCGGGAGGGTCATCGGCAACCCGAACGCCGCAAATAGCTGCGGGCCGAATGTGGTGATCTCGGCGATCGAGGCCTGCTCGATGCGAAGCACGTCGAATTTGAAGGCGCGGTATTTGGTGTCGCCCCAGCGGCGCAGGTAGCTCGCCGCGGTCGGCATCCGGTTGGCGCTCGTCGGCACCAGACGCCAGTCGCCCTCTCGGTCAGGCCCGAATGCGCGCTCGAGAAGTGGAGCCATCGCCGGAAGTCCCGAGAAGAGGAATGGCTGTGGTGGCATGGTGATCCGGATGTCGGGCGCCACGATGGCCACCGCCGCAGCGGCGTCACAGCGCTCGTGCGCATCGATGAACTGGGCGAGGATGGCACGCTCGTCGGCGCTGGGTTCGGTGGCCGGCCACTCGGCTCGGGTCGGCGGAAGATGCTCCTGCATGGTCGCCCGCGCGCGCTGCAGCGCGCTGTTCGCTGCTGCAACGCTGGTCTCGAGCAGTTCGGCGGTGTCGGTGGCGGGCCAGCCGAGGACGTCGCGCACGATCAGGGCGGCTCGCTGCCTCGGCGGAAGGACCTGCATGGCCGCGAGAAACACGAGCTCGATCGTCTCCCGTTGAACGGCGATCGAATCGGGCTGCTGATCAACGGGTGCGGCTTCGTCGAGCAAGAGATCGGGGTACGGCTGGAGCCACGGAAGCTCCGCCAACGAATGCGCAGCCGATCCGCTGCGTCGCGATCCCCGCCGCAGCAGATCGAGGCAGACGTTGGTGGCGATTCGGTACAACCACGCCCGGAACGGTGCCGCCGAGTCGGAACCGTCGTCGAAACTGTCCCGGCTCCGCCATGCGCGTAGGAACGTTTCCTGCACGGCGTCCTCGGCCTCGTCGAACGATGCGAGCATCCGGTAACAGTGCACGTGCAGCTCGCGACGATGACGTTCGGTCGATTCCGCGAACGCAAGCTGCGTGGTCATGGTGTCCGGCCCGGTCATCCGTCCGAGCGGCTCGCGCTCCGGCGCCCCATGTCGGGGACTTCCTGCAGAACCCAGGTGTTGCCGTCCGGGTCGGCGAAGTCGGCGAACGAGTTGTACTTGGTGTGCGCCGGATCCGGTCCGGGCTGCCAGCCTTCCGGCCCGAGGTGTCGGATGTCGCTGACGTCAACGCCCCTTGCGACGAGTGCATCGCGAGCCTGCGCGATGTCTGTGACGACGAGGTGCATGCCGCGGACCGAGCCGGGTTCGGCGTCGGTGATGCCGGTCCCGATCGAGATAGAGCAATCCGAGCCGGGCGGGTCGAGCTGGACGACGCGGAAGGAGTCACCGGCCCGGTGGTCGACGTGAACGTCGAATCCGAGTTGCTCGCTGTAGAACGTCTTCGCGCGGTCGACGTCGGCCACCGGTATCAAGACGAGTTCGAGCCTGAAGTCCATCGTGTCTCCTGTCGGGTTGGGCGGATGTTCGAGCTATTTGAGCACGAGGCCGCAGGTGACGTTCGTCATCGTTCCGGTGATGCCGGCGGCACGGTCGGATGCGAGGAACGCTGCTGTCTCGGCCACGTCGGCGAGCTTGGGGGTGCGCCTCAGCGCGGCCAGTCCCGCGATCAAGTCCTCCGCCGTCTGCGGCTCCGGTGCGTTTGCTCCGGCTACCTTGAACAGCTTGTCTTTCGACAGGGTCTCGGCAACCCCGGCCGTCCAGATCCCGCACACGCGCACACCACGAGGTCCCACCTCGGCCGCCAGGTAGCGCATGAACGCTTCGGTCGCCGCATCGGCCGGACCGGTGCTTCCCATCCCAGGCATCGCACCGTCGCCGGACGCGCTGTTGAGGTGAAGGATGACGCCCGAGCCTTGTTCGATCATCTGGCGGGCCGCGGCACGCGCGGTCAGGAAGTTGCTTCGCAGGCCGGTGACGACGGCCTCCAGGAGGTCGTCCGCGCTCATGTCGACGAGCGGCGTTCCCTGCCTGTCTCCGCGGCTGATCAGGTTGAGCGAGATGTCTATCCGGCCGGTCTTCGCAGCAACGGCTTCGACGTGATCGTTGACGGCCTGCTCGTCCAGAGCATCGAGGACGCTCACTTCCGCCGAACCGCCTGCGGCCGCGATGTCCAGGGCGACTGCTTCGAGCGGCTCGCGGGTACGGCCGACCAGGCAGACCGTCGCACCTTCTCGGCCGAAGGTCCGCGCGATCGCTCCGCCGATCCCGCCACCCCCGCCGTAGATGATCGCGGTCTTGTCCGTCAGCAGCTTGGTCATGACACCGTCCTCTCGTTCCCGCTCCGATGCGCCGCCCTGCGTGCCGACGCTCTACCCGTTAGAACGTCGTCCAGCCGGAAACTCATCGGTCGATCGATGAGATCCGGTCAGGCTGCTCCGACCGGCACCGGCGCCGGGAACAGCATCAGGAAACTTCGCGCCGCCTCATAGTCGCCCTCGATCGTGAAGGCGCCGGACCGCTGCGCGTCGGGGAGTGCACGACCGTGCCACAGCACGTCGGTCAGCGTCCGCGAGTCGCTACGGATGGTCGCAGCCGGGTCCGTGGCCGGCCCGGCCACGATGTCCAGGCCTTGGCCGGCGATGCGCACGTCATAAGGCTGCCCGTCGATGACGAGTTCGAACCGCGTCTCGACCGCCGTTGCGGTCGCCGAATTCTCGGGCGCCGGATCGAACAGTGTCTTCAGCGCCAGCAGGAACGCGTCGGTGGATAGTTGCGCATCGCCGCGGGGAAACGGTGCTCGACTGCCCCACCGGCCGAGCGCCAGCACCACGGGTTCGAGTTCCATCCCCCAGGCCGTCAGCTCGTAGATGCGGGAGGCCGCCGGCGGCGGGAGCGTTCGCCGCTGGACGACGCCGGCGAGCTCGAGGTCGCGGAGCCGTTCTGCGAGCACGTCGGCGCTCACCTGGAGCAGGCCGGCGCGCAGGTCGGTGAAGCGCTTGGGCCCGAGGACCAGTTCGCGGATGACGAGCAGCGCCCACCGCTCGCCGATGAGATCCAACCCGCGGGCGATACCGCACGGATCGCCATACGTTCGCTTTCCGGCCACGGGTCGAGTCTAGCCAAGGCTAGTCGGATCCTCCTACTATCTAGTCGGATTTTCCAACCACGAGTCTTCGACCGCTTTGCTGCTGGTGCCGGCCTGCTGCTCGACCGGGTCGGCCGGCCGCCGGAAGGGAATCGACATGAGCGAGCGTGAGCAGTACCCAGCCGGAGTTCCGTGCTGGGTCGAGGTCTTGGTGCCCGAGCCGAGGAAGGCTCTCGAGTTCTACGGATCGCTGTTCGACTGGACCTTCGACGGCGCCGGTCCGATGCCGGACGACCCGGCGGCCGAGTACTTCGTCGCCAGCGTTCGCGGACGCGAAGTTGCGGGAGTGGGTTCACTTCCCACCCGCGACGATCCGGTGCCGCCGGCCTGGACCACGTACGTGCGGGTCGCCAGCGCGGACGAAGCGGCGCGCAGCGTGGTACCGGCCGGTGGTGTTGTGATCGCCGACGCGTTCGACGTGCCCCCGGTCGGTCGGATGGCAGTGGTCGCCGATCCGGGCGGTGCCGTCTTCTGCCTGTGGGAAGCGGGAAGTCGCGAAGGTGCCCAGATCGTCAATGAGCCGCGCGCGTGGGCGATGAGCGCGCTCCAGTGCGCCGGCTCGGAGCGCGACGTGTTCATCGATTTCTACCGAGAAATGTTCGGCTGGGAGCCCGAGCCGTTCGGTCCGGCAACGTTGTACCGGTTGCCCGGGTACGTCGGCGGCGAGGTTCGGCAACCGGTGCCGCGCGACGTCGTCGCCGTGATGACGCCGTCCGCCGGCGACGGCAACGGGCCATCCGCGCCGGCCTATTGGGGCGTCGATTTCTGGGTCGACGACGCGGACGCGGTCGCCGAGAATGCGACTTCGATGGGCGGCGAGGTGTTGGTGGCGCCGATGGACACGCCGGGCTTCCGGAACGCGGTGCTCACCGACCCGCAAGGAGCCTCCTTCTCGGTCAGCCAACTGCTCGGGCCGCACTGAAATCTCGATGGCAGCAGGCTCGCCGGCCCGGGCGTCCGCAGAGGCCATGACGGGTCCGAGGCCGAGAGTTGGAATGGGAATCATTCTCATGTAGGCTGCTTCCGCATCGTCCACTTCCAGCCATACCTGGGGCCATTCCAGGGGCGATTTCCAGCGGCCACGCGATTTTCAGGGGCATGCCGTCGATGAGCACGTTCGTCACGATCCGCGTGAAGCGCGCCGCGTGGTCGATCGCGGCCGCGGTCACGGGCGCGTCGGCGCTCTCGGGGTGCGCAACGTCGGCGACGCTGGGATCGGCGGGGGCGACGTTGGGCGGTTCCCCCCGGACGGTCCAGGTCGTAGTTGCCGAGAACTTCTGGGGAAGCATCGCCGCGCAGATCGGCGGAGCGCACGCGAACGTCGTCAGCATCATCACCAACCCCAATACCGACCCGCACCAGTACGAGCCGACCTCCGTCGACGCACGAAATCTGGCCGCTGCTCGACTCGTGGTGGCGAACGGCATCGGCTACGACCCGTGGGTGCCGAAGCTCCTGGCCGCGGACGACACCAACCCGACGCTGCTCGACGTCGGAGCGGTGCTGGGGATCGGGCCGGGTGGCAATCCGCACCGCTGGTACAACCCGACCGATGTACAGAAAGTCGTCGACCGGCTCGTCGCCGATTTCCAGAAGCTCGATCCCGCGGACGGTGCCTACTTCGCGGCGCAGCGCGCGGCCTTCAACACCGTGGCGTTGGCTGCCTACCACCGTGTCATTGCCGATATCAGGGCGCGGTACGCAGGCGTGCCGGTCGGCGCGTCCGAGTCAATCTTCTCCATGCTCGCGCCGTCGCTCGGGCTGAAGGTGGTGACGCCTTACGCGTTCCTGCGCGCGGTCAGCGAGGGAACGGATGTTTCCGCGGCGGACAAGACGACAATCGATGACCAGATAAAGAACCGTCTGATCAAGATCTACGTCTACAACTCGCAGAACACCACGCCCGATGTGCAGGCGCAGTTGGCCGAGTGCAAGGCGGCCGGCATCCCGACGGCAACCATCACAGAGACGATGCAACCGTCGAACACGACCTATCAGGCGTGGCAAACCGGACAATTGCTCGGCATCCAAGCCGCGCTCCGCAAGGCGCTCGGCCGGTGAGCGCGCGTTGAGCGGCGTCTCACGTTCGGGCCCACCCGCTGAGCGCGCTGACCCCGCCGGCCGGGCGAACGGCGGCCCGCCGGCTGACCGCGGGCCTGCGATCGAGTTCGACGGCGCTGCGATTCGGCTGGGCGGTCGCACGATCTGGTCCGACGTGACGCTGACCGTCGGTCGCGGCGAGTTCGTCGCGCTCCTCGGCCCCAACGGTGTCGGCAAATCCACGCTGGTCAAGGTCGCGCTCGGATCGCTTCCCCTGTCGGCCGGACAGGTGCGCGTTCTCGGCCGGGTACCCGGCGAGTCCGGCCGCCAGATCGGCTACCTCCCCCAGCGACGCACCTTCGACACGAGGATGCGCGTCCGCGGCATCGATGTCGTGCGACTCGGGGCAGACGGCGACCGCTTCGGGATTCCGCTCCCCGGCGCGTCCCGATGGTCGACCAAGGGACGCGCAATCCGCAGGCGCGTTTCGGAAGTCATCGACGTGGTCGGCGCGTCCGGGTACGCCCGGCGGCCGATCGGTCAGGTCTCCGGCGGCGAGCAACAGCGCCTGCTCATCGCGCAAGCGCTGGTCCGATCGCCGGAGCTCCTGCTGCTCGACGAACCGCTCGACAATCTGGATCTTCCCAACCAAGCGTCGGTGGCGGCATTGGTCGCGGAGATCTGCGCGAGCCAGAACGTCACCGTTCTGATGGTCGCGCACGACGTCAATCCGATCCTTCCGTACCTGGACCGGGTGATCTACGTGGCCCACGGCGGCGCGGTGTGCGGCTCTCCGAGTGAAGTCATTACGTCGGAGACGCTGAGCGCGTTGTACTCCACTCCGGTCGAGGTTTTGAAAGCGAGTGACGGCCGGCTCGTCGTCGTCGGTCAACCGGAGGCACCCGCGCATCATTCGGACCGGCACCACGGGCAAGAGCGCTGACGGGCCCGACGATGCCGACGGGACCGACTTGGAATCTGCTCGCGGACGTCCAGCAGATGTTCGCGCTGCACTTCATGGTGAATGCCTTCAGGGCCGGAACCATTGTCGCGGTCCTGGCCGGGGCGATCGGATGGTTCATGGTGCTGCGCCGGCAGAGCTTTGCCGGGCACACGCTCGCGATCGTTTCCTACCCCGGAGCGGCCGGCGCCGTCCTACTCGGCCTCAGCGCGAGCTTGGGCTACTACATCGCCGCGGTTGCCGCCGCGCTGGTGATCGCGGCGGTACCGAGGTCGCCGAGCGGGCAGTCGTACGGCGAGGAATCCGCGGTCATCGGAACGGTTCAGGCATTCGCGCTCGCGAGCGGAGCACTGTTCGTGAGCCTGTACGGCGGCTTTCTCAACAGCCAGACCTCTTTGTTGTTCGGCACATTCCTCGGTATCTCGAATGACCAGGTCGTTGTCTTGCTGGTGGTGGCAGTCGTTTCACTCGGAGTGCTCTGCGGCATCGGTCGTCCGTTGTTCTTCGCGACGGTGGATGCCGACGTGGCGATCGCGCGCGGAGTGCCGGGCCGGCTGCTGTCGCTCGCGTTTCTCGTCCTGCTGGGCTGCGCGGCGGCGGCAGCGAGTCAGATCACGGGGGCTCTGCTCGTGTTCAGTCTGCTCGTGATGCCGGCCGCGGCCGCCCAGCTGATCACGGCGCGCCCAGCGGTCAGTTTCGCGCTCACGTTGTTGCTGGCGGTCGTCGTCACATGGCTTGCGCTTGGTGCGGCGTTCTACACGGTCTACCCGGTCGGCTTCTGGCTCACGTCGTTCGGGTTCGGGCTGTACGTGATCGCGGCAGTTGCAACCGGTAGTACCAAGCTTGGCCGTCGAAGACGTGCGCTGGGGCCGGCGATCGCATGATGGTCCCGGCCGTGGCACCTTGGGTGGGTCTGGTCCACATGCTCGAGATCCCGTTCCTGCGCAACGCTCTGCTCGCCGGAACCGGAATCGCACTCGCCTGCGGATTCACCGGCTACTTCATTGTCCTACGGGCGCAAGTGTTCACCGCGGACGCCCTGTCGCATGTCGCTTTCACCGGTGCGCTGGCCGCGCTCGCGTTCGGCGTTGACCTGCGGTTGGGCCTCTACGGGGCCTGTATCGGCCTGGCGATCATCATGGCAGCGCTAGGCGCCGTCGGCCGCGCGGACGACACCGTGATCGGAAGCGTCTTCGCCTGGGTCCTGGGGTTAGGAGCGCTCTTCCTCAGCATCTATACCACCGCGCGCAGCGGGGCCGGGGGCGGAACAGCGGGAATCAGTGTGCTGTTCGGCTCCGTTCTCGGCATCAGCCCGGCGGACGCCTGGGCCGCGTTCGGCATCGGGCTCGGGATTTGTGCCGCGATGCTCGCCATTGCCCGGCCGCTGCTGTTCGCCACGTTGGACGAGGCTGTGGCCCGAGCCCGAGGTGTCCCGGTGCGTGCGCTCAGCTACGCGTTCCTGATTCTGGTCGGGCTGACGGCGGCGGAGGCCACGCAAGCGGTCGGTGCATTCCTCCTGCTCGGCCTGCTGGCTGCGCCCGGAGGGGCGGCTCAGCGGCTCAGCGGGAAGCCGTTCGTCGCGCTCGGTCTGACGGTCGTCATCGCGGTCGGCTCCGTGTGGGCGGGTCTCACCCTCACGTATCTGGCCCCGAAGGTATTGCCCAGCTTCGGAATCATCGCGGTCGCGACCAGCGCATACGTGCTCGCTTTTGCCGTCTCCGTCGTTCGCGAACGCAGGAGTCGATCGGGGACCGGGCCGCAGGTTTCAAGCGGCCTGAAGCGCGGCGGAATGCTCATGCGCCGCGTTCCTGATTGACGACAGATTTCGCCGGCCGCGGTTGCGGAATCTGTCGTATCGGCCATCCGGATTTCGTCGTAGGGGTGACTGCTCATCACCCGTAGGAGGAAATCGAAATGTCCACAACGCCACAAGGCGAGAGCACCGGCTATCCCGCCGATGTCGGCTCGACGCCATTCATGTTGACAGTACGCGGCAGGCCGAGCGCTCCGTCCATCGAAGCGGCCCGGACCGTTCACAACTCGACGGCGGGCGCGCCGCCGAGCGTCGCCGGCGCCCGATCGCTCGGCGACCTCAGCCACAACGTGTACGCGGGTCGAGGCGACGCCGACGGCGAGGTTCTCTTCGTGGACATCTGGAATAGTCTTGGCGGCCTGGGCCAGTTCTTCTCCAACCCGCAGGTACAGGAATCGGCCGGACAGCTATTCGCAAGCCGTGACGCAGTGGTCTGGCGGCCGGCGGACGGATACGGCAACTTCCATCTCGCGCTCCCGGCCGGGCAGGCCGTCGGCGCCGTAGGCATTCTGCGCGTCGCGCTCGGCTCGACCGAGAAGGCCGGTACCGCGTTCGGGAACTACGCTGCCGCGACTATCAATCAGTCGCGCGCATACGGCCTGGTCTCGCACAGCGTGTGGCTGCGGGCCGACGGTCCGGGCGAACCGCCGTCCCAGGAGGCCTTCGGGCTCGACCTCTGGGCCGATGCGGATCGGATGGATCAGTTCTACGAACTCGGCGTCGGCTTCGAGCACCTGGGCCCGGTCTTCGCGGGCGCTCCCGAGACCGCCACCTGGCGGCCGGCACCCGGCGAGTGGGTCGAATGGTGACCGCACGGCGTCGAAGGCGGTAATCGGTCGAGGTCCGCGACGTCAGGCGACGGGCGCGGACCCGCCCGATCGTCCAAGCACGTTCAGCGGCATCATGGCTGGGTGATTGCGCGGCGCGTCGACGGCCTGGTCCGCGGCTCTTGAGCCTGCCCGGACGGTTTCGACGCCGCATGTCGCGCCGTCGCGTGCTCGGCGTGGTCGCGCTGGTGTTGCTGGCGGCGAACCTGCGCACCGGTGTGGCGAGTATCGGTCCGCTGCTGCCGCAGATTCGATCCGAACTCGGGCTCAGCACGACGCTCGCCGCACTGTTGGTGACCGCGCCCGTCGTGTGCTTCGCGGTCTTCGGCGCGATGGGTCCGCTGCCGGCTCGATGGTTCGGATTGGACCGAACGCTGTGCGGTGTCCTGATCGTCGCCGGCCTGGGCATGATCGTCCGGATCGGACCAGGCACCTCCACCTTGTTCCTCGGCACGATCCTGGTCGGTTCCGCCATCGGAATGGCGAACGTCTTGATCCCGGGTCTGGTCAAACGCGACTATCCGGGCCGGGTCGGGTTGATGACCGGCGTCTACACGACCTCGATGGGCCTGGGCGCGACTTTGGCGGCCGCGACGTCCGTGCCGATCGCCAACGCAATCGGCCGCGGTTGGCGGGGCGGCCTTGCGGTCTGGCTCGCGCCGGTTCTGGTGGCGCTGGTGTTCTGGATCCCGCGCGCCTGGCGCGCCGAGCATTCCGACGCCGGCGTTCGGCGTTCCCCGTTCGGGCCTCTGCTGCGCGATCGGGTCGCTTGGCAGGTAAGCGGTTTCACCGCGTTCCAGTCGGCGGGGTTCTACGCCATGATCTCGTGGCTGCCCACGATCTTCGTCGAGCACGGGTTCTCGGCGACCCGCGCCGGGTTGGTCTTCGCCGTGTCATCACTGGCCGGCACGGCTGCCGGATTGGTCGCGCCGGCGCTCGCGGCGAGGCGCCGCGACCAACGCTTCGCCCTGGCCGGGGCGACCGCCGTGACCGCGATCGGTATCGCGGGCGTGCTGGTCGCGCCGACCGCAGCGCCCTGGGTCTGGGCCGTACTGATCGGTCTCGGTCAGGGATCCGCATTCCCGCTGGCCCTGACCGTCATGGGCCTGCGGACGCGGAACCCGGAGCAGACGCAGCAGCTGTCCGCGATGGCCCAGACGATCGCCTACAGCTTCGCGATCATCGGACCGCTCGCGGTCGGAGCACTTCGCGACACGACCGGGGGCTGGACGGCGGGGCTCTGCTTCCTGCTGGTGCTGTGCGCCGCGCAGTTCTGTTTCGGGCTCGCCGCCGGGCGGCCGAAGCTGGTCCTCGAAGCTGCTCCGGTCGGTTAGATTCGCGCGGGTGACCGATAGCCGGGTTGACGCACCGTACGTAGCGGACGAGCCGACGATGTTGGATCACCGATGACGACCAGGACGCAGAACTCGATAACGTGGAAGACGCCGACGTCGTAGAAGCATTCAACGCATGGCACCAGGAGATCGGGCGCGCTCGATCGTCGATGCTGCGCCGTCGCTGGATCTGACAGTTCGCCTGCGCAATGGCAGCGAAGTCTCGCTCCGCTGGGTGCTCGTCCACATGATCGAGGAGTACGCGCGCCACAACGGCCATGCCGACCTGCTGCGCGAAAGCATCGACGGCGAGACCGGCCACTGAGCAGTTCGCCGAACCGGCCGAGTAGCGAATCAGCCGGTCAAAGTGCAGGCGCCGCGCGCCCCTTTCGAGCGCGCAGGTTCCTATTTTTGATCTTGTTGCCGCAGGCCGCCATGTCGCACCAGGCGCCGCGGCGGCTGTGCGACCGGTCGTAGAACGCCCACCGGCAGCCGGGATTCCCGCACGCTTTCAGGCGCGACCACGTGCCGTCGGCTTGGGCGTCCCGTACCTCGAGCAGCAGCCCGAGCAATCGCTCTCGGACGCGACCTCCGGGCTCGGATCCCAGGAGCAGCCGGCCGTCACGGTCGAGCTCGAGCCGGGGACGCACCTGCCGGGTCAGCTCGTCCAGCGCTCGCAGGTCGGTTGCACTGGGTCGCGGATCTCCGGCGTTGTGGGCCAGCAGCGTGCGCAGGCTCTCGCGTACTGCTCGTACCTGCTGGAGTTCTTCGTCGTCGAGTGACGTGCGCGACCCGAGCAGACCGACGGCGCGAAGCCACGCACGTGCAGTCGTCGCATCCTCGAGCAGGTCGGTGCCGCTGTCGAGGTCGCGGGTGTTCACCAGTGCTTGGACACGCAGAAGCGAACCAGGAGCAGGCTTGCTCTCGTTGCCCGGGACCCATGCCGGCGTGTTCATTGAGACAGGCTACCAGACGTGACCGTATAAACGTGTTGACAGGTCACTCATGACCTCTAAGATGGCTTTATTGGTCACGATGGGTGTCCCGGAGGTACGTGATGATCGTTCTCCTAGAGCACGACGAAACCATCTACGCCGCAACGCATGTCGGCCTTTGGGCGAGGCTGCGGAGCCACCTGTTCGGCTTCAGTCTCGACCGGGCGCTCGCGAACGGTGCGTGCCCGGACGCGACCGCCGTGCTGGCGTTGCGCGCACGCGCGCTCGTGCTCGGCCAGCTTCGGCGCGGCGTCGGCGAGGGTCTGCGCCGGGTTGTGGCAGTCTCCGCGGATGGTGCGACGGACCGACCGCTGCATGCCGCGATTCCGTTCCGGCGGGACCGGGTGCGGTCTGCGGAGGTCGAGCTACGAGCGTTGAGCGACCGCCTGCTTGGGCCTGAGCCGGTCTCCGCCGCCGGTGTCGCCCAGGCACGCCTGTTGCTGACCGATGGTGGGGGAGCGCTCTACCGCAGTCAGCGTGACGACTTGCGTGCGACTGTCCGTTCGGTTCTCGACGCACTCGACCCGCTGCACGAGTTGTGAGTCTGGGCTGCGGTCACGCGGTCCACGACAGCGGCGATCCGACCCCGGCGCTTGCGTCCGCCGAGTCGAGTGCACCGACCAACCGGTCCAGCGCTTCCTCGGCACGGGCGGCCGGCAACGCGAAAGGCACACGCAGCCAGCGATCGTGGCTGGCACCACGAACCGTGAATCGGGGTCCCGGAATGATCCGGACACCGGCATCACGCGCCAGTAACGCAAGGCGGGTCGACGATGTCGCACCGAGATCGACCCATAAGGCGAGGCCGCATTCGGGCCGGGATGCGCTCCAGCCCGGCGTACGCCTCGCGATCGAATCGAGCAGCGCGTCCCGGTTCCGGGTGATCTGAATCGCTCGGTCCGAAAGGATCGACGCATACCGTTCGAGGAGTTCGGCCGCGACGAGTTGATCGAGTACAGGAGTCGCCAGGTCCTGACCACCGCGAACCGTCGCGATCCGCCGCACCATCGATGCGCTGCCGCGGAGCCATCCGACGCGAAGACCGGCCCAGAACGGCTTGCTCATCGAGCCGACGGTCACGACACGTTCGGAACGGCCGTAAGAAGCCGTAGGTCGCGGCCGTTCACCGTTCAGATAGAGCTCGGCGAACGTCTCGTCGACGACCAGAACCGTGGTCGGGTCGAGCGAGCCGATCAGTTCGCGCCGAGCGCGTGGCGGTGCGCACCAGCCAGTCGGATTCTGGCCGTCGGGAGTCGCATGCACGAGCACGGCGGGCGCGTGACCGGACTGCCGTGTCTGGTCGAGATCCCAACCTTCGGTGCTGACCGGCAGCGGTCGAATCCGGACATGGTGTGCCGATGCCGCGTCGATGACTCCGGGGTATGTCGGTTGCTCGACGACGACGCGATCGCCGGGCCGGGTGAGTGCCCGCAGCATCAGATCCCAACCGTGCAACGCGCCCTGAGTGATGAGGATCTGGTCCGCCATCGTCGGCAGACCCCGAGCTCCGAACCGTTCGGCAACCGCGACCCGCAGGGCAGTCAAGCCGAGCGGATGCAGTCCGTGGCCGTTCAGGACCGGCGGCAGGCGTTGCATCGCGTCGCCGATCACCTCGGGGAGCACCGCCGGCGCCGGAAGGGCGGCAACGGTCAAGTCGATCTCGTCACCTGTCGCGGGTGCGAGTTCGTCCGGACGAGCGGAGGACCCGACCGGAACGGTGACGACCGTTCCGGCCCGGCGCCGGCTGTGCACGAAGCCCTCGTCGCGCAGCCGGTCGTAGGCGGCGGTCACGGTCGATCGCGAGACCGCCAGGCCGGTGGCAAGCTCGCGCTCCGCGGGTAGCCGGACGCCCGGGATCAGCCGACCGTCGAGGATCAAGCCGCGCAATCCGGACGCCAAGGCCTGATACCTCGGCTCGCCGGATGCGCTGGGCGCGAGCCAACCGACGAGCCGGTCCACTGTCGCCATCGAGCCAGCATCCCTTCTTTGGCCCGGTTGGTACCAGGCCAAAGCGTGCCACAGTTCCATCGTGTTCGTCGCCCCCATACCCGCGGACCGCCGTCCCGAGCGCTTCTTGCGCCTGATCGCCGGCCTGGTGCTCTACGGCATCAGCGGGTCGCTGCTCGTTCTGGCCGGACTCGGCCTCGACCCATGGGATGTCCTCCATCAAGGGTTCAGCCGCACCTTCGGGCTGCAGGTCGGGACGTGGGTCATCGTCGTCGGATTCATCGTCCTGCTCGGCTGGATCCCGTTGCGGCAACGGCCCGGCGCCGGAACCGCACTCAATGTGATCCTCATCGGACTGGTGATGAACGTCGTGCTCGATGTAGTGCCGAGCCCGCACTACCTGCCGGTCCGCTTCGGTCTGGTGGCCATCGGTGTCGTACTGAACGGACTGGCCACCGGCCTCTACATCGGCGCAGGCCTGGGACCGGGTCCGCGAGACGGGTTGATGACCGGGCTCGCCGCCGGCGGTCGGGTTGCCGGCTCAGCCGGCCCGCGTCGCTTCCGATCGATCCGCGCGGTGCGCACGTTGATCGAGGTAACCGTTCTCCTGGCCGGCTGGTTACTCGGCGGCACGGTCGGTTTCGGAACCGTGGCCTACGCGGCCACCATCGGATTGCTCGTGCACTGGACCGTGCCCTACTTCGCGATGAAGCCGCTGCCCAACCCGCTCGAGCCCGACGAGGTGGCGAGCGAGTCAGTCAGATCCAGCCCGGGAACCACATCCGGCGCAGCCAGTCCGCGGTCGGCATGATGTTGCCCACCCACACCGGCCACATCCACGCGGCGTCGGCGAGGACGAGCAGGACGAACCCGCCGACGACGGCGGCCCCCCAGGTCCGTCTGCGATTCGACGCTTCCTCGGCACCGAGCACCGCGCCGAGCAGCAACGTCAGCCCGATCACCAGGAACGGCAGGAACGACACCGAGTAGAACGTGAAGATGGTGCGGTTGCGCCAGATGACGACCCACGGCAGCCAGCCGGCCGCGACCGCGCCGAGGACCGCTCCGGCACGCCAGTCGCGAGCGCCGATCCATCGCCAGACGAGCCACAGCAGTGCGGCGGCCGCAGCCCACCAGAGCACGGGCGTGCCGATCGAGGTCACTTCCCGGATGCATTTCGAGGACGTGCAGCCGCTCTGGCCGTTGTTGTAGTACTGGTCCCAGAACGCGGTCGGACGTATCTGCAGCAGCCAGCCGATCGCCTTGGCCGCATACGGGTGCGGTGACGTCAGCGTCGTGTTGAACCTGAGCATCTGCGAGTGATAGTCGAGCAGGGCCCGCACGTTCTCCGGCAGGAACGACGGTCCGCGAGCGCCCAGCGCCCAGGTGCGCTTCTGGTGCGAGAACGTGATCAGCCAGGGCAGCCACAGCAGGCAATAGACGACGACGGCGGGCGGCACGATCGAAACGAACGCCGGGCCGACGTCTCGACGAAGCGTCGCCAGGTAGGGCGAGCGGATCCCGGCGGCCCGTCGCGCGCCGAGATCCCAGAAGACCGACATGAGCCCGAACGCGGCAAGGAAGAACAGCCCGTTCCATTTGGTACCGAGCGCGAGACCGAGCAGGACGCCCGCCAGCAGGCGCCACGGCCGCCATCCCAGTTTCGGCCCGCGGTCATTGCCGACTTGCGGGTCCGTTCCGCGCTCGGCAACCCAGGCGGCGATCCGACTCCGCGCACGGTCGCGGTCGACGACGAGCGCACCGAACGCGGCGAGCACGAAGAACGACAGAGTGCCGTCCAGAAGGGCGGTGCGCGAGAGCACGATGGCGAGGCCGTCGAGGGCCAGCAGCAGTCCGGCCAGGCAGCCGAGCAACGTCGATCGGGTCATCCGGCGGACGATCCGGGCGATGAGCAGGATGCTCAGGGTTCCGAGTACGGCGGGTCCGAAACGCCAACCGAACGGCGTGACCCCGAACATCCACTCTCCGGAGGCGATCACCCATTTGCCCAGCGGTGGGTGCACCACGAACGACGCCGTGCCGGCGAAGACATTGGTGTGGCCGGCGAGGATCAGGTCGTTCGCGTTGTTGACGGTGTCCTGCTCGTAGCCGTACCGCAGCAGCGCGAGCGCGTCTTTGGCGTAGTACGTCTCGTCGAACGAGAAGACGTGGGGGGAGCCGAGATGGACGAAGCGAAGGACGGCCCCGATTGCGGTGACGATGAGCGGCCCGACCCAGCCCCAGAGCCGGTCATCGGGCATCGGCGGAGCGAGCCGCTCCCGCAACGGCGGGCGCCGGCGGGACTGTCTGCCTTCGGAATCGTCGCCGCCGTCGGGGCGCTCGTCGTCGGGACCGGGATGGTCGGGGAATGCCTGCGCGGCCTCCAGCGTCCCGGTCACCGGCTCATCGTAGGCACGAGCTCGGTGTCAGGATGCGTTCATGGACGGTGTGCTCGTACTCGCGGCGACACCGATCGGAGACCCTGCCGACGCGTCCGGGCGGCTGATCGCCGAGCTCGGCGGTGCTGACGTCGTCGCCGCGGAGGACACTCGCAGGCTTCGCCGGCTGGCCGCGGCGCTCGGTGTCGAGATCTCCGGCCGGATCGTCTCGTACCACGATCACAACGAGGCGGAACGGACCGAGGAGCTGGCCGAGGCGTTGCGAGGCGGAACGAGAGTCCTGCTCGTCTCCGATGCCGGGATGCCCTCGATATCGGACCCGGGGTACCGCCTGGTGAAGGCAGCCGTCGACTCCGGGATCCGGGTAACCGCCGTCCCGGGCCCGAGCGCCGTGCTGACTGCGCTGGCGGTCTCGGGTCTGCCGGTCGACCGCTTCGTGTTCGAGGGTTTCTTGCCCCGGCGGGCCGGAGAACGCGCGAACCGGCTCGCCGAGCTGCGTGCGGAGGTCCGCACGATGGTGTTCTTCGAGTCCCCGCACCGGTTGGCCGCGACCCTGCGGTCGATGGCGACCAGCTTCGGACCGGACCGCCCGTCGGCTGTCTGCCGAGAGCTGACCAAGACCTATGAAGAGGTGGTCCGCGGCCCGCTCTCCGAGCTGGCCGAATGGGCCGCGCCGGGCACCCGCGGCGAAGTGACCGTCGTCGTCGGTGGGCTGCCGGCCGGCGTGCCAGTCGAAGGCGGCGTCGCTTACTCAGCCGCGGAACTGGCGGCCGCGGTCGCGGATCGCGAGGCTTCCGGTGAGCACCGCAAGTCGGCTATTAGCGCGGTGGCGAAGTCGACGGGGCTGCAGCGAAGAGCGGTCTATGACGCCGTCGTAGCGGAACGGAAACGTGGCTGACCCGCCGATGCGGGTGCGTCCGGCGGGAAAACAGGGTGCGCCGGATCGATAGTCTTCAGGTATGTCCGATGGCCCCGATACCGCCTCACGCGGCAGCCACGCCGATAGCTCCGAGCCCGTAGCTGCGCCAGGCAAGAAGTTCTACTTGACGACGCCCATTTACTACGTCAACGACGCCCCACATATCGGGCACGCATACACGACTGTTGCCGGTGACGTCCTCACCCGGTGGCATCGTCAACGGGCCGAGCCGGTCTGGTTCCTGACCGGGACCGACGAGCACGGCGAGAAGGTGCTGCGGAGCGCGCAAGCGGCCGGTATGGACCCGCAGGAGTGGTGCGACCGCCTGGTCGAGTCCGCGTGGAAGCCGGTGCTCGACACCATCGACGCCGCCAACGATGACTTCATCCGGACCACGGAGGAGCGCCACACGGTGCGTGTGCAGCGCTTCCTGCAGGGGCTGTACGAGGCCGGCGAGATATACGAGGGCGTGTACGAGGGTCCGTATTGCGTGTCCTGCGAGGAGTTCAAGCTCATCGGTGAGCTGGTGGACGGCGTCGGCGACTTCGCCGGGCAGAAGTGCTGCCCGATTCACGGCACTCCGGTCGAGCAGTTGTCGGAACGGAACTGGTTCTTCCGGCTGTCCAAGTACGCCGATGCTCTGCTCGAGCATTATGCGGAGCACCCGGAGGCGGTCGAGCCGGCGAGCGCGCGCAACGAGGTTCTGTCGTTCATCCGGCAAGGTCTGAACGACTTGTCCGTGACGCGGTCCAGCTTCGACTGGGGTATCCCGGTGCCGTGGGACCCCGAACAGGTCGTGTACGTCTGGTTCGATGCGTTGCTGAATTACGCGACGGCTGTCGGCCTCGGCGACACCGACGGTGCGGGGGCCGAACAGTATCGGAGCACCTTCCCCGCCGACGTGCATCTGGTCGGCAAGGACATCCTCCGCTTCCACGCCGTCATCTGGCCGGCCATGCTGATGGCAGCCGGAGAGCCATTGCCGCGCAAGGTGTTCGCGCACGGCTGGCTGCTCGTCGGCGGCGAGAAGATGAGCAAATCCAAGTTGACCGGCATCGCGCCGAGCCAAGTCGTCAATCATTTCGGCTCCGACGCGTTCCGCTACTACTTCCTGCGCGCGATCCAGTTCGGCTCGGACGGATCGTTCTCATGGGAGGACATGAGCGCGCGTTACACCGCCGAACTCGCCAACGGTTTCGGCAACCTCGCGTCGCGAATTACCGCGATGGTGGTCCGCTATTTCGACGGCCGGCTACCAGAAGCCGGTCCGTCAGGCGCCGCCGAGCAAGCCGTCGTCGCGGCAGCCGAACGATCCGCACGGGTCGCCGACGAGCGGATGCGTGCACTGGACTTCTCTGCCGGCCTTGCTGCCGTGTGGGAACTCGTCGATGTGCTGAACGGCTACATCACTGAGCAGGAACCGTGGAAGCTCGCCAAAGATGAAGCTGACCGGCCGGCACTCTCCGGCGTTCTGACAACGGCGGCGGAGGGGTTGCGAGTATTGGCCGTGCTGCTGAATCCGGTGATGCCCAAAGCCTGCGCCGAAATCTGGTCCGCGCTGGGCGCGTCCGAGGCGATCGGTCCGGTCGCGGTGCAACGAGTGCAGGACGTTGCCCGTTGGGGCCAATTGCCTGCCGGCACGGCGGTCAGCAAGCTCGAACCGCTCTTTCCGCGCCTCGAGGACTAGCGTGGCCGCCGGTTCGTACCCGCCGCTCCCGCCGCCGTTGCCGATCGATGTCCTGGACAGCCATTGCCATTTGGACATGCGCCTGGGTGACCTCACGGTCAGGCAGAGCCTGAGCCGAAACCTCGATGTCGACCAGAAGGTGACAGTTGGCCTCGAGGGTCTCGAGGCTAACGCCGCTCTCGACGTGCCCGAGAGGAACAATGAACTCGCCGTGGATCAGGCCTTGGCGCTCGCTACCTCGGTCGGAGTCCCGGACATCGTCCAGATCGGATGCGACGTCGAGGGATCGAACTGGTCCGTCGACGTCGCAGAACGGTTCGATCGTATCGTCGCCGGCGTCGCGCTGCATCCCAACGAAGCGCCGAGAATCCTTGCAGAGCAAGGGAAATCCGCGCTCGACGAGGCTTGGAACGAGATCGAGAGACTGGCCGCGAATCCCCGGGTGCGCGCCGTCGGTGAGACCGGTCTGGACTACTTCCGCACTGGACCGCAGGGCCGAGCGATTCAGGAGGAATCGTTCCGACGCCACATCGCGACCGCGAAGCGGTATGGCAAGGCATTGGTCATTCACGACCGTGATTCGCACGACGCCGTGATGCGCGTTCTCGCCGAGGAAGGTGCGCCGGAAACCGTTGTGTTCCACTGCTTTAGCGGTGATGAGGCCATGGCGCGCTACTGCGTCGATCGTGGCTGGGTGCTGTCGTTCGCCGGAACCGTGACGTTCAAGAATGCCGACGGACTCAGAGCTGCGCTGCGCGTTGTCCCGCTCGACCAGGTATTGGTCGAGACCGACGCCCCGTTCCTCACCCCGACTCCGTTCCGGGGCAAGCCGAACGCGAGTTATCTCATTCCTTGGACAGTTCGTGTGATGAGCGAGGTCATGGGGGTTGACCTGGAAGAACTGTGCTCAGGCATCGCCGGAACAGGTCGGAGAGTCTTCGGATTCTGACCCGCGGGTTGGCACATCGGCCCGCGTTCCGTTACGGTCCTGCGACGTTGGCCGGAGTCGGGGAAGCTCCGGCGGTCGGATTGAATCCTGGACCTGCAGCTTGCGCGCTCCCAGATCCGTACCGCCCTCCCGTGCCCGGGCCGTTCGACCCCTGGAGCCTTCGTGCGCGCACGACCCGCTGTTCTGGCCATGCAAGGCGTACTGCTCGCCGGGCTGGTCGCAGGACCGCTGGCCTACGCGCACGCCGCGAAGTCCGTCACGCTCGACGTCGACGGACACGTCAGCCAGATCAGGACGTTCGCGGGATCGGTCGGGGATCTGCTCAAAGCCGAGAACGTTGTGCTGGGCGTGCGCGACAGCGTCGCGCCGCCGACGTCGACCGCGCTGACAGCCGACCTTCGCATCGCCGTTATTCATGCCCGGCCGGTAACGCTCGTGTTCGCGGGCGTCAAACGACAAGTGTGGACAACGGCGCAGACCGTCGACGAGTTCTCGCGACAACTCGGTGACAGGTTCAGCGCCGCATATCTCTCAGTGTCTCGCGATGCGCGAATTCCGTTGACCGGCATGGTGATGGTCGTGCGACTGCCGGTATCGGTGACCGTGGTGTATGCCGGTCATCGGGTGACGCTGGTCACGACACAGCCCACATGGGCGAAAGCGCTTGCGGAGGCCGGGATTCCGTTCAGTCCGCTGAGCCAGCTATCGGTGCGACTCGATTCGGCACCGGTCAGTGGGCAGCGCGCAGTCATCACAATGGTCCGGTCCAAAGTTGTCGCGCGCCCGGTGACGATCGCGTTCTCGGTCCGCTATTCCGCCGACGCCGGGCTGTACAAAGGAACGTCGCGCGTTGTGAGCAATGGCGTTGCAGGCGTGCGGATGCAGACGTGGCGATACACGTTGTACGACAGCAAAGTCGCCCGAGCGCAGTTGGTCCGGAGCGTGATTTCGAAACAGCCGGTCGCCGAGATCGTCGCGGTCGGAACCAGGCCCCGTCCGGTACCGCGCCCGCGTCCGCACAAGGTCTTGAGCGGTGGCGTGTCCGGGCTGAACTGGTCGGCACTGGCAGCGTGTGAGTCGGGGGGCAATCCGCGGGCCGTCGGTGGCGGCGGCCTGTACTTCGGGCTCTACCAGTTCATGCTGTCCACGTGGCACGGACTGGGTGGCAGCGGGAACCCGATCGACGCGTCGGCGAGCGAGCAGACCTATCGGGCGCAGCTGCTGTACCTGCGCTCCGGCGCAGCGAGTTGGCCGTACTGCGGTTCCCGGCTCACCGGCTGACCGCGCCCCCGACGGCAAGCCGGTGACGAGGGCCTCGGAGTTGCTCGGGCCCGCCGAGATCCGTGATCTCGCCCGCGAACTGGAGCTTCGCCCGACCAAACGGCTCGGGCAGAACTTCGTCATCGACCCGAACACCGTCCGGCGGATCGTGCGCGCCGCGGATCTCGACCCGACCGACCGGGTACTCGAGGTCGGGCCCGGCCTCGGTTCGTTGACGCTGGAACTCGTCGGCAACGTCGCTTCGGTGGTCGCTGTGGAGATCGACCCGCGCCTGGCCCGTGCACTCCCGTTCACTGTCGGCCGGCGGGCTCCGGATCTAGCCGCCAGGTTGTCGGTCGTGACGGCCGATGCGCTCACGGTGCGGCCGGATGATCTGCCGGGCTCAGCCCCGAACGCGATGGTCGCGAACTTGCCGTACAACGTGGCCGTCCCGGTGCTGCTCCACTTGCTTGATGTTCTCCCCTCACTCGCAACGGTTCTGGTGATGGTCCAGTCCGAGGTCGCCGATCGCCTTGCGGCAGGTCCCGGGTCGCGTGTCTACGGAGTGCCGTCGGCGAAAGCGCGGTGGTATGCGCAGGTACGGCGCGCGGGTGCTATCGGGCGGTCGGTCTTCTGGCCGGCGCCCAACGTCGACTCCGGTCTCGTTCGGTTGACCCGCGCGCCGGCCCCGGATGTCGCAGTCGGCAAGGACGAGGTGTTCGCCG
>Ga0075017_100000541_pt1 | contig 21239 bp, 24 predicted proteins | sample AleBraG_ABR_2012_FD_71475 | JGI IMG/M metagenome (GOLD analysis project Ga0075017, IMG submission 71475) | Freshwater sediment microbial communities in response to fracking from Pennsylvania, USA - Alex Branch Run_MetaG_ABR_2012 | ecosystem: Environmental > Aquatic > Freshwater > Creek >... | reverse complement strand
CTCGAGGCGGTCGAAGCGGCCACCGCCAGATCGGAAGAGCTGGGCCGCGAGTCATGACCCGCCGCAACCGGTCCCGACTGCCACCGAAGCTCGTCGACTCCCCGCGCCCCGGGGCGCGGGAGGGGGGGCGCCCGGCCGCGGGCCCGTCGCTGGGCGACCAGCTCAAGCGCGGACACGTGGCCGGGCGCAGCGCGCGCTTCGGCCGCGAGGAGATGGTCGCGCTGATGCGACGCTTCGCGGCGGGGGCGCCGGCCGTGCGGCTCGGTCTCGACCCGTTCGCCACGCTCACCCTCGCCCAGGTCGAGGCCGCGGTCGCGGTCGTCTACGGCTGGGAGGGTGACGGGCCACGCGCCCGGATCGCCGCGCCGCGCACCGTCGACGCGTTCGACAGCGCAGTGACGCGGATCCTCGAGGTCGCCGACACCGGCGGCGGCATCGCGTTCGCCACCGCCCGTCCCGCGTCGCTGCTCCCGCTCCACTGCGCCCTGGCCGACGCCGCGGACCATGCCGGCGCAACCACGCTGCAGCTGCGGGAGTCGGGCCCGATCGGCGCGGGGGGCCGCCGGCTCCGCTGGCTCGACGGCGTGGCCGTGGTCACCGACGGGGTGCAGCTCCTCGGGGACGACGACGTGCACGCGGCCGAGGAGCTGCTCTTCTCGCTGCCCCGCCCCGATCTCGTCGTGGCCGACCGCTGCTTCGCCGGTGTCGCCCTCAACGCCGGCATCGAGGTGGTGGCCTTCGCCGATCTCGACGCGCTGGCCCTCGCGGTCGCCGCCCACCGGGGCCGGGCGGTACGGGTGGTCCCGCTCGACGAGCGCCGACCGCCGGCTTCGTACGCACCGCTCCGCCAACGCCTGGACGAGTTGGTCACGGCGGGTCGCCGGGCTGCGACGGACGGGCTGTTCGAGCAGCGCGCCGGCACCCACACCACCCTCTGAGCGCTCTTTTGCAACACGAGCCCCAGGGGCCTACGCTCTGGCCGCGGAGAAGCGGGGAAACGGAAGGGGTGCCTTGTGGCGCAATCATTCGCCACGGCGCGATTCCTGACAGTGCAGGAAGTCGCGGATCTCATGCGCGTGTCGACCATGACGGTCTATCGCATCATCAAGTCGGGCGAATTGCCGGCGGTACGGGTGGGACGGTCGTTCCGCGTGCGCGACGTCGACGTCGACACGTACCTCGGCAAGCGCTACACGCAAGCCGGCTGAGCCCTCGGGTCGGCCCGGGTTCGGCCCGGCTGATCGTCCCGAACGGCCGCCGTCTAGCGTCGCGGCCGTGATGATCGCGTTCACGTCCGACTACGGCCACGCCGACGAGTTCGTCGGCGTGTGCAAGGCCGTCATGCTGGGGCTGGCGCCGGATGCGCGCGTCGTCGACCTCGGCCACGACGTCCCGGCGCACGACGTGCGCGCGGGTGCGTTGCTCCTCGTGCGCGCAGTGCAATACCTGCCCGAGGACTGCGTCGTGCTCGCGGTCGTCGATCCGGGCGTCGGCACCGAGCGCCGCCTCATCGGCGTGGAGGTGGCCGGCGGCGTGCTGCTCGGCCCCGACAACGGCCTGCTCGCGCCGGCCGTCGCCATGGCGGGCGGCGCCCGGCGGGTGATCTCGCTCGACAACGCCGACTACCACCTCCCTGCGCCCGGGCCCACGTTCGCGGGCCGCGACGTGCTGTCGCCCGCGGCGGGCCACCTGGCCGCAGGCGTCGACCTGGGCGACCTCGGCACACCCGTCGACCCCGCCACGCTCGTGCCGGGACTGGTGTCCCTGCCCGAGGTCCGGGACGACGGCACCATCGTGGGTGAGGTGTGGTGGGTCGACCGGTTCGGCAACGCCCAGCTCAACGTCGATCCCGGCGAGCTCCAGGTGGCGGGCTGCTCACTCGGCTCCCGCGTGGAGGTGCACCTGCGCGCTGCCGGATCCGGACATGCCGAGCAGATCCGCGTAGCCCGATGGGTCACCACCTATGCCGAAGCCAAGCCGTCCGAGCTGGTGATGCTGGTCGACTCCTACGGCCTGCTCGCGCTCTGCCTCGACCGCGCTTCCGCCGCCGACGAGCTCGGGCTGCGAGCCGGCAGCGGGGTCACGCTGGTGCCCGAGGGTGCCGGTGGCAGCGCCGGCGCCGTCGACGATCCCGGCGTGGAGACCCCCGTCGAGCTCTCCCGTCGAGGTGACCAATGAGGCCCGGCACCACCATCGCCATCTGCATCCTGCTCTTCATGATCCTGATGGCCGCGACACTGCAATTCGTGTTCCACCTCTGAATTGCTCGCTCCCCGCGGCTCGGGATACCCGAGCCGCGGCCGTTCGCTCCCTGGCGAGAGACTGCGCTCGCTCCGCTCGACTCCGTCGCCGCACCAGCCGGACGCGCTGGACGAACGACCTCGAGAGGGCGACGACGAACTCGGGCACGATGCGGTGGCGGAGCGACCGAGAGGGAGCGGAGCCACTCGCCAGCGAGTGAGCGCCCGCGGTGCAGGTACCCTGCGCCGCAGCGAACGAGCGAGAAGAGAAAGTAGGTCCCCGGCCGCGAGACGGATGGGCTTGGGGCGGGCTGGGAGGCTTCGTGGACCGGCGAACCGGATCCACGCCACCCGCACTCGAAGCCGGGGACCTGGCGAGCTTCCCCCCGGGGGACGCTCGTGAATGTGGCATCGGCCACTATTAGCGAGAGCTTGAGCCGAAAACCTCACTCAGCGTGAGATTTGTCCCGCGTGTCAGTCCCAGGGTCGGGGTCGCCTCCGGAGTCGGCGCCGCCGATCTTCGGGCGACGGCCGCTCGCGAGCACGAAGCCGCCGTAGATGATGCTGATGCCGACCGCGAGGCTGAGGGTGAACGCCTCGTCGTGGCCGACAACACCCTGGAGCAGCCCGCCGCTGGAGAGCACCAGCGTGCCGAGGGCAATCAGGCCGTTGGCCCCGGCGAGGCGCCCGTGGGCGGGCACGGAGCGGTCCCGCGCGTAGCGCACCGCCGAGCTGATCGCACCGCCGAGGATCACGATCGCGGCGACGCTGCTGCCGACCGCGGCGAGGATCCGGGGCAGCGCGTCGAACACGTCCTTGCCGACCGGGATCGCGTCGCCGCGCACGGTCGCCATGGGGGCGCTGAACATCACCCCGGCCGCGAAGCCGCTGAAGAGCACGAGGCCCCAGTGGCAACGCCGGGCGACCGCGGGTGAGGCCAGCAGGAACACCGTGCCCATCGCGAGCCAGGGCACGTTGAGGATCGCCCCGAAGAGGAAGAAGACGCGGAAGGTGCCGTTGTCCCAGCCGGTCGAGGTGCCGACCGAGAGCGCCGCAGCGGCGAGGGCGAACATCGCGAGGGAGATCGCCCACGCGCGGTCCTGGGGCCGGCGCTTCTGTGTGTAGTGGACGAGCATCGACTCCGCGAACAGCGTCGACACGATCGTTGCGACGAACGCGAAGGCTACGACCACGCTGGGAGCGTATGCGGACCACCCGCCGAGGCTTCGCGGCGGGCGCGTCACGGCCTCGGTCCCAACTTTGAGAATTTGTGCACAAGGTCGGTACGCTGATCTGGCCAGACGTCGAGCGCACCGGTTGAGGAGGCTCCGATTCCCGAGGTTCGCCGCATCCCCGACGCGACCGTCGCCCGTCTCCCGCTCTACTACCGGGGGCTGCTCGAGACGGTCGACCACGGCATCGGGACGGTCTCGTCACAGCGTCTGGCCGAGCTCGCAGGGGTGAACGCCGCCAAGGTCCGCAAGGACCTCTCCTACCTGGGCTCCTACGGCACCCGGGGCGTCGGGTACGACGTCGCCCACCTGCTCCACGAGATCTCCCGGGAGCTCGGCCTCACCCACGACTGGCCCGTCGTGATCGTGGGCGTGGGCAACCTGGGGCAGGCGCTCGCCAACTATCAGCGCTTCGAGGCCCGCGGCTACCGGGTGGTGGCCCTCGTCGACGCCGATCCGGAGAAGGTCGGCCGCAGCGTCGGCGGGCTGGTCATCGAGGCGCTCGACGCCCTGCCCACGATCGCCCGGGAGCGGGCGGTCGCGATCGGCATCATCGCCACCCCGGCACACGCGGCCCAGGAGGTCGCCGACCGGCTCGTCGACGCCGGCATCACCTCGATCCTGAACTTCGCCCCCACCGTGGTGGCCGCACCCCCCGAGGTTTCGCTGCGCAAGGTCGACCTCGCCATCGAGCTGCAGATCCTGTCCTTCTACCAACAGCGTCGTGATGCGGCCCCCGCGCCCGCGGCGGCGCCGGTCCCTGCAGCGGAGGTCGCCCGGTGACCGGCCGCGCCGCCGTGCTCGGGTACCCGGTGAGCCTGGTCGTGGCGGGGCGCCGGTGCGTGGTGGTCGGCGCCGGGCGCATCGCCGCCCGCAAGGTGGCCGGCCTGCTCGAGGCGGGCGCCGACGTCGTCGTGGTCGCCCCCGTCGCAGGGGACCGGGTCCGGGAGTGGGCGGCCGACGGCGCGGTGACCCTGCAGGAGCGAGCATTCGCGCCGTCCGACCTCGACGACGCCTGGCTCGCCTTCAGCGCCACCGGCAACCCGGGCGTCGACCGGGCGGTGGCCGAGGCCGCCGAGGCCGCCCGCGTGTGGCTGGGCACCGCCGACGATGCGGGGTTGGGGTCGCTGACCGCGGTCTCGGCGCTCCGGCGGGGTGATCTCGTGGTCACGGTCGGCACCGGTGGCCGAAGCCCCGCCCTGGCCGCGTGGCTACGGCGGCGCCTGGCTGAGGAGTTGGGCCCCGAGTACGCGACACTGGTGGACATCATGTCGGGGGCACGGGAACGACTGCGGTCCGAGGGTCGTCCCTCCGAGGACGCCGATTGGCAGTCCGCGCTCGATTCCGGCATGCTCGATCTGATCCGCGCCGGTCGCGTGGACGAAGCCGAGGAGCTGCTGCGGGCATGTCTCTGGTCGTAGTAGGACTGAACCACCGCACGGTTCCCGTGGAGCTGCTGGAACGGGTCGCGATCGCGCCCGACGCACTCCCCAAGGCGCTCCAGTCGCTGGCGAAGGCCGAGCACCTCGCCGAGGCCGTGCTGCTCTCCACGTGCAACCGCACGGAGATCTACGCGCACGCCACCATGTTCCATCCGGCGATGCAGGACGTCAGCAATTTCCTCGCCGACACCGCGGACGTCGATCCGCGCGAATTCTCCGATCTGCTCTACGCCTACCACGACGACGCCGCCGTGGCGCACCTCTTCGGTGTCGCCGCCGGTCTCGACTCGATGATCATCGGCGAGGGCGAGATCCTCGGCCAGGTTCGCGAGGCGTGGTCGGTGGCGGAGCGCGAAGGCGTCAGCGGCCCCGTGCTGTCGCGCACGTTCCGCCACGCGATCGAAGTGGGCAAGCGCGCCCGCACCGAGACCGGCATCGGCCGTCACGCGGTGTCGGTGTCGTCGGCCGCGGTCTCCGTCGCCACCGAGAAGCTCGGTTCGCTCGACGAGCGCAGCGTGCTCGTGCTCGGCGCCGGCGAGATGGGCCAGGGCATGGCACTGGCGCTCGCCGGCGCGGGGGTCAAGGAGATCGTCGTCGCCAACCGCACGCACGAGCGCGCGCAGGACCTCGCCGACCGCGTCGGCGGCCGTCCCATCTCGCTCGAGGAGATCCCCGAGACGATGCTCACCTGCGACGTCCTGCTCGCCTCCACCGGCGCGCAGGACCTGCTCGTGGAGCGCAGCGCGATCGAGCAGGTGATGCAGGCCCGCAACGGCCGGGCGATGCTCATCGTCGACATCGGCGTGCCGCGCGACATCGACCCGGGCGCCGGCGAGGTGTTCGGTGTCACCCTGCTCGACATCGACGACCTGCGTGCGGTCGGCGACCAGTCGCTCTCGCAGCGTCGCCAGGAGATCGGCAACGTCCGCGAGATCATCGCGGAAGAGCTCGACCGCCACCGCATGGAGCGCTCGGCGCGTGAGGTGGCACCGATCATCGCCGCACTGCGCGCCCGCGCCGACGAGGTGCGCGAGCTCGAGCTCGAGCGCCACCGCACGAAGCTCGAGTCACTCGACCCCGCGGCACGCGACCTCGTCGAGCAGCTCACCCGGGGGTTGGTCAACAAGCTGCTGCACGAGCCCACCGTGCGGGTGAAGGACGCCGCGGGCAGCGCGCGCGGCCGCCTCTACGCCGACGCGCTCGTCGAGATCTTCGGGCTCCCCGAACCCGACGACTCGGATCACCCCGGCTGATGCCGCGGCCGCTACGCGTGGCCACGCGCTCGAGTGCGCTGGCCCGCTGGCAGGCCGAGCGGGTGGCGACACTCCTGGGTGGCGGCGGCGGGTCGTCCGACCCGGCCGGCGCGGCCGCGGTCGAGCTCGTGCCCGTCATCACCACCGGCGACGTCGACCTCACCACCCCGCTGCACCGACTCGGCGGTACCGGCGTGTTCGTGAAGGAGGTGCAGGCCGCGGTGCTCGACGGCCGCGCCGACCTCGCGGTGCACTCGGCCAAGGACCTGCCCGCCTCGGACACTCCCGAAGGTCTCGTGCTCGCGGCGGTGCCCGAACGCGGCGACGCCCGCGACGCGCTGGTCGGGTGCACGTTGGCCGAGCTGCCCGAGGGCGCGCGCGTCGCGACCGGCTCGGTGCGTCGACGCGCACAGCTCGCCGCGCTGCGCCCCGACCTCACGTTCGCGGAGCTGCGCGGCAACATGACGACGCGCCTCGACAAGGCGAGCGAGTTCGACGCGATCGTCGTGGCGCTGATTGCGCTCCAGCGGCTCGGGCTCGCCGATCGGGTGAGCGACGTGCTCGATCTCGACGCCATGTGCCCGCAGGTCGGGCAGGGCGCGCTCGCGGTCGAGTGCCGGGCCGACGACGACGAGAGCATCGCGCGGCTCGCGACGATCGACGACGCTACCGCGCATCGTGCGGTCGATGCCGAGCGCGCGTTCCTCGCGCAGTTGGGCAGCGGCTGCGACCTGCCCTGCGGCGCGTTCGCGCGAGTGGTCGACGGCGACGTCGAGATCCACGGCGTGCTGGCCTCGCTCGACGGCACGGTGGTTCTGCGTGGCGACGTCACCGACGACGACCCGCGCCGCGCGGGACGACAGCTCGCGGCAGCGCTGCTCGCGCAGGGCGGCCGCGCACTGCTCGACACCCCCGCCCCATGACAGAGGAGAACCCATGACCGTCTACCTCGTGGGCGCCGGCCCCGGTGACCCGGGGCTGCTGACCGTGCGCGGGGCGGACCTGCTCCGGCGCGCCGAGGTCGTGGTGTACGACCGTCTCGCGTCACCCGCGCTGCTCGCGCTCGCACCGGCGGGCGCCGAGCTCATCACTGCGGGCAAGGCCCCGGGCCAGGTCGACCTCACCCAGGAGCAGATCAACGCCGTCCTCGTCGAGCATGGCGCCACCGGGCGCACCGTCGTCCGCCTCAAGGGTGGCGACCCCTTCGTGTTCGGGCGCGGCGGCGAGGAGGCGGAGGCGCTCGCGGCCGCCGGCATCCGCTTCGAGGTGGTGCCCGGCATCACCAGCTCCATCGGCGCGCCCGCCTACGCGGGGATCCCGGTCACCCACCGGGGCGTGTCCACCCACTTCACCGTGGTGACCGGCCACGAGGACCCGGCCAAGGACCGCACCGACGTCGACTGGGCCGCGCTGGCGAAGACGGGCGGAACGCTCGTCGTGCTGATGGGCGCGGGACGGGTCGGCGAGATCGCGACGCGACTGATCGACGGCGGCCGCCCCGCGACCACGCCCGTCGCGGCCGTGCGCAATGGCACGCGCAGCAACCAGCACACCATCCGCACCACACTCGGCGAGGTGGCCGACGCGGGCATCAAGGCACCCAGCGCGATCGTGATCGGTGAGGTCGCGGCGCTCGAGCTCTCGTGGTTCGAGTCGCGGCCGCTGTTCGGGAGGTCGGTGGTCGTCACCCGGGCACGCGAGCAGGCGAGCGAGCTCCGCGCCCGGCTCGAGGAGCTCGGCGCCGAGGTGTTGGAGCTGCCGTCGATCGCGATCGAGCCGATCGCGGTGACCGTACCGGACTTGACCGCCTACGAGTGGCTGGTGTTCACCTCGCCCAACGGCGTCGGTGCCTTCTTCGAGCGCGGGCTCGCGCCGAGTGGACGCGACTCGCGCGCGCTCGCCGGGCTGCGGGTCGCGGCGATCGGTCCCGGCACCGCGCGCGAGCTCGCCACCCATGGCATCGCCGTCGACCTCGTGCCCGAGCGGTTCGTTGCCGAGTCGTTGCTCGCGGCGTTCCCTGCGCCGTCGGCTCCGGGCGCGCGGGTGCTGCTCGCGCGAGCGGAGCAGGCGCGCGATGTACTGCCCGAGGGCCTCGGCGAGCGGGGCTACACGGTCGACGTGCTCCCCGTGTACCGCACCGTCGCCGCCACGCCCGACCTGAAGGCGGTCGAGCGGGTGCGCGCCGGCGACGTCGACGCGCTCACGTTCACGTCGTCGTCCACGGTCACCAACCTGCTCGACCTGCTCGGCGCCGTCCCCGACCCGCAGCCGCTCGTGGTGTCGATCGGCCCGGTCACCTCCGCCAGCGCGGTCGAACGGGGCCTGCGCGTCGACGCCGAGGCCGAGCACCACACCATCGACGGCCTCGTCGCCGCCTTGCAGGAGCGCCTCGGGCGCTCGTGACTCTGCGTCGAGCACCCCATGGGCCGCACGAGGTGTCCAGGTAAGGTTCGAGGATGACATTTCCCGAGCGGCGCATGCGGCGGTTGCGCCGCACCCCGGCGCTCCGGCGCCTCGTCGCCGAGGCCCGGCTGTCGGTCGACGACCTCGTCGCCCCACTCTTCGTGAAAGAAGGGCTGCGCGAGCCGGAGCCCATCGTGTCGATGCCCGGCGTGGTGCAGCACACGCAGGAGAGCCTCCGCAAGGAGGTGCGTGCCCTCGCCGACCTCGGCGTGCCCGCGGTGATCCTCTTCGGGGTGCCCGCGGCAAAGGACGCGCACGGCTCGGGCGCCGACGCCAGCGACGGTGTCGTGCAGGTCGCGCTGCGCAACCTGCGCGAGGAGGTGGGCGACACCCTCGTGCTCATGGCCGACGACTGCCTCGACGAGTTCACCGACCACGGCCACTGCGGCCTGCTCACCGCCGACGGTGAGGTCGACAACGACGCCACGCTCGAGCGGTACGCATCGATCGCGATCGCGCAGGCCGATGCCGGCGCCGACGTGGTCGCACCGTCGGGGATGATGGACGGCCAGGTCGCCGCGATCCGCGCCGCGCTCGACGACTCGGGCCACGGCGACCGCGCGATCCTCGCCTACGCGGCGAAGTACGCGTCGGCCCTCTACGGCCCGTTCCGCGACGCGGCCGAGTGCGCGCCGCAGTTCGGCGATCGCCGCGGCTACCAGATGGACCCGCCCAACGGCCGCGAGGCACTCGACGAGACGGCGCTCGACATCGCCGAGGGCGCCGACATGGTGATGGTGAAACCGGCCGCCACCTACCTCGACGTCGTCGCCGCGCTCCGCGCGAACTTCGACGTCCCCGTCGCGGCGTATCACGTGAGCGGCGAGTACGCGATGCTCAAGGCCGCGGTCGCCAACGGCTGGCTCGACGGCGACGCCGCGGCACTGGAGATCCTCACCTCGATCAAGCGGGCGGGCGCCGACTTCGTGCTCACCTACCTGGCGCGCGAAGTCGCGGAACGTCTCTCCTGAGCACGGGCTCCTAGCCTGCTCGGCATGAGCACGCTCTTCGATCGCGCGCAGGCGGTCATCCCGGGCGGGGTCGACTCCCCCGTCCGTTCCTTCTCGTCGGTCGGCGGGGAGCCCTTCTTCGTGGCCCGCGGCGCGGGTGCGACCCTCACCGACACCGAAGGTCGCACCTATCTCGACTACGTGCAGTCGTGGGGCGCGTCGATCCTCGGGCACGCGCACCCCGCGGTCGTGGAGGCGGTGGCGAAGGCCGCGGCCGGCGGCACCTCGTTCGGGGCGCCCACGGAGCGCGAGGTCGAGCTCGCGGAAGCAATCGTCGAGCGCGTGCCCTCCGTCGACAAGGTGCGCCTGGTGTCGTCGGGCACCGAGGCCGGCATGACGGCGGTACGCCTCGCCCGCGGCGCCACCGGCCGCACCAAGATCCTGAAGTTCGCTGGCTGCTACCACGGGCACACCGACGCGCTCCTCGTGGCCGCCGGCAGCGGCGTCGCCACGCTGGGGATCCCCGGTTCGGCGGGGGTCACCCCCGGCACCGTGGCCGACACGATCGTGATCCCCTACAACGACGACGCCGCGCTCGACGAGGTGTTCGCCACCCACAGCGCCGACCTCGCCGCCGTGCTGGTGGAGCCGGTCGCCGCGAACATGGGTCTGGTGCCCCCAGGCGACGGGTTCCTCGAGCGGCTGCAACGCCGCTGCAACGCCGCCGGCGCGCTGCTGGTGTGCGACGAGGTGATCACCGGCTTCCGCCTCGGCCTCGCCGGCGCGCAGGGGCGCTACGGCATCACGCCCGACCTCTCGATGTTCGGCAAGGTCGTGGGCGGTGGGTTGCCGCTGGCCGCGATCGGCGGTCGGGCCGAGGTGATGGACTGCCTCGCCCCCGTCGGTCCGGTGTACCAGGCGGGCACGCTGTCGGGGAACCCGCTCGCCACCGCGGCGGGGCTCGCCGTGCTCGGAGAGCTGAGCGACGCGCGCTACGCCACGATCGAGGCACGCGCCGCCACCTTCGCCGCCGGGCTGCGCGACGCGTTCGCGTCAGCGGGGTTGGCGGCGCAGGTCACGCAGGTCGGCACGCTCACCGGCTTCTTCTTCGCGCCGTCGCCGGTCGGCGACTACGCCGCCGCGCAACAGGCCGACCACGAGCGCTACGCCCGCTTCTTCCACGCCATGCTCGACCGCGACGTGTTCCTCGCGCCGAGCGGTTACGAGACGCTGTTCGTGAGCCTGGCCCACGACGACGAGACCCTCGCAACGACGATCGCCGCGGCCCATGAGGCCGCGGCGACGCTGGAGTGATCGGCGCGTGATCGATCCGGAGATCTAGTCGTCTTCCTCCGGCAGGCGGTTGCGGCGCACGTGGTCGAGGAAGAACAGCGACCCGGCGATGCAGCAGATCACCACGACCATGATGACGAAGGCGAGGCCACCGGAGCCGTCGCCCTCCTTGCCGGCGTCGACGAGCTGCTGAGCCCCGGCCGGAGCCGAGAGCACGAGCAACGCGGCGACGGCAACGAGCGCGGCACCGGCGACGGAACGGATTCGACGCAGCATGGCTCAGACCTTCGCGAGTTCGGAGTCGTCGGGGACGGGTTCGCGCTTGGGCGCCTTGGCGGCCTCCTCGGCGGCCTTGGCTGCCAAGAGGTCCTTCTCCCGCCAGTGCAGCATGAGGAGCCCGAGGCCGAAGGCGATCGTGGAGATCACGAAGGCGACGAAGGGAGGCAGGCGCACCGAACCGAGGTCGAACTCGAGGACCACGAAGCCCTTGGATGCGTCGGCGCCGCTTGCGCACTCGGGCGGCAACGGGGGCAGCCCGAACGTCTGGGTCTGGGTGGCCGTCTTGCAGAACTCGACCACGGCGTACTTCTCTTGATGGGTGAACTGACCCTTCCAGAACTGCGGGTTCGATCCGCCGATGACGTAGGTCTCGAGCACCTGGTAGTCGGTGACCTGCTCGAACTTGGCGAAGCGGTTGTCGTTGGGCGTCACCGCGACGGTGGGGGTCGAGACCTTCGTGATCAGCGCCGCGTCGACCGAGCTCTTGATGTTCGAGGCGTCGATCGAGGTGGCCTTGTTGGCGGGAATCGCGGCACTCCGCACCGCCTCGGTCTTCGCCTTCGCGATGTCGGGGACGACCTCCACGACCTTCCACTGCGGCACCCGGCCCTTGAGCACGGTGAGTGGCGTGGCACTGGTGGTCCACAGCAGGGTGAGGATCATCAGGAAGCCCGCCAGACCGGTGAAGGTCACGAGGAACCCGAGCCGGGCACCGAGGTTGGTGCCCAGCAGCAGGTAGGTGGAGCCGAGGAAGAGCACCACGCCGGCGACGACGACGAGGACGCCGAGGATCGTCGGGTACCAGATGTTCGGGTTGACGAGCTCGGCAGCGAGGTTCACAGGCACGTGTATCACCGCTCCTAGAGCGAACGCTCGTAGGCCATGATGGCCTCGATCTGGGTCTTGGTGAGCACGGCGCCGAAGTGAGCCATGCGTCCCGAGGAGATGCCCCGGATGCCGTACGCCTCGTTCTCCGGCACTCCTTCGCTGATCCACGCGAACAGCTCCGCCTCACCGTCGGGCGGTGGGAACTGGCCGTTGACGTCGCCGTTGGTGAGGTTCGGCCCGTAGGCGCCGCCGCCCATGATCCCCATGACCGGGTTGGCCTCGGGGTTCGTGGGGTCGAAGTAGGACCAGCCACGCGTGTGGCAGCGGGCGCAGTTGTTCATGAAGAGGATCTGGCCGTCGGTGGCGCTCTGGGTGGACTGCTGCCACGACTCGGCGACCTGCACCGTCTCCTGCTTCTGCTCCACCAGCTTGTCGTAGGTCGCGATGGCGTCGGCCGTGGTCTGTTGCGCCCGCTCGGCGACGGCCGCCGCGAGCTCGGCCTTGGAGTCGGTGACCCACTTGTCGGCAGCGGCCTGCACCTTCGGGTCGGTGAGCTGGGCCTTGCCCACGCACGCGGCCCGCGTGGTGCAGTCGCGCACCTCGGCGGCGGCCGCGGTCTGGGCCTTGTCGGGGGTGGTGGCGAGGCTCTCGACGTAGTTGACGAGATCCTCGACGCCCTGCTCCTGGAGCACGCCCTTGCCCGACGCGATACCCCACGAGGGCATGGGTGTCCCCGGTCGGCCGTAGGTGATGATGTTGGTGAGCTGGTCGCGCGAGTAGCGCAGCGCGGCGAGCTTCAGGCTGGGCGCGGCCCACGACACCTGCTTCGGCAGGCAGTAGGGCTGCTTGTCGGCCAGGTCCTGGGTGATCGGCGCCTTCGGGTCACAGCGCGGGTCCTCGCTCTTCACCGTGAAGCTGGCGACGCCGCCGCCGCCGTCGACCCCGTGGCAGTTGGCGCACAGGAGGGACTTCGTGGCGTCGTACTCCTTCGACTGGCTGTTGGCGAAGAGGATCGCGCCGCGCTGGAGGGAGCTGTCCTTGAAGCCGCTGGCCGCCGCGGTCTCGCGGAACGGCTCCCAGATGAAGTACGCGAGCATGCCGACGATCACGATGACCAGCGCGACCAGCGCGACGCCGAGCGCGCGCTCGAGGTGCGCGCCCTCGAGGACCTCGTCGCCGAAGAACGGCTCGAGGTTCTGCGGCGTCGCCGTGTCGGGAGTGCGTCTCGCGACGACGACGCGGTACAGCAGGAAGCCGATGACCGCGGCGACCGCGACGACGTTGATGACGAGGAGGACGGTATGGGTGTTCATGCGAACGAGGCTCCGTTGGGCACACGTGCCAGGCGCGAACTGTCAGACACAGAGCGGCCCTTCAGGACTCTGGTTGGTGGTGTTGGTGCCGATGGGCGGACCGAGCACGAGGTTGCCGGTGTCGACGACGACGCTGCCGCCGCTCACCTCGAAGACGAAGCGGTCGAGTCCGCGAGGGGCGGGACCCGCCTGCTTCTCGCCGACCCGGTTGTACTTCGAGCCGTGGCACGGGCACTCGAACCACTGCGAGGTCTGGCACCAGGGCACGCGGCACCCGAGATGCACGCACTTCTGGTAGAGCGCCACGTAGCCCGCCTCCATCCCGGCGAGGATCGGGGCCGTGTAGGCCGGCACCTTCTTCGCGTTCGGCAGGTCGGCCTTCGGGTAGGGGACGATGTACGTCTTCGCGGTGGCGTTGTAGTACGGCTGCTTGGCGTCGAACGCGGTTTGGATGTCCGAGGTCGAGCCGACGGTGATCTTGCCGCCGAATCCGGCGCTCGCGCCGGGCCACAGGAAGGCGAGCGCGGACACGCCGAAGGCGCCGAGGCCGAGGCCGGTGCCGGCGAGCAGTGAGCGGTTGAAGAACTGGCGACGGGTGACGCCGAGCTCCTCGAGGTCGACGGGCTCGTACTTCGCGACGGTGGACGCCGCGACGGGCTCGGGCACCGACGAAGCGCCCGACTCGATGGCCTGGCGTGCCTCGTCGGCACGCTCGCGACCCTCGGCGGTCTCGGCGGCGACGTCGTCGCTCGAAGCCGACGGCGCCGCCGACGCACCCGCGGCCTCGTCGCGCTTGCGCGTCTCGCGGCTGAGCGTCCCGGTGGTGGAGCGCTTGCGCGCGGAGACCAGGAGACCCACGACCGCGAGCACGACGATTGCTGCGATGGCGATGGCGACCAGCACTGACCCCTGCTCCTACAGCTCGAAGTAGATCCCGTCCTTCCATGGCATCACCAGGTTGAACCCGGGTCCACGGAAGAACGATCCGATGATGACAAGGACTGCCCACATGACCATGAACAGCGTGAAGAGCGAGATGGCGAACTTGCGGTCCTTCGGCTTGTTCGACGGGTTCTTGTCGACGAACGGCGACAGCATGAGGACCACGAGCGCGATTCCCGGTGCGAGCACACCCGCGATCTGCGGGTTGAACATCGTCAGGAGCTCCTGCAGACCGAGGAAGTACCACGGCGCCTTCGACGGGTTCGGTGTCTTGTTGAAGTCGGCGAGGCTGAGGAGGGGCGCCCGCACCAGCGCCGCGAAGATCACGAGACCGGCCAGGAGGATGAGGATCGAGGCGAACTCGATGACGAGCAGGTGCGGCCAGGTGTGGACCTTGTCCTGGGCCTCACCCCGGGTCTGCTGGATCGAGCCCGACTTCACGACGGTCAGCAGCCGCTGCGTGTGACCGCCGGGGCCCGTGGTGGTGGGCGCCGGGAGCGTGGCGGTGGCGGCGGCGGCTCCGCCACCCGCAACCGCGGCACCGGCGCCGCCGGCGGCCGCGGCCTTCCGGCGCTTCGCGCGCTCGAGGAGGTGCGCAGGGATCTTGGCGCCGCTCTCGGTGGTGACGTCCTCGGCCGGCGGGCCCGCGGCTGCGGGCGCGGCGGTCTCGGCCGCGGGCGCGGCCTCGGCGGGTGCAGCCTCAGCGGCGGCGGGAGCGGCGGCCTCGCCGCCTTCCTCGCCCTCCACGGGGAGCCCGAGCGCCTTCCGGCGCTCCTTGCTCCGCTGCAGCAGGTGTTCGGGGATCTCCGTCACGTTCTCAGCTCCCGATCTACAGCGGTCCGGAGATGCCGCCGTCCTTGCGGACGCGCCAGAAGTGCACCGCCATGAAGATGACGATCACGAATGGCAACAGCAACACGTGCAGGACGTACCAACGGAGCAGGGTGTCGTTGCTGATCTCCTTCGAACCGAGCAGCACGTACTTGACGGACGACCCGAAGACCGGGGTGTAGCCCATCATGTTCGTGCCCACCGTGACCGCCCAGAGGGCCAGCTGGTCCCAGGGCAGGAGGTAGCCGGTGAACGAGAGCAGCAGCGTGAGCGTGAGCAGCACCACGCCGATGACCCAGTTGAACTCGCGTGGCGCCTTGTACGCCCCGTGATAGAAGACGCGCGCCATGTGCAGGAAGACGGTGAGCACCATGAGGTGCGCCGCCCATCTGTGCATGTTCCGCACGAGCGATCCGAAGGTGACCGCGGTCTCGAGTGTCTGCACGGTCGGCCACGCGTCCGCCGCGGTGGGACGGTAGAAGAACATCAGGAAGATGCCGGTGACCGTGAGCAGGATGAACAGGAAGAAGGACAGTCCACCCAGGCAGAGGGTGTAGGACACCTTCACCGCGTGCCGCTTCACCTTCACGGGGTGAAGGTGGTACAGCACGTTGTTCATGATCACGTACGACCGGTTGCGCGGACTGTCGGTGTACCCGCGCCGGAAGACCGAACCGGGTCGGAAGATCGCGGTCCACGCCTGTGAGCCGCGGACCTTCTCGTCGACCTTTTCCATCTTCTCGGCGACCTTCAGGCCGCCACTGCCGTTGCTGCCGTTGCTGGTGCCGTTGCCGTTGGCCACGTACCTGTTCTCCCTCGGAACCTGTGCTGCTCAGAACCGCACGCCGTAGGCGTAGCCGTGCCTCGGCGTGCGGGTGTGCGGGTCGCCGTCGGCGATGTCGGGCGAGAGCTTCCCCAGCACGATCACGCCGGTGGGGCAGCGGTCGACGCAGAGTGCGCACCGGGTGCACACGTCTTCGTCGACGATGAACGCCACGTGGTCGCGCGGGTCCTCACCGGGCTTCTCGGTGTTGACCGCGCCGTCGATCACGTCGACCGACAGCATGTGGATGCACTTCCACGGACAGATGTCGACGCAGCCCTCGCACATGATGCACTCGGCCTGGTCGATGTGGAGGAACTGCTTCGGCTTGACCGACGCCGTGAGGAAGGCCGGGTCGACCTCCTGGAGCTGGTAGTCGGTCGCGAACTCGGGCATTGCCGGGTTCGCGTCGGTGCGGGCCATCAGGCGTCACCCCCTCCGGCGGCGGCGGGCTGGGCGCTCTTGCGCCGCAGCGGTCGGTTGAAGCGCGACTTCTTCGGCGTCTCGTCGGCGACGGGCGCGGCGGCCTCGCCGCGCTTCTGCCAGGCGACGAAGAGGCCGACCTGCGTGACCAGCGCGATGCCGTAGATGAGCACCACGATGATGTCGCGGATGTTGTGCTTGTCGAAGTTGAACGGCCAGTTCACGAGACCGAGGCCGAAGACGTCCTGATGGCTGCGGAACAGGAACTTGGTCGTGTCCCACTGCAGGTACTTGTCGGAGAAGGTGATCCACTCGTGAGGGATCACCGCGTACGCCAGCGTCATCATCGCGAACACGCCGACCGCGCCGGCCATGCACTCGGCCCAGGTCGACTCCCGGTCGGGCTTCTCCCGCTTCATCAGCGCCACGATGACGACCAGGCCGATCACGAACAGCGCGACCGACCAGATCAGGCGGCCCGCTGGCCGCATCCAGGGCTCCCAGTCGGGGATGAGATTGGGCATGTGGCCCCTGCTCCTCCGGCGTGCAGTGACGGGACGGTGACTTCTCAGCCGTTTTCTAACACGCTATCCCAGCCATCTGCCCATCGGCGGTACGGGATCCGGTGGGTTTTCGCGGGGATGCGCGCGCGACGATGGTGAGGTGACGACGTGTGTGATGCCCGCCCCAACGATCACAAGTGCACAAGGCCGATGACCGACCTGTGGGACGTGCTCGTCGTCGGCGGTGGTCCCTCGGGCGCGGCGTGCGGCTACTGGCTCGCCGAGGCCGGCCACCGCGTGCTCGTGGTCGAGAAGAAGCGGTTCCCCCGCGAGAAGACCTGCGGTGACGGCCTCACACCCCGCGCGGTGCGCCAGCTGGAGGACATGGGCCTCGCCCAGCCCCTCGGCGAGTGCCTCCGCTTCGACGGCCTGCGCTCGATCGCGCACGGCGTGACCCTCGAGCTGCGGTGGCCGGACCACCCCGACTTCCCCAACTACGGCTACGTGATGCGCCGCCGCGACCTCGACGAGATGGTCGCCGGCAACGCGGTCAAGGCCGGCGCGACGGTGTGGACCGCGAGCGAGGCGATCGAGCCGCTGCGCGAAGACGGCCTCGTCGTCGGTGCGGTCGTGAAGCGCGAGGGCACGCCCCAGCCGGTGCGGGCCCGCTACGTCGTGGTCGCCGACGGCGCCAACTCCCGCTTCGGGCGGGCGCTGGGCACCAGCCGCGACCGCAGCTACCCCCTCGGCATGGCGGTGCGCGGCTACTTCCGGAGCCCCCACCACGACGAGCCGTGGATCGAGAGCCACCTCGACATCCGCGACCGCGACGGCAACCACCTCCCCGGGTACGGGTGGATCTTCCCGGTCGGCGACGGCACGGTGAACGTGGGGGTCGGCCTCCTCTCCACCTTCTCGGGCTGGAAGGACATCAACACCAGCCGCCTGATGGAGGCGTTCTGCGACACCGCGCCCGCGCGGTGGGGCATCTCACCCGACACGTCGTGCGGCGCGTTCACCGGCGGCAAGCTGCCCACCGGTGGCTCGGTCACGCCCAACATCGGGCCCACCTGGCTCACCGTCGGCGACGCCGCCGGCTCGGTGAACCCCTTCAACGGCGAGGGCATCTCCCTGGCCTACGAGACGGGTCGCCTCGCGGCGGAGTCGGTGTCGGAGGCGCTGCGCACCGGCGACGGCCTCGCGCTCGCCCGCTACCCCGAGCGGCTCGAGGAGATCTACGGCCTCTACTGGAAGGTCGCGCGGGCCTTCGTGAAGGCCATCGGCAACCCGACGGTGATGCGCGAGCTCACCCGCGTCGGCATGCAGTCGCGCACGCTCATGGAGTGGGTGCTGCGGATCATGGCGAACCTCCTGCGCCCCGACGAGCTCGGCCCGGCGGAAGCCGCCTACAAGCTCGTCGCCGCGATGGTCGCGCTGGGGCCGGAGCCGTAGGCGATCATCCCCCGCTGACCGGGGGGAGGACGGCGACCTCGTCGCCGTCGTGGAGCGGCGTGGCCGGACCGTCGGCGGGCTCGTCGCCGTTCACCCACACGCGCGCCGTGCCCAGGACGTCGGCGAAGTCGGGCCCATATCGCGCGACCGCGTCGTCGAGCAACGCACCGACGGTGGAGCCGTCGTCGACGGTGAACGCGTCGGCTGCGGCGCCCGCGGCCTCACGGGCCTGGGCGAAGCAACGCAGGCTGACGGTCGCGGACAGCCGGGCCCTCAGTGCTCGGTGTCGACGTTGGTGCGCGCCGCGGGCAGCGCCTCGAGGCGGGCGGGGTCGATCGGGGATCCCGTGACCTCGTCGATGCCGTAGGTGCCGTTGTCGATCCGCTCCAGCGCGGCCTGCAGCTCGGAGAGCTCCTCCTCGAGCTGCTCGAGGATCGAGAGGTCCTTCTCGCGTTCGAAGGTCTCGGTGCCCATGTCGGCGGGATGCTGGTCGTAGTCGCTCAGCTCCGAGACGTCCTCGTTCTCCGAGGTGCCGAGCTCGTCGCGGAGGCCGGCGATGAGGCCCTCCACGCGCGTCTGCTCCTCGGCGATGCGCTCGCGGGCAAGTTCGGGATCGATCGGTGCAGTCACGCCCGGGAATCTACCGCTCACCCGCCCGCGAGCCGCAGCCCGAGGATCTCCGCCGTGTCGGTGAGCATCGTCTCGAGCTCCGTGAGCCGGGAGACGGGGTCGTCGAGCTCCAGGAGGCGCTGGCCGTCGAGCGGGCCGACCGGCGCCATCGACGCGGCCTCGTACGACGCACGAGTCGGGTCGTCGTCGAGCTCGGCGGCCCCGACGGGCGCGGCTCGGTCACCGAGCTCCGCGCTCATCGCCAGCACCCGGCTGAGCAGTCGTTGCACCGAGGTGCGCAGCTCCGCGGCGCGCGCGGCGTCGCGCACACGCGGCTCGTCGAGGAGGTCGACCTCCGCTCGCGGGAACGGATCGTCGTCGAGCCACTTGCGCACGCGCAGGCGCTCGGTGCCCACGGTCGCGAGCAGGAAGCGCCCGTCGGGGGTGCGCGCGGCCTCGACGATGCGCGCCACCGTCCCCACACCGAAGCGCGCGTCGCCGCCGCCGACCTCGAACCCGCGTTCGATCAGCACGACGCCGAAGCGGCCGTCGCCGCGGAGGCACGTCTCCGCCATCATGCGGTAACGCTCCTCGAACAGGTGGAGCGGCAGGACCGCGTGCGGGAAGAGCACCGTCCCCAGGGGGAACATCGGCAGCGTCTTCCCGGCCATCGGGCCACCGTACCGGGCGTGAGCGCGCCGGACGGCGCGCCGCGGGAACGGCGTGAGCGCGCCGGACGGCGCAGCCCGTCGATGAGCGAAGCAGGCGCTCAGTTCGTTCGCGCGCGGAAGCGCGCCGCGGCATCGGCGGCCTGCTTGCCGCCGTCGCCGGGGAGCTGACGCGCGAGCACGTCGAGCTCGCGCGCCGCCTCGCCGAAGTGGCCGTAGTTCCCCAGCACGCCGGCGAGCTGCCCGCGCAGGCTGAGCGAGATGTCGGGGATGCGCAGACGCAGACGCGTCACCCAGATCGCGTCGGGGGAACGCGCCTGCATGGTCGTGTGCTGCAGGTTGGCGAGCATCCGCTCGAGGATGCGCAACGGCCCGACTGGACGCAGGTGCTGGGGACGGAACGCCGCCGCGTTCTGCGTCTCCGCGAACCGCTGCGCGCATCCGTTGAGGTCGAGTCGCTCGCCGCCGTTGAACGGGTCGAACCACTCGCCGGCACCGCCACCCACGAGGAAGTGACCGGGCATGCCGACGCCGCGCAGCGACACGTCGATGCGGCGGCCCACCTCGATCATCAGCACGCTCAGCGTGATCGGGATGCCGAGCCGACGGTCGAGCACCGCGTCGAGGTAGGAGTTCTCGGCGTCGGCGTAGTCGTCGCGGTTGCCCCGGAACCCGAGCTCGACGAAGAGATGGTGTGCAAGCTCGGTGGGCGCATCCCTGCCGGGAGTGACCGGCGCGGCGGCGGCCAACGCGTCGAGCTCGAGCAGGCGGCGCTCGACGTCGAGGTCGCGATGCGCGTGGGCGGCGATGACGAGTGCGGCTTCGTCGAGCGGGATGTCGACCTCGGGCCGATTCACGAGCTCGGTGAACCGGTCCGTCATGTCCACTGCCACGACGCTACACGTACACTCGTCGGCCATGGGTCACGTTCTCGACACCGCGTCGGCGCGCCTCCGCGACGTCGGGCAACGGCTCACACCGAACCGCAGCGCGTTGGTCGAGGCGCTGGCCGATGCCCCCGGGCCGCTCACCATCCCCGCGATCCGCGAGCTGCGACCGGAGCTGGCGCAGAGCTCCGCGTACCGCAACCTCGTGGTGCTCGAGGAGGCCGGGATCGTGCACCGCGTGATCGGCACCGACGAATTCGCGCGCTGGGAGCTCGCCGAGGACCTCGCCGGCCACCACCATCACCTGATCTGCGCGCGATGTGGTCGCGTCGACGACGTGCCCGCGTCGGCGGGGCTCGAGCGGTCGCTCGCGGCGGCTGCTGCGGAGATCACCCGCACCACGGGGTTCACCACGCAACATCACCGCATCGACCTCGTCGGTCTCTGTCGCGACTGCGGCTGACCCCGGAGGGCTCAGCCGAGCTTGGCCTGCACCGCCTTGACCGCCGCGGTGTCGCACGCCGAAGCCGGCTGGTTGCCGGTCGCGGAGCAGATCGCGGCGGTGATCGCGTTCGCCGTCCCGACTATCCCCTGGGCGACGGGCGACTTCGGATCGTGAAGCGCGGCGGCAATCTCCGACGCCGACTTCCCCTGGAGCGCCGACACGTCGTAGCTCGCGCCGGACAGCGCGTACTTCCCGGCGAAGTCGACGAACGGGATCCCACCGCTCGAGCTGAAGTATGGCGAGGCGTCGTACTTGGACACCAGCTTCTCCTGCGCGGCGGTCAGCGAGTCGAGCTTCCCGTAG
>Ga0075017_100000540_pt1 | contig 21294 bp, 16 predicted proteins | sample AleBraG_ABR_2012_FD_71475 | JGI IMG/M metagenome (GOLD analysis project Ga0075017, IMG submission 71475) | Freshwater sediment microbial communities in response to fracking from Pennsylvania, USA - Alex Branch Run_MetaG_ABR_2012 | ecosystem: Environmental > Aquatic > Freshwater > Creek >... | reverse complement strand
ACGCGCAGCAGGTCGGTCTGCGTCTTCAGGCTGATGTCGCCGATTTCGTCGAGGAAAACGGTGCCCCCTTCGGCGATTTCAAATTTTCCTTTCTTGCGGTACTGCGCCCCGGTGAAGGCGCCTTTTTCGTGGCCGAAGAGTTCGCTCTCGAGCAGCGTCTCGGTAAGCGCTCCGCAGTGGATGGCAACCAGGGGATGAAAACGGCGCAGGCTAGCAGCATGAATGGCACGCACGACGAGTTCTTTGCCCGTGCCGCTCTCCCCGGTGATGAGGACGTTGGCGTCCGTAGGCCCGACAGTTTCGATCGCGTCGAACACTTTGCGCATGGCTGGGCCTTGTCCGACGATGTCGCCGGGATTGGTGGCTTCGGCCACGGTCTCGCGCAGGCGCACGTTTTCTTTTTCAGCACGGCGATGGGCCAGCGCCTTCTTTACCAGGTGCGCGATCTCATCCGGATCGAGTGGTTTGCTGACGTAGTCGTAAGCACCGTTCTTGAGCGCTGTGACCGCGGTTTCGACCGAGGCGTAGCCGGTCATCATGATCACGATCAATTCCGGATCAAGCTCGTGCAGGCGGCGCTGCAGTTCGATGCCGTCCGTGCCGCGCATTTTGATGTCGAGCAGGGCCACGTCCCATTTGTTCTCGGCCATACGGGTGAGCGCATCGCTGGCGCTTTCCGCGGTACCAATCTCGTAGCCTTCCTCTCGAAACCATTTTCCGAGCGAATCACGAACACTGAGTTCGTCGTCAACAATCAGTAGCTTTCCTTGTGCTTCCACTTTGTCACCTCCCCGCGGTACTAGCGGGAATTTCGTTGGCCGGGGGAGGGGCCGGCTTGTCTGCTTCGGCCTCCCAGGGTAGGGTCACGGTGAAAGTGGTGCCGCGACCGAGTTCGGATTGAACATCGATGTTTCCTCCATGGCGCTCAAGAATGCTGCGGCTGATGGCCAGCCCCAGTCCCACGCCGCGTCCGGTTTCCTTGGTGGTGAGAAAAGGCTCGAACATCCGCTGCAGGATCTCGGGGGAAATGCCTGAGCCGTCGTCCCGTACGACGACCTGGACCTGGTTCTGCCGGGTATCAAAGCTGGTGACCAGCCAGAGATTTCCCCCTTGCGGCATCGCGTCCATTGCATTCATCACGAGGGCGAGCACCACCTGTTCCATTTGCGCGGCATCACAAAAGACGAGGGGAAGGTCGGGATCGAGCTTCAGTTGCACCTCTACGTTGGCCATATCGAGCTGGTGTTGCACCAGACGCAAAGATTGCTCGATGACGCGATTGAGGCTGGTCATCTGCAGGTTCATGGGAGTGGTGCGCGAGAACATCAGCAGATTTTTTACAAGATCGCCGCAGCGGCGGCTTTCGCTGGCGATCAGGTCGAGGGAATCGCAGATTTCCTGGCGGCGGTTCTGCGACCCATCGTCATGATCGATCCACCTGCGCAGCAGCTTGGAGTAGGTCAGAATTCCGGAGAGTGGATTGTTGATTTCGTGCGCAAGCACGGCGGCCATCTTGCCGATGGATGCCATTTTTTCGGTGTGCAGAGCGTGCTCGTGAGCGCGGCGAAGTTCGCGAGTCTTGTCTTCCACGCGCGCTTCCAGGGTTTGCGTCCAGGAGAGATTCTGGTTGCGCTCGGACTGCAGCTGGCGGCTCAGGATATTGAACGACCCGGCGAGTTCGCCGATCTCATCCTGCGAGTGAAGGTCAATCTGGCAGCCCAAATCGCCAGCGGCCAGGCGGTCGGTACCATTTTTCAAAGCGGTGATGGGCACACCGATGACGCGCCAGACGCAAATCCAGCTCAGCCCTACGATCAGGAGCAAAGCGAGAGCCGTGTAGGCAATCATGCGGCGGCTGCTCTCGGCAAGCTGCACGTCGGCTTTAGCAAGAGAGAGGTTGGTATCAAGGACGCCAAGAATCTGCTGGTCCGCAGGGTGAGCGTGACAGGCCGCGTTCGAGCATGCCGGCTGATTCTCGATCGGGGTGATGATTCCGAGAACGCGCGTGCCTCCGTCGCCGCGATAAATGCGAAAGCGGTCGGGACGGTTCAATCGTGAAAGGGGCTCTGACTGGTTGTGGCAGGCGTAGCAGGCCTCCCCGCTCTTATCGACCACGTGGTTGAGTTCGACCGCGTCCGTCGTATAGGTGATCCGGCCTTCCTTGTCGAAGATCCGGATCTTGGCCATGCCGGGCTGGTCGGCAAACGTCTGGATGACGCGATGCAAGCCTTCGCGGTCATTGCGCAGCATGTAATCGGTGGTGCTGCGCTTGATCACGTCGCTGACGCGCTCGGCGCTCAACAAAACCGCCTGCTCCAGATGCTGGCGGTGCAGGCGGATGTTGAGGTAGCCGAGCAGCGCGAAGATGCCCAACATGGCGCCGAACAGAAGCAGGTTCAGCTTGGCGCTCAGGCTGTGAGTCCAGCCGAGCATTCTCCCAGCCCAGCGAGTTGGCTCAGTCTCCGGCATGTTCCAGAACCGGTGTGGCCGGCATCATGGTGCTTTGCCGGGCCAGATACTGCGGGGCATGTTCTTCCGCGGGGAAGATCGGCAAATGCTTTACCGCGAGCGCAAACAGGAAAAATCCCATGGCGACGATCATTAGCGTTACTGAGAACTCGGTCCACTTCGGCATGTAATGGTGGCCGACATAGGTCTCAAAGCCGATGAGACTGACATTGAGCCGATTGGTGATGAAGCCGAACAGGCAAATGATCGAGGAGAGGTATAGGCCCCCTGGCGATAGCCGTACTTTCTTGAAGCTGAGCAACGTAATCGGGATCACGAACGACAGCGCCAGCTCGAGCCACAGGAAATACGCTTCATAGCTGGGTCTGACGATCTGGCGGAGCAAGCCGCGATGATAGAAATCCTCGAAGCGGAGTAGGGCGTTCACCCAGAGTGCGACCAGCAAGGCCCCGCCCAACCGTACCAGAACCGAAAGCTCAAGCTGACGTCCAAGGGCCTTGGCGCTTTGGGTGGATTCGAAAATCGTCATCGCCAGGCCAACCGCTACCGCCGAAGCGAAGAAGAAGAACGGCAGAGCGGGTGAATACCAGAAAGGATGCAGCTTGCTCGGCATGATCAGGTAGAGCGATCCGAGCGAACTCTGGTGCAGCGTGGAAAGCAGGATGCCCAGCACGATCAGAATGGGATAAATCTTGTGAATCCACTTGATCGGGGTTTTGAGATTGAAGCGCTCGAAAACATTCGGCAGGAATTCAAAGAAGAGCACGGTGGTATAGGTCATCACGCACATACCCACCTCAAACATGACCGAGTGCGGGTTCATGTAGATGAGCTGGTGCCAGATAAACCACGGCCGGCCAAGATCGAACAGCAAGCCGACAATAAAGAGCAGATAGCCCAGGAAGGCCGTCAGGACGGCAGGCCGCACGACGCTGTGCAGGCTTTCTACATTGAAAAGATACACTGCGCCCACCATGCAGAAGCCGCCGGCGGCGAGCATCACTCCGCACAGACAATCGAAGCCGATCCAGAAGCCCCAGGGGAACTGGTCGGTCATGTTGGAGACTGCGCCGAGACCATGGAGATAGCGGACGTAGGTCGAATAGAGGCCCATGGCCATGATGGCAAGGAAAACGGTTCGCCAAAAAGTGAGTTTGTATTTCATCGCGCGCTCCCGTTCTTCTTGTCTTTCCCGTTTTCAATCGCCTCAGCCGCAGCTACTTCCTGGCGGCGGTGGGAGATCCAATAAATGCCTCCCAGCACCACCGACCATAGCGGGATGAAATCTGGCACCCGGTCCATCACGCGGCCGGTATATTCGGGCATGGGAGTGTCGCCGATCTTTTCCGAGGGGGGATAGCCGAAGTCTTCGACTTTCCCGCCGGAAAGAATGAGGACGCAGGTACCACCGACCTCGTGCAGTCCGTAGATACGGTTGAGGTAGTTGGAGGGATTCTGACGGATACGCTCTTGCGCTTCGCGGACGAGATCTTCGCGGTCTCCGAATTTGGTCGCGCCAGTGGGGCAGATTTCGGCGCACGCGGTCGGTTGTCCGGCTACCACGCGCTCCGGGCACATAATGCATTTGCGCACGCGCGGGTTGAGCGATCCCCATTCATACTTGGGCTGGCTGAAGGCGCATGCGGCCATGCAATAACGGCACCCGATGCACTTCCACACGTCGTAGACGACCGGTCCCTCTTTGGTTTTGTGAAAAGCTCCGACGGGGCAGACCGAAGCGCACGCAGGATGTTCGCAGTGCATGCACAAGCGCCGCATGAATTTATCGCCGCGGGTCAGGACTGCGGTGTATTTGTGCTCGGATTGCTTCTCCTCGGCGGCGATGTTGTCGTTGTACGGGAGCTTATTCTGTGCGGCGCAGGCCTGCTCACACTGTTTGCAACCGATGCAGAGGGTGGAATCATATAAGAGTGCTTTGCTCATTAATGATAGGTTCCGAGTGGGCGGATTCGAGCAGAATCGGCTGCCCGGAGAGTCCTTTCGACCCGACGGCCAAAGCTGACGAGGGCTGGGGGAGCGATTACCTGGTAACAGTTACGGAATCAGACCGATTTCGAGCTGCTAACCTCATCAGATCAGAGGCTGTCGTGAAATTCAGCAGCTTCAGACGACTAGAGTGTCGATTATTGCTGCATTCTTATCCGTGATAGGCATCACCGTTAGAGGTGACGCTGGTCAATAGGGTTCTGCAGAACTACCTGGCAAGCACCTGCTGCTGATTTCTGCATCATGTGGTGATACAGACTGCATCAGTCCATTGGCGCGGAACTAAGTCGTTGAACGTGCGCCTGTTGCAGATCTGCTGCCCGAAAGCATCCGGCTGAAGGTTCGATTTGCTGTTGCAATACGCATCGATAACGGTGTTGCGAAATTTATCGCGCGCTTTTGCACGAGTCCGGCGGAATCCTCTTATCTGATTGACGCATCGACGGATATCGATCTTTCCAGTCGACTTTCGAACACGCATTGCGGGTTGGCGCAGCGATTGCCTTTAGAAAAGTGTGAGTGACCCGGAAAAAGAGGCACTCCAGGCGAGGTGGGTTATGACAGTCATTCTAGTTCTTCTTACATTCGGACTTTTCTTAGGAATCGATTACGCACGCAGCCGCAGGCAGATGCAGAAGCAGGTCGTGATGCAGGTGGCGGATCGCGAAGCGGCGCCACGCATGGTGCCCGCGGTGGTCGCTGGATTTGAAGTTCCCGACAATCTGCGCTATCACGCCGGGCACACTTGGGCGGTGAGCGAGAGCCACGATCTGGTTCGGGTCGGCATGGACGATTTCGCTTCGAAGCTGGTGGGCAAAATCGAGAGCATCGCGCTGCCGCAGCGCGGCCGCTGGGTCCGCCAGGGACAGAAAGTCTGGACGGTCTATCACGACGGCAAGTCGGTGGACATGGTTTCTCCGATCGAAGGCACGATCAGCGACATTAACGAAGCAGTTGCAGCGAATCCGGAACTGGCGCGCAAAGATCCCTACGGCGACGGCTGGCTGATTACGGTGCAGGCGCCCGACAGCAAGACGAACTTCCGCAACCTGCTCGGCGGAGTGCTGGCGCGGGTTTGGATGGAAGAGTCAGCCGCGCGGCTGCGGTCGAGAATGCCGCTGGCGATGGCTTCGGCCTTGGCGCAGGATGGCGGCGTTGCAGTGGACGACCTTTCAGCGCACTTGCCTGAACAGGACTGGACCACGCTGACCAAAGAGTTCTTCCTGTCGTAACCGCCGTACCTCTCGAGAGCGACGGCCTTACGCCACCTCGCGACAAAAACCTACCGCCCGGGAGTTGATCCCGGGCGGTTTCTTTCTTTCTTGGCGAAAATCGGAGAACGATTTAGTCAGAACCAACGGTTTCGACAGCTGGCCGCGAGTAGAAACGAACAATCCACGAACCGAGTAGAACAGCAGAAGTCAACATGACAACGCGCATGTACTGGGCGATAGGGACGGCTGAGTCCCCGAAGCTGGTGCGCAGCAGGCCGAAGGTGGCGCTGCAGGCGCATAGGGCGAAGTAGACGCGCTCTCGGACACAGCGTGAAACGCCCACCAACCACGACAGAATCGAAGTCACCGTCAGATAGATCATCACCAGAATGAAGTCGCCCTGGGGAGCGTTGCCGTGCAGGACTCCGTTCTTGTGAGAAGCAAAGCCCGCCGCCGCAATCCCAAGAAACACGATGGAGTGAATGAGGGCGATGATGGCTCGTTTGCGATTCGTCAGGATGGCGAAGTCGTTCATATGCTGACTGAGTTTCGCTTGAGGGGGCACCCAAGGCCTGTGCGCGGTCTTACAGGCGGATGTGATTAGAGTCACAAAAACTGATCCGCGGCCGGTGGAATCCGGGCAATCCCCGGTGATACCATCGCGGGCCATATGAACATCCGGACCCGCTTTGGGTTGACACTTCTTGCTGCATCTTTAGCCGGCTATGCCTTTGCTCAGTCGGCGACGGCCCCGACCCCGATCGTGCTGCATGCGGCCCGTCTGGTGGACGTCAAGAGCGGGCGCATGATTAAGCCGGGCGAGTTGCTGGTGGAAGGCGAACGCATCGTCGAAGCGGGCTCCGCCGTGAGGCATCCCGCCGGCGCGGAAGTCATCGACCTCGGCGATCGCACGCTGCTGCCGGGATTGATCGATGCGCATATTCATCTATTCCTGCATCCGGGGGCGGAGGATTTGCAGACTGTGCAGGAATCGGTTCCGCAGCGCACGATCACGGCCGCGCTCGCCGCGCGCGATGATCTGATGGCAGGCTTCACGGCGGAGCGCGACATGGGCACCGAGGGTGCGGGCTCGGCCGATACCGCCGTGCGCAATGCAATCAACGACGGGCAGATTCCCGGGCCGCGGCTGCGCATCAGCGGGAATGCCATCAACATTCTCGGCGGGCACGAGGATGCCATCGGCTACAACCCCGAGCAGCATGTGCTGCCCAACGCCAACTACGCCAATACTGCGGACGAACTTGTGGCCGTGATGCGCCAACAATTTAAGGAGGGCGCGGACTTCATCAAGGTGTATGAGACCGGCGCCGATCGTATGGTCGCTGGAAAGCTCTCAACGCCATACCAGTACACCGAAGCACAACTGGAAGCTGCTGTGAAGGAAGCAGCGAGGATCGGTAAGCATGTTGCCGTACATGCGACCGGAGAGCCCGGAACTTTGTTCGCTGCGCAGGCGGGAGTCGCGTCCATTGATCACGCCGATCAGCTCAGTGACGAGACGATGCGGCTCATGAAAGAGAAACAGATTTTCGCTGTTCCGACGTTCACCATCTTCGAATACTTCGCCGATCATGCGGCCACTCCCCAACAGGCGGCACGGGAGCACGAGATGCTCGATTTCAAAATTGGAGAGTTCAAGAAGCAGGTTGCGGCGGGCGTACCCATGGCGGTCGGGTCGGATGTGGGACCGTTCCCGCACGGAACCCAGGCGCGGGAGTTCGTGCTGATGGTGAAGTATGGAATGTCCCCGCTGGCGGTGCTGCAGGCAGACTTGATCAATGGCGCGAAGCTGCTGGGTTGGGAGGGGCAGATCGGGACGCTGGAGGCGGGCTATCTCGCGGACGTGACCGCGGTGCAAGGTGATCCTCTGCAGGATGTGAGCGTGTTGCAGAATGTCAGCTTCGTGATGAAGGGCGGAATCGTCTACAAGAAGTAAGTTTCCCAACAGCCCCGTCTGATCGGACTGGTTGCTATGAAACCCGACCGGAAGACTTCCTTCTGAGCACTAGAAAAAGCGAGACCACGAACAACAACACTGGAACCGCATACTGACGAGCCACGCTGGCCGCATTGACTTCGCTGATTCCGTAAGCTTTCTGACCTCTGTCGTTCGCATAGAGCGAGACTGCTATCGTCATCGGTTTTTGCTGCTTCTGAAACCAAGCGATGTAGATGACTGCAGTCGTCGAGATGCTGGTTTGTCCGTGGAATCCGCTGAGATCAAACTTGGTGGTCGACCCATAGGAACTCCCGATTGGGATGGCTCTGGTTAAAGGCCCCAGAGCCGCCTTAGTTGCGTCAACGGTGCTCTCCGCATCCATGGGAGCAATCCCACCTTCTTTCAAAGCAGCGACCACTTGTTCGATGTCCCGGTTCGGGGACAGGAGAGAATACAAAAATGGCACAAATGTTGCGGACAGAAAGATGACAGAAACAGCGAGCAAAATGATCGCGTAGGTTGGCCGACTCGATTTGAAAATAGCTTCCTCCCGCCGTCGCAAACGCCCAGAGCATACTACAGAATTCCGACGATCCAATCCGGCGGTTGAGGACTCGCGAAGGGCGCGGAGGAAAATAAGAGTAAAGTTCGGGCCTGGCGAGTGCAACAGAGTGCGATGTTACTTTGGAGACCTCGTGGGGGTATTCCGGAAGTTATTGATTTAGCCTGCCTTGCTGCGTTTCTAATGTAGATTAGTTGGTTTTCAGATTGCGCCCTCCCTGGTGCTGCGTCGGCATTTCGGCGAGCACCTATGACTTCCCGCAGACTATTCGAGATTCTCTCCTTGGCCGCCATTTTGTTGGCGGGCGCGCTTTGCCCCTCTGCCCTGGCTCAGGGGCCTTTGCCGGATGCACCTCGGCCTGCAATCCAGCCGGAGCCATTTGCCTTTGTCGCCCCAGTGAAGCTGGGCGAACAGCACAAATTCTGGGACAACGAGAATCGGATGTTGTTCGCAGGCGTCGTCGCCGCCAACGTGGCCGACTTCACGGTCACGTATCACAACCTGCAGAGCGGGGGACGCGAGTTGAATCCCGTGGTGCGCATCTTCGGACGCTCGGCTCCGGGGCTTGCTCTGAACTTCGGCGGCCAGACCGCGGGTGTGATGGGCTTCAGCTATTTCCTGCATAAGACGGGACATCACAAGATGGAGCGGATGGTCTCAGTGGTGAATATTGGGGCTTCGATGGGCGCTGTGGGATATGGCTTCGCGCACCGTCGGTGAACGCCAGCGGCAAAGCCGGTCTCTTGTTGTGACGACTTCTGGCGCGGCCGAAGCCGCACCCTTTCAAACCTAACCTTCTACCAGAGCACCTTGGCTGCAATCTGGATGTGACGTGAGCCGCCGGAGCCGATGACCGGGTTGGCGGCACCGATGTCCGGGGTGTACACCACCGTGCCGACGATGTCCGGCGACGACAGGTCAGTAGTGAGGCCAGCGAAGTTTGCGTGGTTCAGTATGTTGAACACCTCGCCTCGCAATTGCATCTTTATCCGCTCGTTGAGCTTCCAAATCTTCGACACCGAAAAGTCCCAGTTCGTGAACCTGGGGCCAGTAAAGATGTTGCGTCCCATGTTGCCTTGCAATCCCGGCGCCGGGGCAGTAAGTACCGCGTTGCCCGACACGTAACAGCCGCCGCTGGTGTTGTGAAAACCGTAGATGTTGTAAAAAGCAGGATTGCGGATCAGTTGATCGGCGGCGGCCTGCCCTCCTGCTGCCAGGGCAGCATCCACGCATTTCTGTGCCGTGGGGGTTATACCGCTGGCGGTGTGGTCAATGCCGGAACCGTCTGTGTACACGTTGAACTGGTGGCGATCGATGTACGGTAATGGCGCTCTCGGAGACCAGTGGATGTCAGTCGTGGGGCCCGCTATGTTCCAGCGGTCGTTGAGCTCGCCGGTGAGGCTGACATCGTTGCCACCGTCGTAAAGGGTATAAGGCTCACCGGTTTGCAGATTGACGATACTGGTCAACTGCCAGCCCTCGAGCATCTGCCACTTAGTCTTCACCGACGGTAGATCGTACGTCAGCGAAAGCGTAAAGCGGTGTCGGATGTCGTAATCCCCGTTGCCGCGTTCTAGGTTGTAGTTGTTGCTATCGGGAGGCACTCCAGCGAGATTGCTGGTGGCTGTGTCGATGGCGTGGCCGTAGGTGTACCCGGCCAACATATAGAGGCCATGCGAATAGCGCTTAGTCAGTGTGACCTGCAGCGAGTTGTAATTCGAATTCGACCGATTGCTCAGATAGCTGAAGGACCCCAGCCAGGGGAAACAAGGGCCGCCATTGCCAAGACCTCCGAGTACGGTAACCGGGCAATTGGTCACTAGCGGGCGTCCGAAGGTCTCACAGTGGTCGCACGAGTTGGGGTCATTCTCAATCGCGGAGAAGGGATCCACCTGATTGATGTCGGTCACGCTGTACAGGCGCACTCCGTGATTGGCGACGTATGCAACCTGTAGCAGCGTGCTCGGAGTCAGCGCTTGCTGCACGTTGAAGTTCCAGTTCATGACGTAGGGCGTTTTCAAGTGCCGATCCACCGCGAACACGCTGCACTGGGTGCTGCTAGTGCTGAGATAGCAAAGGTTTCCCGAGTTTGATACGTTCGGGAAGATGGTTGGCGTCTGGTTGGGCTGGAGCCACTGGATTTGCGTGCCATCGGTCGAAATCTGCAAGAACGAGGCAATGGTGCCAGTAGGATTCTGCTGGACACCGTTCGCATCGATGTAGGGCACGGCAGTCGGATTCAGGTTCAAGCCGCCGCCGTTGAACATGAAGGTCCGGATCGAAGGCTGCTCGAAGATGATGCCGTATCCGGAGCGGACCACAGTCTTACCGGTCCCGAACACGTCCCAGGCCAGCCCAACTCGTGGGGAGAAATTCTTGTAGTTGGTCGGATAGGGCGAGCCGATTCCTTGCCCGACCTGCACCAGACCGGTGGTCGAGGTCGGAACATAGTTGGCCAGCATGTTGTGGCTCTCCTTGATGGTGCCGGTGAGGTCATACCGCACACCCAGGTTCAGTGTTACCCGCCGCGTGGCCTTGATGTCGTCTTCTAGAAAGAGCCCCATGGATTTCAGGCTCACGTTGCGATGGGGATCGCCATAGAGAAAACGCCAGCGACGGACGTCGCCGGCCATGAAGTTCCAGAGTTCGCGAAAGTCCACGCGACCTCGTCCATATCCCGCCCGGTAATAATCCACGTTGCCATATCGGAATGTGCCGCCGAAGCGAATCGTCTGTGTGCCCCGCGTGTACGATGCCGTATCGCCGAAGCTGTAGGTCTTGACGGGGGTCGTGTTCAAGGGCCAACTGGAATTGCCGCCCATGTAATTGAATTCGTCGGTACCAGGGTTGACCCGGGGAAATCCGAACAATCGCGGATCGGTTACTCCAGTATTCAGGCCGTAGCCGCTCAGGGGATTGACGGTGTGATCCAGCGGTGCGATGGATTCGTTGAAGCTGTTGTAGCTGAAGCGCGCTTCGTTGGACCACGCCGAACTTGGAGTGGACGCCCAATTCACACCAAAGACCTGCGTGATCGGGCTGGTCGTTGAGAGCCAATCGGGACGGAGCGGAAAAGCATCCTCCTCAGTCTGTTTGGTATTCCCGTAGATAAAGCGAGCGCTCAGCACGTTCTTCTTGTCGAGAACGTAGTCGGTCTTGGCGACAAGGTTATCGCCGCGGTTTACGTTGTTAAAGTCGAAGTCGATGGCAGCGGGATCGCTTTGCGAGGCGGTGAACCCCGGATTGGGAAGTAGAAGCTTGGTGAGCGATTGGCTTAGCGGATTCAGCGCGCACGTCGGAATATTGTCATAGTTAGACTGGCAATAGGCGACATCCTGGGCATAATACTTGTAAGTTGGGCTGAAATAGGTAATCGCATCGGGGACGCTGTAGGCCGCCGATTCGGGCGTTCCATCAGACGCCGAAACCCCGTCAGGGAAGAAGTCCGTACGTGAGGCCAGGGATGTGGTCACCGGGCTATCAACTACGCCTGGATTGCCCACCTTGTCGCGAATTCCTTCGTAATTGACGAAATAGAACCACTTGTCCTTCTTAATGGGGCCGCCGATGGATGCGCCAAACTCATGCATGATGAGCGCAGCCAAGGGCGTCGGCGCGGGATTGAAATAGTTGCGCGCGTCGAAGGCGGCGTTGCGGTGGAAGTAGTAGGCCGAGCCGTGGATGGCGTTGGTCCCGGACTTGATGCCGATGTTCATGACCACGCCCGGTTTGACGCCGTAATCAGCGGTGGGGCTTTCCTGCGTGTTGAACTCCTGAATGGCGTCAAGGGGCAGGAAACTGGCGGGGGTGCCTTGGATGCCGGCGTCGTTGACAACGGTTTCGCCGTAATAGACGTCGTTGTCGTCGGCCCCATCGATGAAGAAGTTGTTGTCGTCGGGCCGGTTGCCATTGGAGGTCACGGAATGGAATCCGCCGCCCGGGGTGCGCTGGACTCCGGGATGCAGCTCGAGCAAATTTTGGAAGTCGCGTCCCTCGACCGGCAGTTCGGAAATAGCTTTGTTGGAGAGCACACCATTCAGCGTGGCGTCGGAGGTATCGGCGAGGGAGCCTTCGGCGGTGACCTCCATGATTTCGGTGATGGCCCCGGGCTGCAGTTTGAGGTCGATCCGGACATCCCGCGACACTTCGAGAATAAATTGGGTGCTGACGGCCTTTTTGAATCCCTTGGCTTCGGCGGAGACGGTATAGGGCCCGGGCTCCAGGTTCGGGGCGACGTATTCGCCGGCGCTGGTGGTGATCAGCTGGCGGCTTACGCTGGTGGCCGTATTGGTGACGGTGATCCTGGCTCCTGCAACGACGGCGCCACTTGAGTCAGATACGGTGCCGAGAATGCGTCCTTCTGAGGTCTGCGCCAGCAGAGAGCCGGCAACGAGCAGTAGCGCTGCGCTTGCACATGCGAACCATCGAGTCGCGTTCATGAGTGCCCCCTTGATAAGTTTCTGTCTGCTGGAAAGCAAATCGGAGATTCTATCCGGAGGTGAGCGGGTGAGAGATTACAGGCCGGCTTCGAGCTTGCCGGCGTTTAGGAGGAAAAGAAATCTGCCTGGATCATTGGCGGATACCGTTGGACGGCGTGTGATCATGGAGAAGCTCAGGCCACCGAAGTCTGTCATGGGAGCGCGGCGGAAGTCAATGCACTCGATACTTTGCCGGGGCGGGGGTATCCTGATCCAGAAAACAGCCGGGCGCAAGTTTATATAGAACTATCTCAGTAGTAATAGTAGACTTAACGGCTGTTGGGTCGAACTCAAATGCTCCTGCACCGTTAGGGAGAGAAAGACTTTCATATGAAGATTGCAAACAGCGTTACCGAATTGATTGGCAATACGCCACTGGTGCGGCTGAATAAAGTCACGACAGGTTGCGTTGCCGAAGTTGTCGCCAAGCTCGAAAGCCAGAACCCGCTCCATAGTGTGAAGGACCGCATCGGCGTCAGTATGGTGGAAGAAGCTGAGCGGGCGGGGAAAATCCAGCCAGGCAAAACCGTGCTGATCGAGCCGACGAGCGGAAACACGGGCATCGGCCTGGCGTTCGTGGCCGCGGTGAAGGGCTACAGGATCATGCTGACGATGCCTGAAACCATGAGCGTGGAGCGGCGCGTGCTGCTGCTGGCACTAGGCGCGGAGATCGTGCTGACGCCGGGGCCGAGAGGCATGCCGGGAGCGATTCTGAAGGCAAAGGAAATCCTGGCAAAGACTCCGAACGCTTACATGCTGCAGCAATTCGACAATGCAGCGAATCCTAAGATCCACTTTGAGACCACCGGGCCTGAAATCTGGAACGACACCGACGGCCGAGCGGACATTCTGATCTCGGGCGTGGGCACGGGCGGAACCATCACTGGCATTTGCGAGTACATCAAGCCGAAGAAGCCGTCGTTCAAAGCTGTGGCCGTGGAGCCGACCGACAGCCCGGTACTCTCCGGGGGCAAGCCGGGGCCGCATAAGATCCAGGGGATCGGCGCGGGATTTGTGCCGAGCATTCTGCGGACCGATCTGATCGACGAGGTCATTCAGGTGTCGAACGACGACGCCATCGCCATGGCGCGCCGGCTGCCGTTGGAAGAAGGCTTGCTGGTTGGAATCTCCTCCGGAGCGGCGGTGGTCGCGGCGTTGCAAGTGGCCAAACGTGCAGAGAATAAAGGGAAGCTGATCGTCGTAATCCTGCCGTCATTTGGCGAACGCTATTTGAGCAGTATTCTGTTTCAGGAGCTGCGGGAGAAGGCGTTGCAGATTCCCACCGCAGAGCTGCCTCCGGCTTAAGCATGCCTCACTTCTTTGCTTTAATTCGAGAAGATGTCGCCAACGTGATGGATCACGATCCGGCGGCGAAGTCGCGCCTTGAAGTGTACCTGTGCTACTCGGGGCTGCATGCGGTCTGGTGGTATCGCGTGAACCACTGGCTGTGGAATCACAGTTTCTTTTTCTTCGGCCGGTGGTTCTCGCAGATTGCGCGCTGGTTGACAGGAATAGAGATTCACCCTGCCGCGAAGATCGGGCGCCGATTGTTCATCGATCATGGGATGGGGGTAGTGATCGGCGAGACCTCGATTGTGGGCGACGATGTGACACTGTACCAGGGCGTAACGCTGGGCGGGACGGGTAAGGAGCACGGCAAGCGGCATCCTACGCTCGAGGACAACGTGGTGGTTGGCGGGGGCGCGAAGATTCTGGGCAACATTACTGTGGGAAGGAATTGCCGGATCGGCGCCGGGTCCGTCGTGCTGCGCAACGTGCCTGAGAACTCAACCGTGGTCGGCGTACCCGGCCATATTATTCTTCGTGACGGCAAGCGGGTGGTGATCACCGATCCCAAGCAGATCAACGATCCTCTGTCCGAGGCGCTGGCCGCGGTTGCGACCGAAGTGCACAAACTGCGCGAGCGCGTGCAACAACTGGAAGGGGCGGATGGAAGCCGCGAGCCAGTCACGGCATCATTTCAGAGGATCATGGAGGATATTGATTATCAAATTTGAAGATATTCCCTATCCGATTTAGGCGCCCGGACGTAAGATGTACCGCTGAGACTGCCCCGGCCTTGCGGAGGGCCCTACCGTGCGACGCATCGGCTACGCTTTGGTTTTGTGCCTGACTACCTCTCTCTGTTTCGCAGCGGACAAAAAAGAAGAAAAACTGAAGCCCGCCGAATCCGTGGGCGAACTGCGTCAGCAGATCGAACAAATCCTGAAAGATACGCATACTCCGGGAGTCGCTCTGGCGATTGTTCACCGCGACGGCCCGGAGTGGATCGCGGGACTGGGCCTATCGGATGTGGCCAGCAACCGAGCGGCGACTGCGGACACGCTGTTCCGCATCGGTTCCACATCGAAGGCGTTCACGTCGCTGTCGATTCTACTGCTCGCCGGTCAGGGCAAGCTGACTCTGGAGGATCCGGTTCACAAGTTAGTGCCGGACGTGTGGTTTCAGAACCGTTGGGAGGCGACGGATCCGATCCGCGTGGTGAATGTGTTGGAGCACACCACGGGATGGGATGACCTGCACCTGCGCGAATACGCGAAGCAGGCGCCGGATTCGATGAGCGTGCGCGAGGGCCTGGACTACGACCATAGCTCGCGAATTTCGCGTTGGCGGCCGGGAACGCGCATGTCGTATTGCAACTCGGGGCCTGCGGTGGCGGCCGCGATCGTGGAGAAGATTTCCGGACAGCGCTTCGAAGACTTCGTGCAGCAGAATTTATTCGGACCGATCGGAATGAAGACCGCGACTTACTTCGAGCCGGCTCCGGGAATGAGCACGACTCTCTATCACGACGACGGCAAGACTCCGTATTCGTACTGGCACATCCTGTTGCGGCCAGCGGGATCGATCAACGCCTCGGCCAACGATATGGCTGCGTATGTGCAGTTTTATCTGAATCGCGGGGCGGCGAGTGGGAAGCAAATTGTGCCGGCCTCGGACATTGATCGGATGGAGAGTCCGACAAGCACCTGGGGTGCGAAAGAAGGAAAGAAGGCCGGATACGGCTTGAGCAATTACTGGAGCGTGCAAGACGGCTTCGTGTATCACGGACACAACGGCGGCGTGGAAGGCGGCCTGACCGACATGAGCTACATGGCGGATTACGGCGTCGGCTACTTCTTCAGCATCAACAGCGGCAATGGCGATGCCTTCGAAAAAATCGGCAAGGCAATTCGGGCGTACATCACTCACAAGCTGGAGAAACCGGCGCTGCCCGCTGTGGCATCGTTGCCGGCGAATTCTGCGGACTATGCCGGCTGGTACGAGCCCGATTCTCCGCGGGTCGAAATGGCGCACTTCCTGGAGCGGCTGGCCGGTCTAAGCCTGGTACGTTTTCGCGACGGCAAGCTGATTGTCAGCAATTTGGGGGAGCAGCGAGACGAATACGTTCCGGTGGCAGGGATGCAATTCCGTCACATCTCGAAGAAGGATCCACCAGCGCCGGTTGCGACGCTGGAATTGTTGACGCCAAACGAAGAGGGGCGATTCTTGGAAATGAACACGGCGGTCATGAAACGGATTCCCGCCGGAGTGGCGATTGGCGAAATTCTGCTGACCGTGTTTGTGTTCCTATCGATGATTGCGATCGTCATTTATGCACCATTCTGGATGCTGGGCGGCCTCAGCCGCCGCCGGCGGCGTCCGGCGGAACGGGCGATGCGAATCTGGCCGGTCATCGCCGTGTTGAGCCTGGTGAGCTTTGTCGTCATTTTCTCTCTGAGTAGCGGCGACTTGATCGGCCGGATGGGCAACCTCACCGTATGGTCGTTCGGACTGTTCCTGACGACGCTCATGTTTGGCCTCTCCGCGCTGGCCTGCGCCATCGCCGTACGACGCGCCCCGGAAGAAGGCGTGCGGCGAGGGGTTCGGCGCTTCTCGCTGATAGTCGCGACTGCGCTGATGATTGCCGCTCTCTACCTGGCGTATTGGGGCATCATCGGTCTGAGAACCTGGGCCTGAGGCAGGCATCTGCCATGGATGTGCGCCGATTCCCACGGATAAACCAAGGCAAGGCTAGTCAGCATCCTTTGTCGCTTTCTGCTGTCTTCAAGAAGTAATCGCCTGCACGTTATTTTCCACTTGACATCTGCGCTCATGCCCGTAAGATCAAGAGATATTTATTCACTCAAGTGAATATTTATTCACAATGAATAAAACCTTACGGCAGCGGGCGGTATTAGATGTGCTGAAGCACAACTCCATCGCCAGCCAGGATGATCTGCAACGGGCACTGCGCAAGCGGGGATTCAAAGTGGGGCAGGCGACACTTTCGCGCGACATTCACGACCTGAACCTGAGCAAGACGCCGCATGGCTATTCCTTGCCGCAAGGCGAGAACGGGGCGGGAGCAGCGCTCCCTCCGGTGTCTCGGCTGGTGCGGGAATTCGTGCTGGATGTGCGGGCGGCGCAAAACCTTCTGGTTATCAAAACGATCGTGGGCAGCGCGCAGCCGGTTGCCGCGTCGCTGGATGAAACGGAGTGGAAGGAAGTTGTGGGGACTATTGCGGGCGACGACACGATTTTGATCGTGTGTCCCGACAAGGAACAGGCACGCGATTTGGCAAGCCGGATCGAGGAGATGCTGGGCTAGTGGGTGCAAAGTTCAAAACTGCGGTACTAGGCGCGACTGGATATTCCGGCCTGGAGTTGACGCGCATTCTCCTGCGTCACCCGCGCGTGGAGAAGCCGCTCCTGCTGCGGCGTCCGGCGCACAATGGATCGGAGTCCGATGGCGCATTGGACCTGGCCGAAACTTTTCCGGCGCTTTCCGGCAACGGTGGATATCCGCTGCATCCGCTTTCGTGGGAATCGGTGAAGCGGCAGGGCGTGGAATTTCTTTTCCTGGCGACGCCGCACGCAGCCTCACGGGCGCTTGTGCCGGAAGCGATCGCACATGGCTTGCGCGTCGTCGACCTGAGTGGAGCGTGGCGTTTGAAGCAAGAGCAGCACCGCGCGATCTACGGATTTGAGGATGCGAACTCGGTGACGGCGGCGGAACTGACGGAAAGTGCGGTGTACGGATTACCGGAGCTGAACTCAGACCGCATCGCGAATGCCGCACTGGTGGCCAATCCCGGATGCTACGCGACCTCGGTGATTCTGGCGCTGGCGCCGCTACTCAAGGCTGGGCTGGTCGATCGCAATCGTGGCATCATTTCGGACTCGAAGTCAGGAGTATCAGGTGCCGGCAAAGAGCCAACGGCGAAGACGCATTTTGTTTCAGTAGCCGACAACTTGTCCGCGTATTCCATCTTCAGCCACCGGCACGTGGGCGAGATGGTCGAGCAGTTGGGATTGGGTGAGCAGGAATTGACCTTTACTCCGCATCTGCTGCCGATTCCCCGTGGGATTTTGTCCACGATTTATGTGCAGCTGAAGCGGCAGATGACCCCGATGGAAGTGGAGTCTTACTTCCGGAACTTTTATTCCGGCAAGCGCTGGGTACGGTTGTTTCAAACGCCGAAGCTGCCGCAGGTGCAGTTTTCGTTGCGCACCAACTACTGCGATCTGGGATTTTGCCTGGCTGAAGATGGGCGGCGGCTGGTACTGATTTCGTGCATCGACAACCTGATGAAGGGCGCGGCTGGGCAGGCCGTGCAAAACATGAATTTGATGAACGGATGGGCGGAAGACGAGGGACTGCAGTGACGATCGTGATCAAAATTGGAGGGGCGGCGCTGGAAGATGAAGCAATCTTGCGCAAGTCGGCGCGGGCGATTGCGGAGCTCGCCCAAGACGGACATCGCGTGGCCGTGGTGCACGGCGGTGGCAGCGCCTTGACCCGGGTGCTCAAGCAGCTTGGGAAGAAAAGCGAATTCGTTGGCGGTCTGCGCATCACCGACGCGGAGACCCGCGATGTGGCGCTGATGGTGCTGGGCGGCATGGTCAATAAGAAGATGGTTGCGGCGATTCAGGCTGCAGGCATGCCAGCCGTGGGCTTCTGCGGCGGCGATGGCATGTCGTTCCGGGCGCGCAGAAAGACCGTCGCGGGAAACGACTTGGGGTTCGTCGGCGAGATTTGTTTCGCCGAGCCGTGCTGGATCGAAGCGCTCTGGCAGCAGGGAGGAATTCCGGTTCTCGCTTCGCTGGCGCTGGGCGCGGACGGAGAGTACTACAACGTCAACGCGGACGAAATGGCGGCGGCCTGCGCCGCGGCCTGCCATGCCGATGCGCTCATTTTTCTGACTGACGTGCCGGGAGTGAAGGATGCCAACGGCACGGTGATTCCGTGGCTGAACACGAAGCAGGTTGACGAACTGGCTGCTGAGGCAATCGTCAGCGGCGGCATGCTTCCGAAGTTGAACGCGTGTAAGTCGGCGCTGAAGCAGGGAGTGGGACGGGTGAGGATACTGCCAGCATCGGAAGCCGACGCCCTGCCACAATTTTATTTTACGAAGCTGGAATGCGGAACGGAGGTCACCTGCGCATGAACCAAGCCGCCGCACTCCGCAAGAAAATTAAAACCGAGAAAGAGGACTTAACGTTGAACAGTTCACTACAAAACCGAGCCCCGGTGCCGGAAACTTTTCCCGGCATCTTCTGGTGCCCGGACTTGATTTCAACCCGTGATCTGGGACCGCAGGGCGTCGAGGCCGTGCTGCACCTGGCGGAACTGATGAAATCGCGGCCGTCGGTGTTTCAGCGGTCGCTCGCGGGCAAGCAGATGGTGATGTTTTTCGAGAAGCCATCGCTGAGGACCCGGCTTACCTTTGAAGCCGGCATGTCGAGTCTGGGTGGGACGACGATCTTCGTCGATCAAACTCAAGGCCGTCTGGACGCGCGGGAATCGCTAAGCGACATCGCGCACAATCTCGAGCGCTGGGTGGATGTGATTGTGCTCCGTACTTTTGCGCAGGACACGATCGCGGGCATGGCGAAATACGCTTCGGTCGCGGTAATCAATGCGCTCAGCGATCTGGAGCATCCCTGCCAGGCGCTGGCCGATTATTTCTCGCTGCAGGAGCACTTCGGCAATCTTAGAAACATCACGCTGGCCTATGTTGGCGACGGTAATAACGTCGCACACTCGCTGCTGCTGACCGCGGCTTGCCTCGGTTCTTCGATTCGCATCGCTACGCCGAAAGGCTACGAACCGAATGCACAGATTGTGACCGACGCGCGCAAGATAGCCAAGCAGACCGGCGCGAAGATTGAATTGTTCACTGATCCGCACGCGGCGGTTGCAGGCGTCGATGCTGTCTATACCGACGCGTGGGCGAGCATGGGTCAGGAGAACGAAGCCGAGCAGCGGGCGGTCATCTTCCAGCCCTACCAGGTCAATGAAGAACTGATGCTGGAAGCCTCGCCGCACGCCGTCTTCATGCATTGCCTCCCGGCGCATCGCGGAGAAGAAGTCACCGATGCCGTGATGGACTCGGAAAATTCCATCATCTTCGAGCAGGCGGAAAACCGGCTGCATGTTCAGAAATCAATTCTTTATCTATTGCTGGGCGGCGCGGTGCGCTTGCCCGTAAGGAGCGCACATGCCTGAGAAAATCGTACTCGCCTATTCTGGTGGGCTGGATACTTCGATCATTATTCCCTGGCTCAAGGAAAACTATTCCTATGACGTGATCGCCATGGTCGGCGACGTGGGCCAGGGCGACGACATTGAGGCCGTGGTGGAGAAGGCTTACAAAACTGGAGCCAGCAAGGTCATCGTCGAGGATCTCCGCGAAGAGTTCTTGACGGGATATGTTTTTCCTGCGCTTAAGGCCGGGGCGGTTTACGAGCACAAGTATCTGCTGGGAACCTCGCTGGCGCGCCCGGTCATCGCGAAGCATCAGGTGGAAGTGGCACTGCGTGAAGGCGCGACCGCTGTGGCGCACGGATGCACCGGCAAGGGCAACGATCAGGTACGGTTTGAGTTGACCTATCAGGCGCTGGCTCCGGAATTGAAGATCATTGCGCCCTGGCGCGAGTGGACGCTGAAGTCGCGCGAGGATTGCCTCGATTACGCCGAGCAGCACGGAATCCAGGTGGAGGCGAGCCGCACAAAGATTCACAGCCGCGACCGCAATTTGTGGCATATCAGCCACGAGGGTGGCGAGTTGGAGGACGCGGGGAATGCTCCACTGGCAACGACGTGGCAGATGACAAAATCTCCGCAGGAAGCGCCTGATAAAGAGGAGCAGGTCACAATCGGCTTCGCGCACGGCATTCCGGTCTCGGTGAACGGGATGGAACTCGATCCGGTGTCGCTGGTCGAATTGCTGAACGAAATCGGGGCGCGCAATGCGATCGGGCGGGTCGATCTGGTCGAGAACCGCTTCGTCGGAATCAAGTCGCGCGGATGCTACGAAACCCCGGGAGGCACGCTGCTGATCGCGGCCCATCGCGAACTGGAGGCACTCTGCCTGGAGCGCGACGTTGCGCACTTCAAGCAGCACATCGGGCTCAAGTACGCGGAGATGGTGTACTTCGGGCTGTGGTTTACGCCCTTGCGCGAAGCTCTGGATGCGTTTGTCGATTCGACGCAGAAAGAGATGACCGGGAACGCGACTCTTTCTCTATATAAAGGAAACGTTTCCGTGGTCAGTCGCGAATCCGAGAACTCGCTCTACCGCACCGACCTGTCCTCCT
>Ga0075017_100000539_pt1 | contig 21302 bp, 19 predicted proteins | sample AleBraG_ABR_2012_FD_71475 | JGI IMG/M metagenome (GOLD analysis project Ga0075017, IMG submission 71475) | Freshwater sediment microbial communities in response to fracking from Pennsylvania, USA - Alex Branch Run_MetaG_ABR_2012 | ecosystem: Environmental > Aquatic > Freshwater > Creek >... | reverse complement strand
GCATCCCGCGGCGGATCGGTCGGCATCGAACGGCATGGCTCGCTCTGAGCGGCGCCGAGCTCAGAGCTCACGACGCGTTGGAGTGGGGCTTGATCGACGAGATCGCCCCGGTGCCCTAGAGCGCGTCGCGCCCGCGCTCTCCGGTGCGCACGCGCACCACGGTGTCGAGAGGGAGCACCCAGACCTTGCCGTCGCCGATGGTGCCGGACTGCGCGGTGTCCACGATGGCGGTCACGATCTCATCGGTCTGCGCATCGTCCACGAGCACCTCGATACGCACCTTGGGCACGAAGTCGATGGTGTACTCCGCTCCTCGATAGACCTCGGTGTGACCGCTTTGGCGCCCAAAGCCCTGCACCTCCGAGACCGTCATCCCGTTGACCCCCAGGCCTTTCAGGATCGTCTTGACGTCGTCGACCTTGTGCGGCTTGATCACTGCAACGATGAGCTTCATCGACCCTCCCTGCCCCCTCGGGCTCGGCCGCATCGTAGTGAACGTGACGGACCCTGCGGTGGAGTGGGCAAAAGCCACCACGCGGCCCCAGATTCGCTCCGATCTGGTCGGGCACTCGGCTCACCTCGCGCCGGTGTCGTTCCAGCCAGCTGGCCGCTTCTCTAAGAGGGGACCGACGCCGAGGAGAGCGCTGAGTACCGGCGAGCTTCGGTGTCGAAGACCACACACGCCTCGTCGACCGGGTGCCGATCGGAGGCGAGCCCGACGATGGTCGTCGCTCGCTCAGGACGAAGATCGCGCTCGTAGCGGTGATGGAGGTGGCCGTGAAACACCCAGGTGGGCGACGTGGCTTCGAGGACCTCGGTCACGCGGAGTCGATTGCGATACCACGCCAGATCGGCGCTGACCCCGAAACCAGAGATCGGGCGCTCAGGTCGGAACCCGCTCTCGAGCGGCATGTCATGGGTGAGGAGCACGTCGACCGGAGCGCGGCCGCAGGCGAGCACGTCGTCGAGCGTCACCGACTCCTGGCTCCACCACGAGGTCCCCTCGGTGCGAGCCATCTTGTCCAGGCTCACGGCGCCGCCGAGAGTCAGGAACGAGCAGCCCTCGAGCTCGAAGCGATGGCCCCGAGGCAGATGGAGCACCCCGGGCGCTACCTCACGGGTGCCGTCTGCTTGCAGGCTGTGATCGGCCAAGCGGTCGAAGTTCTCGTGGTTGCCATCAAGGAAGGACAGGGGGATCCCGGTCTGCTCGACGAGGATCGACGCCACCGCCGAGAACCGACAGATCTCGAGACCATCGCCCACCGAGAGCCACTGCCACCCGAAGCCAAAGTCGCCCAGCTGGATGATCTGCTCGCAGGCCTCACGCCTCGCGGTCTGGAAGATCTCCGTGAGGAACGTGACGTTCCGATGGGTGTCGCCGACGAGCAAGATCCGCATGACGCTCAGGCTAGGGGTGAGCCCGCCTCACCTTCCGGGCGCGCTCGCCGCGGCTGCGACCTCAGTGGTGGAAGGTCTCGACTGGTCGGCCTTCCTTCGGCAGCGGCCCCTCGAGTCCATCGAGGTAGGCAACCGACGTGCGGATCGAGTCCAAGATCTGCTCAGCGAGGTCCATCGAGAGCCCGTTGCGAACGACGATCCGCTGGACCGTCAGGTCAGAGAGGTTGTCGGGCATCGGGTACGCCGGGATCAGCCAGCCCCGCTGGCGAAGCTGGTTGGACAGGTCGTAGAGGTCCCAGTTCTCAGAGTGGCCCGGCTTCATCCTCCAGGCGAAGACAGGGATGTCCGAGCCATCGCTCATGAGCTCGAACGGCTCCATCTCGCCGATGTTCTTCGACAGATAGAGCGCCACGTCACGACAGGCGCCTTGGACGGCGGCGTAGCCGCTGAAGCCCAGGCGAAGGAAGTTGTAGTACTGCAAGAGCACCTGGGCGCCAGGACGAGAGAAGTTCAGCGCCAAGGTGGGCATCGAGCCACCCAGGTACGACACCCGGAAGATCAGCTCGTCGGGCAGAGCGTCGAGGTCCCGCCAGACGACCCAGCCGACACCGGGATAGACGAGGCCGTACTTGTGACCGCTGGTCGAGATCGAGGCCACGCGCTTGACGCGGAAGTCCCACTCGAGATCCGGCTGCAGGAACGGAGCGATGAAGGCTCCTGACGCTCCGTCGATGTGGATGGGCACGTCCACACCGGTGTCCTTCTGGATCTGGTCGAGAGCAGCGGCGATCTCGGTGACCTTCTCGTAGCCACCGATGTAGGTGACGCCCATGATGGCGACCACGCCGATGGTGTTCTCGTCCACGTAGTCGGCGAGGTTGGCGCCGTCCAAGAGCGGGTGCTCGTCGGTCACCGGCACGTAGCGCGCCTCGACCTCGAAGTAGTTGGCGAACTTCTCCCAGCAGACCTGGACCGCCGAGCTCATGATGATGTTCGGGTGCTCGACCGACTTGCCCGCAGCGCGGCGTGCGTTCTGCCAGCGTCGCTTCATGGCCAGTCCTCCGAGCATGCACGCCTCAGAGGAGCCGATGGTCGAGGTCCCGATCGAGTTCGCGGGGTCAGGGTTGTTCCACAGGTTCGACAGGATCCGCCAGCACCGCTCCTCGATGGCTGCGGTGGCCGGGTACTCGTCCTTGTCGATCATGTTCTTGTCGAAGGTCTCGGTGTAGAGATCGATCGCCGGTCGCTCCATCCACGTGCCGACGAAGGTGGCCAGGTTCAACCGGGCGTTCCCGTCGAGCATCGCTTCGTCGTGGACGATCTGATAGGCGGTCTCGGGCAGCATCTCGGCTTCTCCGAGCTCGAACCTCGGGTGCTCGGTGAGCTCGTCACCGCGCGAGAACATCGGATTGATGGGCATCGACTCGTTGGTCGGGGTCATGGTGTGTCGGACTCCTTGGGTCGTGATCGGGCGTGTGGCCAGCACGCTCATCCTTGCCGAGCGTGGCCGCCGCGTCGAGGAGAACCGCTGAGGCGAACGCCGAGCAACGGTGCCCGGTGCTGCTGCTCAGTGCTGTTCGAGCAGCAGCGGTGGCCCGATCATCCCAGCGGCCACCGTGATGTTGGTCCGCTCGTCGATCAGCACGAAGCTCCCGGTGATCCGGTTGTGCCCGTAGTCGTCGACGGCCAGCGGTGAGGCGGTCCGAATCGAGACCAAGCCGATGTCGTTGATCTCGAGCTTGTCGATGGGACGCAGGGCCAGCTCGTTCACGTCGAGCTCTGCGTCGATGGCCGTCACGAGCGCCGGGGTCGAGCGAGTCGTGTGCTTGAGCCGGTAGCGAGCCCCTGGCACGAGCGTCGTGTCGGCGAACCAGCAGAGCGTCGCTGTCAGCTCAGAGGTCACCGTCGGCAGATCACCGGAACCCACGATGAGATCACCACGTGAGACGTCGAGATCGTCCTCGAGCGAGACGGAGACCGAGAGGCCTATAGGAGCTTCTTCGACCTCGCCGTGAGGCGAGTCGATGGCCTTCACACGGCTGGTGAGTCCGGAGGGAAGCACCGTCACCTCTTCGCCCACCGCCAACGAGGCTCCGTCCACCATGCCGGCGTAGCTGCGGCCTCCTCCGGGGTGACGAAGGATCCACTGGACCGGCAAGCGGGTCGCTGCCTCTTCGTTGCCGCCATGTGAGCTCGACCAGCTGCCAGCGGGCGCGGCCTCGAGCGCTTCGAGCACAGTCGGACCGCTGTAGTACGCCGCAGCGTTCGACGGCAGGACGACGTTGTCACCAAGGAGGGCGGAGACGGGGATCACGGTGGCCGACTCGATCCCGAGGGTGGCGGCCAGCTGATCGACCTCCTTGACGATGCGGTCGTACGCCGCCTCATCCCAGCCCGTCAGGTCCATCTTGTTGGCGCAGACGATGATCTGGCGCACGCCAAGGAGCGCGGCGATGCACAGATGGCGTCTCGTCTGCTCCTTGAGCCCGGCGGTGGCGTCCACGACCACCAGGGCCAGATCGGCGTTGGACGCGCCCGTGGCCATGTTGGCCGTGTACTGCACGTGTCCCGGGCAGTCAGCGATGACGAACTTGCGTCGAGGGGTGGCCGCGTAGCGGTACGCCACGTCGATCGTGATGCCTTGCTCTCGCTCAGCGCGAAGGCCATCGGTGATGAAGGAGAGGTCGAGATCGCCCACCCCGCGGTTGCGCGACGCCTCTTCGACAGCAACCACCTGGTCGTCGAAGAGCTGGCGTGTGTCGACGAGGAGCCGACCGATGATGGTCGACTTCCCGTCGTCGACCGAGCCGACGGTGGCGAAGCGGAGCAAGTTCATGGTCTCCAGAGCCGTCTCGGGCGTCATCTAGAAGTAGCCCTCGCGCTTGCGATCTTCCATGGCCGAATCCGAGAAGCGGTCGTCACCTCGGGTGGCGCCTCGCTCCGAGATCCGCGCCGAGGAGACCTCAGCGATGATCTCGGGGTAGGTGGTCGCATGGGAGCGAACCGCACCGGTGCCCGTCGCGTCGCCGACCGTCCGATAGCGGACCATCTCTTCACGGATCTCTTCGCCGGGCTCGGGGTGGATGAACTCACCGACGCCCATCAGCAAGCCGTTCCGCTCGACGACCTCTCGGGGGTGAGCGAAGTAGATCGACGGCAGCTCGACGCGCTCGCGCTCGATGTAGCGCCAGATGTCGAGCTCGGTCCAGTCCGACAGAGGGAAGCAGCGGAGGTGCTCACCGGTGTTGACCTTGCCCTGGTAGAGCTGCCAGAGCTCGGGGCGCTGCGCTCGTGGGTCCCATTGACCGAAGGCGTCGCGGAACGAGAGGACGCGCTCTTTGGCCCGAGCCTTGTCTTCGTCACGACGAGCACCTCCGAAGGCGGCGTCGAAGCGGTGCTCGTTGATCGCGTCGAGCAACGTCGTGGTCTGGAGACGGTTCCGAGAGCCGAGAGGCCCCGGGTCAAGGACCCTTCCCCGGGCGATCGACTCGTCGACGGACGCCACGATGAGCCGCTCACCGAGCTGATCGATGAGGGCATCGCGGAACTCGAGGACCTCGGGGAAGTTCTGACCCGTGTCGACGTGCATCACCGGGAACGGGAGCTTGGCCGGCGCGAAGGCCTTGACCGCCAGGTGCAGGAGCACGGCAGAGTCCTTGCCACCACTGAAGAGCAACACCGGACGCTCGCACTCGGCAGCCACCTCTCGGAAGATGAAGATGGCCTGAGATTCAAGGAGATCAAGCGAGTCGAGCGCCTGGGCTTGCGTGGGGATGGTGGTGGTCATGTGATCCGGAATCTCCTGGCGGGCCGTCGACCCCATAAACCTGATGGATTAGGTCAGATAAAGTGTAGCGAGTCGCACGACGAGCCATAACATGAGGAACCTGATGTCTTCTCTCCAGATCGACCACACCGCACTCGTCACCGAGCTCGCTGAGGTTTCAGCGCGCTTTGAGACCGCTTCCCCCGGCGATATCGTCCGCTGGGCCGTCGAGCGCTTCGACGGTGACGTCGTCTACGCGTGCTCGTTCCAGGACATCGTCCTGCTCGACATCGCCCATGGCATCGCTCCTGATCTCGAGGTGATCTTCCTCGACACCGAGGCTCACTTCGACGAGACGCTCGCCTACCGCGACGAGGTCGCCAAGCGCTACGACCTGAACCTCACTATCACCCATCCGGCACCGGGTGCGACGCCGTGCGGCGAAGAAGGCTGCTGCGCTGCTCGTAAGGTCGCCCCGCTCAAAGAGGCCGTCAGCGGTCGCTCCGCCTGGCTGACCGCGCTCAAGCGTGTCGATGCCTCCACCCGAGATAGGGCACCCATCGTCTCGTGGGATGAGGCGTTCGGGCTGGTCAAGCTCAACCCCATGGCCACGTGGACCGACGAGGACATCGCCTCGTACGAGCAGACCCACGAGCTGCCCATCCACCCCTTGATCCCGAAGGGCTACCTCTCGATCGGCTGTGCTCCCACCACCCGACCCGTTGCTCCAGGCGAGGACCCTCGCGCCGGACGCTGGTCGAACTCGTCAAAGATCGAGTGCGGTCTGCACGAGTCGTCTGCGAGCTGACGCACTCGAGCAGAGGGCGTCACCCACACGGGGCTAGAGATCCCCTGTCCTGTCCGAGAGTGCGAGGGCACTGGCGAACGCACCGACCACCTCGTCTTTGCTCCATGGGACCGGCGACATCGTGATGAAGAAGTCGGCCAGGGCCAGGTCGGCCAGATGCGAGAGGTCGGCCTCGGTGATCCCAAGGCTGCTCAGCACCGGGAACTCAAGCTGTGCGAGGAGCCGTCTGACCCCACGCACGCAGCGAGAGCCGTCGTTCGAGCCATCATCGGGCTCGCCCATCGCGTCAGCGACTCGCTCCAAGGTCTGAGGGACGTGGGCTCGCTCGCGCTCGAGCGTCTCGGCCAGCACGAGTCCGATGGTGAGCCCATGGGGAACGTGTTTGATCCCGCCGATGGCCTGTCCGAGCGAGTGCTCAGCTGTGCAGTCAGAGACGTTCATGGTGAGCCCGGCCATCATCGAACCCGCCGCCATGGCGGAGCGGGCTCCTTTGTCAGAGCCGTCTCGATAGGCCCTGATCAGCGCCGGGGCCATCATCCGGATGGCCTCGAGACCGATCCCGTCACCAATGGGTGTGGCCACCTTGGCCACCAGACCGGCGATGGCTTGGGCGAAGGCATCGACGCCGGTGTTCGCCGTCATCGTTGCAGGCATCGAGGCCGAGAGCTCAGGGTCGACGAGGGCATACTGAGCGCGGAGGTTGGCGTTGGCGATGCCGGTCTTGCGCCCCGCGTCTGGATCCGAGACCACCGCCCCACCAGAGACCTCCGAGCCCGTGCCGGCCGTCGTGGGGATGGCGATCAGCGGGATCGTCCCCACTGGGAAGCTGCGTGGTCCCGCCAAGAAGGTCCGAAAATCGACTCCGAGCTGGGCGCAGAGCCTCGCTGCTTTGGCCGTGTCGAGCACCGAGCCGCCCCCGAGGGCGACCAGCGAGCTCGCTCCTGCAGCGTGGAAGGCCTTCGTGGCCTCGTCGACCATGGCGATCGTGGGCTCACCCGGCGCCTTGTCGAAGCGGTGGATCTGAAGCGACGCTGAGGACGCCAACGCTTCGAGCGCACCAGCCGCAGCGGCGTTGAAGTCCTCGATGCCCTCGTCCACGATCACGAAGGCATCGGTCACCTCGAGCTCGGCGAGCACCTCCGGGATCGTTCGGGCAACACCTTCGCCGAAGCGGACCTTGACGGGAAGGTGGTTCGCAAAGGCGTGGACCAAATCCATCGATGGGCTCCTCTTCGCTCTCCGGCGACCCGATGTCGCCCTCTCATGATGCAACATCGGCGCGCGGCGAGGCGACGGCTCGAACGGGTGCTGGCGCGCAGTCAGAGACAGCCTCGGCGCCACCGCTCCTTCGCAGAGCAGGGCGCTATGGTCACGAGCGGCATGGCGCTTGAGCCGAAGCGCCCAGGTGAGCACCGAGGACCCCATGACGTCAGGACGCAGCGAGCAGTGGCCGAGCATCCCGGCCATGGTGGCTGGCTCCGCCGCGCGCTACGGCGACCAGCTGGCGATCCGAGACGGTGCGGTCGAGCTGACCTACGACGAGCTGGTGGAGCGAGCCCGGACCTTCGCCGCTGCACTCGTCGCCTCAGGGGTGGAGCCCGGTGACCGGGTAGCCCTCTGGGCCTTCAACAGCGTCGAGTGGGTCACCGCCTTGCTCGGGCTCCTTCAAGCCGGAGCGGTGCTGGTACCGATCAACACGAGGTTCAAGGGATTCGAGGCGGCCGACATCCTGCGACGTGGTGGCGTCAAGGCGCTGGTCACGGTGACCGACTTCCTCGGCACCGACTACGTGGCGATGCTCGAGGGGACCGAGGGCTCGCTGCCCGAGCTCGAGACCATCGTGATCGCCAGCGGCCCCGTCTCAGGTTCAGGCATCTCGTGGGATGCCTTCTTGGAGCGAGCGACACCTGATGCACGGGCGGAGGTCACCCGTCGAGAAGAGGCGCTCCGCCCGGACGACCCCTCCGACATCCTCTTCACCTCAGGGACCACCGGTGTGCCAAAGGGCGTGGTGATGACCCACTCCCGGTCGCTGCCCGTGGGCCTCGACTGGGCGCTGATGACAGGCCTTCGCTCTGGCGACCGCTACCTCATGGTCAACCCCTACTTCCACATGTTCGGGCTCAAGGGCGGCATCATCGCTGCGCTCTCGGCGGGAGCGACGCTGCTCCCGGTCGCTGTCTTTGACGTCGACGAGGTCTTGGCCCGGGTCGAAGCGGAGCAGATCACCGTGCTGCCCGGTGCGCCCACGCTCTATCAGTCGATCCTCGACCACCCCGAGCGCAGCCGCTACGACCTCTCGTCGCTGCGCGTGGCCGTCACAGGGGCCGCAGACATCCCTGTCGAGCTGATCCGTCGCATCCACGACGAGCTGCCCTTCTCGATCATCATCACCGGCTACGGCCTCACCGAGGCGGGGACCTCAAGTGCGACCGGCGAGGGCGACGACTTCGAGACCATCGCGACCACCGTCGGTCGGCCCAGACCTGGCTTCTCCATCCGCATCGTCGACGAAGAGGGCATCGACGTCCCTCAGGGCACCGCGGGCGAGATCCTGCTCAAGGGGCCGAGCGTGATGGCTCGCTACCTCGACGACCCCGCAGAGACCGACCGTGTGCTCTCGAGCGAAGGGTGGCTGGCCACCGGCGATCACGGCATCGTCGACGACGCGGGCTGCCTTCGGATCGTCGGGCGCGTGAAGGACATGTTCATCGTGGGCGGCTTCAACGCCTATCCGGCAGAGATCGAGAACGCCCTGCTCCGACACCCCGGGGTCCAGCAAGCAGCGGTGATCGGGATCCCCGACCACCGCATGGGCGAGGTCGGCATGGCGTTCGTGGTGCGGGAGGATCCCGCGTTGAGCGAAGAGGCGCTCATCGCCTGGAGCCGGGAGCAGATGGCCAACTACAAGGTCCCTCGTCGAGTCGCGTTCATCGAGGCCCTGCCGCTCAACGCCACGGGCAAGGTCATGAAGAACGACCTGCGAGCCCTGGTGACCACCGACAGCGAGGCATCATGAGCGGGCAGTCGCCCGACGGGCTCTCCGCCTTCAAGGACCTGCGCGTCATCGAGCTCGGAGTCTGGGTGGCTGCTCCCTCGGCGGCGGCCCTGCTGGCCGATTGGGGCGCTGACGTCATCAAGATCGAGGCTCCGTCAGGCGATCCCATGAGGGCTGCCTTCGCCTCGATCGGCTTCGGTGACGTCCCGAACCCCGCCTTCGCCCTGGACAACCGAGGCAAGCGGAGCGTGGTGCTGGACCTTCGCGACCCCGACGGACGAGCTCGTCTCGAGGAGCTCTTGGCGACGGCTGACGTCTTCGTCTCCAACCTGCGACCCGATGCCCTCGACAGCCTCGACCTCGAGGCGGAGGCGACCGTGGCCCGGCACCCTCACCTCGTCTACTGCAGCGTCTCGGGCTACGGACTGCGCGGCGCCGACAGGAACCGTCCCGCCTACGACGTCGGTGCCTTCTGGGCCCGGTCCGGGCTCTCCTCGCAGCTCTCGGATCAAGCGGGCGTCCCGCTCAACGTCCGTGGCGGCATCGGCGATCACATCAGCGGCCTGACGGCGCTAGCAGGCATCTTGGGTGCCGTCATCGAGCAGCGCTACACCGGCAAGGGTCGAGTCGTCGAGGTCTCCCTCCAGCGAACGGGCGCCTACGTCTTGGGCTGGGATCTGAGCCTGCAGTCTGGCCTCGGCAAGGTGGCGGGCTCTGAGCCTCGTCACGCCATCCAGACGCCCTTGATGAACTCGTATCAGACCAGCGATGAGAAGTGGTTCTTCTTCACCGCTCTCGAGGCAGGCCGTCACCTCGGAAACATCTACAGGGCGCTGGAGCGGCCTGACCTCCTCGACGATGAGCGCTTCACCAGCGCGAAGTCGCTTCGCAAGAACCGCGGCGAGGTCATTGCTGCGCTGGACGAGATCATCGCCCGCCAGCCACTTGACTACTGGGCCAAGCGCTTCGACGACCACGGCGTGTGGTGGGCCCCGGTGCGGACCCCTCCCGAGGTCCTGGCCGATCCTCAGCTGCTGGCGAACGACGGGTTCTTCGAGATCGACGATCCCGAGAACCCCATGCACTGGGGGGTCAACGGACCGATCTCATTCTCCGACCTTCCCGTGGCTCGGGCCGCTGCTGCCAAGGCACCGAAGCTCGGTGAGCACACCGACGAGGTGCTCGCCGAACTTCGCGACGCTGTCCGAGGTGACGACCCCTCTTAGCCCTGCTTCGCCCGGGCGAGGAGCCCGCGCGCGATCACGAGACGTTGGATCTCGTTGGTGCCCTCTCCAATGACCATCAAGGGTGCGTCGCGATAGAGGCGCTCGACCACGAACTCGGTGGTGTAGCCCACCCCTCCGTGGATGCGCATTGCCTCGGTGGCCAGCTCCAGGGCGGTCTCGCTGGCGAACAGCTTGGCCATCCCGGCCTCGACGTCGCAGCGAAGCCCGGCCATCTTGCGATCGGCCGCGTTCCTCGTGAGCAGGCGAGCAGCCTCGAGATGCGTCGCCATGTCAGCGAGCTTGAGCTGGATCGCCTGGTGCTCGGCGATCGGCTTGCCCATGGTCTCTCGTTGCTGCGCATAGGAGAGCGACGCGTCGAAGGCCGCACGGGCCACGCCGACCGCACGAGCGGCGATGTTGATCCGGCCGACCTCGAGCACGCTGAGGATCTGCGGCAGGCCCCGTCCGAGCGTGCCGATGAGGTTGGCCACAGGAATCCTGTGGTCGACGTAGGCCATCTCGACGGTCTCGACGCCTCGATAGCCAAGCTTGCCGACGTGCTTGCTCACCGAGATGCCCTCGAAGGACTGGCCCGGCTCCTTCTCCACGATGAAGGTCGAGATGCCCTCTTCGGTCCGCGCCGCCAAGGCCACGATGCTGGCCTTCTCGCCGTTGGTGACCCACGCCTTCGAGCCGTTGATGACGTACTCCTCGCCATCGAGCACGGCCTTGCAAGCGATCGCTCGGGTGTCGCTTCCCGCATCAGGCTCCGACAGCGACAGCGCTCCGCGGCGCTCTCCGGTGGCCATCGAGGGCAGGAGGCGCTGCTTCTGCTCCTCGCTGCCATGGGTCATGATCAGCGTGGCGGCCATCGTGTGGGTGTTGATGATGCCCGTCAGGCTCATCCAGCCGTAGGCGATCTCTTCGATGATGCTGATGTAGGTCAACAGATCGAGACCAAGGCCACCGTAGGCCTCCGGGATGGTGATGCCGAAGAGGCCCATCTCCCTCATCTGCTGGACGATCTCCGCTGGGAAGGTGTCGTCACGTTCCAGCGCGGCGGCCACCGGGATGACCTCGTTGGCGACGAAGCGACGGATGGTCTGGACCATCTCTTCGCGAACTGCTTCGTCGATCGCTCCGGGGTACATCGAGCTCATGGGCAGGTCTCCCTGACGTCCTGGATCGCCCGATCAGGGCGGTCACGTTGGCAGGAGGTCCCTTTGGACCTCAACAACTTGATGACGATACACTCCACGGGGTCAGACGCCCATCTGGAGCACGGGGGGAGCAAGCTCTATGGCTTCGGCCCTCATGCATCACGGGCTCGAGTCCGCCGCAGATCGCTTCCCTGGGCGCACGGCGCTCCTGCTCGACGAGAGCTCGCTCAGCTTCGCTGAGCTCAACGCTCTGAGCAACGCCTTTGCGCACGTGCTGGCCGAGCGAGGCGTGACGAAGGGCGACCGCGTGGCGATGATGCTCACGAACCGCCTCGAGTTCTCTGCTGCCCTCCACGGGGTGAGCAAGCTCGGCGCCGCGGCGATCCTGATCAGCCCCGCCTGGAAGAGCTTCGAGGTGGCCCACGCCGTCAGCCTGACCGATCCCGCCTTCGGCATCGCCGACGGCTCGTGCCTTGCCGTGCTCGCCGAGGTGCTCGGCCCCGAGCACGTGCTCGACCTCGACGGCGAGGCGGCGCCAGGCCTCCTGTCCGGTCACGTCGCCGCGCCCAGCCCTCCTGAGATCAGTGCGACTGACGAGGCGGTGCTCGTCTTCAGCTCCGGCACGACCGATCGGCCGAAGGCCGTCCGCCACACCCATCACTCCATCGGCCGAGGCACCGACCACTGGATCGAGGCGCTCGGGCTCACCGCAGACGACCGCTTCCAGATCGTCACGCCTCCCTCGCACATCCTCGGAGCGCTGAACCTCCTGGCCGCAGCCAAGGCTGGCTCCACGGTCAGGTTGCACCGTCGCTTCGATCTCGACGAGAGCCTGCGTCGCGTGGCGTCGGATCGTCTGACCTTGGAGATGGCGGTCGCTCCCATCGCCTTGGCCATGGCAAACCACCCTGACCTCGAGTCCCATGACCTCTCCTCGCTTCGCTACATCATGTGGGGCGCCACGCCGGTGACCGCCAGCGTGGCCGAGCTCGTCACGAAGCGCACCGGCGTGCCGTGGCTGCCCGCCTACGGAGCCAGCGAGGTACCTGTGATCGCGTGCAATCCCGTCACCGAGCCCGACGCCTGGCGACTCGACTCGGTCGGCAAGCCGGTCGGCGACGTCACGCTGCGAGTCGCCGATCTCGAGACAGGCGAGATCTTGGCATCCGGTGGCATCGGAGAGATCCAGATCTCGAGCGAGAGCACCATGGCCGGCTATCTGCCCGAGGAGGCATCGACAGAAGCCTTCGCTGACGGCTGGTACCGCACCGGTGACGTCGGCTGGCTCGAGCCCGACGGCTGGGTGCACCTCACCGATCGCTGCAAGGAGATGATCAAGGTCAGCGGGTTCCAAGTCGCACCTGCCGAGATCGAAGCCGTGCTGCTCGGGCACCCCGACGTGGTCGACTGCGCCGTGTTCAGCGTGGACGACGAGCGAGCAGGCGAAGTGCCCGTGGCGGCAGTCGTGCTGGCCACGGGGGCCACCACCCGCCCCGAAGACCTCCAGGCCCTGGTGGCTGACACACTCGCCTCGTACAAGCGGCTCCGCCGTGTGCTGCTCGTCGACGCCATCCCACGACTGGCATCGGGCAAGGCGCTTCGACGAGAGTTGCGCGACGAGTGGGCCGAGCAGATCGCCCTCGAGCTGGCAAGGAACTAGATGGACGTCCGACTGTCAGAGGAGCAGGTGGCGTTGCGCGACGCAGTGGCCCAGGTGGCGGTGCGGTTGGGACCCGAGACGGTCCCCCAGCTCGACGATGAGGAGCGTCGAGCTCGGCTCGACGGGGCGGTCACCGCCTCAGGATGGCGAGAGCTGCGACTGCCCGAGGACTCCGGTGAGCCGCTGGCCTCCGGCGTCGAGGTCTGCCTCATCGCCGAAGAGCTCGCTCGCAAGCTCGCCGACGTGTCCCTTCTCGGCCCCACGCTGGCCGCGGAGCTTCGTCGGCTCGTCGGCGCACCCGATGCTGACGAGCCAGAGAGCGTGGTGCTCTCGGCCGACCTCTCCGGGCTCGCTCGATGCGTCGATGGCGAGCTGGCTCCTGGGGCAACGGTCATCGACGCTCACGGCGCAGACCACGCCTTGGTGCTCCTCGAGAGCGACGGAGACGTCACCCTGGGTCGCCTCGAGGTCCCCAACGCAGGCGTGGATGTCGATCTGACCCGGCTGATAGCGCGACTCGAGCCCGGAGCCCGGGTCACCTCGGTCGACGAACAGCGCCGTGCGCTGAGCGGTGAAGACCTGACTCGCTTCGCCTCCTTGGCCCTGGCCATCACCTGCGCTGATCTGGTGGGCGTCATGCGCGGCGACATCGAGCTTGCTCGTGATTACGCCCAGGCGCGCGAGCAGTATGGCAAGCACATCGGATCCTTCCAGGCTGTCCAGCACCTCTTGGCCGACGCCCACGTGTCGATGGAGGGCTCCCGATCGGTGACCCTCCACGCGGCGTGGGCCGCTGACGCCTTGGAGCCCGAAGAGGCGCTGGTGGCCGCCTCGGTGGCGAAGGCCTACTGTGCCCGCGCCGCCCGCTTGGTGGGCGAGACCAGCATCCAGGTCCACGGCGGCATCGGGAACACCTGGGAGTGCCTGGCCCACGTCTACCTGCGCCGAGCGCTCTTGTCGATCGATCTGTTCGGTGGCGTCGATGCCAGCTTGACCCGCGTCCTCGAAGGTGCAGGCTTTGGAGGTGACCATGGACTTCGGTGATTCTCCCGATGAGCTGGCGTTCCGGCTGCGACTTCGCGCCTGGCTGGTGGAGCACAACCCGCATCTCCCCGCCTCCTCAACCTCTGACGCCTACTGGGACGGCGTGGCCGCGTGGCACCACGCGCTCTATGAGGCTGGCTTCTTCGGGCTCTCGTGGCCCAAGGAGGTCGGTGGCCAGGGGCTGCCCAGCATCTACGACGTCATCGTCGACGAAGAGCTCGCCGCCGACGGCGCACCGCCTCGCCCCTCGGTCGGGTACCTCGTCCAGGGCATGCTTCGTCACGGCAGCGAGGATCTGCAGCGTCGCTTCCTCCCTGGACTCGTGAACGGCGCAGAGCGCTGGTGCCAGGGCTTCAGCGAACCCGACGCAGGATCAGACCTCGCCTCCTTGCGCACGAAGGCGGTCCGCGACGGCGACGAGTACGTGATCACCGGCCACAAGGTCTGGACGAGCTACTCCGACGCCGCCGACTGGTGCCTGGTGCTGACCCGCACCGACACCGAGGTGGCCAAGCACAAAGGCCTCACCGCCTTCATCGTGCCCATGGACCAGACCGGCATCGAGCAGCGTCCCCTGCCCATGATCAATGGCACCACCCGCGAGTTTGGCGAGGTCCTCTTTGACGGGGCACGCGTGCCGGCTGAGAACATGGTCGGCGAGCTCGGCGAGGGCTGGGCGCTGGCGATGACCATCGTCAGCCACGAGCGAGAGCCGGGTGAGCTCGGGTTCATGGCTCGCTACAAGAAGCTGGCCACCGAGCTCGTGGCCCTGGCCAACAAGGAACCCGATCGCTTCGGGCCCGAGCAGCGCCGCGATCTCGCCTGGGCCGTGGTCGAAGCCGAGATGTTGCGACTCCACGTGTGCCGTCGCCTCTCTGATCGATACGACGGGATCACGCACGGCTCCGAGGGCTCGGTCGACAAGCTCCTCATGACCTACGCCGAGCAGGCCATCGGCCACGCGTCGCTGGCCATCGGTGGCGCCACGCGCGCGGATGCCGATGACACCTGGCTGAAGGTCTATCTCTACAGCCGGGCCCAGAGCGTCATGGGCGGCACCTCCCAGATCCAACGCAACCTCATCGCCACCCGACTCTTGGAGCTGCCCACCTCATGATCGACTACGACCTGCCTGACGAGATCCAGATCGCCGCGGAGGGCACCATCCGGCTCGTGACGCTCAACCGACCCGAGGCGCTCAACGCCACCAACGAGGTCCTCCACGAGGGCCTCGCCGAGCTCTTCGGCCAGCTCGAGAGCGACAGCGAGGCCCGTGCCGTCGTGCTCACCGGCGCAGGACGCGCCTTCTCCGCCGGCGGCGATTTCACCTACCTCGACCAGCTCGCCTCAGATGAACAGCTGCGCAGAGCGTCCCTGGTGGCGGGTCGCAAGATCGTCATGGGCATGGTCCGACTCCGGATGCCCGTCATCGCTGCGGTCAACGGTCCGGCCGTCGGGCTGGGATGCAGCCTCGTTGCCCTCTCTGACGTCGTCTACATCGCCGAGAGCGCCTACTTGGCCGATCCGCACGCCCTGGTGGGCTTGGTGGCCGCAGATGGCGGCCCGGTGGTCTGGCCCCTGCTCATCAGCCTCCACCTGGCCAAGGAGTACGCGCTCACCGGCGACCGGATCCCGGCCAAGCGGGCGGCAGAGATCGGGCTGGCGAACCACGTGGTGGCCGACGACCAGGTCGTCGCCGAGGCCCTGGCCTGTGCCAAGCGCATGGTTCGCCTCCCCAAGGGAGCGGTCGAAGACACCAAGCGCTTGCTCAACATGCAGATGGAGCGGGCAGTGCTCAACACCATTGACTTCGCCTTGAGCGCGGAGGACCGCAGCTTTGGGACTCCGGAGCTTCGGGCGAACATCGATCGCTTCTTGGCTGCAGACAAGGACTAGCCGAGACCCGGGCTGAACCCCAGATGCTGCAGGGCCGGCTATCGCTAGAGCGGGAAGAGCGCGGGCAGCGAGCGGCTGGCCAACAGCTCGGCGCCCAGCGAGGTGGTCAGCGTGCTCGACCCGCCGAAGAGCTGCTCGAGCACGACCACTCGTCGAAGGAAGTGGTGATAGGGGTGCTCTGCTGTGAAGCCCATGCCAGCGAGGACCTGTTGGCAGTGTGCGGCGGCGACCCTGGCCTGTCGACCGGTGAACGCCTTGGCCATCGACGCGCTGAACGCGGAGCCGTCCTCCCACGCTGCGATCACCAGCGCCTCGGCTGATTCGATAGCCAGGTAAGCCTCGGCCAAGCGGTGGCGCACCGCTTGGAAGTTGCTGATGCTCTGGCCGAACTGGACGCGTTCGAGCGCATGGGTTCGCGCTAGCTCGAGCATCGCTCGACTCGCTCCAAGCAGCTCGTGGGAGACCGCCAGGCTTCCGGCGGCGACAATCGAGGTCCACCATGGCTCTTCAACATCAATGATGAGCTTGGTCATCGGTGCTGAGCCCTCGACCTCCATCAGCCCAAGTGTCGGATCGAGACCATGGACGGCCCTGAACGTGAGGTGCTCCGTTGCCAGATAGCCCGCGAGCACGCGACTGCCTGCCTGGAAGCAGACCGTGACCTTTGCGGGTTCCTGATGAGCGCGGACGAGTCCGCGGACAAGGATCGTCGCGCCATCAGCGTCTCCGGGAAGCTCCGTGCTTCCGATCGGAGGCAAGACGAACGAGCCCATCGGGGAGGTGAGCCCACCAGCTCGTGAGAGCACAAGATCGAGCGAGCTCGACGTCGCGCTCTCGCGCCCGAGGAGCTCGAAGAGGACCTGTGTGGCGGTCTGCGGCTCCTCCTCGAGCGCCTCGGCCCATCCCAGATCGTTGAGCGCCCCATCGATGGCGGCACCTTCGTGCTCGAGAAGCGCGTGGCGCACGCTTCGGCTGAAGAGCTCGAGATCGTCAGCATCCATCAGCGATCACTGCCCAGGTCGAGGAGACGTCGCGCGATGATGTTGCGCTGGATCTCGGCCGTGCCGCCGTAGATGGTGGCTGCCCTCGAGTAGAGGAACTCGGAGCGCCAGCGGTGGCTGATGGGATCGTCGCCGGTGGTCACCTGGGTCGCCAAGCCCTCGGCGACCAAGTCGAAGACCGCCTGCTCGGCGGTGGCGACGAGCACCTTGTCGACAGAGGTCTCGGCACCCAAGTGGCCTCCCGATGCCAAGCGGAGCTGCGTGGCGCGCGATCGGGACCTGAAGGCAAAGAGCAGCTGTGCCACCTCCCCCACCCGTCGGGGATCGAGGGCGCCAGGCTCGACCTCCTTGAGCAAGGTGTCGAAGCGGCGGTGGAGGAACGCTGCCTTGTGCCAGAGCGAGGTGCTGCGCTCATAGGGCAGCAGATCCATGGCCACCGCCCAGCCCTTGTTCTCCTCGCCGAGCGTGCGGTCGAAGGGGACCAGCACGTTGTCGAAGAAGACCTCAGAGAACTCGTCGAGCCCGTGCATGGTCTCGAACGGACGGACGGTGATCCCGGGCGTGTCCATGTCGACGAACAGCGCAGTGATCCCTCGGTGCGCCGAGGCCTGATCCCCGGTCCTCGTGAGCAGCACGCAGCGAGCCGCGTACTGGGCGAAGCTCGTCCAGACCTTCTGGCCGTTGACCCGCCAGCCCTCCTCTGTCCTCTCGGCTCGACAGCTGAGCGACCCGAGGTTCGACCCGGTGCTGGGCTCTGAGAACCCCTGGCACCAGACCTCGTCGCCGCGCAGCAGCCTCGGGACCATCTCTAGGGCGACGTCGGCGCGCGCGAAGTCGATCATGGTGGGTGCCATGACCTCAGGCATCGAGTAGATCCCCGGCTCGGCCAGATCGCGTCGCATCAGCGACTCGCCGAGATAGGCGCGCAGGAGCCCTGAGCCGCCAAGACCACCGACTCGCTCGGGCCAGCCGTAGCGAGTCCAGCCAGCGTCGAAGAGGTGACGACGCACGTGAGCCATGTGGCTCACCTCGTCTTCCATGGTGAGGATCCCCGTGTGGCTGGGCGTGAGCAGCGCGGTGTTCTCATCGAGCCAGGCGTCGAGCGCCGGCTTGAACTCCTCGAGCTCCATGAAACGACGACCTCGAGAGGTCGCTCAGGCCTTCTCGGAGGCAGCGGGGATCGGCCGGGTCGGGTCGTGAGGTCGACCGGAGTCGGCGGTGCCGTTCTTGCGCAGGAAGGTCATCTTGCGCGTGGCCAGGCGCCACCCGGCGCTGGTGCGCTCGTAGGTGTCGGTGTACCAGCCGATCCTCATGTCGTGGGTCGTCTGGTCCACGAAGCAGAGGGGGACCTGCCCGGTGCCCGTGTCGCCGGTGAGATCCATCGACGGCGTGCCGGTGAGGAAGAGGCCCTTGGGCGCCGCCTCGACCAGCACTGGGAAGTCGCTCAGCGCATAGGTCTCACCAAAGGCGCTGTAGGTCCCGTCGGGGGTGAAGACGTCGATCACCGCGTCGACGTCGTTCTTGGTCATGCCCACGGCGTAGCGGGCACAGAGCTGCTCGATCTCGATGATGTCCTCTAGGGGCAGTGCCATGTGCTCTCTCTCCTGGTCGTGAACGCGCCCCTCGTGGCGGACGCCGCCTGCCTTGCACGGCTCTGGGCGTGACCACAAGGTTGACGCTCGAGCGAGGTCTCAGTGACCCTTGTAGATCTTGCCGTCCTTCATCACGAAGCGCACATCTTCAAGCAGTGTGATGTCTTGGGAGGGATCACCCGGCACGGCGATGATGTCCGCCAGCAGCCCCGCCTCAAGTCGACCACGGTCGGCTTCGACTTGACCCAGCTCGGCGCTCACCGTCGTCGCGGCTTGGATCGCCTGCATCGGCGTCATGCCTCGGTCGACCAGCGCCCAGAGCTCTTTGGCGCCGTGCCCATGAGGCGTGGCAGGTGCGTCGGTGCCGGTGCAGATCTTGACTCCCATCTCGATCGCCTTGTGCAACGTGGCTCGCGCCCGTGGGAACAAGACCGCGGCCTTGGCTTGCTGGATGGGTCCTGCCTTGGACACGTCGAGACCCTCCGAGAGGTAGCTGGTGGGTACCAAGAACGTGCCGTGCTCAACCATGAGGGCCAACGTCTCGTCGCTGGCCAGCGAGCCGTGCTCGATGCAGTCGATGCCTGCGCGGATGCAGGCCCGGATGGCGGCGTCGCCATGGGCGTGCGCGGCCACGTGCACCCCCGCGCGGTGGGCCTCGTCGGCGATGGCCTCGAACTCCTCGTCGGAGTACGACTGCGCGCCCGGAGGGCCGCTGACCGACATGATCCCGCCCGAGGCCGAGACCTTGATCACCTTGGCGCCGTACTTCAGCTGGTAGCGGACGGCTTTGCGCACCTCGGCCACGCCGTCGGCCACGCCCTCTTCGACGCTCAGCGGCATGATGTGCGGCGCCAGGCCGCGGAACATCGTGGGCTCCAAGTGCCCGCCGGTGGGCGAGATGGCGTGACCGGCCGGGATGATCCTCGGTCCGTCGATGAAGCCGTTGTCGATGGCTCGCATCAGGTCCACGTCGAGCAGGAAGCCGGCGGTCTTGACCATGAGGCCAAGGTTGCGCACCGTGGTGAAGCCAGCCATGAGCGTCGTCTTGGCGTTGTAGACCCCGCGCAGGGAGCGGTAGACCGGATCGTCGGTCACGCCGTGCAGCGGCAGCGGCAGACCGGTGGGCGTCTCTGGGCCCCCGATGAGCAGGTTGAGCTCCATGTCCATCAGCCCTGGCAGCAGCGTGACGTCGCCGAGGTCGATCTCGTGTGCGCCCTGAGGCAGCTCGATGGGGTTGACCGCCGAGATCAGGGTCCCCTCGACGACGATGGTCGCCGGGGAGTGGACCTCACCAGCGACGGTGTCGATGAAGCGGGCAGCCCGAAGGACGATGACCTCGTCGCTCACAGCGGTGCTTCGAGCCAGAGGTCGATGGCTGCCGCCCCGGTGTCCGGGATCGTCGGCTGGCGCCAGAGCTCGACCGAGAAGGAGATCTGGATCAGGGAGAAGAGCAGGTGCAGCAGGTTGGTGTCCTGCTCGTTGAGCTCATGGAGGTCCTTCGTGTCGAGGTAGGCCCTCGCCTCGTCGAGATGGCCGATCGCTGCGTCGTAGAAGGGCTGCAGGTCGTCCATGGTGCTCTGACCTCGACGAGCGAAGCGCTCGCGCTCGGTCTCTAAGCACCACGTGGGAGCAAAGGGCTCAAGATCAGCGAACTCCGGCGGCAGCATCGTGGTGCTCATCAGCTCGTCGCTCCCTCAAGCGTGCTCTGGTAGGCCTTGACCTGGTCGCGAGCCTCTTTGTGGAGGTGCCGGACCAAGACCTCCTGGTCGTTGAGCACGTACTCGGAGATGACCCGCGACTCGAGCATCTTCTGGGTGGCCTCAAGGGTGTTGGCGTCTTGAAGGCCGTACTCCTTGAAGCTCACGCACGCCAGCTCGTGCGCCAGGCGCTCGGTAGCGTTCTTTGCCGGCACGAAGTAGAGGTTGGACTCGAAGACGTGCGTGTTCACCGACGTGGGCCAGTAGTGGTACGTCAGGTACCAGCCGCCTGCCCAGATCAGGATCACGAAGTTCGGCCAGAGGTTGTACGAGTCGAGCCCCCACGGATCAGCATCACCCGGGTTCACGCCAGGCACGCTCAGGTCGTCAGCGTCCGAGTGCTCCCAGGGACCGAAGAGGCCGCTGCGGAGCTTCGCCTCGATCGGCTTGATCATGTCGATGGGCTGGTCCTCGCCGCGCACGCCTCCGGTCGAGACGACACGGTGGGGCCCCTCGATCTTGTAGAACGGCGCCTCGAAGCCGAACTCTTGGATCATGTGGGTGAACTTGGTCGGCGTCTGGCCACCGTGCAGATAGGGCGCGTGGTAGAACTCCTGGAAAGCGTCCATGAAGAGCTTCCAGTTGGCTCCCACCTCGGCGCGATAGGCGTAGCGCTCCGTCATCTCACCGAAGGGGTAGTCGCTGAGCTCGAGGACCATCGGGCCCAAGAAGTCGGTCAAGCTCTGCTCGGGCTCGTCGGCCACGTTCACAAAGATGAACCCGGCCCAGACGTCGCAGTGCACCGGGATCAGCCCGTAGGCGTCCTTGTCGAGGTCGAAGAACTCGCCCTCTTGTGGGATCTCGGCCACGGCGCCATCGAGCTCATAGCTCCACATGTGGTACTTGCAGGTGAACTTCCGGCAGTTCCCGCGAATCTCTTCGCCGGGGTAGTCCGTCCACGCCAGCTTGTTGCCTCGGTGACGACAGATGTTGTGGAAGGCCCGGATCTCACCGTCTTGGCCACGGACCACGATGATCGAGGTGTTGGCCACCACC
>Ga0075017_100000538_pt1 | contig 21304 bp, 16 predicted proteins | sample AleBraG_ABR_2012_FD_71475 | JGI IMG/M metagenome (GOLD analysis project Ga0075017, IMG submission 71475) | Freshwater sediment microbial communities in response to fracking from Pennsylvania, USA - Alex Branch Run_MetaG_ABR_2012 | ecosystem: Environmental > Aquatic > Freshwater > Creek >... | reverse complement strand
AAGGACGACATCCGCGCCGCGCACCGCGAGCGGCTCGCCGATCTGGAGGCCGCACGGTCGCGCAAGGGCGTCACCGACTCGCAGCTGCAGGCGAACCGCGAAGAGGCTGCCCGCGTGCGCAGCGCGTGGAACGTGCTGTCGGACCCGATGCAACGCCAGCGCTACGACCAGCAGCTCATGGACGAGCGCGCCGGCGACGGCGTCTCGTCGTCCGACGTCGAGCTCGTCGACGACGACGCTGCCGCCGCGCCGCAGGCCACGGGCTGGCGCAAGCTGCTCGGACCGCCGCCCGCCAAGCCCGCCGCTGCGGCCGCGGGAGCAGCCGGAGCCGGCGGCGCGACGGGGGCGACGGGGGCGAAGGGCGCCGCGAACCGCAAGCCCCAGCCGCCGGCCAACCCGAACCGGCCCGCGCCGACCGTCGACCTGCCCGAGGGCATGGCTCTGGCCGACACCCGTTCCCGCGGCATGGCGCTGTTGTTCGACCTCGCCATCTGCATGATCGTCTACACGGCCGTCATGTTCCTCGTGCCCGGCCTGGTCAAGAGCGGCTACACCGACATCGTCAACCAGTCGCAGAAGATCACCGACGTCAAGAACGCGCAGCAGAGCGTCATGGACGCGCAGAAGTCGCTGAACCAGGCGAAGTCGGCCTCCGACAAGAAGAGCGCGCAGAGCGACCTCACCTCCGCGCAGAAGGACCTGAAGTCGGCGGAGAAGTCCGCCCGCAGCGCGGGCGCCACCGACCAGCAGCTGGCCACGAACCTGAGCGGCAAACAGCGGGTCGACGCCCTCGGCAAGGAATCCACGAAATTGTCGGACTCGGTGAAGACGGCCACGCTCGTGGCCACCGGTACCGTGGTCGTGATCGTGCTGCTGTATCTCGTGCCCATGACGGCCCTGAAGGGCTACACGATGGGCATGCGGAACCGACGGCTCAGGGTGGTGCGCGTCGACGGCTCGCGGTGCGGCTGGTACGCCGCGTTCACGCGTTTCGCCATCCCCGTCCTGATCGCCGTGGCCCTGAGCATTCCCGTGGGCCCCGTGGTGGGCCTCGGCCTCGTCCTCTGGGGCTACCGGGACAAGAACGGCCAGGGCGTCCACGACAAGCTCGCCCGCACGCTGGTCGTCACCGCGTAGGGTTGATCTCCCTTTCATCTCGAGGAGTTGCACGCAATGGGTTATGTCTTCGCGTTCGAGCAGGGGTCGAAGGAACAGAAGTACCTGCTGGGCGGCAAGGGCGCCAACCTCGCCGAGATGACCAATCTCGGCCTGCCGGTACCCCCCGGCTTCACCATCACCACCGATGCGTGCAAGGCCTACATGGCCGCGGGGGACCAGATCCCCGAGGGTCTGCTCGACGAGGTCGCCGAGGCGCTCGCCGCCCTCGAGGCCAAGATGGGCAAGCAGCTCGGCGACCCCGACGACCCGCTGCTGGTGTCGGTGCGCTCGGGGGCCGCGTTCTCGATGCCCGGCATGATGGACACCGTCCTCAACCTCGGCATGAACGACGTCTCCGTCGGCGGCCTCGCGCAGCAGACGGGGAACCCGCGCTTCGCGTGGGACTCGTACCGACGCTTCGTGCAGATGTTCGGCAAGATCGTGATGGACATCGACGGTGAGCGCTTCGACCACGCGCTCGAGAACCTGCGCACCGAGCGCGGCGTCGCCACCGACCCCGAGCTCACCGCCGACGACCTCCAGGGACTCGTCGACCGCTTCAAGGCGATCGTGTTCGCGGAGACGGGCAAGGACTTCCCGCAGGACCCCAAGGAGCAGCTCGCCTACGCGGTCGAGGCCGTGTTCCGTTCGTGGAACGGCGAGCGGGCGAAGATCTACCGCAAGATGGAGAAGATCCCCGACGACCTCGGCACCGCGGTCAACGTGCAGACGATGGTGTTCGGGAACAAGGGCGACGACTCCGGTACCGGTGTCGCGTTCACGCGTGACCCCGCCACCGGCGAGAACACGCCGTACGGCGACTTCCTGCGCAACGCGCAGGGCGAGGACGTCGTGGCCGGCATCCGCACGACCGAGCCGCTCGATGCAATGGGAGGCCAGTTCCCCGAGTGTCACGTCGAGCTGCTCGACCTGATGCAGCGGCTCCAGAGCCACTACCGCGACATGTGCGACATCGAGTTCACCATCGAGCAGGGTCGGCTGTTCCTGCTGCAGACGCGCGTCGGCAAGCGCACCGCCGCAGCCGCGCTGCGCATGGCGGTCGAGATGGAGCAGGAGGGCCTCATCGACAAGCGGGAGGCCATCCTGCGCGTGCAGCCCGCGCAGCTCGACCAGCTCCTGCACCCCCAGTTCGACCCGAAGGCCACCTACACCGCGGTCACCAAGGGCCTCAACGCGTCGCCGGGCGCCGCGGTCGGACAGGTGTACTTCACCGCCGACCTCGCGGAACACCACAAGACCCTCGGCGAGCGCGTCATCCTGGTGCGACCGGAGACGTCACCCGACGACCTCCACGGCATGATCGCAGCGGAGGGCATCCTCACGTCGCGCGGTGGCCTCGTGTCGCATGCCGCGGTCGTCGCCCGCGGCATGGGCACCCCCGCGGTGTGTGGCGCGAACGAACTCGACATCGACGTCGTCGCCGGCCGCTTCACCGTCGGCGGCGCCACCGTGCAGCAGGGCGAGGTCATCTCGATCAACGGCACCACCGGTGAGGTCGTGATCGGCGAGGTGCCGGTGATCACCCCCGACCCGTCGGGCCCGTTCGACGTCATCCTCGCCTGGGCCGACGAGTTCCGCCGCTTGAAGGTGCGCACCAACGCCGACCTCCCGCACGACGCCGAGGTGGCCCGCCGCTTCGGCGCCGAGGGCATCGGCCTCTGCCGCACCGAGCACATGTTCCTCGGCGACCGGCTGCCGCTGGTGCAGCGCTTCATCCTCGCCGACACCCCCGTGGAGGAGGAGGAGGCGCTCGGAGAGCTCGAGAAGCTCCAGCGCTCCGACTTCGAGGGCATCTTCGAGGCGATGGACGGTCTGCCCGTGACCATCCGCCTGCTCGACCCGCCGCTGCACGAGTTCCTCCCCGACATCGAGGAGCTGCTGGTGCACGAGGCCCGCGGTGACCTCACCGCCGACGATCGTCGGCTCATGAACGCGGCGCAGCTGTGGCGCGAGGCGAACCCGATGCTCGGCACGCGTGGTTGCCGACTCGGCATCATCAAGCCGGGGCTCTACCGGATGCAGGCCCGCGCGATCATCGAGGCCGCGATCGCCCGCAAGCAGGCGGGCGGCGACCCCCGCGTCGAGATCATGATCCCGCTGATCGTGACCGAGCCCGAGCTCGCGCTGCTCGAGGGCTGGGTGCGCGAGATCGCCGCGGCAACGATGGCGGCGAAGGGCGTGGAGGTCGATTACCTCGTCGGCACCATGATCGAGACGCCGCGCGCCGCGCTGCAGGCGGCCAACATCGCCAACGTGGCCGAGTTCTTCTCCTTCGGCACCAACGACCTCACCCAGATGACCTTCGGGTTCTCCCGCGACGACGTCGAGGGCCGCTTCATGTCGGAGTACCTCGAGCTCAAGCTGCTGCGCGCCAACCCGTTCGAGACCCTCGACCAGGAGGGTGTCGGCGAGCTCGTGCGCATGGGCGTGGAGCGCGGCCGGGCGACCCGCCCGGGCATCAAGCTCGGCATCTGCGGTGAGCACGGCGGTGACCCCGCGTCGGTGGAGTTCTGCGACGCGATCGGCCTCGACTACGTGTCGTGCTCGCCGTACCGCGTGCCGATCGCCCGCCTCGCGGCGGCCCACGCCCAGCTCGGCGCGGAGGGTCCCGGCACCACGGCATAGGCGTCACATCCCTGTCGTATCGTCGGAGCCGATGGACACACCGCGGCGGCGAGAATGGGTGGCGACGATGGGCGGGGCGCCCGACCCCGGCGGCATCGTGCTGGCCCACAAGACCGGCCCCCCGCCGCAGGTCACCGCGCACTTCCTCGCCCGCGAGGCGCGTGAGGAGGCCGACGACCGCGACCTCGCGCCGGGCGCCACCCGCGCCCAGGGCGCCGGCCGCCGGCTCGTCGCGGAGGAGCCCGACGACTTCCGCACCTGCTTCGAGCGCGACCGCGACCGCATCCTGCACTGCACCGCGTTCCGCCGGCTCGCGGGCAAGACCCAGGTCTTCGTCTTCCCCGACGATCACCAGCGCACCCGTCTCACCCACGCGCTCGAGGTGGCCCAGGTCGCCACCGCGGTGAGCCGTGCCGTCGGCCTCAACGTCGCGCTCACCGAAGCGATCGCGCTCGGTCACGACTGCGGCCACGGCCCCGGGGGTCACGCCAGCGAGGACGCCTTCGACGCGTTCGTCCCCGGCGGGTTCCACCACGCGATCTGGGGTGCCGACGTCGTCCTCACGCCGCTCAATTTGTGCGCCGAGACCCTCGACGGCATCCGGCACCACTCGTGGTCGCTGCCCACACCGATCACGCCCGAGGGTGCGGTCGTGAGCTGGGCCGACCGGTGCGCCTACAGTGCCCACGACCTCGAGGACGCCATCGGCGCCGCGGTGGTCGCGCCCGCCGACCTGCCCGAGGAGGTCCGGGTGGTGCTCGGCACCACGCGTCGCGAGCAGCTCGCGGTGCTGATCCGCGCGTTGATCTCGTGCATCCGCGACACCGGCACGGTGGGCATGGCCACCGAGTACGCGCAGGCCCTGGCCGCGCTGCGGGCGTTCAACTACGAGCGCATCTACAACCGTCCGGCGTCGATCGTGCAGGGCGAGTCGGTCGTGCGGCTGCTCACGTCGCTGGTCGAGCACTTCTCGGCCCACCCGCGCCTCCTGCCGGGCGAGGTGGGCGAGGCGGGGGAGTGGGCCGACGACCCTGCGCCCGACCCGGTCCACGCCGCGGTCACCTACGTCGCGGGGATGACCGACCGCTTCGCGTTCGACACCGCGGTCCACCTGCTCCGATGGCCGGTCGACGAGCTGCCCGAGGGGATCGACTCGCCGGTCATCCGCTCGCGGCTCGAGAGGTGAGCGCGGCCGTCGATACCAGGTCGATCGTCGCCCCGAGCGCGGGCGCGGCGCGCCGGTCGTCGCCCTAGGCTCCCCCCGTGGGCATCGTCGACGAGGACATCGCGAGGGTTCGGGACGCCACCGACCTCGTCGCGCTCGCCGGTGAGCACCTCGCGCTGAAGCGCGTCGGCAACCGCATGATGGGCCTCTGCCCGTTCCACTCCGAGAAGTCACCGTCGTTCTCGATCAACCCCGAGATGGGCGTCTTCTTCTGTTTCGGTTGCGGCAAGAGCGGTGACGCGATCACGTTCGTGCGGGAGGTCGAACACCTCGACTTCGTCGACGCGGTCGAGCGGCTCGCGGCGCGTGCGGGCATCACGCTGCGCTACGACAACAACGCGGTTGCCAAGGACCGCTCGAAGAAGACACGGTTGAGCGAGGCGGTGGAAGCGGCGGTCGAGTACTACCACCAGCTCCTGCTCAACGGCGACGAGGCCAGGAACGCGCGCGGCTACCTGCGCTCGCGCGGCTTCGACGGTGAGGCGGTGCGCAGGTTCAAGCTCGGCTACTCGCCCGACGACTGGGACACGTTGAGCCACCAGCTGCAGCAGGCGGGCTTCAAGCGCGACGACATCAAGGAAGCGGGCCTGGCGTTCGTGAACAAGGCGAACAAGCTGCAGGACTTCTTCCGTGGCCGGGTGATGTTCCCGATCTACGACAGCCGCGGGGAAGCCGCCGGCTTCGGCGCGCGTGCACTCGGCGACGAGAAGCCGAAGTACAAGAACTCACCCGAAACTCCGATCTACCAGAAGAGTCGCCTGCTCTACGGCCTGAACTGGGCGAAGGCCGAGATCGTCGCGCGCAACGAGGTGATCATCTGCGAGGGGTACACCGACGTGATGGCGTTCGCGCTCGCGGGTGCGCCGAATGCGGTGGCCACGTGCGGCACCGCGCTCGCCGACGAGCACTTCCAGATCCTGAAGAACCTCACGCGCAAGGTGGTGCTCGCCTACGACTCCGATGCCGCGGGCCAGGGTGCGGCGGAGAAGTGGTACACGTGGGAGCAGCGCTTCGAGATCCAGCTCGCGGTCGCCGCGCTGCCTGCGGGGCGTGACCCCGCCGACGTGTGGCGCGACGATCCCGAGGCGCTGGTGTCCGCGGTGAAGGAGGCCGCGCCGTTCCTGCAGTTCCGGCTCGACCGCCTCCTCTCCGCCGCGGATCTCACGTCGTTGGAGGGCCGGGCGCGAGCGGGCGACGAAGGCGTGCTGCTCGTCGCGGAGCACCCGAGTGACTTCGTGCGCGACCAGTACGTCATGAAGCTCGCGGGCACCCTCGACATCGATGCCGACCGCATGCGCGACGCGGTGGAGCGCGCCCGCCGCGGCGATCGTGCCGGCGGACCACCCAGGGTGAGCCGCCGTCCGCAACCGCGCGACGAGCCGCCGGGCGGCGACGGGCCCTCCCCCCGCGGGGACGCTCGGCCACCCGTTCGGGTGGACCGACGCGAGCTCGACGTGCTGCTGTACGCGGTGCACGATCCGGAACTGGTGGCCGACTGGCTCGAGGGCGACCTGTTCGGTGATCCCGTCGCGCGCTCGGCGTTCGAGTTGATCGCCGACGCGAGCGACATCCACGAGGCGCTCGAGCAGGCCGACGGCCCGGCCCGTGAGCTGTTGCAGCGCCTCGCGGTCGAGGAGCCAGTCGGGGGCGACGAGCCCGAGACGGTGCGCGCGCACCTGATGGCGAACATGATCGGTCCGGCTGCGCAGCGCGTGCTCGCGAGGATGCTCCGTGCCGGCGATGCGCGCGCGACGTCCGTGAAGCTGCTGCTCGATGCACTCGCGCACGCGCGCGAGTCGGGCGACTGGCCGGCCGTCGAGACGAACGCGGCGCAGTTGCTACCCTGGATTGCAGAGGGTGCTCGTCAGTGACAACCCGAACAGCAGTGACAGCAGGGACACCACGGACAGCACGGAGAGAGGGACCGTGATCAACTCGGACGCCGGCGCCGCGGCAGACGACGATCAACTCGTCGAAGTCGTCGTCGACGCGTCCGGTGCCGTGATCGTGGCCGACTCCGCCGAGGTGGTCGACGAGCTCTACGAACGTGTGAAGGCTCGCGGCTACGTGACCACCGGCGAGATCTTCGCCGCGCTCCCGAAGCTCGAGCCCGAGACCCAGGAGCTCAAGGACATCTACGCCGGCTTCGAGGCGCGCGGGGTCGAGGTCATCGACGAGATCGTCGAGGAGTTGCGGGCGGAGGACGCGAACCGCCATCGGGGCGACGGCGACGAGCCGGCGCCGCGCACTCGCAGCACGTCGTCGTCCACGAGCCCCGCGCGTCCGGGATCCGCGACGGAGCCGGTGCGTCACGCCCGCGCCCCACGCCCCGAGCGCAGCGACGGGGGCAGCTTCGACCCGGTGCGCATGTACCTCAAGGAGATCGGCAAGGTCCCGCTGCTCACGGGCCCGCAGGAGGTCACGCTCGCCAAGCGCATCGAAGCCGGCGTACTGGCGGCCGAGCGCCTCGAGGCCGATTCCGGGCTGTCCGACGAGCAGCGCGAGGGCGAACTCGCGGTCGTCGCCGACGGTGAGCTCGCGAAGCGTCAGCTCACCGAGGCCAACCTCCGCCTCGTCGTGTCGATCGCCAAGCGCTACGTCGGGCGGGGCATGGCGCTCCTCGACCTCGTCCAGGAGGGCAACCTCGGCCTGATCCGCGCGGTCGAGAAGTTCGACTACACCAAGGGCTTCAAGTTCTCGACCTACGCCACGTGGTGGATCCGTCAAGCCATCACGCGCGCCATTGCCGACCAGGCCCGCACCATCCGCATCCCGGTGCACATGGTCGAGACGATGAACAAGGTCCTGCGCGTCAAGCGCCAGATGCTCCAGGAGCTCGGGCGCGAGCCGACGGTCGAAGAAGTTGCGGCGAAGGTCGAGCTCACGCCCGATCGCGTGCGCGACATCGAGCGCATCTCCCTCGAGCCGGTGTCGCTCGAAACGCCGGTGGGCGAGGAGGACGACAGCTCCCTCGGTGATTTCGTCGAGGACCCGAGCGCGATCGCGCCCGCGACCGCGGCGGAGCGCGCCCGTCTCGTCGCCGACATCGAAGAGGCGCTCACCGAGCTCAACGAGCGCGAGCGCGAGGTGGTCCGGCTGCGCTTCGGTCTCGACGACGGTCAGGTGCGCACCCTCGAAGAGGTTGGCAAGCAGTTCGGCGTCACACGCGAGCGCATCCGTCAGATCGAGTCGAAGACACTGGCCAAACTGCGGCACCCCACCCGGTCGCAGCGCCTGCGCGACTACCTCGACCAGGGCTGAGCCCACCGGCCCGCATCCGTCGCCTCGTAGTATCCGGGCGCCGGGGCCGTAGCTCAGTGGTCAGAGCAGGGGACTCATAATCCTTCGGTCGCAGGTTCGATCCCTGCCGGCCCCACTCACTCGTCTCACCCGTCGACGGCCAGCTCGTCGAACGCGGTGCCCGTCGACCCGCCGGTGGCGAACGTCGTAGTAGCCCGACATGTCGACGGTCACTCGGTCCTCGCCGTGGGACGTACCGAGGAATTGCAGGTGCACGCGTGCGCGCGCAGGCGTCCTCGTCCATCGGTCTCCTCGCTCGGATCGCTTCTCGGTGGGTCGATGATCGCACGTCCGGCGACGCTGCGTTCCGACCGTGATCGGGCGGTAGCGTCGCACCGGTGGCGCACCCGGCGTCACGCACACAGGGGGAACCGGGATGGGTGCACAGCAGTGGGATCGCGTGGTCGACGTGGTCGTGGTCGGTTCGGGCGGCGCCGCCCTCGTTGCGGCGACGTTGGCGCACGATCAGGGCGCGGAGACCCTCGTGGTCGAGAAGGCCGCGATGATCGGCGGCACCACGGCGGTGTCGGGCGGCGGCATCTGGCTCCCCGGGAACCACAAGATGGCGGAGGCGGGCATCGAGGACTCCCGCGAGGCGGCGCTCACGTACATCCGCCGGGTCACCAAGGGCAAGGAGCTCGATCCCGAGCTGATCGAGGCGTTCGTCGACACCGCACCCGAGATGCTGCGCTACCTCGAGGACCACACCCCGGTCCGCACCCACATCTCGCCGCTGCCCGACTACTACTGGCCCTGGGGCTTCGAGGGGGCGGTGAACGTGCCCGCGCGCTGCGTCGAGGCGAACCCGTACCCCGTTGGCAGCGAGCTGCCCGAGTGGAAGGACCGCATCGTCAGCCGCGGCACACTCATGTCGCTCGGTGCGGCGACGACGCTCACCGAGGACCTGCTACCACAGTCGCCCGAGCTCCAGGAGGAGCTGGCGCGCCGCGAGCGCGAGGACATCCGCCCGAAGGGCGCGGCGTTCATCGCGATGCTCTTCAAGGGCCTCCTCGAGCGCGAGGTCGACGTGTGGTTGTCGACCCCCGCGCGCCGACTCGTCACCGACGATGCGGGCGACGTGATCGGCGTGGTCGTGGACCACGACGGCGGCAGCGAGGCGATCGGCACGCGCAAGGGCGTCGTGCTCGCGTGTGGCGGCTTCGAGTGGAACCCGGAGCTCGTGCGGACGCACATCGGCTACGACGTGTTCCCGCTCAGCCCCGGCGACAACACGGGCGACGGGCTCGTCATGGCCTCGGAGGTCGGCGCCGCGCTGGGCAATCTCAATTCCTACTGGGGCACGCCGGTGATGTTCGACCCCGGCATCGAGCGCGACGGGACACTCGTGCCGCAGTTCGAGTGGGGACGCGGCGCGCCGGCATCGATCGTGGTCAACCGGGCGGGGCAGCGTTTCGCCAACGAGGCGCTGCCCTACAACGACTTCCCGAAGGCGTTCGGCGTGTACGACCCCGACGCGGTGGAGTTCCCCAACGCGGGTCCCGCGTTCCTCGTGTTCGACGAGACGGTGCGCCGGAGCCAGCGGATCCTGTCGATGATGCCCGACGGCCCGACGCCGGAGTGGGTGGCGAGCGCCGACACGATCGGCGAGCTCGCCGCCGCCGTCGGCATCGACGCCGATGCGTTGGGCGCCACGGTGGCGCGTTGGAACGAGCACGCCGCGCAGGGCGTCGACCCCGACTTCGATCGTCACCGGCACGGGCTGATGAGCCCGGGTGCGGTTGCTCCGATCGCGCAGGGGCCGTTCTACGCGGTGGCGATCCACCCCGGCACGCTCGGCACCAACGGCGGACCCCGCATCACCGTCGACGGGCAGGTGCGCCGGCGCGGGGGCGGGATCGTCGGCGGGCTCTACGCCGCCGGCAACACCGCGGCGAACGCGTTCGGCTGGGCCTACCCGAGCGGTGGCGGGACGATCGGCAACGGCACCGTGTTCGGGTACCGGGCGGGGCGTCACGCCGGTGCGTCGCCGGCTCGCGAAGTGTGAGCGCGACGTCCGGGCGGGCGCGCGGCGCACTACGGTGCGGCCTCCTGTCCCGGGAGGTCGACGTGCGAGGCAACCGGATCCCGAAGCGAGCGCTCGCCGTACTCGTGGTCGCCGCCGCACTGCTGACCGCGGCCGCGCCCTCCGCGGTCGCCGCGTCGGATCCGGGGCTGCCGATCGCCAAGGGTGCGGCGTGCCTGCCCGGCACGTGGAGCCTGGACCTGCCGAACTCGCCGGCCGGGCTCCAGGGCGCGAGCACCACGAGCACCGGATCGGTCACGCTGCAGTTCGGTCCCCGTCGCCAACTGCTGCAGACCTACGCATCCACGATCTCGACCGGGCAGCCGGGGCCGAACGGCACCTACCTCCAGACCCAACAGGTCACGACCGGCACCATCGCCGCACGTTGGACGGCGACCGCCCGCAAGGTCACGCTCACCAACGTGCGCAACGACACCAAGTCCGTGTCCACGGTCGCGGTGGACGACCGAGTGAGCGACCCCGCGACCGAGCAGCCGGCGCCCGAGTCGTTCCCGGCGAAGCGCCAGACGCTGGCGTACCGTTGCTCCGGCGGCACCCTGCGGCTGGCGTCGTCGGGCGGAATCGCCCAGGGATACACGCGCACCGGGTAGCCGAATCGACCTGCCTGGTCGACGCCCGCGCACATGAGCGGCGTCCTCACGTGACCCTCACCGAAGTCTCACGAGGGTTGATGCACCCTGAGGTGTGCTCCTCCTCGACCGACGCCCGACGCGGGCCACCCGCTCGGCCGATCGACCCGACGATCGACCCGGGCATCGACCGCAACCCGGGCCCGTGCGCCGCCACGACCGATGGCTGCTGGCGCTCGTGCTCGTCGGTGCCGTGGTTCGCCTCTGCGAACTCGGTGCCAATCGCCTCGGCTACGACGAGGCGTTCACCGCGATGGCCGGCCGCATGCCACTCGGCACGATGTTCGACTACCTGCGCGCCAACGACTCGCACCCACCGCTCGACTACCTGTTCCACCTCCCGCTGGCGCGCCTCGGCGCGAACGAATTCCTGTACCGACTCCCGTCGGTGGCGTGCTCGATCGGCGCGCTCGCGTTGTTCGCATGGTGGATGCGCAGCCGCGGCCGGGTGGGCGTCTTCGCCACCGGTGTGTTCGCGGCGAGCGCCTTCCTCGTGCAGCACGGTCGCACAGCTCGCGGGTACGCCGAGCTCGAGCTGATCGGCGTCGCCGTGGTGGTGCTCGCCGACGCGTGGTTGCGCCGACCGCGTCGTTGGCACTCGTACGCGCTCGCCGGGTTGGTGCTCGCCGGTCTGCTCACGCACGTGTCCATGTTCCTCGTGGGTGCGGGCCTGCTCGTGCTCGCCGGGACGCGCCGCGACCGTGAGGCCTGGCGCTGGCGCCTGGCCGTCGTCGCCGGCGGCGCCGGATGGGCGGCGCTGTGGGGCACGTCCTTCCTCGTGCAGAGCCGCGGTGGCCACTCCGACTGGATCCCGCGCACGACGGTCACCGGGCTGCTCGACACCCTGTCCAGCCTCACGACGAACGCGACCGCCTTCGCCCTGCCGGTCGTGCTCGCAGTGGTGCTGGGCGGTGTCCTGCTCATCCGGCGCGACCCGCGCACCGCGAAGGTGTGGTGGTCGCTGTTCGGAGTGACGGTCGGTCTCGCCGCGGTGGGCGGACTCGTGCTGCCCCTCCTGCTCGACCGGACCCTCACCCTGGTGGCATGGGCGCCCGCGCTCGCGCTCGGCGTGGTCGTCGACGCGGTGTGGGCGCGGTCGCGTGCGCTCGGCCTGACCGCGGTCGTGCTCCTGCTCCTCGTGCTGGTTCCGCCGACGGTGTCGGTGGTCACCGACCACTCCGGTCCGACCACCGGACTCGATCGCCTGGTCGCGGTGGCGCGACCGGGGGACGTGGCCGCGGTCCGCGCGGCCGGCAAGCTGCCCGAGGTCGAGTGGACGGTCGGCGTGCGCAGCGGTCAACCCTGGCGTGCCGTGACGGTGCCCGGCGTGAAGAACGTTGCCGGCGTGCTCGTCGGCGACGTCGCCCCGACCGGTCGCGTGTGGGTGCTCGACTGGAACGGCCAGCTCCGCGTCGCGCGCGGCTACGCGCGCTGCGCGCCGGACTGGTACTTCGGCGCCAGCCGCGTCGTCTGCCTGCAGCGCGCCGTCTCCCACCCGGTCACCGTCACACCCCTCTCGTAGGTTCGCCGTGTGGGTTACCGCGGCAAGGTCGAGGAACAGGCGAAGGCGCGCGACCTGCGAGCGCAGGGTCTCACGCTGCTCGACGTCGCGACGTAACTCGGTGTGAGCAAGTCATCGGTGTCGGTGTGGGTGCGCGACGTCGAGTTCACGCCGTCTCCCCGCCGCACCGGCGCGCAGCGCCGCCCCCATCCCGCGCACGACGCGAAGCTCCGCCAGATCGAGGAGCTCGACGCCGAAGGTCTTGCCCGCATCGGCGTGCTCTCCGACCACGCATTCCTCGCCGCGGGCGTCGCGCTCTACGCGGGGGAGGGATCGAAGCGCGATCGCGAGGTCACGTTCGCCAACACCGATCCTGGGATGGTGCGGTTCTTCTGCGCGTGGTTGCGCCGCTTCTTCGACGTCGACGAGGATCGGCTCCGGGTGAGGGTCTACCTGCACGAGGGTCTCGACATCGACGACGCGCAGCAGTTCTGGTCTCGCGTCACCCAGGTGCCCCTCAGCCAGTTCCGCCGTGGATATCGTGCCGTTGCCGACCCCACCGTTCGGAGCAACAAGCACGAACACGGCTGCGTGTACGTCCTGTACAGCTGCTCGAAGACACATCGCCGGATCATGGGGCTCGTGCGGGCGCTGCTAAGTTGTGGGGCCATTCCGGGGTAGCTCAGCTGGCAGAGCGCTTGACTGTTAATCAGGATGTCGTGGGTTCGAGCCCCACCCCCGGAGCACTGAGGCCCGCCCGTGCGGCGGGCCTCGTCGCGTCCCGGCACCGGGCCGCTCCCGCCCTGCTCGACTAGCAGCGGGCCGGGCTGCGGGTCTTGAATGGAGCGATGGCCCGCCTCTCCGACGACCAGGTGACCGCCCGCCTCGCCGCGCTCCCCGGGTGGGAGCGCCAGGGCGACGAGATCGTCCGCAGCTTCCAGGCGCCGAGCTTCCTGGAGGGGATCGCGTTCGTGCGCCGGCTCGCGGAGCTCGCCGAGGCCGCGAACCACCACCCCGACATCGACATCCGGTGGCGCACGGTGCGCATCGCCCTCACCACGCACGACGACGGTGGTCTCAGCGCCAAGGACTTCGACCTGGCCGCGCAGATCGACGACACGTTCACGGTCGGCTGAGGAACCACCGGTGGTGATCGTCTTCATCGTCGGCATCCTCGTGCTGTTGGTGTCCGTCGCGGTCGTCGTCGCCATCGCGAAGGACCCGGGCGTGCAACCGGAGGATGTCGCGGTCGCGTACGAGTTGGCGTGGGACAAGCTCGACTTCGAGTCGCTGTACACGCTCGCCGGCCCGGAGCTGCGTGACGGTCTCGACCGCCGGCAGTTCATCGCCGCGAAGGATGCGGCGTACGCGCAGCAGCACGCGATGACCGGACTCGCGGAGCGCGTCGGGGTCGACGACAGCGCAACGGCGGGCGACGCGGCGATCGTCGCCACACGCGTCGAGCTCCACGATGGCGGCGTGGTGCTCAACCGCGTCGATCTCGCCCGCCGCAGCGGTCACTGGGAGGTCGTGGGCTACCGCCTCGCCCCGACCGACGCCGGCGGCCCGCCCGCCGGCAGCTGACCCGCGGACGCGGATCCGGCCGGGCTGCCGGAGATCACAATACGGTCTGTCCATGACCGTTCCTGGCCTCGCCGGCATCCTGCTCACGGGCGGGCGCAGCCGGCGCCTCGGCACCGACAAGGCCCGCCTCGTGACCGACCCGGCGACGGGGGAGACCCTGGCCGCCCGCGGCGCCCGTCTGCTCCGTGTCGTGTGCGGCGGGCCGGTGCTCGAGGCGGGCGACGGTGTCAGCGGGCTTCCGTCGGTGCGGGAGCAGCCGCCCGGCGCCGGGCCGCTCGCCGCGCTGGCCGCCGCCGGGGCGGAGTTGCGGGCGCGGGGCCACCATGGCCCGGCGCTGCTCCTGGCGGTCGACATGCCGGGCGTCGACGAGGCACTGCTCCGTTTCCTGGGTACCTGGCCGGGCGAACCCACCGTCGTGCCCCGCGCCGGCGGGCGACTCCAGCCCGTGTGCGCCCGCTACGGGGCCGACGCGGTGCTCGCCGCCGAGTCGCTCGTGGTGGCGGGTCTGCGTCCGTTCCGCCACCTGCTCGACCTCGTGGAGCACGACGTCGTCGACGAGGCGGTGTGGGGACCGGTGACCACCGGGGACCCGTTCGCCGACGTCGACACCCCGGAGGACGCCGCCCGCCACGGCATCGCCCTGCCCGATCGCCGCGACGTCCGCCACCGGCGCCGGCTCGACGACCTGCCCGAAGCGCCCTGACGGCCGTTAGCGTGGCGGTGTGAGCAGTGCCGCACCCCGCCGTTCCGTCACCTCGGTGCGGGTCCGCGCGCTGCAGGGCGACCGGGTGCTCGAGCGGCCCGACAAGCTCGTCACCGAGGAGCCCATGGAGATCCGGGTGCACGGACCGGGGCAGGAGCCGCGGGCGCTCGCCGTCACCATGCGCACCCCCGGCAACGACTTCGAGCTCGCAGTCGGCTTCTGCGTCACCGAGGGCATCATCCACACCCCCGACGATCTCGCCTCGGTGGCCTACTGCCTCGCGGGCGAGGGGGAGCAGGAGTACAACGTCGTCACCGTGAAGCTGCGCCGGCCGGTGGACCTCACCGGGCACGAGCGAGCGTTCGCGGCCACCGCGTCGTGTGGCCTGTGCGGCAAGGCCACCCTCGACCAGGTCGAGCAGCACTGCGCACCGGTCGGCGACGGGCCCGTCGTCGCCCGGGCGGTGCTCGCGGGCCTCCCCGCGGTCGTGCGCGAAGCCCAGACCCTGTTCGAGGCCACTGGTGGCCTGCACGCCGCGGCCCGCTGCACGCCCGACGGCGAGCTCGTCGCACTGCGGGAGGACGTCGGCCGCCACAACGCTCTCGACAAGATCATCGGCCACGCCCTGCTCGAGCGGCAGTTGCCCCTGTCGGGCGAGGTGCTGATCCTGTCGGGGCGGGTGAGCTTCGAGATGGTGCAGAAGGCCGCGGTCGCGGGATTCCCCGTGATCGGCGCGGTGTCGGCGCCGTCGAGCCTCGCGGTGGAGGCGGCCGAGCGCTTCGGGCAGACCCTGGTGGGGTTCCTGCGGGACGACTCTGCGAACGTGTACACCCGACCCGAACGCATCGACACCGAGCGGTAGCACGGCGGGGGAGAGGGGACCGAGCGTGGCCTGGAAGAACTCGGCGAGGATCAAGGCGCCGAAGGGGTTGAAGCGCGGCCTGTGGGTCGGGTGGAAGCCCTACGGCGCCGGCGAGACGAAGCCGAACGCCTACAAGGAGATGGCCAAGACCGTCTGGGAGAACCGCGACAACCTCCCGTACGCGTACCGCATCCTCCACCAGGGCGTGTGCGACGGCTGCGCGCTCGGCGTCGCCGGGGTCCACGACTGGACCATCACCGGCGTGCACCTCTGCAGCACCCGCCTCAACCTCCTCCGGACCAACACGATGGGCGCGCTCGACCCCGCGCTGCTCGGCGACGTCGCGTCGCTGCGCCGCCAGTCGAGCAAGGAGCTGCGCGACCTCGGCCGTCTCGGCCACCCGATGGTGCGCCGCAAGGGCGAGCGCGGCTTCACCCGCGTGTCGTGGGACGACGCGCTCGACCTCGTCGCCGAGCGGCTGCGCGCGACCGCGCCCGATCGCCTCGGCGTGTACATGACCGCGCGCGGCATCACCAACGAGACCTACTACGTCACGCAGAAGTTCACGCGCTGGCTCGGCACCAACAACATCGACATCGCGACGCGCACGTGTCACGGACCGTCGACCGTCGCGTTGAAGAAGACGATCGGTGTCGGCGCGACCACGTGCTCGTACCCCGACGTCATCAACAGCGACCTCGTCGTGTTGTTCGGCGCGAACCCGGCGAACGCGCAACCGGTGTTCATGAAGTACCTGTTCCTCGCGCGCAAGAACGGCGCCAAGGTCGCGGTGGTCAACCCGTACCGCGAGCCCGGCCTCGACAAGTACTGGGTGCCGAGCAACGTCGAGAGCGCGATGTTCGGTACGCAGATGACCGACGAGTTCTTCGCGGTCGACACCGGTGGCGACCTCGCGTTCGTCAACGGAGTGCTCAAGGTGCTCGTGTCCGAGGGGAAGATCGACGAGCGTTTCGTCGCCGAGCACACCACCGGCTTCGACGACATGGTCGCCGCGCTCGAGCAGCAGTCGTTCGCCGAGCTCGAGCAGCTGTCGGGCACGACGCGCGCCGACATGGAGCGCTTCGCCCACATGTACGCCGAGGCGAAGTCGGCGGTGCTGATCTGGTCGATGGGGATCACCCAGCACGAGCACGGCACCGACAACGTGTGTGCGATCGCCAACCTCGGCCTCGTGCGCGGCAACGTCGGCAAGCCGGGCGCGGGCCTCATGCCGATCCGCGGCCACTCGGGCGTGCAGGGCGGCGCGGAGATGGGCGCCTACGCAACGGCGCTTCCCGGCGGTGTGGAGGTCAACGCCGAGAATGCCGCGGTGCTGAGCGAGCAGTACGGCTTCGCGGTGGGCGACGAGCCGGGCCTCACGGTCGAGGACATGCTGGAGCAGGCCCGCCGCGGCGACCTCGATGTCCTCTACTCGTCGGGCGGCAACTTCCTCGAAGTGCTCCCGGCCCCCGACATCGTGGAACAGGCGCTCGCCAACGTCGGCCTGCGCGTGCACCAGGACATCGTGCTCACCAGTCAGATGCTCGTCGACCCCGCCGACGTGGTGGTGATCCTGCCCGCGGCGACGCGCTACGAGCAGAGCGGCGGCGGCACCGAGACCACCACCGAGCGCCGCATCGCGTACAGCCCCGAGATCAGGGGGCCGCGTCCGGGCGAGGTGCGCAGCGAGTGGGAGATCTACGTCGACCTCGCGCAGCGCGTCGATCCCGAGCGCGCGCACCTGATGCGGTTCTCGTCGGGCGACGAGATCCGTCGCGAGATCGCGCGCGTCGTGCCGCTCTACGCGGGGATCGAGACGCTGCGCACCACCGGCGACTCCGTGCAGTGGGGCGGCCCGATGCTCTGCGAGGGCGGCAACTTCCCCCTGCCGGGCGGCCGCGCGCACTTCGTGCCGCTCGCACCGCCCGCTCGTCCGGCGCTGCCCGATGGCCTGTTCCGTCTGAGCACCCGGCGCGGCAAGCAGTTCAACTCGATGGTGCACGCGGAGAAGGACCCCCTCACGGGCGCGAAGCGCGACGCGGTGTTCATGGCCCAGGCCGACGTCGACCGCCTCGGGCTGCGAGAGGGCGCACCCGTCGTCCTGCGCAACGAGCACGGCGAGCTGAGGGGCACGGTGCTGGTGAGCCGGATCCGGCCCGGGAACCTGCAGGTGTTCTGGCCCGAGGGCAACCTGCTCCTCGCGCCCGGCGTGCAGGACGCGAAGTCGCGCATCCCCGACTACAACGCCGTCGTCAGCGTGCACCCTGGGTGAGGATCGGGGGCTTAGCCTGATCCGCCTTGGGTCCCCACGAGCTGCTCGACCTCTTCGACGTGTGCGGCGCCGCCCAACGCGGCGCGTTGGCCACCATCGCCGCGCCCGACCGGCGGGGCCGTACCGACAAGCCCGGGCAGTACGCGCTCGATCTCGTGGCTGACGCCGCGGTGCTGCCCGCTCTGCACGCTGCCGGTGTGCGCGTGCTGAGCGAGGAGTCGGGCTGGACCGGGCCCGAGGACTCTGCGATCACCGTCGTGCTCGACCCGGTCGACGGCTCCACGAACTGCGCACGGCAGATCCCCTACTGGTGCATCTCGATCTGCGCGCTCGACTCCGACGGTCCACTGTGCTCGCTCGTGCAGCACGGCGTCACGGGCACGCGCTACACCGCGATCCGCGGTGAGGGCGCGTGGCTCGACGACGCGCCGATCGAGGTGCTGCCCACCACGGAGCTCGCGCGATCCGTCGTCGCGATCTCGGGCCTGCCGCCTCGCACCGTCGGGTGGCGCCAGTTCCGGGCACTCGGCTCCGCCGCGCTCGCGTTGTGCGACGTCGCCGCCGGTCATGTCGACGGCTATCTCGACGGCCATGCCAATCAGCACGCGCCGTGGGACTATCTCGGTGCGCTGCTCGTGTGTCGCGAAGCGGGCGCGACCGTCGTCGACGCCGAAGGGCGCGATCTGGACCTGGCCGACCCCACCGTCCGCCGGCAGCTGCTCGCCGCCGGCACCCCGGAACTCGTCGCTGCCCTCAGGGAGGCCGTCGCGTGACCACTGCCGATCTCGACCTCGACGCGTTGCTGCGCGCGGCGCTCGACGCCTCCGCTGCCGGCGCGCGCATCGTGCTCGACGCGTTCGGCGCCGCCCGCAACGTGCGCGAGAAGGGCCCCGGCGACTGGGTGAGCGACGCCGACACCGCGAGCGAGCATGCGGTGCGAGAGGTGCTCGCCGCGGCTGCGCCCGACCTCGCGTTCTTCGGCGAGGAGACGGGCGGTGACCGCGACGCCGAAGTCGGCTGGTTCGTCGATCCGCTCGACGGCACCGCGAACTTCGTGCACGGCTTCCCCGTCGTCGGTGTGTCGATCGCGCTGGTCGTCGCGGGGGAGCCGGTGGTCGGCGTGATCCGGGCGCCGATGCTCGGTCACGTGTACGCGGCCCGCAGGGGCGGGGGCGCGACGCGCGACGGTGAGCCGATCCGCGTGGCGGAGCGCGTGCCCGAGAGCTCCATCTGTGCCACGGGCTTCCCGTTCCGCGCGAAGCGCGAGCGGCTGCCCGAGTACTTCCCGGTGTTCGAGCGCGCGCTCCTCACCTTCGAGGACCTGCGCCGCGCCGGCGCCGCGAGCATGGACCTCGCGTTCACCGCAGCGGGCGTGTTCGACGGCTACTTCGAGCAGAACCTCGGCACGTGGGACGTCGCGGCGGGGGCATGCCTCGTGCGCGAGGCGGGCGGCGTCGTCACCGACTGGCAGGGTGACGACCGCCAGTGGCTCACCTCCGGCGACATCGTGGCCGCGCCCCCCGCGGTGCACGCCGCGATCCTCGACGTCATCGCGGGCTGACGCCGGACCTCAGGTCGCGAGCAGGGTGGCGCGGCCGGGGGAGTAGGGGAGGCGCACGCGTGTCGCTTCCTCACCGAGGGCGGTCTCGGCGGAGAGGGCGGTGTACAGGGTGTCGGTCACCTCGGCGAGGCGGGCCTCCGCGGCGAGCGGGTTCGGCAGGCCGTTGCACACCAGCACCATCACCAGGCCGAGATCGGGGTCGCACAACCCGCGAGACGACGCCATGCCACCGTGGCCGAACGCCCGGCGGCCCGCGCCACCGGTCATCGCGACCGCGACCCCCAGACCCCACGGCGCCTCGTAGCCGAAGAGCGCGTCCTTGAGCCCGATGCGGTGCACCGCGCCCATCACCTCGACGGTGCGGGGCTCGACGAGCGCGGGGCCGGCCGGGTGGTGGCCCAGCAGCGACTCGTAGAACCGCCCGAGCTCCCGAGCCGGGCCCCGCATCGAGGCGCCGGGCTCCACCTTGGCGACGTGCCAGGGCTGGTTGTGGATCTCGTCGATGCGGTACGGGACCATGCGCAGGCCGCCGTCGTCGTCGACGTGCGGGAACATGTGGCCCTTCCACGCGACGGGCACGAGCCGGTCGCCCAGCTCCTGCTGGCGCGCGACCGGCACGCCGAGCGAAGACTCGGTGCAGCCGAGGGGCGCGAGCACCTCCTCGTGGAGGTACTGCGCGATCGGCCGCCCGTCGACCGCCTCGACCACCGCGCCGAGGGCCTTCCAGCCGCTGACGGGGTGGTAGCCGGCCTTGGTGCCGGGCTCCCAGGCCGCCGGCGCGGCGACGACCCGTGCCAAGGCCTCGGCGTCGGAGAGGTCGTGGTCGAAGCCGGGGTCGCCGTACATCGGGAAGCCGCCGGTGTGGGTGAGCACGTGGCGGAGCGTTGCCCGCTCCTTGCCGTTGCCCCAGCCGGCCAGGAACCGGCCGACGGGGTCGTCGAGGTCGAGGAGGCCCCGCTCCCAGAGCTGGAGGACGGCCACTGCGGTGAGCGGTTTGCCCGACGAGTACCAGAGCATGACGTCGTCGGTGCGCAGGGCCCGGCCGGGGAGGCTCTCGCCGATGGCGACGTCGAGGACGGGCTCGCCGTCGAGCGAGACGTAGAGCTGGGCGCAGTCGTGCAGTCCATCAGCCCGCTGGCGCTCCATCACGTCGGTGACGGCGGTCAGGTCGCTGTCAAGTTCGCCCCGCACAGTGCCGAAGCCTAGAGGCGCAGGGCGGTGCAGGTGCCCAGACGGAGCCCCACATGACCAACAGCACGACCTCACTCGAGCCTGGTTGGCGGCCCGATCCCTCCGGTCGCTACGAGTTCCGCTATTGGGACGGGCAGTGGACCAACCGCGTCGCCAATTCGTCGCCCGGCGCCGGTCCGGCCGGCGCGCCGGTCGCTCCCGCGTCTGCCGCTCCGGCCAGCCGGCCGGTGCCGATGGACACGGCGCCCCCGCCCCCCGCTTCCGCCTTGGCCGTGGCCGCAGCCGTGAGGCCCGCTCCGGCGGCCTTCGCTCCGTTCGGCGTCGACGACCCGGCCGCGCTCCGGGCCACACCCTCCCCGACGCAGCCAGGGACGGTCAAGAAGTCGAAGGTCGGGCTGTTCGGCCGGATCCGGGGCTTCTTCCGGTCGTTCGTGGACGAGGACGAGTCGTACAGGTCGCCGCTCTCCGGACCCCCGATCGAGTCCCACCACCGTCACGCGCTCGTGATGCAGGCGCCGGCCAGCTATGGCCGGGCGGGCATCGTGGCACTCGCCGCCGGTGGCCTCGCCACCGGGGCGTACCTCCCGTGGCTCACCGGCACCGTCGACAACATCCACTTCCACCAGAC
>Ga0075017_100000537_pt1 | contig 21326 bp, 19 predicted proteins | sample AleBraG_ABR_2012_FD_71475 | JGI IMG/M metagenome (GOLD analysis project Ga0075017, IMG submission 71475) | Freshwater sediment microbial communities in response to fracking from Pennsylvania, USA - Alex Branch Run_MetaG_ABR_2012 | ecosystem: Environmental > Aquatic > Freshwater > Creek >... | reverse complement strand
AACGCTGCTGTTTGTAGCCGCCATACTCGCCGCCTCGGCCTCTGCTCAAACCGACGCTGAGAAGGCTTTTGCGACCATCAAAAACATGCCCGGCACCTGGGAACAGAAAGCCCCGGACGGCAAGGTCCTGCAGGTGACCTTCAAGGTCGTCTCGGGCGGTTCCGCCGTAATGAGTGAAATCGTGGGCCAGGGCGCTGAAGACATGATCAGCATGTTCAACCTGGATGGTCCCGACAAACTGCTCATGACCCATTACTGCGGCGCCGGCAACCAGCCGCGCATGCAGGCCAGCGTCGCGCCTGACGGTAAGACCATCACGTTCAACTACGTGGACGCTACCAATCTCGCCACGCCCGACGCGGGGCACATGCAGAAGATGGTGCTGACCGTCCTCGACGAGAACCACCACACCGAAGCTTGGACGTTCTTGGACCACGGCAAGGAGATGAAGGAATCTTTCGACCTCCGCCGCAAGATGTAAGGCTAGCGTGGGGCTGGCGTCTCGCCCGCCCCACGAACCAGGAAAAATTCCATGGCCACAACCACCATTACGCCTGATCAAGACGCGGTTGTCAGCGAGATTCGCATCGCTGCGCCGCCCGAGCGAGTCTTCCAAGCGCTTACGAATGCCGGCGAACTGAAGATCTGGTTCAACAATCCAGAGTGCCCTGCTAAGTTCTGGGAGATGGATGCACGCCTCGGTGGTCGTTATGGCTACGCCACTGCTAAAGGATCGGTCGTCGTGAACACGGTGAGTGAGTTCGAATGCAGCGGGGAGATCACCGAGTACGATCCTCCGCGCTCACTTGCCTATACCTGGATTGCCAACTGGCACGACGACTCAGCGCGCCGCACGCTCGTGCGCTGGGAACTCACGCCCAAATCCGGCGGCACGCACGTGAAAGTCACCCACAGCGGCCTGAGCAACGAATCTATTGCCCGCAAAGACTACTCCGGTGGCTGGCCCGGTGTGGTCGAATCGCTGAAGACGTTTGTGGAGACGGGAAGAGCCGCGGTTTAGCACTGCAGGCTTTCATCGTTCGCAAGTACAAGTGTAGGAGTCTCCTATGGCCACATCCACCGTAACCCCCGACCAAAGCACGGTCATCGCGGAAGTCTTCATCGCCGCTCCACCGGAGCGCGTCTTTCAGGCAATCAGCGATCCTGAGCAGCTCTCCCGCTGGTGGGGACAGAACGGCCTCTACCGCATCACTGATCGCAGCGCCGATCTGCACGTCGGAGGCAAGTGGTGGTGCGAAGGCGCGGGCGCCGATGGAACTTCATTTCGCGTCGAAGGGGAATATCTCGAAATCGATCCCCCGCGCCGGCTGGTCCACACATGGGTCGCGACTTACATGGGAGAACTCCGGACGGTCGTGTATTGGGACCTCGCGCCCCAGGCCGTCCATGGCTTGCATCCCAGCGGCCCTAAGAAGGCTGGGACCGGAACGCTGGTCAAGCTGCGCCACGAAGGCTTCGCGGACAATGCAAAACAAGCTCTCAGCCATGGCGACGGCTGGAAGCGCGTCTTCGGCTGGCTTACGGCGTACTTGGAACGCGGCGAAACCATCGATACCCGAAAGTAGTCATCAAACCTTGTCATCCCGAGCGTAGCGAAGTACTTGCACTTCGCGCGCTGCGGCTTGCGCGTTTGACACCTTTCGCGCGCCCCTTCATACTCCCTGCAACCCAGCAAATCGCCTTCCAGGAGCAGGTTCTATGACGAAGTCCTCGCTGATGATTCTGCTGCTTGCTGCCTCTGCGACCCTCAGTCTGGCGCAAGCACCCATCCATCCACCGAAACTTACTTTTCAACGCAGCGGCACAACGCAACTTCTCATCGCGGTCAGCCCAGTGAACTCTCAGATCGTGTGGGCAGCCGGAACCGGAGGAACTTACGCGGTCACGACCAATGGTGGGAACACCTGGAAGTCCGGCATCGTCTCCGGTGCCGAACAACTGGAGTTCCGCGATGTGCAAGGCGTAAGTGACCAGATCGCCTACCTCATGTCGATTGGAAACAACACCACCGATTTTCGTATCTACAAAACCACCGACGGCGGAAACACCTGGAGCATCGAGTTCACCAACCAGACCACGAACGCGTTCTATGACTGCTTCGCCTTTTGGACCGCCGATAACGGCGTCACGCACAGCGATTCGGTGAATGGCGTTTTTCCCGCTATTCGCACAACGGATGGCCTCACCTGGCAGTCGATTTCCAGCAATATGCCGCCGGCCCTGCCGGGGGAAGCATCGTTTTCCTCGAGCGGAACCTGCATCACAACCCAGGGATCCAGCAATGCCTGGATCACCACCGGCGGTGCGGCCATCTCGCGAATTTTAGCCACGAAAGATGGAGGCAACACCTGGACCGCCTACAACACTCCGCTGACCAGTTCACCCAGCGCTGGCGGATTCTCGGTGGCCTTCCGTGACGCGCTGCATGGCGTGGTGGGCGGTGGCGATCTCTCGGTGAACTATTACGGGCAGATGGCGGTTACCAGCGATGGCGGCCAGATCTGGACGATGACCAACTCGCCGCCGACTCCCGGAGCTATCTTCTGCCTGGCCTACGCAACCGGCCAGACCTTACCGAGTAGCGCCGAAGACGCGGAAATCCAGCCGCCGGTCAGCAATCTCTACGCTCGCACGGTTGTGGTGACCAGCGAAATGGAGCCCAACTACAGCAACGGTTCCGCAGCCTGGACGCCCGACGAAGGGAAAACCTGGTACACGCTTTCTCAGGTCAGTGGCTACTGGGCGGTCGCCTTCGCCGATCCGCACGACGGATGGTTCGTCGGCAACAACGGACAAATTCTGAAAATCAGCTTCTGAGTCTACAAATGAATCGGGTGCCCCATTCTAACGTCGCGTATTTTGCGACGTTAGAGTGGGGACTTTGACCGAACACATTCCTGCCCCTAGGTTTTGACACCCCACCCACGCCAGCGTAGACTGCGCCAGTTTTTAATCCACCACTCAACAGGAGCCCTATGAACAAACGTTTCGCAGTGTGTTGTGCGGGTTTGTGTTTCGCCCTCGCTTCCGTCGCGTTCGGTCAGGATGCGGTTAAGGTTGATCCTGCTCACTACAAGGTCGAGTTCGAAAACGCCAAAGTGCGCGTCTTGCACTTCCACTACGCACCTGGCGAGAAGTCGGTGATGCACAGCCATCCCGACGCGGTCGCGGTTTTTCTCTCAGACGGTAAAGTGAAATTCACCCTCCCCGATGGCAAGACGCAGGATGCTGCGCTAAAGACCGGCGAAGCGCAGTACACACCCGCGCAGGTTCACCTGCCCGAGAATACGGGCACCACGGCGGTCGATGGCATCGTCATCGAATTGAAGGGCGGCAATGGAAAGATGAAGTAAGAAACCTGGATGCGCAAGGGCCGGGTCGCAGAAATACGGCCCTTTTTTATTGGATTCTGCTCTGGCTACAACAATTCCAACAGACTACTGGGGAGATGTAAGCCTAACTCGACTCTCCTTGCGGCGGGAGTGGCTTGGGGGCACTGCAGTAGCTGATAAATTTCGCGGTTGAGGATGTGGAGTTGTTCCGCGCGGAGAGAACTAAACCGGAAGGGCTGGAGATATCCGGCAGGGCTGCGCATGGGAAACAGCATTTCGGCCCGCGCGTGGACCACGCCGGTACCAATAGCCAGCGTCAGAGTTACCGCGACACGTTCTTCCACATAGGTCGCAAGGTCCAGCAGTCCTCCGGTCACAGAAATCCTCTGGAGCTGAGCGGTGAATTGCCGGCCGTTCTCGAGTTGAATGGTGGCGAACGCACCCTTCGGCAAAGTGACGCGAGGGGCGCGCGAGCGGGGGTGGGCTGGAGCCGGAGGATTCATCGCCAGCTCCACGAGTTCGACTTGACCAACGCGTTGGCGGACGATGCCACGCTGGGCAGCGGCGCCAGCCGTCCAGTCTGCCGCATGCCGTCCCAATCGTATTCATAGGCTGTGCCGCAGTGCAGGCATACCTGATAGTGGCGCCCGATGGCGTCAACGCGCGGCCAGGTGAAACGATGCGAGCAGGCAAGTCGTAAGAGCGGTTCCAGAAAGTTCATAGTTCCCCCGCGTGATTTCGCATCTTCCACTGATCGAGCCAGCGGTAGAAGAAGGGCTGGTCGCGTCCGCAGAGCAGGCCATGGAGCGCGGAGAGAAGCCTGCTCGGCGGTTGCGATTTGGAGAAGAACCGGTCGACGGAACGCAACTTGATTGCAGGCAGCGGGCCGTAGGCGGAGAGCAGGATGATGGGAACATGCGCCTTCAGGCGCTTCATCATGGCGGCAAGGATTGCGCCATCAATTCCGGGCATCTGGTAGTCGACCACCACGGCATCGACCGGATGCGAGACGAAAAGTCGCAGCCCTTCCTCGCCGCCGCTGGCCTCGAGCACCTGGTAGCCGCTTCTTTCGAGCAGCATCTTGCGCCCAATGAGGTCGTTCCAGTGGTCGTCGATGCAGAGGATCGTCGCTTTTCGTCGATGCTTCACGGTTGGGGGATCCCGTTCGGCCAGAGAGTTTTATTGTGACCGGCAGGATTCAAGCGAGAATTCCTGCCGCAGATATCATGACGAGGTAGGCAAACTGATTGAACTACGCCCCGCGAAGAGTCACAAATTACGAAGGGGAACTGCGCGTGGAAGTTACCCCATTCCATAGGCGTCGGGGACAGACAAAAGGCGCGGGGGAAGAAAAACCGGGTACCCCATTCTAACGTCGCGCAGTTGGCGACGTTAGAGTGGGGATTTCTGAGGTGGGAACGACCGTGGAAGAGCGGCCCTTCAGGGCCTGCCCTGAGCGAAGTCGAAGGGGCCGCGTCAGGATCAGGGTCTGAACGCGGACTTCAGCCCCCGTGGTCGCACACTGGAAAGGCCACGACTTCAGTCGTGCCGATCCAGGTGGTCGTTCCAACCGGCTTTAGCCGCTGAGGTCCGCCGCCCCGCGCTATACTTCCTATATGTCTGGGGTTCCACAACCGGGTCCGCAAAAGACCTTCTATCTCGAAACTTTCGGCTGCCAGATGAACGTTCACGACTCGGAAAAGGTCGTGGGCACGCTGGTGCAGGAAGGGTATCGGCAGGTGGAGACGGTCGAGCAGGCCGAACTGGTGCTGTACAACACGTGTTCCATCCGCGATAAGGCCGAGCAGAAAGTGTTCAACCGGCTCGCCGATTACAAGAAATACAAGGCGCAGGGCAAGACCTTTGGCGTGCTCGGTTGCGTCGCGCAGCAGGAGGGCGAGAAGGTTTTCGAGCGCGCGCCCTACGTTTCGCTGGTGGCAGGGTCGGCATCGTACCGCAACCTGCCGGAGATGCTGGTGCAGATTCAGGCTGGGAACTCGCGCGTGACCGGACTCGACGATCGCCAGACCGACGAATGTTTCGAAACCGAGTTCACCGCCCGCACCAATCCGCATCGCGGTTACATCACGATCATCGAAGGCTGCGACAAGTTCTGTGCCTACTGCGTGGTGCCGTTTACGCGCGGCAAGGAGCGCAGCCGCACTTCGGAGTCGGTGCTCGCCGAAGCCCGTCAGATGGCCGATCTCGGCTATACGGAGATTCAGTTGCTCGGCCAGAATGTGAATTCGTATAAAGATCCGGACTGCGGGGATTCCGGTAAGAAGCGAACGTTTGCAGAGTTGCTCGCCGCAGTGGGCGAGATCCCAGGCATTCGCCGTGTTCGCTTCACCACTTCTCACCCGCGCGATTTCGGCCGGGACATCATCGATGCCATCGACGCCGTACCGACTCTTTGCGACCACGTCCACTTGCCGGTGCAGAGCGGTTCGACGCGGGTGCTCGACGCTATGCAGCGCCTCTACTCGCGCGAACAATATCTCGAACGTATTGCGTGGATGAAAACCGCGAAGCGTGAAATCAGCATCACAAGCGATGTGATCGTGGGGTTTCCAGGAGAGACCGAAGCTGATTTTGCTGAAACGCTGAGCCTGCTCGATGAGGTGGGCTTCGACGCCGTCTTCGCGTTCAAGTATTCGCCACGCCCCAACACGCCGTCTCTCAGTCTTGAGGACGCCATTCCCGAGGAAGAGAAGTCTCGCCGTCTGGAAGTTCTAATGGCGCGGCAGCGTGAAATTCAGATCCAGCGTTACAAGAAATACATTGGATCCATAACCGAAGCCATGGTCGAGAGCCGCAACGAGGCCCGCAAGCAGTGGATGGGGCGGACGTCGCAGAACAAAACGCTGAACTTCACCGCCAGCACCGATCCCAAGGTGGGAAGCTACGTGAATGTGCGGGTCACCAGCAGCTTTCCGAACAGCCTGCTGGGCGAAATGGTGATATAAGAAAAACATCGGGAGCTCGCGATGGAAGTGGAAATGACAATTCGAGGCCTGCTAATGGATCCCGTCACCAATATGCCTATAGTTATACTTAAGGATGTGGCGGGAGATACGGTGTTGCCGATCTGGGTAGGAGTGTACGAGGCAAATGCGATCGCGCTGGAGATGGAGAAGGTGAGCACGCCGCGTCCCATGACCCACGACCTGATCAAGAATGTCCTGACTGGCCTCGAGACCCAGGTGCATAAGGTAGTCGTCACGGAACTACGCGAGGATACCTTTTACGCCGTGATCTGGTTGGAGCGCAGCGGGGAAGTGATCAGCATCGATTCACGCCCGTCGGATGCGCTGGCCCTGGCGCTGCGCGTGGACTGCCCGATTTTTGTGGATGATCTTGTGCTGAAAAGTTCGAAGCTAGCCGCGAACATGTCGGACCGGGTCACCAGTGAAGAGTTGCGCAAGTGGCTCGAAGGCTTGAACGACGAGGATTTAGGTAAGTACAAGATGTAGTTTCTATGCAATTCATCGAGCGAGAGCACCCTTTTCGAATTCGCCCGATTTTCATCGCCACTTCTTTGGTTGGGGTGGCAGTGCTCATCACTCCACATCTTGTTGCCCAATCCTACTTACTAAAGCGAGCTGTTTTGTTTTTGGCATCGCTATCGACCATCGCTGGCTGGTTTTTCATGCTAAGAGAAACCGGAAAATTCACATTGAGGCAGTTGCCGGAGTTGATCGCTGCAATCTACTTGCTGATCTCGCTCCCGGTTTTTCTATTCGAGATTTCTCAGGTGCGGTGGTTGGCGCTGCATCCCTGGCACAACTGGTTTTCAATGTACGTGAGACCTTGGGTTCATTGGGGATATTTTCTAATTCTGGTGAGCGTAATCTGTTCTCTTCTTGGTCGCGGTAAAGCGCGAGTGGCGTTTGTAGCCGGAAGTCTCTTGTTAATGGTTCTGCGTTTTGCGACTGGTTCGTGGGTTTATTGAGAATACCGCGGCTCGTGGCAGTCGGGTGAACGCGCGGTTCGTCTTTCCTTACCCGCACTTAGCGGGAAATCTCCCTCCTGTATAATCGCGGGTTTGACTCTCAGTTAGAAAAGTTCTGGAGGGGCCTTGCCACAAGCGGAAATCGGCATCATCGGGGGTAGCGGGCTGTATTCGATGCCGGGGTTGACCAAAGCAAAAGAAGTGCGGTTGCGAACGCCGTTTGGCGCGCCTTCGGACGCCTACGTCTGCGGAACTCTGGAAGGTCGCAAGGTTTCGTTTCTGGCGCGGCATGGGCGCGGACATCGCATTCTGCCGAGCGAGTTGAATTTTCGCGCCAACATTCATGGGTTCAAGCAGCTTGGAGTCGAGCGAATCGTCTCCATCTCTGCCGTCGGCTCGTTGAAAGAAGAGCACAAGCCAACGGAATTTGTGATTCCGGATCAGTTCTTCGATCGCACGCGGCATCGCGTGGATACGTTTTTCGGGAATGGCATTGTGGCGCATATTGGATTCGGCGATCCGGTCTGCGGAGAACTGGCGCGCGTGGTCGAAGCGGCATGCAAGGCCGCACAAGTTGTCGGCAAGCGCGGTGGAACTTACTTGTGCATGGAAGGGCCGCAGTTTTCCACGAAGGCAGAATCCAATGTCTATCGCGGGCTGGGCATGGACGTAATTGGCATGACCAACCTGCAGGAAGCCAAGCTGGCGCGTGAGGCTGAGATCTGTTACGTCACCGTGGCGATGGTGACGGACTATGACTGCTGGCATCCGCATCACGACTCGGTGACTGTGGATCAGATTGTGGCGGTGCTGGTAAAGAATGCCGAAAACGCCACGAAAGTCTTGCAGGCTACGGTTGCGGTCATGCCGCAGGGCCGGTCTTGTAAATGCGGATCGGCGCTGGCGCACGCGATTCTTACGGAGCACAGGAAAGTACCGGCTGCTACTAAGAAAAAGTTAAAACTGATTATTGGAAAGTACGTGAAGAGCGGTCGCTAGTTAGAGGTTCGCGTAGTGGGTCAGTTGAAAGTTGTCATTCCGAAGCGCGGTCTTATCGCGCGAACAGCAGGTTCCTCACCGGGCTTTCAGCCCGGTTCGGAATGACAAAATGAGCTTTGCTCAAACTGACCCACCACCGAGGCTCGCGGTTTCGCTTTCATAACATCTCAATTTTTTCTGAAGGAATTCTGAATGAGCATGTTGGTCGTGGGATCGGTTGCGTACGATGACATCACTTCGCCGTCGGGGAGTGTGAAAGGCATTCTTGGCGGCGCGGCGACGTATTGCGCGCTGGCAGCAAGTTTTTTCACCCAGGTTCGCGTGGTTGCCGTTGTGGGCGACGACTTTGGGCCCGAGCAAGAGAGGGTCTTTCACAATCACGGCATCGACACGCGGGGCATTGAGCGATCGAAAGGGAAGACATTTCGCTGGGGTGGGTCTTACCATGACAACCTCAATGAGGCAAAAACGGACTTCACCGACCTGAACGTATTCGAGAGATTTCAGCCGCAGATTCCGAAAGAATACGACGATACCGACTACCTCTTTCTCGCCAACATTCAACCGACGCTGCAGGCCAACGTACGCCGCAAAATGAACAGCGTGCGGCTCACGGGCTGCGACACCATGAATTACTGGATCAAGGGCACGCCCAAGGAACTCGCCGAGACCCTGAAACTGGTGAATGTCCTGCTTATCAACGACACGGAAGCGAAGATGCTTGCCCACGAAACCAACCTTCCTCGTGCGGCGCAGAAAGTGCTCGCCATGGGCCCGCAGGCTTTGGTGATCAAGCACGGCGAGTATGGCGCAACAATTTTCTTCCGGGAGGGGGCCTTCGGGATCGGGCGGCATCCGTTTCGCGCCCCGGCGTTGCCCATTGAAGAGGTGAAAGATCCAACCGGAGCCGGCGATTCCTTCGCCGGCGGATTCATGGGCTACCTCGCATCACAGGAAGAAGTGAATCGAGAAGTGCTGAAGCGGGCTCTCTTCTATGGCAGCGTGATGGGATCGTTCGCTGTGGAGCAGTTCGGCACAGAACGGTTGCAGTCGTTGAATCGCGAAGAGATTGAGGCTCGCTTTCAGATCTTTCGCGAGTTGACCCACCTCGAGTAGTCTTTCATCAACTTTTCACCATCGGTGTGGGGATGCCCAAGCGAACCAAGAAACCGCCAGCTGTTTCTCCTTGGGACTCCGAGGTCCGGCTGCTGCTCTGGCTGGCGACCTGCGCCTCCGTCCTTTCCTTCCTGTATTACTTTCAGCGCGGCGAGGTGATGCTTTACGGCGATGCCGTCGCTCATATGAACATCGCGCGGCGCGTTTTCGATTCGCAGACCCCCGGGCTGCTCCAACTGGGAACGGTCTGGCTCCCGCTGCCGCATCTGCTGATGATCCCGTTCCTGATTTCGCAACGGATGTGGCAGAGCGGGCTCGGCGGGTCCATTCCTTCGCTGGCCGGATTTGTGCTCGGCGTCGTGGGAATTTTCCGGCTGGTGCGGGGCACCCTCTCGCCCGAAAAGCAAGACTTGATGGCCCACGTCGCCGCCTGGGTCGCAGCAGTGATTTACGCAGCCAACCCGAATTTGATGTACATGCAGACGACCGCCATGGGCGAGTCGGTGTATCTCGCTTTTTTCATCTGGGCGGTGGTGTATTTCAGCGAATCCTGGCGTGGCGATCTACGCGCGCTGAATAAATGCGGCCTATGCCTCGCGGCCGCCTGCCTGACTCGGTATGACGGATGGTTTCTCGCTACGGCGATGGCGGGCACGGTCGTGTGGCAGAGCTTCTTGCAGCGAAAGCCAGGGTCGTCGCGAGCCGCGGCGATCCGTTTCGTGTTGATCGCTGGTGCTGCCCCCGCGCTCTGGTTCGCTTACAACGGAATCGTCTACCGCAATCCGCTGGAGTTTGCGAACGGGCCGTACTCGGCGAAGGCGATTGAGCAAAGGACGCAAAGCGCCGGCAAAGTCGGCCATCCCGGTACGGATTATCCACTCACTTCAGCGTTGTACTTCGTCAAATCAGCAGAGGAAAATGTTGCGGCGAACGAATGGTCGCAACGGGGGTGGATTCTCCTGGCGCTTGCTGGATTCTTAGCGGCTGCACTGGCTTTCCGGCGCGGGCGGGCGGACGAGAACAGTTCGGCCGCTCCGGGCACTATCTTCCCGCTGCTCTTCCTCCTGGTGCCACTGTTGTTCTACTCGTTGTCCGTTGCCTACGGTGGAGTTCCAATCTTTGTTCCTGCATGGTGGCCATTCACCATGTACAACGTGCGTTACGGATTGCAGTTGGCGCCCACGTTTGCAGTGGGGATGGCCCTTATCGTATGGGTCGTTTCGCGCTCCGCGACATGGAGCGCTCGGCTGCGTTTCGTCTGCGCGGTGGCTGTGCTCCTATTCGTGGGAGCGAGCTACGCCTCGGTCTGGCTCGCAGGCCCCGTTTGCCTGCGGGAAGCCCAGGTGAATATGCGCACGCGGACCCAGTTGGAAACGCAGTTGGCGGGCTGGCTCGAGAAATTGCCGTCGAACGCGACGCTGCTGATGTATCTGGGCGATCACGTGGGCGCGGTCCAGCGCGCCGGAATTCCGCTGAAAGACATCATCAATGAGGGCAACCATCGGGTTTGGAAGCAGCCCTCGGATCCGGATGGACTGTGGGAGCGGGCGCTGGCAGATCCCGCGCGCTACGCCGATTACGTGGTTGCATTCGAAGGCGATCCGGTGTGGAAGGCGGTGCAGTCGGACCATCTCAAAGAGTTGGTGCAAATCCACGTCACCGGGCAGTCCTGGGCAATTTTGTATCGGGCGCGGTAATCACGCGCGTTAACGCGGAAGCGCGGCTTTGCGGTGATAGAATCCGGCCATCCGGAGCCTTCTTCCGCGCAAAAAGCGATGCACTGGCAACATTTCATCGAAACGATGCAGCAGGAGATAGCGAGCGGAGTTGTCAGCAGCTCGATGCGCCGCCTTTTCCTGGCCACTCTCCTCGGCGGCATCATTGGGTTGGAGCGCGAAGCCAAGGGTCGCGCTGCCGGATTGCGCACGAACATGTTTATCTGTTTCGGTGCGGCGCTGTTTACCATGCTGTCGCACGATCTGGCCGGCGTAGCGTCCGACTACACGCGCATTGCGGCGCAGATTATTCCCGGCATCGGGTTCATAGGCGCGGGCTCGATTCTTCACACGCGCGGGCTTACGACCGGGCTGACTTCGGCGGCAACGATATTTGTAGTGGCGTCGGTGGGAATGGCGGCGGGCGGCGGCCTTTATGTGACAGCGACGTTCGCGACCGGCATGGTGCTGGTTTGTTTATTCGCCTTAGGGCACCTGGAAGAGACATTCAATCTGAAAGTGCTCCTGATGACCTACGAGGTCACGGGCGGAAGCGTGGAGGAGATCAGCCGCGAGGTGAATCGCATTCTTGAGGGGCACCGTCGATTGATGCAGAACGTAAACACGGGAGACACAGGCAGGCATATCCGCATGCAGTTCGACGTCGACGGCTGCAATCGCGACCAGAGGGAATTGTTGCGGCAGCTCAAGGCCTCGACTGTGCTAAACAGCGCAATCTCGCTGGGCCGCGTGGAGCGCGAGTGAACTCGCGGACCATTGCATTCGTCAAAGCGAGCGCCTGCGGTAACGATTTCCTGCTGATCGACGCCGCGGAAGCTCCGGAAGACGTTGCCGGTTTTACCCGCCGGATTTGTGATCGGCACCAGGGAGTGGGCGCCGATGGGGTGGAGTGGATGTCCCCGCACTTCTCTGCCGACGCGGAGATCCGACTCATTAACGCGGATGGTTCAGCGGCCGAGATTTCAGGCAACGGCACGCGCTGTGTTGCCGCTTTCATCTGCGCCAACCGGGCGAAAGAAAGGATCTCGATTCTCACCGGAGCGGGGCTGAAAATTTGTTCGCTGACCGGACGCAACGATTCCGAATATGAATTTGAAATCGAGATGGGCGAGGCGGTCGTCGGGAATGAGATTCCAGTGAAGTTGCCTGCGGGCGAGGTGCGCGGAATTCCGGTTTCGATGGGGAATCCGCATTTTGTTTCTTTTGTTCCGGAGTTTCGTAACGGCTGGCAGTCGCGCGCGGCGGAGATTCAGCGCGACTCGCAGTTTGCTCAGGGGGTAAACGTCGAATTTGTCAGGATCGATGGCAAGCGCGATGTGAGCGCGCGTTTTTTCGAGCGCGGGGCAGGGGAGACCCAAAGTTCAGGTACGGGCTCTTGCGCCTCGGCTGTGGCTGCTATGGCAACTGGGCAGGCTGATTCTCCGGTCAAGGTGCACGCACCGGGCGGAACGCAGGTTGTTCGCCGGGAAGGGAAGAAAGTGTTTCTGCGCGGGGCGGCGAGGCTCGTGTGCCGCGGAGATTTCTTTTTGAGTTAAGCCGGTTGGTGGTTCTCGCGGACGTATTCATCATGACATCATCACGACGTCGGCGCATCAAGCCTCCCGCGTTGCGCGCAGGAGACACAGTGGGGATTGTTGCGCCGGCCAGCAACATTAAGCCGGCTGACCTTGAGCGCGGATGCGAGGCATTGCGCCGCGCAGGATATCGACCCTTTTACCTCGAGACGATTCTTGACCAGGACCTTTATTTCGCAGGCTCCGTGGAGCGGCGGGCGCGCGAACTGGAGGAGATGTTCGTGCGGGATGAAGTCCGCGCTATTGTCTGTGCGCGCGGCGGATACGGGGCGAATTACCTGCTGCCCATGCTTAATTTGGAAAAAATACAAGCGCATTCGAAGATTTTTGTGGGCTACAGCGATATCAGCTGCCTGCTGACGCGATTTCTGGATGCCGCCGGCGTGGTGACATTTCACGGACCGATGGCTGCGAAAGACTGGGCGCATGAAGATGGTGTCGACGCCGAGTCCTGGCTGGCCGCGTCATCAGGCCGCACTTCCTGGAATGTGCCCATCGCGGCGGATGTTCGGGGACTGGTGGACGGCGAAGCTAAGGGCGTGCTGTATGGCGGATGTCTTTCGATTCTGGTGGCTTCCCTGGGGACGCCTTACGAGATCAAGACTGCGGGCAGGGTTCTATTTCTCGAGGACCTTGCCGCGAAGCCGTATCAGGTCGATCGCATGCTCATGCAGTTGAAGCAGGCCGGGCATCTGGATCGAGTGCGCGGCATCGTGTTCGGCGAGATGCTGGACTGTGTTCAGACTGCCAGCCAAGGTTACACTCTCGAAGAGGTGGTCAGACGCATCGTCGGCGATTTGGGAATTCCAGTCGCGTTCGGCGTGCGCTCCGGCCACGTGACCAGCGGAAACATCACATTGCCTTTCGGAGTGCGATCGCAATTGACGGTGCTCGGCGGCAAGGTTGAGTTGAGAATTCTGGAACCGGCGGTCAGCGGATAGAGGCTGCCGGACGATTTTAGGACCTGAAATCGATCCTTGAATGAATGACAAAAAACATATTCACCTGATCGGCATCTGCGGCACAGCCATGGCTTCTCTGGCGGGAATGCTGAAGCAGCGCGGTTTTCGCGTCACCGGGTCTGATGCCGCGGCGTATCCGCCCATGTCGGATTTCCTGCACGACTTAGGCATTGCCGTCGCACAGCCGTTCGATCCCGGCAATCTGGACCCGCGGCCGGATCTGATCGTGGTCGGAAATGCGATTTCGCGCGGCAATCCGGAATTGGAGTTCGCGCTCGACCAGCGGATTCCGTTCTGTTCGTTACCGCAATTGCTGCACGAGGAGTTCCTGCGCGGCAAGGAAGTTCTGGTGGTGGCTGGAACTCACGGGAAGACGACGACCACTTCGATGCTGGCTTGGATTTTTCATTCTGCCGGCCTGTGCCCCTCATTCTTGATCGGGGGCATCGCGGAGAATTTCGGCTCGAGCTTTCAATTGGGCCAGGGCTCGCACTTCATTCTGGAGGGCGATGAGTACGACACCGCGTTCTTCGACAAAGGGCCGAAGTTTTTGCACTACTTTCCTGACTCTATAATCCTGACATCGGTCGAGTTCGACCACGCCGACATTTACAAGGACCTTGACGCCGTCGAGACGGCTTTCAAGCGCTTGGTCAATCTGATTCCGCGACGCGGGCGAATTATCGCTTTCGATGGTAAGGCGGGTGACGCGGCGGAGAGCCCGAGCCTCGAGCGTTGCGTCGCGAAAGCATTCTGTCCCGTGGAGCGCTACGGTGGCGGTCCCCGCGCGAACTGGCAGCTTACGAATATGCGGCTTGATCCGGGCCGTACCTCGTGGAGCGTCCTGCACGACGGCCAGACCTGGGCCGATTTCGAATTTGCCCTCGCCGGCGAATACAACGTGTGGAACGCGACCGCTGCCGCGGCGATTGCTGCTTCCTGTGGCATTGCGAAGGAAGCAATTGCCGCGGGGTTGAAGACGTTCAAGAGTGTGAAGCGCCGTCTGGAAGTAAAGGCGCAGGTGAACGGCATCACCATCATCGATGACTTTGCCCATCACCCGACGGCGATTGCGGGGACCTTGAAAGCATTGCGGGCGCGTTATCCTGGAGCGCGCTTATGGGCCATTCTGGAGCCGCGTTCGAACACTCTGCGGCGGCGCGTGCTGCAGAGCGACCTTGCCCGCAGCCTGGCGCTGGCCGATGAAGTCATCGTGGCCGCGGTATTTCGGTCTGAGGCAGTGCCGGAAAACGAGCGACTCGAACTGCCGGAACTCGCCGCAGAAATTAAGGCGAACGGCGGCCGTGCACGCCTTTTGTCCGATGCCGGCGCAATTGTCCAGACGATCGCTCCCGAACTCCGTGGCGGCGATGTGGTTGCGATTCTTTCCAATGGCGGGTTTGGCGGGATTTACGAGAAACTGCCGGCGCGCCTGCGTGAACTTGGCGCGGAGGCCAAACCGATGGCCCAGGGGAGGGAATCCTGATGCGTACCCCGCGTGTCGTCCTGTTTCTTTGCGTCGTTTGTACTTGCGTTGCTGCGCAAGAAAACAGATCCAGGGTCCCCGTGCCCGTTCGCTACGCGGTTACGCTTTTCAATCTCGATCAGCACCTACTGCACATTCATCTGGAGATTCCACCCGGCGAAGCTGACCACGATCTGCAATTGCCGGTCTGGAACGCGCTCTACCAGGTGCGCGACTTCGCGCAATACGTGAACTGGATGCGCGTGCGCACCCCAGGCGGCCGCGTGCTCGAAGTGCGCGAGCTCGATAAGAGCCGGTGGCATATCACTGGCGCGAAGGAAGGCGCCTTCGTCGACTACGAAATCTACGCCGACTCGCCCGGCCCGTTCGGAGCGCAGGTGAATTCGCATCACGCCTTTTTGAATCTGGCGGAAATTCTGATGTACCCGGTCGACGAGCGCTCCCGCAAAGATGTGATCTCGTTTGAGATTCCAAGCGGGTGGCATATCGCCACTCCACTCCCCGGGCCAGCCTTCGAAGCGGAGAACTACGATCGCCTGGTGGACTCCCCCGTGGAGATTGGTGATTTCAAGGAAGCTGATTTTGATGAATCGGGTGGCCATTTCCGCGTCATCGTTGACGCCGACCCGGCCGACTATGACATGCAGAACATCGTCGGACAGTTACACAAAATGGTTGCCGCAGCCACGAGCTGGATGAATGACCGCCCCTTCGACTACTACATGTTTCTCTATCACTTTCCCCGCGGTCCAGCGGGCGGGGGCATGGAGCACGCCTACTCCACCGCGATCGAAATGAATGCGGGCATGATGAAGCAGAGTCCGGAGTCATTGGCCGGAGTGACTGCGCACGAGTTCTTTCATCTCTGGAATGTGAAGCGTATCCGCCCGCAAACGCTCGAGCCGGCGGACTACACCAAAGAAAATTACACGCGCGCTCTGTGGTTCAGTGAAGGCGTGACCAGCACGGCCGAGGGCATCATCGAATTGCGAGCAGGGCTCCTGGATGAGAAGCAATATCTGCAGCGCCTGAGCGAACAGATCACCGAACTGGAGCGCCGTCCGGCCCACCTGACGCAGTCGGCGGAAGAATCCAGCCTGGATGCCTGGCTCGAGGGCAACGCATATTACCGCCGACCGGAGCGCAGCATTTCTTACTACAACAAAGGCGAGTTGCTCGGGATCATGCTCGATCTTGCGGTGCGCGACGCGAGCCATGGCGAAGCCTCTCTGCGCGACGTCATGCAGTGGATGAACAGCAATTACGCCAAGAGGGGCCGCTACTTCGACGATTCGAACGGGGTCCGCGAAGCCGCGGAGGCCGTCAGCCATGCTGATTTAAGTTCTTTCTTCGCGAAGTACGTGGCCGGAACTGAGGAGATTCCATGGGACAATTTTCTCCGCTCGGTCGGCTTGCACGTCGAAACTGGGTCAAGCACACTTCCTGATCCTGGTTTTGTCGCGTCGCGGAATTTCGATGGCCCGATCTCGGTGGGAGCCGTTACAGCAGGCAGCGATGCAGAGCGGGCGGGCCTGCAAGTGGGCGACGTGATCTTGCAGGTGCAGGGAAAGAATGTAGGAGAGCAATCGCGACAGGAGCTAGCGCAACTCAATCCGGGCGATACGCTCAGTCTCAAAGTCCGGGGCCGGCGTGGCGGCGAGCGCGAACTCAAGTGGAAGGTTGGCAGCCGGCAGGAAATTTCGTACGAAGTGAAGGATCTGAACCAGGTCACGGCTGCGCAGAGCGCGCGCCGCACCGCATGGCTGAAGGGGGAAGCAGGAACTGCGCCGGCTCCGGGCGCAACAAATTAGACCTCGCAACCATGATTCGAACCATCATCATGCTCGCCTTCTGGAGCGCCGCTGCTCCTATAGCCGCGTTGATTGGCTTTCCGTGGACGTTCATTACGGGCGACGTCCGCCTGCTCTACCGCATGTTCATGTGGGGAGCATTCACTGGAGTGCGGTTGACCGGAGTGCGGGTGGAGGCGGTCGGCCTGGACCAGTTCGACCATTCGCGCAGCTATATCTTCATGACGAATCATGTGTCGAATCTGGATCCCCCGATTCAGATTCCGCTGATTCCGCGGCGTACCTCGGTATTGGTAAAAAAAGAATTATTCAAAACGCCGATTCTTGGGCGCGCCATGCTGTTGGGATCGCTGGTGCCGGTGGATCGCGGCAATCGCGATGCCGGCATAGAAGCGGTGCGGGCGGCGAAATCGGTCATCGATCAGGGACTGAATATGGCCATCTACGTCGAGGGCAAACGCTCCTTCGATGGCAAACTCTTGCCATTCAAGAAAGGACCGTTTTATCTGGCGATGGAGTGCGGCGTTCCCATCATTCCTATGACCATCGTCGGCACGCATTACGCCATGCCGAAGGCGAGATTTTCAATCAAACCTGCATTGGTAAAGGTGATTTTTCATCCGCCGATCGATCCCAAAGACTTCGGCAACCGCGAATGTTTGATGGAGAAAGTTCGCGTCGCGATCGAAAGTGGTCTGCCAGCGGAATACCATCACAGCCCAACCACAGAGGAAACAAAGGAGCACAGAGGCTCCGATCCTCTGTGAACCTTCGTGGTCCGCTGGGCTAGTCTTTTGAATTCTTCCGCACAGCGCGGGCGATCTCAGGCAAGCGAGGCAGGATCGCGGAGTACTTTAGCCAGAGTTTGTGATCGACGGCAGGCGCCCCGCTTACGATTGCCCCAGCGGAGATATCATTGGCGACACCGCTCTGCGGCGTGACGATGGCGTTGTCCCCCACTTTGCAGTGGCCGACGACGCCGACTTGCCCGGTCAGAATCACTCTGTTGCCGATCTCACTGGATCCCGCCAGTCCCACCTGCGCGCACAAGAGAGCATCTTCGCCAACCTGCGATCCATGGCCGACCTGCACCAAGTTGTCGACCTTCACGCCGCGCCCGATACGGGTCTCGCCGACGCTGGCGCGATCAATGCAGGAGTTCGCCTGAATCTCGACGTCATCTCCAATGACTACCGGAGCAGGCTGCGGAATTTTATGCCAGCGCCCTTCGGCGGTTTTGGCAAAGCCGAATCCGTCGGCTCCGATGATGACGCCATTCTGCAAGAGAACGTTGTTGCCGATCCGGCAGTTCTCGCGCACCACGGAGTGCGCGTGAGCGAAAAAGTTGTCGCCAATCGTTACGCCGCGATAAACGACCACATGCGCCAGCAGAACCGCGTTGGCCCCGATCGCAACGTGCTCGCCGATGACCACGTACGGCCCGATGTGCGCCCCGGGCCCAATCTTCGCCGTGGCATCGACAACAGCCGTGGGATGCACTCCGGGTTCGTACTGCACCGGCGCATGAAAGAGCCCCAGCGCCTGCGCAAAGCTGAGATACGGATCTTTCGCCCGCAACATAGCCGTAGGAATGGCGGGGAAGGTTTCGGAAACGATCACGGCCGATGCCCGCGTCGTGCGCGCAGCCGCCCCGTACTTGGGGTTTGACACAAAGGTCAATTCACCAGGGCCAGCCTGCTCGATGCCGTTGAGGCCAGTGATATCCGTGTCAGGCGATCCGTTTTCCAGACGCAGGTTGAGGGCGGAAGCGATGGCAGAGAGTTTCATAAATAGAGAAGATAAATCGTACACCACGACTCTACCTTCCCGGCCCACCGCGGCTGTTTCCGCTATTGCAGAAAGAGCGTGAACCCTCCCTGCTGACTCATGCTCCCTGCACTTGCAGTCACCGTGATGTTGTAGGTGCCGGTCGGCGTGCCAGGATCGGTCTGGTGACTGCTGCCGCCACCACCGCAGGCCGGAACCGTAACCAGTAGAGCAAGCAGCACCAGGCCAAGGAAGACGCGCCAGCGGCGCTCTTTGGGCGCAACCATTAGGAACAGCCCGACCACTGGTCCCCCGCCGAGAACTGCGGCGAAGTAGTAATTGCGCCGGTTCGATTGCAGCTCTGTGGTGTGCGGCGCCGTGGTCGTGATCGTGATATTCGTGCTCACAACCGTAGTCGGCCCTTGTCCGGTTGCCGATGCTGAAGAGCAAGTGGCCTCGGCGGGCAAGCCGCTGCAGGTAAAGGTGACCGCGGTAGTGAAGCCAGTTGACGCAACTATTCCAACGCTTGCCGTGCCAGACTGACCAGGGCTTGAGATGACGACCGACCCCTGCACATTGACCAAAGCAAATCCGGGCTGAATGCTGAACGCGACCGCTGCTGTGCTGCTGCTGGCACCGAAGCTCGGATCGCCCGGGTAGCTGGCGGAAATGCTGTGGTTGCCCGCATCAAAACTGACGATTCCATCACCAATCGACGTATTGCCTTGGCTATTCAGAGGTGAGGGGTTCGGGACAACGACGGGCGGATTAATCTGTGGATTTAGCGATGGCACAGGGCCGAAGGTGTCAGTAAATGTGACGGACCCGGTGGCGATTCCAAGCCCCGAGTTTCCCGCGACATCGGCACGCACGAACACCAGACTTCCGAAGGGGAACGGGCTCGTCAGCACACGCCCAGTCAAGTCGGAGCCTTCCACGCTCAACGTCGTCGCACTAGGCTCCGGTTTTACGGTAACGGCGATCATATTGGAGTCGCTGGGAGCGTAGGTGGCATCGCCGCTGTAGTGGGCCCAAACGTTGTTAGAACTGCCTCCGCTGCCCGGCAATGCGCTCGTCGATCCAGTGGCCTGTCCGCCGCCTAGATGGAACAGGTCCAGCGTGCTGGGCGTGAGTCCGTCGCTGGTGTACAGAACCACATCGCCACCGGGAGTTGTGGTCCCGGAACTCGGTGTCACCATTGCAGTCACATTCACTGACTGGCCGTGCGTAATGGTTACAGCGGTCGTTCCGCCATTCAGCTTCAACGCGGTTGTAGTTGGGTTGAAAGTGGCAGTGTTCCAGTTGTTGATTAGATTGTAGACGTTCACCGATCCGAGGCCAGTCGCCTGATCGTACCCGGCGGCGGCTTGATACTGCGTGCCCACTTCCCCTGGGACGACGTTGTTACCAACCGTCACATCGTGGAAGATGCAGGTGTTGTCTGAAGCTAAAGCACTCGACCCATCGCACTGCGCAGGATAGACGCTCTGAGCTGCCGCCAGCCGATAAAGCACATAGTTCGCCTGGCCCTGGCGGCCGCCCATCTTTTCGTCGACCAAGGCCATGATGCTGGCAAAAGATGGCGCCGACGCCGAGGTGCCGCTAATGAAGTAAATGAAAAACTGACCTTGACTATTTGGCGCGCAGGACCCTTCCAGGCACAAGAGGTAAGGGTCGTGTCCTGCCGCGGTTAACGAAACATCGGGTAAGTCACGCACGTCATCGTTCGGGATTCCAAGTGTTAGCGGAGACTGCCAGGAGGGTTTTGGAACGCCTGAGGTGGTTCCCCCTAAACCGCCCTGAATGTTCCCTGCGCTGGCTCCGCCACTGCCCGACCATAAGCCATTACTGAGGCTGCTCTCGTTCCACACGTTTTCAGGAATGTAATAAATGGCCGACTCTTGCACGGGTGGCTCGGTTCCCCAGTAGGCGCTGTCTTTCCCGTTCTCGTTGAACATCGTACCGCCGACTGCGACGTTGAAGGCGGTGGAAGCCAGCAAATTGACCGAGATGGGGTGGGTAGCCGGCGGAAGCGAAGGGGCGTCGCAGCCCTCGGCTCCGTCGTCTCCGGTAGAGACAAAGTAGGTAATACCCTGCGCGGCGGCTTGCTCTGCAAGGCCAGAAGCAAAAGCCAACTGAGCGTCCGTGGCATAAAGTTCGCACGCGCTAAAGCTTTCCGTCATGATGTCGGCGAGGTTGTTTTCGACGATGTAGAGTTCCGACAGGTCGATGCCATCAGTAGTGTTTGTAGTGCCGGAGACAACCAAATCCACCGTAGCGTCGTACGCAATGGCCCCCGACCAGGTAGTGTCCAGCGTTGCTTCAGCTTCTTCACCTCCGCCCGGGTCTCCAGGATCTGGACCGTTCACGATGATATTCAGAGGATGAAACCCTGAGGCGAAGACGTTTACGGAGTGAAAATCACTGATGTCCTCCCCGCCATTGAAGAGATTGCTACGCCCGACCACGCCGATTTTCACCCCCTGTCCTGTATTGCCGATGAAGTAGACAGGATTGATGTTGTAGATCGTGGCAAAGTCTTGCGGTCCGAGGGCGTGGATCACTTGGCC
>Ga0075017_100000535_pt1 | contig 21339 bp, 20 predicted proteins | sample AleBraG_ABR_2012_FD_71475 | JGI IMG/M metagenome (GOLD analysis project Ga0075017, IMG submission 71475) | Freshwater sediment microbial communities in response to fracking from Pennsylvania, USA - Alex Branch Run_MetaG_ABR_2012 | ecosystem: Environmental > Aquatic > Freshwater > Creek >... | reverse complement strand
CTTCACGGTGATGACTGCGGCCGTGGCGGGCACGCTGCCCAACCCCCCGCTGCCCCGCCCGATATGTCGGCCAGCGTGCCCGCCACGGCCGCAGTCATCACCGTGAAGGGCGTCTGTCCGGCGCAGCCAAAAACTGCCGCTGCCGCCAAGGGCGCCGCCAAGCCCGCTGCATCCAAGACTTCCGCCGCCGATTGTAAGACGGTGATCACCAAGGCCGAATTCGAGAAACTGGCGAGCGGCGTTGCGCCTAACATGACCCCGCAGCTGAAGAAGCAGTTAGCCAGTGTTTTGCCTCGCCTGATCGCGATGTCGGATGCGGCGAAAAAGAGAGGCCTCGACAAGACGCCCCAGTTTGAGGAGACGGTCAAATTTGCCAAGATGCAGATCCTGACCAACGAATTGCAGCGCAAGATCCAGGACGAAGCCGCCAAAGTTCCAAAGGAAGATATCGAGAAGTACTACAAGGAACATCCGCAGGATTTCGAGCAATATAATGTCGACCGCCTTTTTGTCCCGCGCACCAAGCAGCCGGAAGCTGAGGGGAAAGAGGACGAGGACAAGGACGACAAACTGACCGACGAGCAGAAGCAGGCCAAAGAAGACGCGGAAAAAACCAAAGCCGAGCAGGGCGAGCAAGAGATGACGAAGCTGGCCGACAGCCTCCGGGCTCGCGCTGCTGCCGGGGAAGACTTCATGAAGCTCCAGAAGGAAGCCTTCGATGCGGCTGGCATGAAGATCGAGTCTCCTACGGTGAATCTGCCGTCCGTCCGGCGCACGGGATTACCGCCGGCGCACGCTGCGGTCTTCGATCTGAAGGCTGGCGAGGTTTCGCAGACCATCAGCGATGCGGGCGGGCACTATGTTTACAAGATCGTCAGCAAAGAAGTGTTGCCACTCGACTCGAAGGTAGAGGGCGAGATTCACAGCAAGCTGCAGAACGAGCGCACCCGTAAAATGATGGATGAGGTGAACAACTCGTTCAAGGTTGACACCAACGAGGCGTACTTTGGACCGCCGGGACCGGGTGGACCGCCGGCGCACATGCCGCGTCCGCATATGGTTCCGGCTCCGACGTCGCCGCCTCCCGCGAAAGCTCCGGACAATCAATAGCACAGATGGCTAAACCCGTTGTGGTCGTTACCGGCGTTGCGGGAAACCTGGGCTCCAGGCTGTTGCCGCTGCTGAGCAGTTATTCGGTGATCGGGGTGGACGTGAGTCCGCCCCAGGCCGATTCCGAGTTGCAGTTCGAACAGATGGACCTGGGCCAGGAATCGTCTACCCGCGTTCTTCACGATCTGCTGCGTGATACCCATGCCCAGGCGGTGATCCACCTGGCATTCATCATCGATCCCGTGCGTATGGGAGTGCTGGATGTGGACCGCATGTGGCAGATCAACGTGGCGGGCACGGCGCGGGTCATGGAAGCCATCACCGAGGTTAACCGGACCGCGGATGTGGGCGTCAAGCAATTCATTTTTCCCAGCAGCGTGTCGGCGTACGGTCCCGATTTTCCCGAGCCCGCCACCGAAGAGTCGGCGCTTGCGGCGCATACTCTGCCTTACGCCATCCACAAAAAAGAGTCCGACGAAGTGGTGCAGCAGCGCTCGCCCGCGCTGCGCGGATGCAGCGTCTACATTCTCCGCCCGCACATCTTTGCGGGGGCAAGCGTGCAGAATTATCTGATGGGAGCGTTCCACGGCACTCCCAACGGCAAGGGCGCGAGGGCCGCCAAAATGCGCTCCAAGGGCAAGCGCCTGCCGTGCATGCTGCCGAGCGGACAACAGTATCTTGCCAACAAAATCCAGTTCATCCACGTGGATGACATGGCTCGGCTCATCCAGCACATCCTGCGGCGCGAACCGGAGATGCAACGACTGACAGTCCTCAACGTTGCCGGCCGCGGCGAAGCCCTGACTTTCGCCCGCTGCATTGAGATGGCGCAGGCGAAATTGATCCGCGTGCCGGGGAAATGGGCGATGCGCCAGATTCTGACATTTCTCTGGAAGCAACAGATTTCTGCCATTCCCCCAGAGGCCGTCCCCTACATGACCGGGCAGTACATCATGAACACAGACCGCCTGCGCCGTTTTCTCGGGCCTGAATACGAGCACGTAATCCGCTATACCGTGACCGATGCGTTCGCCGACTCTTTCCGCCGCGATGGCGCTGCGAACTGAACGTCGCTTTCGAGTTGACGCTTTCTCCAAAGCGCATCCAGCGACCATTTGCCCGGGCCGTTAATCATCAGGAATAGGCACGTCAACAGTTGGGCGTAGTCGGAGCGGCTCTCGTGTAGAACGGCCCATATGCCGACTTTCGGCGGAGCGGGTGGCAGGGGCAGGGGTGAAGTGCCCAGATAGAGAGAAATTTTGGTGGAGAGGACGGCTACGATCATCTCGATGATGAATGGAATCGAGATGAGCCGGGTGAGCAGTCCGGAAATCAGCAGCAAACCGCCGACAATTTCCAGCGAGGCCACGAAATTGGCGGTGATCTGCGGCACAGGCATGCCGAGTTTGGTGAAGCGCCCGACGCCCTGGTTGGTGTAGACAAATTTAAGAATTCCCTCGGAAAGAAAGACCCCTCCGGCCATCATGCGAAGGATCGCAATCGAATTCGGCCCGTCCACCGGCGGGTTGTTGAGCCAGGTCAGGAACTTTTTCATGGGTTGTTCCCCTTCTGCTTCCCTGTTTGCGCGTTGCATTGCTGATAACTGCTCGCCACGCCGTTTATTCCAGAAAATATTTTTTGCGCGCGCGGGAATAAAACTGCGGGCTGAGACGTTTATGCTAAGAGCGTGCCGGACAACCGACTGCCTGCCGCGTCCTTTGAAGAGATGGCCGTTCCTCTATTCGACCAGCTCTACAACTTCGCGCGCTGGCTGACGCAGGACAACGCAGAGGCCGAGGATCTGGTGCAGGAAACTTACGCGAAGGCATTGCGCGGCTTCTCGTCGTTTCAGGCTGGCACGAATTTTCGGGCATGGATGTACCGCATTCTGCGAAATTCGTTTCTGAGCTCTCGTAGCGGCCTGAAGACGGCAGTGGTCTTCGATGAGCAAGGTGAGGAGGGCGCAGCGGCTGCCGACTCGCCAACGCCAGAGAGCCTCTACCTCGAGCAGGCGAACCGGCAGATCGTGCAGGACGCGCTGGCGGATCTGCCGGTTCCCTTCCGCGAGATTTTGCTGCTGTGCGAGGTGGAAGAAATGTCGTATCAGGAGATCGCGGAGACACTGTCGATTCCCATCGGCACGGTGATGTCGCGTTTGTCTCGTGCCCGCAAAGCGTTGCGCGGCGTGCTGCAGCAGAGGCTGAAGGGGGGACGACATGGGGTGTGAGGCGTGGACCGTGAAGTTGGACGCGTATCTCGATGGCGAACTCGACTCGGCGGGGGCTCGTGAACTGAGCGGGCACATGCGCGGTTGCGGAGCGTGCGCTGCGGATGCATTGGAGCGCGTAAAAGTGAAGCGCGCAGTGGCGGTTGCTGGACGAAGATATGAGCCTGGCGCCGAGTTCCGGGCGCAAGTTCTCAAGAGTGTTGCCGGCATGGACCCCAGGTCTCAAACACGAGACGTGGGGCACCCGGGGAGAGGATGGAAGTGGTGGGTACTTGCCGTTCCGGCGCTGTCGGTGCTGATGGTTTCACTCTTGGTAAATCTCTACGTGGAGCGCGGGAAGGGGCGCCGGCAGTTGGTGTACAGCGAACTGGTCGACCGCCACGTGGAAACCCTTGCCAGCGCCTCGCCGGTGGATGTGGTTTCGACGGACCGTCACACCGTGAAGCCGTGGTTCCAGGGAAAGATTCCTTTTGCCTTCAACCTTCCCGACCTGGCCGGCACGGACTTCACTTTGCTCGGCGGACGCGTGGCCTATCTCGCACAGGCTCCGGGAGCGCAGTTGATTTACCAGGTGCGCAAGCATGATATTTCCATTTTCATTTTTCAGGATCAGGGGCGGTCCATGGGCGTCACCTCTACGCCGATGCGCGCGCTCTCATTTAACGTGGAGAACTGGTCGCAGAACGGATTGCGATATTTCGTGGTAGGAGAGGTGAATCCAGAGGATATCGAGGCACTGAGCAAGCTGCTGCGGGATGCTGGCTAAGTACGAACTTTATTTCTTCGCGCGATACAAGCCGGCGATTCCGAACGTGTAGGGAGTCCATGAGACTTCGGCGAATCCGGCGCATTTCATTCGCGCGAGCATTTCTTCCGGCTCGGGAAAACGCTCAACCGAGGCAGGCAGATAGGCGTACGGGCCGCTGACTCCAGAGATGAGCGTTCCGACACGCGGCAGGATTTGCTTGAAATACATGCGGTAAACCGCGCCCATCAAGCCTTTCGGCTCGCTGAAGTCGAGAATCCCGCACTCCCCACCGGGACGCAGAACGCGGACAATTTCCCGCAGTCCGGCATCGTAATCCGCAAGATTCCTGAAGCCAAACGCCGCCGTAACCACATTGAAATGCGCATTGGGGAACGGCAGGTTCAGCGCGTCGGCTTCGATCCAGCCGGGTGCCAGCGATCCGTTTGCGGCAGATTTCGACGTTGCGCGCTGCAGCATGGCGTGAGAAAAATCCGCGCCCACAATCTGCGCTGAACTGTTCCGAGCCTGGCTTTGCAGCGCAAAGGTCATGTCGCCAGTACCACAGCACAAGTCGAGGATGCGCGCGTCCGGCTGGCTCAGAGTCTGGCGAAACGCACGGGCCGCGCGGCGCCACCACATGCGGTCCACATTGAATGACAGGACGTGGTTGAGCAGGTCGTAGTGCGGCGCGATTGAAGTGAACATTTCGCGCACCGCCAGCGCGGCGGCGGTTTTGTCGGTTGCACCTTCTGGGGCAGCTCCGACCACTGTGGATTTTTTGGATTCGGACACGATGGTCGCGGGCACTCCTACTTTTTCCGCTTCCTTTTGCGCTGTTGTTTGAGCTGGGCCGCAATCCCCTCGATTTGCAGCACGTGATTCGTGTCGTGCCCGGCAAACATCTTCGCCAGGTGCGCGACCGTCTCCTTGCCGCGCTCCTGGTGCATGCCATGGTTGTCCCAGGCTTCTTTCGGCAACGCTTTAAGCATCGCCAGATTGTTCTCGCGCAAAACGCGAAACACTTCGAGTGACAGCTTGGGATCGCGTTTGCCGTAATCGAACACCTTCGCCCAGACATCCTGATCGAAAGCCTGAATGGGGATTCCGTCTTGGCCAATCACCGACCGCATGCGCCAGCTGGCGACAATCTCGGCGTCGGCTAGATGCGCGACGATTTCCGCGATCGACCACTTCCCCGCTTCCGGCTTCCACTTGAGTTGTTTCGGAGTCAGGCCCTGGATGGCCTTCTTCATGCGAGCCGCCGAGGCTTTCTGCATCTTGATTGCGTCCTTGCCTTCGACATGGCCCAGGATTCGCTGAATATATTGCTGCGCAGTTTCTGGCATCGACAATCTCCTTTACTTTCCCCAGACCCAACCGCCGCGCGAGAGGCGGCGAATTTCTTCGACGGATTCGACGATCACGCGCTCCGGAACGTCGCTCGCGACTTCAACTTTTCCGATCTCCCGCGGGAGAATGAAGTGCACAACGCCGTTCTGCGTCTTCTTGTCGTTCTGCAACCGCGCCAGAATTTTGCGCGTTGCGACATTTACCTCGGGCAAACGGCCGAGACTCAGCACGGCATCGGCGATGCGGCCCGCGGTGACGCTGTCTGTGCGGCCCACACTGAGGGCTATGTTGGTGGCGGCGATCGTCCCCCAGGCGACGGCCTCGCCATGAAGCAGGCGCTGGTAGCCGGTTTCGGCCTCGAGTGCATGTCCGATGGTGTGGCCCAGATTCAGCACTCGGCGCAGGCCGCCTTCCCGCTCATCGGCAGACACGACTTCAGCCTTCAGTCTTACCGATTGCGCGATCAACCATTCCAGCTCTGCAGGATCGCGTTTCAGTATGCGCACCCGGTTCTGCTCGAAGCGCAGAAATAACTCGATGTTGCCGATGATGCCACACTTCACCGCCTCATACAGGCCGGCGCGAAATTCGCGCTCCGGCAACGTTTTCAGCACCGTGGGGTCAATCAACACTGCGCGCGGATGATAGAACGTCCCCAGCAAGTTCTTGCCGGCGACGAGATTTACGCCGGTCTTACCGCCGATCGAAGCGTCCACCTGCGCGAGAACCGTCGTAGGAATCTGCACCAGTTCGACGCCGCGCATGTAGAGCGAGGCCAGCAATCCGCCAACATCGCCCACCACGCCGCCGCCCAGAGCGACAACGACCGCCTTGCGGTCCGCACCGAGCTTTACCAATTTGTTGGCTAGCGCCTCAATCGTGGTCAGACGTTTGGATGGTTCGCCGTCGGGCATGGGAATCACCTGCGGTGCGAACCCGGCAGACTTCAGCGAAGTGATCAGCTTCGCGCCCCAGCGCTTGCGTACCGGCGGAACGGTGATGATGAAAATGTGGCTGGCTTGCGGCAAGAGATCGGCCAGAACCGAGCCTGCTCGGGTGAGCAGGCCATTCTCGATCAGGGCCTCATAGGGCCGCGGCGGCACATGAACGGTCACTAGCGGCATGACGCTCCATGATAGCGTATGCGAACGCGACTCATGCCCCGGTCTTCTGCGGAAACACCACCGACGCGACCATCGAGACCAGGAGCACCCCCGCGACCGCCATCAGCGTAACCTCGGTGGAGACCTTGTGCCAGTCGGCGATCAGCATCTTCAGTCCGATGAGTACCAGCACCACCGCCAACCCATAGTGCAGGAAGTGGAATATCTTGATCAGGCCCGAGACGGCGAAGTACATCGACCGCAGGCCGAGGATCGCCAGCACGTTGGAGGAGTAAACGATGAAGGCGTTAAGCGTGATGGCGAGGATTGCCGGGATGGAGTCGACCGAAAATAAGACGTCGGTCGTCTCGATGACCAGCAACACGACCAGCAGGGGCGTGGCATATAGACGCGACGCGTCTGACGCGACCCGCACAAAGAATTTCCCTCCGCGATATTCCTCGGTCACTGGAATAAAGCGGCGCAGCGTCCTCACCAACGGATTGGCTGCAGGATTAATTTTCTGCTCCCCGATGATGCAAACGCGAATTCCGCTGTACATCAACAGAGTGCCCAGAACATAAGGAATCCAATGGAAGTGGCGCATCAGCCCCACGCCGGCGACGATGAAGATTCCGCGTGTGACAATCGCGCCTAGAACACCCCAGAAGAGAACGCGATGCTGCTGCTCCTCGGGGACGGCGAAGAAATTGAAGATCACCAGAAAGATGAAGAGGTTATCGGCGCTGAGCGAGAGCTCGACCACGTAGCCGGTAACGAACTCCAGCGCGACCTGCTGCCCCTGCCAGAAATAAACCAGCACCGCGAAGACGCCCGCCAGGGCGACGTAAAACAGGCTCCAGGCGAGGGCTTCGCGTGAGCGCACGACGCGCCCGCGGCGGTGAATTACGCGCAGGTCGAGCAACAGCAGGCCCAGCGCGACAACGTTGAAGAGGATCCAGGGATAGAGCAATCGCAATCGAAAGCCTTTGCCACCGCGCAATCAGTGGCGCTATTACTTCTCTCTGCCACGCTGGCCGCTGACCCACTCGTCCCACAGGCCAAACGATTTGAACATTTCCACGCTGTTGCTCTCGCGGATGGTCTGCTCGATCTCGGGCCGCGTCAGTCGCGGGCCGACTCTTTGAGGAAAATCCGCCAATCCCACGCTCAGGGCAGCCGCTTCGGCCACGTGCTTCTTCAGTTGGGCGAAGTCAACTTTGTCATACGTGTCAGAGATGGCGTGATAGTTCTCCAGATAATTCGCTTCCAGTTGATCGGCCACGAAGGTGGGCACACCTTCCAACATGAAATCGAAGTGATCGGTACCCCATTCCATGTCGGGATGCAGATCCTTCACCTCGAATTGCGCGAGGGGCGCGATAAGCCCGAGCGCGAGAGGAATGACATCTTTGCGGCCGCCGACGGAAAAACCTGTAGTCTTTCCAGTGCCCGAGTCGTAGACGATGACTCCGGCCGCCTTGTTGAGTTCATGCCGGTGGCCGACCGCATAGGCGCGAGACCCCATTAACCCCTGTTCTTCCCCGGAAAACAGAATGAACCGGATTGAACGCCGCGGCTTTACCCCCGAAGCCTTGATGGCTCGCAGTGCGTCGATGACCAGCGCGGCGTTGCATCCGTTGTCGAGCGCGCCCGTGCCCAACTCCCACGAATCGAGGTGCGCGCCCAGGATCACGAATTCGTCCGGCTTCTCGCTCCCGGTAAGCTCAGCGATTACATTCGAAGTCTTGATGGGGCCGCCGATCTGGTTGGGGATCGAAAGATCGGCCCACACCAGATTGCCCGCCGCCAGCAGGCGTGCGATGCGCTCGCCGTCTTCGCGAGCCACAATCACCATGGGCAGCTTATCGATCTCCCCCGCCCCGGTATTTGTATGGCGATAGAGGATGTCGTGCTCGCGCGTGGCCATGAAGGCGATCGCCTTCGCTTTGCCTTTCACCGCGCGATCAACGATCGGTGGGGCGTTTTGATACTCGGCGAACAGATCTTCCCATGTCTTGAGCACTACGGTATGAACCAGAACGATCTTTCCCGCGATATCGCCCGCCTTCGTGAAATCGGCCTCCGCACCCGCTCCGACATCTACCATGGGAGCGTGCTTCACCGGAGCCAGCGCCGGAGCCCATGCGACCGAAACCGCGCGCACGCGAAAGCCCGACAGTACCGTCCCACCGCCAACTTTTGCCGGATCGACTTGGTACGCCGTCACCGCAGACATCTGCGTATCACCCTCGGTCCATGAATTAGGAATCTCGAAGCCTTCGGTGTGGACGGAATCGGCTCCAGCCGCGGTGAAGGCCTGCACGCCCCACTGCACCGCGTGCTGCATGCCCGGCGTGCCAGGGACGCGCCCGCCGATCTCATCGGTTAGGCGATGCAGGTTCAATTCAAGCGATGAAGGCTGCAGGGCAGTCTGGATAACCTGATTCTGTTCCTGGGTGACGGTCTGGGCGGGAGCGAGTGAAACTAAGCTCAAAATACAGGCGAACAGTACGACTTTCCGGGTTCCCATATAGGCGTGCATTAGAAATCAATTTTCTGAAAAGCGCAAAGCGCGACGGACTCACTTTGGCGGCAACGGCTCTATCTTATCGAGCAGGCGTATGGTTTCGAGAACCACGCTTCCCACGATGTCGAGACTCTTGGGGCTGAGCTTATCCACCGTATCCTGCGGCGAGTGCCAGAAGACATTGTTGTAGCCGTAGGTGAAATCGATCAGGTCAGCGCTGGGGACGTTTCGCTTGGTGAAGGGAATGTGATCGTCGAGCATTCCCGCAGTCTGAGTGAAAAAATGCGACTGGTAGCCCAGGCGTGTGGCGGCTTCGTAGACCACACTCTCTACCCACGGCGTAGAGTTCGTGTCGCGGTCGATGTCCAGATCGGAGTCGCCGATCATGTCCGCTAACAGGAATGCCTTGATCTTCTTCAGCGTGCCATCGGCCTGCCACTTCTCCGCGAGGTGCGTAATGCCGTACAAGCTGTCGGACATGAAGTCGACTTCGGTGTCAGGCTTCATGGCCTCTTCCGCGTCGTCCCAGACCAGCCAGACGCTGTAGCCGTCGCGCGGCTTGCCGCGCAGCTGGTTGGCAATCTCAAGCAGCAGCGCGCTCGAAGACGCGCCGTCGTTGGCACCGACGTACGGTGTATCGCGCAACGGATAATTCGTGTCGTAATGGCTGGCAATGACGATGATGCCGTCTTTGGTACCTGGAAATTTGGCGATCACGTTATGCACAGGAAACTTGCCGACATTGGTCTCGGCGGTGAAGACGTCATCCTCGACTTCGTCGCCCTTGAGGTGGGAGTCGAGATAGTCTTCCACCTTCTTGTGGTTGGCGCTGCCCAGTGGGCGCGGGCCGAACTTCACGATGTCTTTGACATATTGCATGGCGCGCTCGCCGTCAAAAGCCGGCGGAGGCCCGGTTTCTGGCGGGAAGTTCAGTACGGGCGGAGTCGTATCGGCGGCGGGAGTTGACGATGACGAGGCCGGCTTCTGGTCGCTCGCCTTATCGCGGTCGCAGGCGATCGCCGCAATCACCGCCGCCAGCAGAATCCAGCGCAGCGTCGTCCACTTGCTCATTGCGCCTGCTTCTCCTTGTTACGCGCGTCCCGCTGCTTGGGATGTACCAGCCATGCCACGCCAATGCTCAGCGCATACAAACCGAGCATGGGGGAGGCGAAAACGCACATATTGAAGACGTCGGGCGTGGGGGTCACGATGGCGGCAATGATGAAGATGATCAACACCGCGTAGCGCAGGTGTTTCCACATGAATTCCGGGCTCAGGATGCCCATGAAGGCCAGGAAAAAAACGATTACGGGCATCTCGAAGATCAGGCCCATGCCGAGAACGATGCTCAAAAATAGATGCGTATACTCGCCGATGGTGATCATCGGCTGAAATTGCTTGCCAAAGGCAATCAGAAATTCCAGGGCCCGCGGGTAGGCGATCTTGTAGCCGAAATATCCCCCGCAGGTGAACAGCGCGATGGTCGAAACCATGAAAGGCACGACATAGCGCTTTTCATTCCGGTAAAGGCCGGGAGAGATAAACATCCAGACCTGATAAAGGACGATGGGAGAGGTAAGGAAAAGACCAGCTAACGCGGCAATCTTCAAGTAAAGGTTGAATGGTTCGGTGGGGTTCAGATACACCAGTTTTTCCGATAGACCATTCGCGTGCAGCGCATTCATGATGGGGCGCTGCATAACTCCGTAAATTTGCTCGCGGTATCCCCAACAGACGCCGGCCCCAACAGCGATGGAGATGGCGGAATAAACGATGCGCTTGCGCAGTTCCTCGAGGTGATCGAGGAACCCCATGGTCGCCATGGGCTCTTTTTCGGCCTCGGCGTTGGAGGCTGCCGCCGCCAACTCAGGCATGCGACTCCTGCTCGGTTTCCGCTTGCGACTTCGGGTTGGATTGTGCCTCAGCCAGGCCTGTGGGCGTGGAAGGGGCCGCGCTCATCTCCGCGCTGATGGGAGGCACGGCCTCAGTGGCGATTTCAGAGAGTTTGATATCGGCGGCTGGCAAGTCCGGAGCCGCGGCCAAAGTTGCGGGAGCCTCGAGCGTAGTCAGTTCTCCGCGTGTGGTTACCGGTTTTCGGCTGGCCGTGCCCTCCGGCGCCATGCTGAGTGGGAGCATCGTCTTGCGTTGTTCTGCAACCTCGATATGCGCGATTTCCTGCTCAATCTGCGATTTGAATTCATTCGAGGCGCGGCGGAATTCGTTCAATATTTTGCCTGCCTGCCGGGCGATCTCCGGAAGTTTCTTTGGCCCAAAGATGACGAGGGCCAAGATGAACAGAAAGACTGTCTCCGAAAAGCTCACGTGTTCATAATACTGCCCGGCGAGGAAAAGCGGCAATGAGGGCTGGTGCATGGGAAGTGGGATCATTCCTGGCACGCGAGAAGCAAAAGCGTGAACCGCCAACGGCACCCAGGTACACGAAGACGCCATTGATCCCTGCATTCTCTTCCTGTGACTTCCCGTCCTTCGTGGTGATGATTTGGTTCCTTCCGGCCAGATTTTGTTTATCCTTACCTATTCATGGACAACAAGACCATCGCCAACATTCTGTACGAAACCGCCGACCTGCTCGAAATCGACGGGCAGGATTCGTTTCGTATCCGCTCCTACCGCAACGCGGCGCAGGCAATCGAGAATCACTCGGAGCAGATTAAAGACATCATTGCCGAACCGAAGAAAGTGCTCGCCATCGCAGGCATCGGCAAAGGCATGCTGGCCAACCTGCAGGAGTTGCTCACGCAGGGCAAGCTCACGCTGCAGACGGAGCTGCTGGCGAAATATCACCCATCGATGTTGCAGTTGCTAAGAGTGCAGGGACTGGGGCCGAAGACGATCGCGCTGATCTGGAGCGCCTACAAAGTGTGCGATCTTGAGGGCGTTGCGCAGTTGGCGCGGGAGGGGAAGATTCGCATCCTGCCGCGTATGGGCGAGAAGCACGAAACCAAGCTTCTGAAGGCGATCGAAGATTACCGCCGGATCGGCGGCCGCTACCTGATCGACGCGGCCGAACAAGAAGCGGAGAAGCTCGCCGAATATCTGCACAAGCATCCCGGGATCGACAGAATCACGCCTGCCGGATCACTGCGCCGCGGCCGCGAGACCGTCGGCGACCTCGACATTCTGGTCACCGGAAAGGCCTGCACCACGGAAGACGGGCGCCAGCAGGCCATCGCGCATGTGGCGAAATATCCACCCTTGATGGAGGTGATCGCTAGCGGCGACAACAAGATCAGCTTCCGCCTGCGTAGCGGAATGCAGGTGGACGTGCGGCTTCTGCCGCCGGAATCGTTCGGCGCGGCCATGCAGTATTTCACGGGATCGAAGGCGCACAACGTGGCCCTGCGCCAGCGCGCGCTCAAAATGGGATACACGCTGAACGAGTACAGCCTGGCCACCCTCGAAGACGAGAAGCCGGTCGCCGGGCGGACCGAGGACGAGATTTACGCCAAGCTGAAGCTGGACTGTATTCCACCCGAGATGCGGGAGAACCTGGGCGAGATCGATCTGGCCGAGAAGCACGCGCTGCCTCGATTGATCACGCTGGAAGACCTGCAAGGCGACGTACACATGCACACCGTCGAAACCGACGGCAAGAATACGATCGAAGAGATGGCCGAAGCCGCCAAGGCGCGCGGCTACAAATACATGGCGATCACCGATCACTCGAAAAACCTGGCCTTCGCCAACGGCCTCGACGACAAGCGCGCCGTCGAGCACATCAAGCGCATTCGGGCAGCGAACGAGCGGGTCGACGGCATCAGGGTTTTTGCCGGCATCGAGGTCGATATTCTGGCCGACGGCGATCTCGATCTCTCCGATGATGTGCTGGCGCAGATGGACATCGTCATCGCCAGCGTGCATTCGGCGATGAATCAGGAGGCTGCCAAGATGACCGACCGGCTGCTGCGCGCAATTTCGAACCCCAACACGTCGATTCTCGGTCATCCCACGGGGCGGAAACAGCCCACGCGCGACGCTTACCCTTTCGACATGCACGCGATCCTCACCGCGGCTGCGGAGCGGAAAGTGGCCATGGAATTGAACTCTTATCCTGAACGTCTCGACCTCAACGACGTGCACCTGCGCCAGGCCAAGCAGCATGGCGTGAAGATCGTGATCAACACCGACTCTCATCACACTTCACATATGGACAAAATTCGCTACGGAATTCTGCAGGCGAGACGCGCCTGGCTGACAAGAGAAGATGTGCTGAACACGCGCCCTACGGAGAAATTCGCTGCCGCGATGAAACATGCCTGGTGACTCCCCGCCTCTCAAGAGCGAGACGTGGGGCACCCACTCGTTCCCTCAAACTTCCAGGAGTAGAATCGGCGTGAACAATCATGTCGATACCTCCGACCACTCCACCGCAACCAACACCGCCTCCCAATTCCGCGGGGCCGACCATCAACATCGGCGAAGAATATGGCACGGCGAAGAAGAATCTTCCTTCCGCGAAGATCCTGATCGTGGCCATTGCACTGCTCGGCGTTGCGGTCATTTTCTTTTCCTTTATCAAACGCGCTAAACCACAGGCCTCTGGCACTCTCGATAACGTTGTGGCAATCGAAGTTCCGAGCCAGGGGACGACCATGGTCGCTCTAACGTTCACGCTGCATAACACCAGTGACAAGATTCTGTACGTACACGAGATTCAGAGTTCGATGAAAAATCCAAACGGCGATGCGACCGCCAACGCGCTTTCGGCAATCGACTTCGATCGCTACTACGAGGCCTTCCCTGAACTGAAGAACGGAGCGCAGCCCGCGCTCGCCCCGGAAGCTAAAATCCAACCCGGGCAGAGTGTGTCCCGCACCATTATCGTCAACTATCCCATCAAGCTCGATGCCTTCAATCACCGGCAGTCGATCAGCGTGATCATCTGGCCCTACGATCAGCAGATACCGATCCTCATGACGAAATAGCGTTGCGGGCTTGCACGAAAGCGCCGCATGCGGTTTGATAGCGGGATGACGAAATCTCGCAATCGATCGCTGGCCGTCGCACTGGCTGCGCTATCTCTCTTCCCGCTTACTGCATCGGCTGCTGCGCCGCAACGTGGGAAATACCTCTTGTATGTGGGCACCTACACCGAGGAAGGCACGCACAGCAAGGGCATCTATGCCTACAGTTTTGATGCGAGCACGGGCGAGATCGCGTCGCTCGGCGTGGCCGCGGAGACGACGAATCCCTCTTTTGTAGCCGTGTCTCCCAATGGACGATTCGTTTACGCGGTAAATGAAGTCGGAACTTACAAGGGGCCGAACAGTGGTGGCGTGAGCGCGTTTGCCGTGGACCGTGCGACCGGCAAGCTGACCTTTCTGAACGAGGTCCCCTCGCGAGGCGCCGATCCTTGTTACATTACGGTCGATAAAACTGGAAAATTTGTGCTGGTGGCGAACTACACCGGCGGCAGCGTCGCGGTATTTCCCGTGCTCGCCGACGGGAAACTGGGCGAGGCTTCGGCGTTCGTGCAGCACACAGGGAAAGGCACTAATCCAGAGCGGCAGGAAGGGCCGCACGCGCACTCGATCGATCTTTCGCCGGACAACCGGTTCGCCATGGTCGACGATCTCGGGCTGGATGAATTGCTGGTCTACAAGTTCGACGGCGCGAAGGGGTCGCTAACGCCCAACGATCCGCCGTTCGCAAACCTGGACGCGGGCGCGGGGCCGCGCCACTTCGCTCTCAGTCCGTCGGGAAAGTTTGCTTACGTGGTCAGCGAAATGGGGCGCACGGTCACGGTGTTTTCGAATGATGCGGCCAGCGGGAGACTGCAGCGCTTACAAACGATCACGACTCTGCCCAAGGATTTCACCGGCCGCAATGACGACGCGGAAATCGAGATTCATCCTTCGGGCATGTTTCTTTATGCCTCGAATCGTGGGCATGAGAGCATCGCCGTGTATGCGGTTGATCCCGAGAAAGGCACGCTGACGTTGGTAGAAATCACGCCAACCGGGGGCAAGGAGCCGCGCAGCTTCGAGATTGACCCCACGGGAAAGTTTTTGTTTGCGGCGAATCAGAAGTCGGACAATATCGTCGTCTTCCGCATCGATGAGAAGACAGGTCGCCTGACGCCGACAGGAAAAGTGCTAAATGTGCCGGCGCCGGTGTGCTTGAAGTTCTTGAAGATAAAGTGATCCGTAGAGACCTAACTTGCTCTCTGCCTGCGTCAGTTCTACGTCAGGCATTTGAAATTGCGCAAACAGGGACGTTGCAAGCAACGTCGTTACTGCTTCCTCTGAATACCCTTCCGTCGCACTAAGTGCGTCTGTGCGTCCGGCTTGATCTCGTCGTACTTCAGACAGCTGATCGATCCATCCACTTCGAGCACGGCGAGCGCGACCTGATCGCAGCTATTGATGCCGTGCTCGCGCAGGGCGCGATTCAGTTCGTCCATGCTGACGCGCTCGCGGGCCATGTGCGCCTCGATCACCTTGCCGTCATGGACGAGCAGCGAAGGCTCGCCTTCCACCCAGCGGCGAAAGCGGCGATTGGAGCCGGAGACATTGGCTACCAGATAATTCAGGATGAGCAGAGTAGCAGCCGCAACCGCCCCGCCCATCAGCGAGGTGTCGGGCCCGGTCATGGCGTTCTGTACGGAGTTCGACAGCAGTAGCAGCAGGGTGAGGTCGAACGGAGTCATCTGTCCGACCTCGCGTTTTCCGCTCAGGCGCACGCCGATCAGCACCAGCAGATAAATCACGCCCGTGCGCAAGACGATCTGCAAGAGCACGTGGCTGCCGGGAAAGAAGGCTCCAGACATTCTTGGGTTCCCTCAGCGGCTAAAGCCGCGCCCTTCCCAAAACGTAAGAACGCTTCAGTTCGCCGTTACCGGCACCGGCGCATTCTTCGGGGTGCTTAGATATCCCGTGGCCTTATTCTTGTCCACGGTCCAGACCACCAGCTCAAACAAGAGATGGTCGCGGCCGGAATAGAACTGAATGGGCTCAGAGACGTTGCGGTCCTTCTTTTCGATGGTCTTGTCGTCGGCGGACACGTTCATCGTGAACTTGCCGTGCTTGGGGTCGGCCTTCTTCAATTGCAGGCTCACCGTCGCCACCGGCTGCGGCTTCGCGCCTTTCAGCAAAGTGAACTCGTAGTAGTTGCGGTCGCCCTTGTGCTTAAGCACTTCGAGGTCAGATCGCGTGTTGGCGATCAGTCCACTCTGCATTCCAAGGTCGCCGACGGCACTCTGCAGCTTGGCTTTGGTGGCTTCAAGATCGGCCTTGGTGGAGGCTACATCGGTCTTTACGCCGCCGACGTCGGTCTTCACGCCGGCAATGTCTCCGCTAACCGCGGTGATCTGTTCCTTCTGCTCTTTCTCCAGACGGCTCTCGGCGGCTTTCTGCGCGGCTTGGAGCTCCGCCGTACGCTGCGTCAGTTCCTTCTTCGTCATGCCGGATTGCCGCGCCAGCGTCTCTTCCTGCGCCTCGGCGTTCTGCATGCGGGCCTGAAGTTCTTTGACTTCCGCCTGGCTGGTGGTCAAATCCTGATTCAATTTCTGCACGGCCTGATGAGTGGTGTAGTGCGCATAACCGGACGCGGCCACGGCGATTACCGCCACCAAAATCAGAATCCATTTACCCGTATTCGAGTGCTGCTCAACATGTACGTGTTCCACTTGATCGGACATACACTCTTCCTCCTTGGGAAGCATGAAAATCAAAATTGCAGGGATACTTCAATTGTTGAGCAGGACCGCTGCAGTGTCAATTGGTTGATCGGATGCCGGAGGTGGGCTGGAACGATGCCTGATGGCGCGACGGCCGGAACGAGAGTTAAAGGCGGCGAAGTGTTTGTGGTCGAAAATCTTTGTCATCCTGAGCGAAGCGAAGGACCTCTGCACTCGGCTTGCGCCGGCAAAATGCACAAGTCCTTTGCTTCGCCCAGGATGACAAGAATTTTTCCTAGCGCATTCCCGCGTAGAAAAGATGCTCGCGCTCTTCCCTCTTCTCTTCGGCGCGCTTCTTCTTGAATGCCATCAGGTCGGCCGCTTTGTGGGCGATGTGCTCGGCGCTGACTTCGAATTCCTTGATCAGCTCCCAGGGCGCGCCGGAGTCGCCGAAGCGATCGTTCACCCCGATAGCGCCCGTAATGATTGGCAGACCATAGAGTTGAGGGCTCTCAGTCAGGATGCCGCTCACCCGCCAGGCCAGCGCGCCGATCTGGTGCTCCTCGGCGGTGACAATCACCCCGGTTTCGTGAGCGGCTCGAATGATCGCCTCAGCATCGATTGGCTTGAGCGTGTGCATGTTGACGACGCGGGTCTCGTAGCCGAATTCTCTTTTAAGGATGTACGCCGCGCGCATGGCTTCCGGGATCATCGGGCCGCAGGCCACGATGCTCAGGTCTTCTGACTCATTTCTGTACGAAGAGGCAAGGGTGGTTTCGAAGGCCTTCGCGAAATCCACTCCCTCGCGCCGCAACCGGATCACATTCGCCTGGCCGAAAACGAAGGGCGTCTTGGCATCGGTCACGACCGGCGTGGCCTCGCGGGCGAAGCGGATGTATTTCGGCCCTACATGCTTCATCAGGAGATAGGTCGTGGCCTTGCGCGTTTCCTCCAGATCGCAGGGCACAACGACCGACATGTTCGGCAAACCCTGCATGGCAAAGATATCTTCCAACGCCTGATGCGTGGCGCCATCCGGGCCGACCGAAACGCCGCCGTGCGCCCCGGCAATCATGACATTGAAGTTGCCGTAGCAGACCGAGGTGCGAATCTGATCGAGATTGCGCGCGGCGGCGAATGTGGCATACGTTCCCAACACGGGCAGCTTCCCTTCCCGCGCCAACCCGGCTGCCGCCGACGTGGCCGATTGTTCGGCGATGCCCATACTGATCCAGCGTTTCTTGCGCTCCGGCTTGCCGGCATAAAAATCGCTGATGGTAATCGATCCCGAGATATCAAGGCCGAGACAGACGACTCGTTCATCGCCACCATTCTCGGCGAGCGACAGGCCGAAGCCCTTGCGCGTGGGCTCCATCTTCACCTTCATCGTGTCTGCCGCATTCCACCAGTAATTGTGGCTGAACTTGGGCATCTTGGCTTCGAGCTTGCGGTCGACTTCTACCTGATACTGTTTCGCCTTGTCCAGCAGATGCGCTACCGGAATGCGCTCGCTCAGTCCTAGTTCCCACAGGCCTTTCGTCAATTCTTCGTAATTCGGCGATTTTCCGTGCCAGCCTGCCTGATCTTCCATGAAGCTGATGCCCTTGCCCTTCACCGTATCGGCCAGAATCAGCACGGGACGGCCTTTTACCGCCTTGGCCTGCTCCAGCGCGCCCACGATCTCGTTCATGTTGTGGCCATCGATGCGCATCACGTCCCAGCCGAATGCGGCGTATTTCGCGCCCAGCGGCTCGACGCCCATTACGTCCTTGACCCAGCCGTCGATCTGCAGGCGATTGCAGTCGATGATGCCGATGAGATTGTCGAGTTCGTAGTGTCCGGCCTCCATCGCGGCTTCCCAGACCTGGCCTTCCTGCTGCTCGCCATCGCCCATGATGCAGAAAATCTTGTGCTTCTTGTCATCGAGGCGCGCGGCCAGCGCCAGGCCCACGGCGATGCTCAGCCCTTGACCCAGCGATCCCGTCGACGCTTCGACTCCAGGCAGTTTCAGCCAATGCGGATGGCCCTGAAACGGTGAACTCAACTTGCGCAGCGTGACCACGTCATCGATCGGGCAGAAGCCGGCGATGCCCAGACCCAGGTACAGACTGGGCGCCTTGTGACCGGTCGACCAGATGATGCGGTCGCGGTCCCCCCAATTCGGATTCTTCGGATCATGGTTGGCGACCTTGAGATAGAGCGCCGCAGTGATGTCCATGATCGAGAGCGTGCCGCCAGCGTGCCCGGATCCGGCCGCGTGCAGGGCGACCAGGTCATAGCCGCGCATGAGATTGGCAGCATCTTGAAGTTCTTCGATGGAGTAATCTTTCACGATTTTGCCGCTGATGGAATTGATTAGGGCCACGGTTCCCCCTTCAGAAGAGCGCACGCTGCTAAGAAGAGCGTAGGGTGGTTGACGGCGCAGGGCTGTGATCCGAATCACAGCCCGGAGTGACGTAGGGGGCCGCGCAATCAAAACGATCCAACCGCGATTTCCTCGATCTACTTCCCGATCTACGGGCTACAATTCCGAAAGTCCGCTGGGGAGAGTGCCGAATGGATAAGCGTACGATCTCAGCCCGCATCCTGAGGGTTCAGGGGATTCTGATTCTGGTTGTCGCCGCGATTCACCTGGCGGTGACACCGCTTCTTCGAAAGACCGTGGAGGACCGCCTCTCGGCCGCCGATTTCCAGTTTGCCTGGCCGCCGCTCGCGCTCAGCTTCATCGTAATGGGGGTTCTTCTGATTCCAGTCGGCGTCGGCACCTGGTTGTGCGCCGCAGGCGTTCGGGCGGGCGAATCGTGGTCTTGGCGGATTGGAATCACTAACGCGCTTGCGGTTCTCAGCCTGCCTCTTGTCCTGGCGTTCACGATGGAGAAGCGTTACTTCACGGCTCTGCCGTTCCTGGTAGCTGCGATTATGATCTCGCTGGTCGGAGTGTCGATGTGCTGGCCCCTGTGGTGGGTGCGCAGCGAACTGACCGCAAATCCGAAACGCTAGCCGGTACCGCGGCGAAGGGCCTGCGGCGCTCAGCGAAATGTCCAGCGCGTGGATTTCTCTTGAAAGTATTTCTCCCACAAAGCGAAAACGGTCAGCGGGCGGACGGCAAAGACGGGCTCTTTAATGGAGAGAATGTCGGCCTTCATGGCTGACATGTCCCATTGATACTTGCGCGTGTACTGCGGCAGGAATTTCCGGCGAGCGGCCACGTCCGCGATCTCGGCAACGCCTTCGACGATGACCGCCTCCTGTGCGTGCTCAGTCGAGACGATGCAGCGCGGATTCTTCGCCAGATTGCGTGCTTTGCGGGACTGGCTGCCAGTGCTGAAAAGAAAGCGTCCGTCCCGCCACAGTCCCCAGACGACCATTACGTGCGGAGAGCCGTCGGGCTTGACCGTGGTGATCCAGTAGTTGTGCGATTTCTTCAGGCGCTGCTCAGCCCATGACCACGGCAGCAGGCCTTTGCTGCCCTCCGACAAGCCGTAGCCCGGCATCAGGGGGCGGCTGGATTTGGGAGTAATCGGATTCTTTCTGTTCGGCATGACACACCCCCTTAACCACAAAAGCCAAAGAGGATCACAGAGTAAGACCTGCGGACCTCGGTCTCCTCTGTGGTGATGGGTTTTGTACCCTGGCCGAATCCCGGATCACAGATTCTTTTTCGTCCACTGGTCGAGCCGATCGAGCGCCTGCTGCAGATTCTCCAACGAATTGGCAACGCTGAAACGCAGATAACCTTCTCCGAATGCGCCGAAGGACGTGCCTGAAAGCGCCGCTACTCCGGCCTGCTCGAGCAGCGCATCGGCCAGCGGCTTCGACTTCCATCCGGTCTTCGTGATATTGGGGAAGACGTAGAACGCGCCCTTCGGCAGGCGGCAGGAGAACCCTTTGATTTTGTTCAAGCCCGCAACGAACACATCGCGGCGGCGCTGGAATTCATCCCGCATATGATCGACCGAACTCTGATCGCCGCGAATCGCTTCGATCCCAGCCACCTGCGTGAAGCTGGCGGTGCAGGAGTTCGAGTTCGTCATCAGGCGTGTCATGTGCGCCGCCAGATCGGGCCGCATCACGCCGTAGCCCATGCGCCATCCAGTCATGGCGTAAGTCTTGGAGAATCCGTCGAGCAGAATGGTGCGCTCCTGCATTCCCGGCAGCGACATGATGGAGAAGTGCTGGCCGCCGTCGAACAGCAGGCGGCTGTAGATTTCGTCGGACAGGATCATCACATTGCGATCGCCGATGACCTTTGCGATCTGCTCAATGTCGCGGCGTTCGAGCACTCCGCCCGTGGGATTCTGGGGCGAGTTCAGAATAATCAGCTTGGTGCGGTCGTTGATGAGCGAGGCCAGTTCGTTCACGTCGAGCGAGAAGTCGCGCTCTTCGCGTAACTGGATGGGCACGGCACGACCGCCGACGTAGTGAATCATCGACTCGTAAATGGGAAAACCGGGATTGGGATAGATGACTTCGTCGCCGTCGTCAATCAACGAAAGAATGGTAAAGAAAATGATCGGTTTGCCGCCGGGAACGACGACGACTTCCTCGGGCGTAACCTTCACGTTGCGGGTGCGGCTCACGTATTCGGCGAGGGCTTGGCGCAGTTCAGGCTGGCCGGCGGCGGGGCCGTAG
>Ga0075017_100000534_pt1 | contig 21340 bp, 12 predicted proteins | sample AleBraG_ABR_2012_FD_71475 | JGI IMG/M metagenome (GOLD analysis project Ga0075017, IMG submission 71475) | Freshwater sediment microbial communities in response to fracking from Pennsylvania, USA - Alex Branch Run_MetaG_ABR_2012 | ecosystem: Environmental > Aquatic > Freshwater > Creek >... | reverse complement strand
CGACCACAACAAGCGCATGACCCCCACCGCGCACACCGCACGCCTACCAGCCACGGGTCACCCCCGGCAACCTCACCCCAAAACCGCCGGCAGCTCACCTTGATGACGAATCGAGGCTAGTACGCGCTGAACGTCCGAGCTCCGCCCGCTGCACGCCGCGGGGTGCCGCTCAGTCCCAGCGGCAGGCGCCCTCGCGGGCGGCCCGGCAGAAGACGAACACGACCTCCGAGACGGGCAGGCCCGTCGCCTTCGTCGCGGCGGCGGCGTAGACCTCGGCCTGGCTGCGGTGGCCCTCCACGGCCTGCTCGATCGCGTCCGGCTCGACGTCGTCGGTCTTGTAGTCGACGATCACGATCTCGCCGTCCTCGACGAACAGCAGGTCGATCCGACCGACGGCCAGGCCTTCCTCCCAGGGGATCGTGAAGGGCACCTCGCGCCAGAGCTGCCCGGAGGCCAGAGCTCGGGCGAGGGCCGGGCTTGCCAGACAGCTGTCAACGAGCGCCTGGACCTCGTCCTGGCGGTCCAGCAGTCCGTACTCCGAGCAGACAGCCCCCACGATCGCGGCGGTCGACTCGCCGCCCGCCAGATCGACCAGTTCCATGATCTGGTGCACGGCATCCCCAACGGGCAGGGGCGGCCCTTTGCCGGCCGACACGACCGTCCCGTCGGCCTCGTTGACCTCGATCGTCAGGGGGCGCTGCCAGAGCAGCTCGACGCTTGAGGCCGTCAGCACCTCGAGCTCCTTTCCGGCCTGGCGCAGGAGCTCGCCGCGACCCTCTAGCCAGCGCTCCCGGTCGGCCTCGGCCGCCTCGAGATCCTTCGCTGAGGGCGCGTCTTCGGCGTCGGAGGGAGCAGGGCGGTCGTACTCGTCCCCCTCCTCGTCGTCACCGGGATCGGCGACCAGACTGTGGTCATAGAGAATCGAGCCGTCGACGAGCTGCCCGGCCTGCTCCTCGTCCCACTCGGGGATGATCGGCTCGAGCCACTTGAGCATCCCTTTGCGACTTTCAGCGGCAGGGATCACCGGCACGACGAGCAGGTCCCGGGCGCGGGTGCAGGCTACGTAGAGAAGCCGCCGGCGCTCGGCGTCGCCGAGTTTCTTCTCGCGCTCGACGGCATCCTTCCAGCCGGGGCTGGTGAAGCCGCCGCCGACTTTGATGTCGACCTCGTGCGCCTCGGTGTCGGCGATCGGATCGGAGTGCTCAGGCGCTTTGTTGTTCGATTTCGCGAGCATCACGATCGGGAACTCCAGGCCCTTCGAGCCGTGGATCGTCAGGATCCGTACGACGTCGTCGGTCTCCTCGTGGAGCCCGGCTTCCTCCTCCTTGAACTCCTCCTCGCGGCGGCTTTCCAGCCAGTCGACGAAGGGACGCAGCCCGCCGCCGCCGGCGCCGGCGAAGGCGCGGGCCTCGTCGATCAGCTTCAACAGGTTCGCTGCTGCCTGGTCGCCTTGCGGCAGGGTCAGGGCGACCTCGACCAGGCGGGTCTGGGCTATCACCCTGCCGACCAGTTCGCTCAGGCTGAGCCCACGGCGTTCCCGGTAGAGCGAGTAGAGCAGGCGCAGGCCGTCCGCGACGGGGCCCTCCTTGTCCTCCAAGGGCTGGCGGATGCTGAGGCTCCCACCGCTCGCCGCCCACCGGAAGATGTCCTCGTCCGAGCAGCCGCAGGCCATCGAGCGGAGCGCCCCCACGAGGCTGATGCGGTCGTTGGGGTCATCGATAGCGTGCAGGCAGGAGATCAGGTCGCGGACCTCCTGGCGTTTGTAGAGGAAGGTCCCGCCCTCCATACGGAACGGGATCCCCTGGGCTTCGAGCGGCTCGGTGTAGACCTCGCTTTCGGTCCTCGAAGGCATCAGAATCGCGATGTCCCGGAATTCGCAGGGCCGAGGCTCGCGGGTCCGAGGATCGCGGACCACCCAGCGCTCAACGCGCACGGCGCGGTCGATCAGGCGGGCGAGCAGTCGGCCCTCCTCCTTGCGGATCTGCGGAGCGTTCAGCTTAGGGGTGCCCGAGCCGTGAACGACCAGGACTCCCGCCCGGTCATCCGCGGCGACATCGGGGACCGGAACGAGCGGGACGTTGGCCGGCTGGACGCCCTCCTCCTCTTCGAAGACCCGATCGAAGACCCGGTTGGTCCAGGTCAGGATCCGCTCGACCGACCGGAAGTTCTGGGTGATCTGGCGCACCCCCTCCTGGAGTGTCCCCCGACGCAGGTCGTCATAGACCGCGATGTCGGCCCGGCGGAAGCGGTAGATCGACTGCTTGGGGTCCCCGACGACGAACAGATGCCCCGGGGCGGGATGGAGCTCGCGCCAGTCCGACGCTCCGCCGTTGCTGGCGATCCGCATGACCAGCTCGGCCTGGATCGGGTCGGTGTCTTGGAACTCGTCGACCAGGATCCTTGCGAAGCGGCGGTGGAAGTAGTCGCGGACCTCGTCGTTCGCGGCGACCAGGTCGCGTGACCACAGCAGCAGGTCGTCGAACTCGGCGGTCCCTGCTGCCCGTCGCTCCTCTGCGAACCTGACGACGAACTGCTCGACCAGCGGGATCAGGCCCGCGATCGCCTCCGCCTTGAGGAGCTCCTGGGTCTCGTCGACGAGCTCGAGGTATTCGCCGATCCTGGCCTTGAGGTCGCGGCAGTCCTGAGCGTCATCCCAGCTGCCCTGCCGGCCGGCGCCTTTCTTCGGCCAGGCAGCCTGGAACAGGGTCATCCGCTCGCTCAGCAAAGGATCTCCGGCGACTCGGCTGAGGGCGCGGTGGAAGGCGAGGATCTCGCCACCGCCGAGGAACGCCCCGTCGGACTCGTCGGTGCAGCGGTTGCAAATCGCCTCGATGTTCGGCGCCTCCCGGTCAAGCCAGGCGAGCAGGCCGGCAACCGGGTCGCCCTTCGGGGGCTCGAGGGGTGCCAGCGGCAGAGCATAGCGATGCTCGTGCAGCTGCTCTGCCAGTTCCCGGAGGTGCTTGACCTCCATTCCCCGGTGAAGCGCCGTGCTGATCTCAGGGCGATCCTCCTCGAAGAGCTCCGCCAGCCAGGCCTCGTAGCTGCGGTCGAAGGCGAGGCGCGCACCCAGGTCGTCCAGCACTTCGAACTGGGGGTCAAGACCTGCCTCGACGGGGCGCTCGCGAAGCAGATTGGCGGCGAAGGCGTGGATCGTCTCGATCCTTGAGCGGTGAAGCCCGGCGAGCGCCGCCTCGAGACGGTCGGCTTGAGCGACGTCGGTACTCTCTCGCAGTGCGTCCTCGAGGCCCTCGCGCAACCTGGCGGCAAGCTCGGCGGCGGCCGCCTCGGTGAACGTCATCACAGCGATGTCGTCAACGCCGCAGGGCCCCTGGCGGAGGATCTCGACCATCCGCTTCACGAGCACGGTCGTCTTGCCCGTCCCGGCGCCCGCCTCGACCATCAGGGTGGCGTCCAGCGAGGTGCGGATCTCCTCGCGCAGCTCCTGATCGACCGGTGTGAAGGCGGTGCTCATGGGTGGTGCTCTTTCAGCTCGGCGAAGGCGAGGGCCCGAGGGTCGCTCTCCTTGCGTTTGCGGATCAGCTTGCGGGAGCTGTCACAGAGCCGGTCGAAGTCGCAGTACTTGCAGTCGTCGGGCTCGGCGTGGAAGTCCCCGCCGCGGATCCCCTCGAGCAGGGAGTGCAGGAGGCCCGGCACATCGGCGCCGCCCGGCGGCAGCGTCTCGCCGTGGAAGACGCTTCGCTTGAAATCGCCGCGGCGGGTCGCGTAGAAGTACTGCCCGACGCCTGTCTCGGGTGAGCGGTCGAGCAGCTCGCCGGCCGCCAGCAGGTAGAGCGGCAGCTGCAGCGCCCTGCCGCCGTCAACCTGGTCGTCCTTGGGTGCGTCGTAGGTCTTCCCGGTCTTGTAGTCGATGACCCTCATCCTGCTGCCGTCACTCGACCATTCGAGACGATCGATCCGCCCCGTCAGCCGCAGACGGGCGCCGTTCGCGTCGATCTCGATCGGATCGTCAATCGACATAGCGCTGGTCACCTCGTCGGCCCAGGCGTGGCCAAAGCGGACCTCGAAGGCCGCCTTGTCATACAGCCCCACTTCGGGATCCTCGACCTCGATGTCGTACCAGGTGACAAGGTCCTCCAAGAGAGACTGGCGATCGTGACGCCAGAGGGCCGGATAGCCCGTCAGGCCGCGCTGCTCGACTAGCTCGCACTGCTCGATGGCGATCTCGTGAAGCCGCTTCAGGTCTGCATCGCGGCGCTTGATTGCCGGTCGCTTGCCGGCGAGCTCCTCGAGGAAGCGCTGGAGGATCCCGTGGATCAGCGAGCCGCGGCTCAGCGCGTCGATCCGCTCGATTGCTTCGGGCTCGTCGAGCTTCTTCAACCTCAGAACGTTTCTCAGGAAGAACTTGTAGGGGCACTTGGCGTAGAGCTCGAGCGAGGTGGGCGAGAGCGAGCGATCTGGCCCGACCATCGAGAGGAGCAGCTCGCTGCTCTCCCCACCGAGCATCCCATCGAATGGCGTCAGCTCGCGTGTGCGCCAGCGGGCATCCTGTGCGTGAAGGGCACGCTGAACGGTCGCGGTGGACCGGGCCAGGAGAGCACCGCCGAGTCGTGGTCGAGTCTCGAGCAGGCCGCGCTCGTACTCCTGGAGGCTGAGGGCTCGCGACAGGTCCTCGCTGGCCAGCTGCCTCGCCGAGACACGGCGATAGAGGCAGGTAGGCAGCTCATCGACGCGGGCTGCCTCGATCGTTTCCCCGGTCAGTGCCCGCGCGGCGTCGCGGAAGAAGCGCGAGGGCAGCTGACCCCGTCCGCCGGCGCTCTGGGAGCGAGCAAAGCTGAGCGCCAGCCGCTCCTGCGCGGCGGACACCGCCACAGCGAACTGGAGAGCCTCGCCGTCGGCCCCACGGGCACGCAGAGGAAGCTCGAAGCCGGCCTTTGCCTGCAGCATCTCCCGCTCGTCGTCCAGCAGCAGGGGGTCCTGGCGTGGGGGAGGTGGAAAGGATCGCTCGACCAGGCCGACGATGGCGAGGGCCCGGAAGCTCAGGTGCCGCAGCGAATTGACGTCCAGGACGTTGACGCCCCGCCTGGCGAATGCCCCCTGGCGCTCCTCGGTGACGTCGCTCACCCGCAGCCCCTCGATGGCCGCTCGGACTACCTGCAAGAAACGTTCGGAGGAGACCGGCCGTTCGAGCGCGTCGAGGTCGGCGAGGCTGGCGAGCGCTCCTGTCAACCCCTCAGCGTCCTGCAGGTAGGTGGAGAAGAGCTCAGCGAGGTAGGCGAGATGGTCCGCCCAGGTAGAGGAGCCGGGGCGACGGGCGATCGCGGCAACGAGGTCCCCGATGAAGGCGCTGAGTCGATCGATCTCGTCGATCCGGCGCTCGATCCAGCCCGGATGTTCATCGTCCCCGAGCCGCTCCGCAAGCCCTGCGCGCAGCAGCCCGAGCCGCTCGCTCCACTGCTCGGCCCCGGCGACGATGCCGGCCTGGCGCGAGAGGGCGTCCCAGCTCGGCCCGGCGACACCCCCGTAGCGCTCCCAGGTCTCCTGCGGGAAGCGGCCGTCGGCGATGAACTGCATCACCTCGGCACGCGGGAGGGGGGAGTCGATCAGCTCGAGCAGCGCCAGCGCCTGACGGCCCAGCGACCGCTCGGACAAAGGCGTGCCCTCGTGCAGGTAGGCCATGATGCCGGCCTCGCGCAGCATCTGGTCGACCAACCCCCGGTACTCCTCGCCGTGGCGGTAGACGATCGCCATCTCATGGAATGCGATCCCGTCCTTGGCCCAGGCGATGCACGCGCGGACGGCCTCGCGAACCTCACGGGTGGGGTCAGGGGCAGAGAGGAGCGTCACCGTCTCATCCTCGGGCGCCGGTGAGCTGGTGTCGTGGAACAGCTCGGCGCGGAGCGTGCCCAAGGCGTCGCTGGGCCGAGCCGAAGCCTCGAGCTCACGGACGGATGCCCCGCGCTCGACAAGCCACTGCCGAACCGCGAGGTGAGCTTCATCCGCGGGCGATCCGGTTATCGGCAGCAGGATCGCGACGGGAACTCGCTCGGAGATCGCCTCGAGCATCGCGCGGAGGCGGCTCGGCATCTCCCAGATGCCATGGACGATCACGGCGCAATCGTCCATCCGCTCGATATCGGGGCGCGACATGGCGTCGCCGGCGTCGTAGAAGCCCGCGCGGGCCTCGAGGTAGCCGCGGTAGAGCTCCGCCAGCTCGACGAGCTTGCCCTGCCCAGGGGCGACCTTCGCCGCTGCCTCGAGTTCCTCGGCTGAGATCGACGCGGCACGCAGCTCGCCGAAGAGACGGTGGAGCGCGTTGGCGAAGCCCGGCGTCTCCCTGACCGGCTCGAAGTAGGAGGTTGAGGCGCGGGCGAGCTCCTGCGCGAGCGCTCGGTCAGAGAGGTGGGTTATCGGGGAGCGTTCGTCCGCGATCAGGGCCGGCTCGCCGAGGCGGAGCGCGAGCTCGGCTGGCGTGATGACGCTGACGTTGATGTGGCCGTCAAGGAGGGTGGCGAGACGGGCGCGGAGGAAGGGGCGCAGGAGGCTGCCGCCGACCAGGACCGTGATGGGGGCAAGGGGGTCCGCTGACTTGAGGGTGCGGATCTCGTCCGCGAGCGCGGCGTCAAGGGCGGAGGCACGTCCTGTGATGAGGAAGATTGGCGGCACGGGCTCTTTTCCTGGTCGTCACGACGGCATCAGTCCTGACGCGTGCGGCAAGGCATTATCCGGCCCACCGATGCTGAAGGGAGTCAAGACGTCCGTCCCGGCGGGTTGAGGCGAGCCCCCCGGACGCCGAAGTCGCTCCTTGGACCGCCTCGTGCCCGAGCCATCATGCGTCCGAGCGCTGACTCGGACTCTCCGCAGCTGGACTCGCCTAAGCTGCCGCCGTGTGAGATCCTGCCTTCCGAGCAGGACGTCTGAGTGCCGCAGTAGCCACCGGTCGTCGGCTCGATCGCCGGAAACAGCTTCCCAACGGGAGCCACATCTCCCGTTGGCGCGCCACCAGGACCGCAAGCAGCCAAGCGGCAACAGCGGTCCCCGGCTGTACAAGGCGCCGCCCTAGGTATGATCGCACCGGTTGGACCGGGTGTGTGCGGGTGAGCGGCTGGCAGGGGAGGGATGGGTTGGCGCGCGTCAAAGAGGTAGACGATTCCTTCTACCGGGCTGCGGAGCAGTTCGTAACGAACTGCCTGAAGAACGGCCAGTCGCTCTTCGCGCCAGCTCGCAGCGTCTGGACGGTCGGGCCGATCAACGAACTCTATTACCGGTTCGTGGGCAATCCCGACTACTCGAAAGGGCCTGACTTCATCCAAAAGCTCGAAGGGCAACTGGCGGGTGCACCGCCGGACGTGGTTGCTCTCGGAGGAGAGGTTCTCTACCTGCTCCTGCTTGCTCAGGCAACCAATCCCGAGACGAAGCGCGCGAGCGTGCGCGCCATCTTGTCCGCCGCCGAGCACCCCGTGACGATCCCCGACGATCTGTCCGAGGCGCTCGCACACGGGTTCTCCTCGTTCGGTGCGGCTTTGACCCATCGCTTTGAACAGTTCTGCTTCTTGCTCGAGTTTGCGCGTGCATGGGCCGCCCTGGACAGTCAAAGACGCCAGGCGCTGCTCACAGACCCCGAGGTGTTCAGGGCGTTCGTGTTCACCCTCGAGCAGAAGGGCGCCGCATCGGAGGTCGAGGCGCTGCTCTACATCGTCTTTCCCGACTACTTCGAGCCGATCACGTCCGTCAAGGTCAAGAGGCAGATCGCCGAGTCCTTCGGAGAGCCAGTCGACGGCGATAAACAGTCGATTGACCAGCGCCTGGTGAATATCAGGGCTGCACTCCAAGTCGAGTACGGGGAAGGGTTTAGTTTCTACGACGAACCCCTCCGCCAGCGATGGGAGAGCACCCCGGTGGACTCAGACGGCGATCTCCTAGCGGGGGAGCAGGACGTTTGGAACGCTTTCCTCTCGTGGGCAGAAAAGCTCTACGCGGAGGACACCTTCGATGCCACCGAGCGCGACTATAAGCTCGTAATAGCCGACAACCTGACGGGCGTCAAAGAACTCCTGGAAACAGGCGGCGACTGGCTCCCGGCTCTGTTAGATGCACTCCGTCGCCAGAACAACCTCATTTACTGGAAAGTAGCGGTCGACTTCGCGGGATGGGCCGAGACGCATCCGCAGGACTGCGCCGACGCGCTTCGTGCTTTGTGGGGCGAAACCCGCGCCGACCCAGAGGCGATCGACGACTTCGCGAGCCGCCTCGATTACGACGTCACACCCGGGAACTCCGTGGTGCTCGCTTCCGTCTTGCTAATGGCGTCCGACCCCGCCGTTTACCCGCCGTTCCGGCCGTTCTTAGAGACGGGCGCACGTGACCTCCTCGAGGTCGCGAAACCGGAGCAGGAGCCGGGCAGGCGTTACCTCGCCTTTCTCGAGCTCTGCGACCGTGTGATGGATGGACTGGCAGCCCGCGGCGCCCCCGTACGAGACCGCCTCGACGCCCAGAGCCTCCTCTATTGGGTCATAAAGAACGATCCGCCCGCCACGTGGACCGAGGAGGAGCGCGAAGCGTTCCTGACGTACAGGGACGGCGGACGTCCCATCGACGTCCCGCCGGGAGAGCCTCGGGCCCTGGGGAGCTTCCCAGACGTCGACCAGGCGCTGGCGGCCCGACTGTTCCTGCCACGCGATTGGCTCCAGGAGGCAGTTGACCTAGTCAACGAGAAGCGCCAAGCTATCTTCTACGGGCCACCCGGGACAGGGAAGACTTACGTCGCACAGGCCCTGGGCGACCTCGTCGTGGCTGCCGGTGGTTCTTTCAGGCTCGTGCAGTTTCACCCGAGCTACAGCTACGAGGACTTCTTTGAGGGTTATCGTCCCACGAACTTAGGTGACGGGGGGGCCGTCCGTTTCGAGCTGCGCCCCGGTCCGCTTCAGTTGATCGCGAGCGAGGCCGCCGCGAACCCCGAGCGGCCCTTCCTGCTCGTGATTGATGAGATTAATCGCGGGAACATCGCCAAGATCTTCGGTGAGCTCTACTTTCTTCTCGAGTACCGCGACCATCCCGTCCAGCTCCAGTACTCGCCCGCTACAACGTTTGCCCTACCCCCGAACCTATTTCTTATCGGCACGATGAACACGGCGGACCGGTCTATCGCGCTCATAGACAGCGCGCTGCGGAGGCGTTTCTACTTCTACCCATTCCTACCCCGTGAGCCTCCGGTCGACGACGTCCTGGGCCGCTGGCTAGCGGCTAACGGCCACGATCCCGAACCTGCCGAGCTGCTGCGCACTCTAAATGAGGCACTCGGGGACGCGCTGCCCGCCGACGACTTCGCCGTCGGCCCGTCGTACCTGATGACGGCCAATGGACCGCCCGACCTTGATCGGGTCTGGCGCTACGCGATCGCTCCGTTGCTCGAAGAGCGCTTTTACGGCGCACGCACGCCCAGCGAGATCGAAAAAGAGTTTGGACTTGCCGCGATCCGTGCTCGAGCAAGGACGAATAACGAGGCGACCGAGGCGCCCGACCCAGCCGGCGGGGCCTAGCACGCTGTTCGAGATCGACCCTCTGACTGCGTGGGCTCGCGAGGAGCGCGAGCTCAGCCCGGACATCGCCGCGGCGCTCGCTGCCACCGGCGTGGCGAAGGTCATCCCCCTCGATACGCCCGGCCGTTGGACAGTCGAAACGGAGTCGCGCGTAGGGATAGTCGTAGGCCGCGGCTGGGAGCTACGGATTCGTCCTCGCATGGCCATACCAAAGCTGATGTTCCTCCTCGCGTACTCGCGGAACCCCGCCGGCTGGGCTGACGCGATCGCCGACATGGATACCGAGCGCGACGTACTCGAGGCGCTAGCCGCAGGGTTCGCTATCCACGCCCAAGCCGCCGTCGAACGAGGCGTACTCCACGGCTACATCGGCGTCGAGGACCGCCTCAACCACCTCCGGGGCCGAGTCCGCTTCGGGGACCAACTTGCGCGGCTCCCCGGCCTCCCTCTGCCGGTCGAAGTCTCGTTTGACGAGTTCACTCCTGACGTCATTGAGAACCGCCTCCTACGTACCGCAGCTGAGACCTTGCTCGCCTTCCCCCGGATACCGTCGAAGTCCCGCTCGAGATTGATGCGGCTGCGAGCGGTCCTCGAGAACGTCACAGTGATCCCGGACAGACGCAGCGCGCAAATCCCGCCGATCACTCGGCTCAATAAGCGCTACGAGCCCGCGCTTGTGCTCGCAAAGTTGGTCCTCGACGGCGTGTCGCTTCGTCAAGACCACGGACGAGCCCCGGCGACGAGCTTCCTCTTCGACATGAATGAGGTGTTCGAGAGCTTCGTCTACGCCGCGCTACGCGAGGCCCTCCGAGAATACGGCGGAAGCGTCGAACGACAAGCGGCTGGCGAGTTGGACACAGCTCCCACGCCCGCACTCAGATTCCGCGCCGATGTCGTTTGGCGTAGTCGCGGCGCCGTGAGAGCGGTCATCGACTCAAAGTACAAGCCGCTGTCCGCGGGCGGTACGATGCCCAACGCCGACGCTTACCAGATGCTCGCCTACTGCGTAGGATTCGGACTCAGGCGCGGCTTCCTCGTCTACGCGCGCGACACGGGGACCGAACCTCGCTTGCATCGAGTCAAGCGACATGGCTATGAAATCGACGTTGAGGCACTAGACGTCGAGCTTGAGCCCGAGAAGCTGCTGCACCAGGTCGACGCGCTTGCCACCAGGATCGCGGCGCCGCTCACACGCACTCTGTCCCTCAGCACCGAGTCGTTCTCGCCATCGCTGTGATCTGCGATCGACCACGCCGGGCCGTGGTGGCCAAGCCGTCACGCGAAGGACGCAAACCGGGAAACGCCGCCAAGCGCGACACGCTCTACGCCTCATCTGGCTGCCGCGACATGCGTAGCAGGTCTGTCCGCGTCTCTGCGATTCCACCGGCGCCGCCGGCGTCGTGCGACTGGAGAGCGAGCGGTGGTTCGACACACAAGGCCCATCGATCTCGCTTCGTCGCGGCCTCACATGGGCGTGTTCGCTAACTCAAACCACATGCGGACACGCACCGGGAGGAGGGACGGATTACTCGCGACGAACTCCAGCAGAGCATCTTGGGTAATGATCTCGTCGACAAGGTCTCGAGCACCGTCGTAGTTCTCAGATGTCGCGAAGGCGAATGTCCGTGTATCCGCGTCTACGCGGGCGTCTGCCAGCGCTTGGAGATCAACGTGGTCGGCCCCCGTCTTGATTTGAACGATTGCTCGCTCGCCAGTTTGTCGATGGATCATCGTCCACTCGTAGGCAGGCGTATCTCGTTGGCGCGATCTTGGCAACGCGACGTAGCCACAGGCGACTTGCAGCCAGACATAGATGAGATCCTCGACGTCGTAAGGATCGAGATGGCTCGTCAATACGTCGACAGGCGACACCTCAAGCTCGGGTAGCTCGCGATCATGGATCTTCTCCCACAGATAGAGCGTGAGTAAGCGTGCAGGATCGTCATGGATCCTGCTGAAGCTGGATCCCGTCCCCACGAATCGCCTGATCACTCCCCCGGGAACTTCGAGGTCGTTAAGCGGCCGCGGGCCCCAGTCGGCATCTCTTACCTGGTGGACATCAACCTTGCGAGCGGCCTCACTCCCGTCGTACCGATAGGACCCAGTGAGCCGGCAAAGCCAGTATCGCCCATGGGTATCGCGCGTCCAAACGAAGTCGCCGACTTGGGCCTCATGGCCAAAGCGTCGTACCGTCAGGGCCGCCGGTCGTCCCCATCCTGGTTCGTGCTTGTCTTCGATGCTCTTGACAGCCGTCTCAAGTGTCGTATCCGGGGTCAGCTCGTCCATCCGCCATCCGATCCCGACTAGCCGTCCGCGGATGCAATGCTCGACTTGCGCCGCATGGTCGACGTGGGCGAGGGAAGACCGAAGCTTCGTGCGCCACAACACCGGCAGCGAGGCAGGCTCTGGGAGATCCACGGCCCACTACTATGCCGCAAGTCGCGCTTCGCCGAACGCCTGGGGCGCGTTCTCGTCGCGTCATTTCTGGACCAAGCGTGGCTCCCTGCCTGGGCAGCAGGAGTTCCGCTGACGGACGATCGCTTGCCAAGGCAGCAGGAGGTCACAGACCCTCATCACGCGTGGTCGCTGAGAGGCCGGCTCGGCTAAGTCTGGCCGGGCGCGTCTGTCGTAGCCTTTACCAGCAGCGCAACCGGGCGTATTAGGGGACCTCAGCCAGCGTCGAGTTGGGCTTCAAGCTCAGCCAAAGTGCGAACGCGCCCTCCCGGCGCATCAAACGCCTCCGCCCGCTCGTCAGGCGCCTGAGGCAGCAGTGCCGCCAGCTCGGGCGTGCCGTAGGTGAGTAGGCGTACCGTCGGCGAGTGCTCTTCCAAGACGCGTCGGCGAAAGGTGACAGCGATAGGTGGGCCCGCGGCTACCTCGAGCAGATACGCGCCAGCGATCTTGGGATGTTGCGTGAATCGCTCGGCGGTCCCGGCGGAAATGGTCAGAACACGTTCGAGGCCGGCGAGGTCGATCGCGGGCTCAAGCGGGGGGTCGGGTGCGATCGCCTCCCCGAGCTCCCCGAGCGTGACCGGCGCCTCTTGGGCGGCCCGCATTTGAGCGCGGATCGCAGTCACCTGGTTCTGGAGGTCTATATCGCGCTGCTCGCCCGGCTCCTCCATCGCGACAGTCTCGATCGCGGACTCGATCTGGTTCAGCACCGGCTGGGCAGGACCGACGACGTCCTCGAACCACTCGAAGTCTTCGCCGATGCCGCGGTAGATCTGCTCCTCGACGGTGCCCTCGTAGAAGTAGTTTGAGATGTCGACGCGTTCTTGGCGTCATCGTCGCGGGCGAGCCTTCCGATTACGACACGTGGGCGAGCGGGAGGCGGCCGAACGAGTTGAACCTGACCCCGCCAGACTTGACCGTTTTTTTCTGCACTCAACTATCTGGCCGCAACTTGATCGCAACCGCGATTCGGTAGTGACTGTCACGCGTGGCGTCGGCGGCCTCGCCGCCAGCCTTCGCCACGCTTGTCGTCGCCCATGACGGCTAGGTCGTGTGGCGAGGGGAACGACGGAAGCACGTTGCCGAGGGGGCGGTAAGCATGCCGATTCGTCGGCAAGCGGGGGTGATGGCGCGCGCTGCGGCTCGGTGCGCGGACGGCGCCTCGAGACCAGGCCAGGCGTAGAACGCCGAACGGCATGACGCCCCGTCCTCGCGCAGGAGCGTGCAGACTCGAAAACTCTGTACACGTTGCGAGCGTCGCTAGCGGAATACGTGAGGAAGAATGCCTTCGAGGTCGACCAGGGCGACGTCCTTTCCTGGGCCCGCAGTGAAGTCCCGGATCTTCATGTCGAGCGCCCCGAAATGCTCCCGGAAGAGCTCCTGAGTCGCGGGGAAGCGATCTAGCCCCCAGGCGGCGCTTGAGCGCGAGGTGCGGAGGAATTTCGCTGGGAGTTCTCCGAGCACATAAAGCTCGGCTTTCCGGCTAGATGCGTCGGCGGCGAGATGCACGAGGTCCCTAAAAGTGTGACGCTTACGGACGGCATCGCTTCCCTGCCATTGTGAAAGCTTGAACTCGGCGATCCGCAGGTCCGTCTCAACGGCGTATGGTCGCGTCGGGTCGTTTCCCGCAGCCAGGGAGGGCCGATAGAGAATCTCGCCGGGCTCCAAGATCTGGTCGAGCGCCAGGAGGATTGCGCTCGCATGAATGACGTCGTTGAGTCGTCCAATCCGTCGACGCACGAGAAACGCTCCACGCAGGAGGGCAGGCGAGATGCCGCCGGCGTCGAGAATAGGCGGAAGGTCGTCTCGGTGATGCCCCTCGAGGGCGTGCTCCAAATCGGACACCGTGGCGGCGAGATCAGCACCGCCGATGAAATCCGCCAGCGCGTGCACCGCTGTTCTCAGTTCATCGTCTCGAGGCGCGCTCACAGCAACAGTTCTACAAGCTCGAGGTGCACGGCGTTCGCCCACGGCTTGATCGCCTCTGTCTACGGTGACTGCCCCGTCTGACCGCCTGCCATCTACACAAGCGGTCAACGAGCCGGACTATGGGGTCTCTCGATGTCGAGGGCACGGAGGTTCGCATCAGAGCTGGCGGCTCGCCCGATGCCAACCAAACAAGGAACCTCATTCGTATTTTCGGGCCTCATTGGGCACCACTGGGCACAAACCCGCGCTCTGGGGGCCGACAGAAGCCCTCCCACAAGGCCTCCACTGCGCCAAAAACGAGCCCATTTGCAGGCAATTCTCGAGTGGAGCCAACCGGGATCGAACCGGTGACCTCCTGCTTGCAAAGCAGGCGCTCTCCCAGCTGAGCTATGGCCCCTGGAGCTCCCAATATACGCGCTGCAGTGAGGGGTTTCGCTCGCCGGCAGCTGTCGGTCATGGCGGCCTCCGAGGGCTCTGCCGCCCGACCGTTGTCTGCTGCAGACTGAAACAGGGGTTTGAGCGAGCGGCTCAAGTCCACGCCGAACGGCCAGGCGCAACGCCCTGTGTTAGCCTGCCCCTGACAGATGGAGCTGAGTGACCGGTTGTTTCTCGGCCGGCCTGAGGAGCGTTATGGGGCTGTGGGGGCAGGCACGGATGTGGATCAGGGCCCGGGGGGTCGCCCGCAGACTGCGGGGAGCCGGTATCGCGGCGGGGATGGTGTTCGCGCTGAGCGCGGCGCCGGCAATCGCCTCCGAACCGCCGCTGGAAGACTTCTCCGGCCCCGCCTTCATGATCCTGCCGCCCGGCGAGAACGGCAGCCTGGCCGAGAACATCTTCTCCACGGACCTGGGTGAAAAGTACAACGCCCTCACTCCCAGGCAGGGCATGGTGACGCAGGCGGACATCGAAAAGGACTTCATCTCGGAGAAGTTCGGCGTGCAGGGCCCGGTGCTGCGTGAAGAGATCACGCCGCGCTCCCCCGGGCTGACGATCAGGCGAGACCAGTACGACGTGCCCCACATATACGGCCAGGCCCGCTCGGACGTGATGTACGGCTCGGGCTGGGTCGACGCCGAGGACCGCGGACTGCTGATACGCCGGGCGCTGGGCCCGGCCTTCGTGGCCGCCCTCGGCGTCCCCGGGCTGAGCGCGCTGGGACTGCTCGAAGAAGGACGGACCTTCAAGCCCAGCCCCGAGGCGATCAAATTCGTCCAAGCACAGAAGGCCTCGCTGGAAGAACAGGGCACAGAAGGCCGGCAGGCCATCGGGGACCTCGAAAACTGGCTCGAAGGAGCCAACGCCTACGAGCAGACGCTGCCCGCCCTGCTGCGCCTCCCGCACCTCGAACTGGCCAACGCGCTGTCGGCCTTCGCGTTCATCGGCTACATCTTCGGCAACGGTGGCGGCGGGGAAATCGCCAACGCGAACCTGCTCGCGAACCTGCAGAGCCGGCTCGGCTCGACACAGGGCATGAAGGTCTACCGGGACCTGCGCGAGACCAATGACCCCGAAGCCCCGACCACCGCCGAAGGAACGTTCCCCTACGACGAAGAACCGACGGGCCCGACCCCCGGGACGGTCGCGATCAAACCCGGCACCGAGAGCCCCGCGGCGGCGGTGAGCCTGCGCGCCCTGAGGGCCGATCACAAACACATGTCCAACTTCCTGCTGGTCTCGGCCAAGCTCTCGAAGACCGGCCATCCGATCGGCGTGGCCGGCCCGCAGGTCGGCTACTCCTACCCGGCACTGCTCGACCTCAAGGACCTCCACGGGCCGGGCATCGACGCCGAGGGCGCCGGAGTGCCCGTGATGCCATACGTCCTGCTGGGTCGCGGCCGGGACTTCTCCTGGAGCCTGACGAGCGAGGGGGCCCAGAACACCACGACCTTCCTCAAGGAACTCTGCAACCCCGATCCCGAAGTCGAAGGACCGCCGACGCAGAGCTCGAGGAGCTACCTCTACGGTGGCGAATGCATCGCGATGCACGAATTCGACGCCGGCGAAGTGGGCGCCTCAGGCAGCGAAAAAGCGCACGAGGTGCACTTCTGGGAAACGAACCAGGGGCCCGTCGACGGCACCGTCCAGGGCGCCGACGGGAGGTGGTACGCGATCGTCGAGGACCGCAGCACCCGCGGGCGCGACCCGGCGAGCCTGACGTTCTTCGAGCGGATGAACTCCCACGGCGTCCGCGGTCCGCAGACGTTCTACGAAGCCGCCAACAAGCTCGAGACGACGTTCAACATCGCCTACTGGGACAGCTCGAACATCGCCTACTTCGCCTCGGGCCGGCTGCCCAAGCTCGCGCCCGGGACGAACCCCAGCCTGCCGGCGCTGGGCAACGGCGAATACGACTGGCGCGGCTTCCTCGGCCTCAACGAACACCCCCATGAAGCCAACCCGGCGCGGGGCTACCTGACGAGCTGGAACAACAAGTCGGCGCCCGGCTGGGGTGCGGCCTCGGGCGAGTTCTCCTACGGGCCGATCTACCGCTCGCAGCTCTTCACCGGCTTCGGCCCCGGAACGACGCAGGCCAAGCTAGTCGGCATCATGAACGCCGCCGCCCAGCGCGACCTGGACGCGTTCTCTGTCTGGCCGACGATCGCGAAGGTGCTCAGAACCGGCCCCGCTCCCTCGCCGGCGGCGGCGAACGCGGCACGGATGATCAGCAGTTGGGTGAGCGTCGGCGGCTCGAGCCGCTACGGCAACGAAGGCCCCAGCAACCCCGCCGCGGCGATCCTCGACGCCGCCTGGACGCCGATCGGCGAAGCTGTGCTGGGTCCCGTGCTGGGCCCGACCCTCGAAGAATTCCGCTCGCTCCACGAACCGGTCAACGCGCCCAACTCACTCGGCTCGGCCTACGACGGCGGCTGGGAGGGCTATGTCTACAAGGCCCTGCGCGAAGTGCTCGGCGAAAGCGTCCAGCAGCCCTACACGGCGGGCGGCTACTGCGCCGGCAACCTGACCGCCTGCCGCACCGCGCTCTGGGCGGCGATCGAGGGGGCGGTCGAGAAGCTCTCGAGCGAACAGGGCCCCAACCCGTGGGCCTGGCGCGCGGCGAAGGTGGCGATCACCTTCCCGCCGGGCCTCCTCTTCCACAACCTGAAGCCCTACACGATGAAATGGACCAACCGCTCGACCTTCCAGCAGGTGGCGGAATACCTCGGGCACGCCAAAGGCGAATGAGCTGAAGCCGCGCGGGCCCTGCCCGCGCCCCGCTGCGCGCCGCCCGCCGGCCGTGAGCGGCGCTCCGTAGAAACGGCCCGTCATCTGGGGCAAAGCCCGGATGGTGTCGCGGCCGGCCTGCGCCAGCCTGTTGTGGGGCGCGATGGCGGTGAGCCTTGGGCTCGGCCTGGGCCCGGTGCGCGGACAATCGAGAACGGAGAGGATGGCCATGGCCACGATCGAGCAGGCGACGACATTCGAGGCGCCGGGGCGAGCGGGAAGCCCCGTTCAGTGCAGGGATCGCTACGAGAACTTCATCGGCGGGCAGTGGGTCGCCCCGGTCGAGGGCGAGTACCGCGAGAACCTCTCGCCGGCCACCGGCCGGCCGATCTGTGAGGTCGCCCACTCGGGCGCCCAGGACATCGAGCTGGCGCTCGATGCCGCCCACGCCGCCAAGGACGAGTGGGGTGAGCGCTCCACGACCGAACGGTCGAAGGTCCTGAACGCCGTCGCCGACGCCGTCGAAGAGAACCTCGAGATGCTGGCCGTCGCGGAGAGCTGGGAGAACGGCAAGCCCGTCCGGGAGACCCTCGCCGCCGACATCCCGCTGATGGTCGATCACTTCCGCTACTTCGCCGACGTGATCCGCGGCGAGGAGGGCCGGATCTCCGAGATCGACAAGGACACCGTCGCCTACCACTTCTCCGAGCCGCTGGGGGTCGTCGGGCAGATCATCCCGTTCAACTTCCCGTTGCTGATGGCGGCATGGAAGATCGCACCCGCTCTGGCGGCCGGCAACTGCACCGTGGTCAAGCCGGCCAGCCCGACGCCTTGGTCGATCCTGAAGTTCGCCGAGCTCGTGGCCGACATCATCCCGCCGGGCGTCCTGAACATCGTCAACGGCCCCGGCGCCGAGACCGGCAAGGCACTAGCCTCGAGCAGGCGGATCGCCAAGATCGCCTTCACCGGCGAGACCGTCACCGGGCGGCTGATCATGCAGTACGCCGCCCAGAACATCATCCCCTCGACGACCGAGCTGGGCGGCAAGTCGCCGAACATCTTCTTCGAGGATGTGATGGCGGCCGACGACGAGTTCTTCGACAAGGCGATCGAGGGCCTGGTCCTCTACGCCTTCAACAAGGGCGAGGTCTGCACCTGCCCGTCCCGGGCCCTGATCCAGGAGTCGATCTATGACGAGTTCATGGCCCGCTGCCTCGAGCGGATCGCCGCGATCACGCAGGGCAACCCGCTCGACCGCACGACGATGATCGGCGCCCAGAACTCTCAGGCCCAGCTCGAGAAGATCGAAACCTACGTGCAGATCGGCCGCGAGGAGGGCGCCGAGCTGCTGATCGGCGGCGAGCGCAGCGTCCTTCAGGGCGAGCTCGAGGGCGGCTACTACTTCAAGCCGACCGTCTTCAAGGGCACCAACGACATGCGGATCTTCCAGGAGGAGATCTTCGGCCCGGTCCTCGCCGTGACCACCTTCAAGGACGAGGCGGAGGCGCTCGAGATCGCCAACGACACGCTCTACGGGCTCGGGGCCGGTGTCTGGAGCCGGGACGGGAGCCGCGCCTTCCGAATGGGGCGCCGCCTGAAGGCCGGACGGGTCTGGACCAACTGCTACCACCTCTACCCGGCACATGCCGCCTTCGGCGGCTACAAGGTCTCGGGCGTCGGGCGCGAGAACCACAGGATGATGCTCGACCACTACTCGCAGACCAAGTGTCTGCTGGTCAGCTACGACAAGAACGCCCTCGGGTTCTTCTAGAGCCGGCCGAATGCGCGAACGCGACCCGGGGCCGACGGTCCCGGGTCCTGCGCGCTTGCGCCTGGGCCCGGTACTCGCCAAACTCCCGTGCGCATGAGCACAGCCGCCGGCCACACGCTGGAGAGCTCGGGCATCGGGGAGCTGATCGCGGCCCTGTCGCGCCGTGGCTACCTCGTCGTCGGCCCGACCGTGGCCGGCCAGGCCATCGTCTACGGTGAGCTGCGCTCGGCCGCCGAGCTGCCCGCCGGCTGGGGCGACGAGCAGGAGGCCGGCCACTACCGTCTGCGCCGCCGCGAGGACGAGGCACTGTTCGGCTACGCCGTCGGCCCGCACTCCTGGAAGCGCTACCAGCTTCCGCCCGATGCGCTGCTCTGGCGCGCCCGCCGCGCCGAGGATGGCACGCTCGAGCCGCTCGAGCCCGAACGCGACCCGCGGCCCCTGGCGCTGATCGGGGTGCGCTCCTGCGAGCTTCACGCGATGGGGATCATGGACCGCGTCCGCCTCGGTGGCGCCCATGCCGACCCCGGCGAGCGCGAACGCCGCCGGCAGATGTTCATCGTCGCCGTGCAGTGCACGGTCGCTGGCGGGACCTGCTTCTGCACCTCCATGGGCACCGGCCCCGAAGCCCGGGACGGCTACGACCTGGCCCTCACTGAGGTGATCGAGGACGGCCGGCACTACTTCGTGATGCAGGCCGGCAGCGAGCGCGGGGCAGAGCTCATGGCGGAGCTCGACACGGCGCCGGCGAGCGAGGCGGAGGTGGGGGCCGGCGCGGCGGCCCGGTCCGCCGCGGCGGCGGGCATGGGCCGCGAGCTCGACAGCGCGGACATCCGCGAGCTGCTGCTCGGCAACCTCGAGAGCCCGCGCTGGGCGGAGGTGGCCGAGCGCTGCCTGTCCTGTGGCAACTGCACGATGGTCTGCCCGACCTGCTTCTGCACCTCCGTCGAGGACACCACCGACCTCGCCGGTGAGACGGTGGAGCGCCACGAGCGCTGGGACTCGTGCTTCACCGTCGATCACTCCTACATCCACGGCGGCCCCGTGCGGGCAACGACGAGCTCGCGCTACCGCCAGTGGATGACACACAAGCTGGCGACCTGGTTTGACCAGTTCGGCAGCTCCGGCTGCGTCGGCTGCGGGCGCTGCATCACCTGGTGCCCCGTCGGGATCGACATCACCGAGCAGGCCCGCCTGATGCGCGAGGACCAGATCGCGGCCGATGCGGACGCTTGATCAGCTGATCGCGGCCTCGCCGACGTTTCGCGGCCTGGCCGACGAGTATCTGGCCCTGATCGCCGGGTGTGCCGTCAACGAGCGCATCGACGCCGGCGCCGAGCTCTTTCACGAGGGAGACCCCGCCGAGCGCTTCTACCTGATCCGCAAGGGCAGCCTGGCACTCGAGCTGCAGGTCCCCGGGCGCGGCAGGGTGATCATCGAGACGCTGCACGCGGGCGACGTCGCCGGCTGGTCGTGGCTGTTCGAGCCCCACCGCTGGCAGTTCGACGCCCGCGCCCTCGAGCCGACGGCCCTCGTCGCCTTCGACGGCACCTGCCTGCGGGGCAAGTGCGAGTCAGACCACGAGCTTGGCTACGAGCTGATGCGCCGCTTCGCCGGCACGCTCACCGAGCGCCTGCAGGCCGCCCGCCTGCGCCTCCTCGACGTCTACGGCCATGGCCGCGGCGACTGAGCTTCCCCGGCGCTCGGGCGGGCCGATGACGCCGGCCGGCTACCGCGTGCTCGAGCGCACCCGCGAGACCTCCGACACGTGGACGCTGCGCCTGCGGGCGGCCGGCGGCGGGACGATGGCCTTCCTGCCGGGGCAGTTCACGATGATCTCCGCCGGCGGGGCGGGGGAGATCCCGATCTCGATCAGCGGCGACCCCCACGACGAGGAGCTCCTCGTGCACACCGTCAGGGACGTCGGGCCGGCGAGCGGTGCGATCTGCGCCGCCGCCGTCGGCGAGCTGCTCTGGGTGCGCGGGCCCTTCGGCAGGCCCTGGCCGCTCGAGGAGGCCGAGGGCCGCGACGTCGCGATCGTCGCCGGCGGGATCGGCCTCGCCCCGCTGCGCCCCGCGATCCTCGGCCTGCTGGGGGCTCGCGAGCGCTACGGGCGCCTCGTGCTGCTCTACGGCGGGCGCTCGCCGGAGCAGCTGCTCTACGGGCCCGAGCTCGAGGCCTGGCGCGAGCGCGGCATCGAGGTCCAGGTGACCGTCGACAGCGCCGGGCCGGAGTGGCTCGGCCCGGTCGGCGTCGTGCCGGGGCTGATCCGCCGCGCCGAGCTCGCCCCGGGGACGCTCGCGATGCTCTGCGGGCCCGAGGTGATGATGCGCTTCAGCGCCGGCTCGCTGGCCGCGAGCGGCGTCCCGGCGCACAGCGTCCACGCCTCGATGGAGCGCAACATGCAGTGCGGGATCGCCCACTGCGGGCACTGCCAGCTCGGCCCGACGCTCGTCTGCCGCGACGGGCCGGTCTACCGCTGGAGCGAGCTCGAACGCTGGACGGCGGTGCGGGAACTGTGAGCGGCCCGTCG
>Ga0075017_100000532_pt1 | contig 21358 bp, 19 predicted proteins | sample AleBraG_ABR_2012_FD_71475 | JGI IMG/M metagenome (GOLD analysis project Ga0075017, IMG submission 71475) | Freshwater sediment microbial communities in response to fracking from Pennsylvania, USA - Alex Branch Run_MetaG_ABR_2012 | ecosystem: Environmental > Aquatic > Freshwater > Creek >... | reverse complement strand
GCGTGCGTAACTTCATTCGCGATGAAGCGAGCCTCGGCAATTTGATCCGCTTCGGCAAAGCCTTTGTCGGGATCGCCGAAGACGTGATGATAATCCTTCTCCAAATTATTGGGCTTGTTGTCGTGGATGAGGTCGCTCTGCGCCTTCATCGACTCTTCTGGATCGAAGTAGGCTGGGAGCACCTCGTAGTCGATGCCGATCAGCTCGAGAGCCTTCTCGGCGATTGACTCCGACGTGGCCACCACGCACGCCACGTGATCGCCGACGTAGCGCACCTTTTCGAGAGCCAGCGCGTGCTCATCGTGCCCAACGGGAAGAATGCCATAAGGATTCGGCGCATCCGGGCCGGTCACCACGGTGACGACGCCGTCGAGCTGTTCGGCACGCGTGGTATCGATGCACTTGATGCGCGCATGCGGATAGGGCGAGTGCAGAATCTTGCCAATGAGCATGCCGGGAAGACTGAGATCGTCGGCATACTTGCCCGACCCGGTTGTCTTTTCCGCCGCGTCAATCATCGCGGTCGCCTTGCCGATAATGGAGAATCCGTTACTCATGCTCACTTCGCCGTTACAGCCGCTCGCTCTGCCGCAATTGCCGAGCGAATCGCCTCATACATCTGGTTGTACCCCGTGCAGCGGCACAGATTGCTGCTCAGTGCGGCGCGAATATCGTCACCCGATGGATCAGGGTTTTCCGCCATCAACGACTTCACGGTCATGATGAAACCGGGCGTGCAGTAGCCGCATTGCGCGCCGCCCCAATCACCATAGGCTTTCTGAATGGCGGCCAGACTGCCGTTCTCCTGCACACCCTCGATGGTAGTGATCTCCTGGCCCTCGCAACTGGCGGCCAGCATCGTGCAGGCCATCATCGCGACGCCGTCAATCAGTACGGTGCAGGCGCCGCATAAAGAATCGTCACAACCGCGCTACGAGCCAGTAAGTTGCAACTCCTGTCGCAGGACATCAAGCAGGAGCGCGCTCGGCTCGCTGGCCAGCTCATGCTTGCGGCCATTCACCCGGAGTTCGATGAGTTCTTTTTTCATTAGAAGCTGTCAGCCTTCAGCTTTCAGCCGTCAGCTAAGAGCCTTCACTGAAAGCTGAGAGCTGACGGCTGATAGCTTTTCAGTACACGGGCACCTTGGGATCTCTACTTTCCCGTCCATCTCGGACTGCGCTTTTCCATGAAGGCGCGAATCCCCTCGTGCGCGTCGTGAGTCTTCATCAAGTCGTCTATGTATATTCGCTCCGCTCGCGCCAGACCTTTGTCGAAATGCATCGAGTCCCACGCATAAAACGCTTTCTTCGCAACCGCCAGAGCCGACGGGCTAAGTTTAGACAAATGATCGAGGAAGTCTTTGACCGCGTCGCCGAGTTCGCCATCGGGGAGAGAGCGATTGGCCAGTCCGATCTCTGCTGCCTCGCTGCCCTTGATCGAGCGCCCGGTCAGAATCAATTCCGCCGCCCGCTTTTGCCCAATCAGCCCTGCTAACGAAGCGCACGCCACCGGCGGATAGCAGCCCAGCCGGATCTCGGGAAATCCCCACTGTGCGGAGTCGGAGGTGAATGCCATATCGCAGACCATCGCCAGTTCGGCGCCGCCACCCAGGCAGTGCCCGCGCACCGCAGCGATTGTGATCTTCTTGCTCGCAACTACGGCGCGGATGACGGAATGAAACCGCGCCAGCATCTCTTCAACTTTGTCCGGAATATGTGCCGCAACGTCCACGCCGGCAGAGAACGTTCGGGAGTCTCCACTGAGCACGATGACAAACACGTCCTGCATCGCCTCCGCCTCGGCCAGAGCCTGTGCCAGTTCCTGCATCATCTGGACATCAATCACGTTCAGCGGAGGATGGCGTAGCACAATATGAAATACCGGTGCTGCATTCTCCACTGCGATCCGGTTGAGTTCCGAGGCTACGGCCATGCGTTTCTCTTCCTTGGGTGAAACCGTTTACAGGTTAATCGCCGACTTACGCACTTCACCGATCGTCGCCAGGGGATCGCGAGCGCCTGTCTTCTCGGCAATCCACTTCTTCTCGTCGGCGATGATCTCAAGCAGCAGCTTCTTGTCCTCCGCCGAAGGCATGTACTCTTTCAAGTGCGCATCGTACACGCGATCGTCGAGGAGTTCGCCCGTCTGTGCGTGGTATTTCTGTCCCGCCCACTTTCCAATGGCACGATTGAATTTGATGTGTGGCGCGTACAGCTTCGGCTCGCCCGGCTTCAGCGAACTATTAAAGCGCTCGATCAACCCGGCAACTTCGTCGCGGTAGAGATTCCGGTTGTAGTCGTTGAGATCGTCCAGGTCCGGCGCATTTTCGTTCTTCGGTTCGTCATAACGGCCCTTCACGCCCCAGACATAGGCCCAGTGTGCCGAAGAGGAATGATCCGTACCAAAGAGATCGTACGAACTTGAAATCCACTTATTCAGATACTTCTGCATCAGCCACGCCGGAATTACCCCCGCCTCCACAATGCGCCGCAGGCCATCGTTGCCCGTGCCCATGTGAAATGCCTCTTCGCGCAGCATGTACGACATCGAGCGGCCAAGCGGAGCGAAGGCCGAATACTTCAGCATCTGCAGTTGAAACTTGCCGTCGCGATCGACGAAGTCAGTGTAGGTAAAGAAGTCCATCCAGTTGTCGACCTCGACGTTGAAAGCGCCCAGCAGCCGCTTGTTCTCGAAGGCGCGGCGTTCGAGCATCTTTTGGGCCTCGACCTTGCCGGAATACCCGAAGTGATCGACCAGCAATGCACACATCTGCCACCCATGCCGCATCTCTTCGATCATGACGCGGGTGATGGCGCGGCGGTCCCACTCCGTGGGCGCGTTTTCGAGCAGGTTGCGCTGCTGCTCGACACTGGCGAACTCGGTATCGCCCTGGTAGACGATCATGTTCATCAGCGCGTCGCGCATCTGCTGCGTGGGAATCTGGCGGACGTTCTCCCACTTGCGCCGGCCCTTGTAGTGGCCGAATTCGATCTCTTCCGTATCGATGGCGCCGTAGAGCGTGTCGAATTTGAAGGCCTCGATGTCGTCCGTGTTGACGCCGATCTCTTTGCGCCAGTCGTTAAACAGGCCGATCCAATCGCTGAACGTTCCGATTTTTGCTACTTTTCCCGGCATGACTCTACCCCTTGTCCTCAGATGTCGATTATGACAACCGATTCGTGATGGTTGCCTTCGTTGTAGCGAAGCTGGATCTTGTCGCCAACCTTCACTTCGCGAGCGTTTGACGATTCCAACCATCGCCAGAAATATCCCGAAAAATAACCTTGCCGAGTTGTGTACACATAAGTAATTTCCTCTCTCGGGTTTGCGAGGTCAGCATTAATGCGCTGAATAGTGCCTTCAATCTGTGGCCAGCCACGACTCTCAGCTAACAACCGTCGCCTTCGCATTAAGTACGTCTGCTTTCGGATTGCGACGATCAACGGATGCAGTAGTCGAGCGATCCACTCTTCCCACGGAAGAAAAGCTGCCGCCATGAATTCACTGTCAGCGCGGCTCAAAGCCGCGTCCCTTCAAAGCACTACTTCGCTTTAAACTGTGCCGGCCTTTTCTCCACGTACGCGGCTAGCCCTTCCTTTGCGTCTTCGCTCTGGAACAGCAGTTGCTGGTTCTCGCGTTCCACCGCCAGCGCCGATTCCATGGGAATCTCCCAGCCCGTCTGTACCGCGCGCTTGATGCGTCCCACGGCCTTTGACGCCTTGTTCGGCGGACAGAACTGCTTCGCATACTCCATGATGCTTGCCATGAAGTTGTCGCGCTCGAAGATGTCATTGATAATTCCGAACTCTTGCGCTTCTTCAAACGAGAACGTATTACCGGTCACCATCAATTCGATGGCCTTGCTCTTCCCCACCATGCGCGAGAGCCGTTGCGTGCCGCCGGTTCCGGGGAGAACGCCCAGGTTTACTTCGGGCAATCCGATTTTGCCCGCATCTTTGCGAGCGATGCGAAGGTCAGCCGCCATGGCAATCTCCAGGCCTCCGCCCACGCAGTGCCCGTTAATGGCTGCGATCACCAGCTTCGGCGTGTGTTCAAGACGCAAAAGCATCTCGTTGGCATGCAGGCAGAAGTAATATTTGAAGGTCGGGTCGACGCTCGACAGCATCTTGATGTTCGCGCCCGCCGAAAAGAACTTGTCGCCGGCGCCGGTCAGCAAAATGACGTAGACGTCGTTGTCCATGCGAGCCTTGAGGATGGCCTCGTCCAGTTGCCGGTTCATCTCATAGGTGTAAGTGTTGGCGGGGGGATCGCACATCTCAATGACGGCGACGCCGCCATCGGTGCGATAGTTCACTAGCTGCTTGGTGGTTTCGCCGGTTGCCGGCTGCATTGTGGTCGCCATCAGAAAACTCTCCTGTTGAAATCAGCATTCGAACTCAAAATCTTCTACCGCGTCTTGCCGGCCTTTCCGCCCGCAATCACGCCGCGCAGAAACAGATCGCCCATCTGGCCGGCGATCTCCGCGGCGTCAGCGTCCACGCGCGGCTTATGCCAGGTGTAAATCCAATTCATCATGCCAAAAAGGCTCAGGACGGCGATGCGGGTTGATACCTGTAACCCGCTCTCGCGCTTCAGGTCATCGAGCAGGCCAACGCAAATGCGATAGTACTCGCGCTTAACGGCTGCTACCTCCGAACCGAAGCCGTTTTTCAATACCTCATCCTCATGGGAGAGAACCTTCATCGCGGCCTGGTTGTCAAGAAAGTATTCGAGGTGATTGAGAATAAACGTCCGGATGCGCTCTTCCGGGGCGGTGATGCCTTCGAGCCGCGCCTTCAAGCGCTGCACGATCGTCGTGAACGTGTGCTTCTGGATTAAATAGAGAAGGCGCTCTTTGGATTCGAAGTAGTAATAAAGCCCAGCCAGCGACATGCCACTCGCGCGAGAAAGATCGCGCATCGAAGCGCCTTCGTATCCTTTCTTGCAGAAGACATCGGTAGCGTGAACCAGAATTTCAGCCAACCGCTGGTCATAGCGGGTAGGCGGCAATGGGGCTTTGCGATGCCGCCGCGCCGAGACTCTAAGGGTCGAAGTGGCCATGTGTCGGGAAGGAGCAGAGCCCTGATTCGAACGTTCGTTCGAATCGAGTATACAACGGTGTGATCCTAATCACAACCCGTCGAGAACTACTTTGATTTCTTTCCCTTGCCCGCCACCCCGGTAAGCCTGCTCCAGCCAGAAGAGGGCGTCGTGAAGATCGCTCCCGGAGCGCAATTCGTAGGTGAACCAGCGCGCGCTCTCTGGGGACGACTTAGTTTCGTACATCCGCCAGCAGAGTTTCGATCTCCGACTTAAGGTCAGCAGTGAGCGGCAGGAACGGCAACCGCGACGGTCCGCCGTAGTAGCCGTTGAGATCCATCCCGTACTTCACGCCCGGAACGCCGAGATCGCCAACCACGCGCACGGAGGCCTTGGCGATGCGCTCCTGCTTCAATCGAGCCAGTTCGGCGTCCCCTTCTTTCCACGCTGCGTAAATCTCGTAGCACGCAGTCGGCGCGGGACACGCGAAGGCGAGAATCGCTCCCACGGCCCCAGCATCGAGCGACGGTTGCAGCTTTTGCGCCGCGCCGACGAGAATCTGGAAGCCGACTTCTTTCTGCCGCGCCTTCATCTTGCCGACGACCGTTACCGCAGAAGAAGACGGTTTTGCCGAAGAGGAATCCGGGTGCCCCATGTCTCGCTCTTTTGCGAGACGTGGGGAAGTTTCCGCGGTCCCGGACAACGCTCCCACCGGGATCAGAACCTCGTCCTGGCCCTTCGAACCGGACGAACTCGACGCCGCTGCGGCCAGCATGCGCGGAGTGACCGCCTCGAACGTTTCCGTCACCGTCGCGCTGCGCTTAATGTGGCTCGTTCCCGCCACCATCGTCCGGACCTTTTCGACATCACCGCTTGATTCTTTGATCCCGATCAGGTTCGGATGACCGGCTAACTCGTTCACGAGTTCCGCAGGAATATCGTATCCAGTGGCCTGCGGGAAGTTGTAAATGATCACCGGCAAGGGCGAGCGGTCGGCTACCGTACGATAGAACGAGAGAATGTTCGTGGGCGCCATCTGCTTCTTGTAGTAATGCGGCGTGCGCACCATGGCGACGTCGTAGCCGAGTTCGGCGGCGTACTCGGTGAGGCGAAGCGTCTCGATCGCCGACTCAATACCGGTGCCCGCGATCAGAACTTTGTTCGGGGCGGTAAACTCGCGCGCGCATTTCAGCGCATCGCGCCGCTCCTGATCGGAGAGCAGAATCGCCTCGCCCGTCGATCCGAGCACAACAATGCCCGCCACCGGCGTGCGCGAATAGCGTTCCACATTCGATTCGAGCTTCTTGTAGTAGACGTTTCCGTCAGGATAAAACGGCGTGGTGATGGGAGGAAAAATGCCGTGTAGGAGCATGGCTCATTCTATCGAAAACCAGACTACATAAACTTGGCCGGCGGTACAGCGCCCAACTGAACCAGCAAACCAAGCTGGTCCCAGTTATCCCAGCCGGCAACGATCTGGCCACCAGCAATTCGCTGCATGCTGGTGCCATTCACCTGAACGACCTTGCCGGTGGGCGCCATACCCATGAATGGCCCTGTATGCTTCATTGTCAAAGTCCAGCGCGCAACGGCGCGGTCGCCCTCTTCGACAGTGTCATGGATCTCAACGTGCATCTCGGAGAATGCCGCGCGGAAACCGCGCCAGAGCTGCTTGAACTGTTCCCGCCCATTGATAGTAGAGCCGTGTTCAGCCTGGCCGTAGCCGATCACGTCCTTCGCGCACAGAGCGTCGATGGTCGACTCGTCCCCCTGATTCCAGACTTGTCCAAACCATCTGCGGATGAGAGCTGCGTTGTCTCCCATGGGGATTTCTCCTTGACGCTAACGGCGGATGCCCGCGTTCCGCCCCGTGTGCAATGACGGCAGCGGCTTGACACTCGCTTCTCCCCGTTGTGGGCGTTACCGCGCCTGCCTGGCAACCACCGCAGCCCTCACCCTTTTCAACTGGAAAATCAGCTCGGTCACCCCGAGAGGCACCACCCAGCAAGCCCAACTGATGGTCAGGCTCCTATCGTTTTCCGGCTGCAGTCGCGATGTCGGGCCATAGTCGCTCAGAATGCGGAAGGTAACAAAGGCAAACGTCACCACGTAGGCGCGGATCATCCACTCTTTGTGCAATGCCACCAGCCCTTTGCGAATCGTGTAGTACGCCATGCTCGTGGTCACCAGCCAGGCGGAGGCGAGCCCCATCAATCCCACTGCAAACCCCCAGCCATAAGTCGTAGTGATGGAAAGCCCCACGGCTCCCGTTACGCCCATCGCGACGCCCAACAGAAAAAGTCGTCCCGTCCAGCGATGAATGCTGAGATTTCTTTGACGCAGTCCTGTCCAGAATTGCCACGGGCCGCTCAGCAACGCCAGCGTTCCGCCGTTGATGTGCAGGAACAACTAGCCCCGCCGAGGCCAATAGGGATCGAACGATGCCGCGTCGTAATGCCGGTAATAGACAAGAACGTACTTGATGACGAAGCCGACAGCCAGCGCCACGATTCCAGTCCACGCCAGAATCTTCACGGCCGCCTTGGCCTTGCTGCTTCCGGTTCCAGCCCCCATCGGGGCGGAAATTGCGTGCGCCATGATGCCTCCCGAAGCGGAGTGATTACGCAGTCCCTGATGTTGGCGGGAATATTAGCACGGAAGTTTAGGGAATGAAACGGAGCCCAGCGGCCGGTCTTTTGCGGGCTTTTAGCGGCGCGCCCCGGTTACCCGCTCCGCATGCAACTGCTGCAATGCCTTCACATTGACTTCGCCGCGCTGCAAAGCGGCGATGCCTTCAGCTGCCGCCCGCGCCGCTGCCAGCGTCGTGATCGTCGGAATGCGCGCCGTCACCGCCGCGCGGCGGATCGCCTTCTCGTCAAACCAGGGCTCGAGTCCCGTAGGCGTATTGATGATGAGCTGAATCTTTTGCCCCTTGATGAAGTCGACCACGTTGGGCCGTCCTTCTTTTACCTTGTAAACGCGCTCGACATTCATCCCGGCGGATTCGATCACGTCCGCCGTTCCAGCCGTGGCCACCAGCCTAAATCCCATGTCGACAAACTTGCGCGCGACTGGAACCACCGTGCGCTTATCGTTATCGGTGACGCTGAGGAAGATCGTGCCTTTGGTTGGCAACTTCTGTCCCGCGGCCAACTGCGCCTTGGCGAACGCTTCCCCGAAGTTGTCGGCCACGCCCATCACTTCGCCGGTCGATTTCATCTCCGGGCCGAGCACGGTGTCGACGCCCGGAAACTTATTCCACGGGAACACGGGAGATTTCACGTAGTAGTGACTTCCGGTATCGAGGTCGGCGCGGCGCTCAATGAAGTCCGGCAAGAACTCGCGCAGCTTGCGGCCGGTCATCAGTCGTGCCGCAATCTTCGCCATGGGAACACCGGTCGCCTTCGAAACATACGGCACAGTCCGTGAGGCGCGCGGGTTCACTTCCAGCACATACACCTTGCCGCCCTCGGAGCCGTTGCCACTGCCATGACCGTTGCCGCGCGGGATGGCGAACTGAATGTTCATGAGCCCGATGACTTTGAGAGCGCGCGCCAATTTGAAGGTGTACTCCCGCATCCGGTCGAGCAGCGGCTGCGGAATATCAACCGAGGGCAGCACGCACGAGGAATCGCCGGAGTGAATTCCGGCCTCTTCGATGTGCTGCATGATGCCGCCAATGACAACGTCTTCGCCGTCAGAGAGTGCGTCCACATCGACTTCAATCGCGTCTTCGAGAAAGTGATCGATCAGCACCGGCCGGTCGTGCGAATACTCGACCGCCTCTTTCATGTAGCGAACGATCGATTCTTCATCGTAAGCGATGACCATGGCGCGCCCGCCCAGCACATAGGAAGGCCGCACCAGCACGGGATATCCAATGCGCCTTGCGCCTTCGATGGCTTCATCGATCGACGTCGCCATGACCCCAGGCGCCTGCGGAATCTGCAATTCTTCCAGCAGCTTGTTGAAGTGCTTGCGGTCCTCGGCCAGGTCGATTGACTCCGGCGACGTGCCGATGATGTTCACTCCAGCAGCTTTCAAGGGCAGCGCGAGATTCAGCGGAGTCTGCCCGCCGAACTGCACAATCACGCCGACGGGCGCGCCTTTGGAAGTCTCATGCTGGTAGATCGCCCAAACGTCTTCAAACGTGAGCGGCTCGAAGTAGAGACGGTCACTGGTGTCGTAGTCGGTCGAGACGGTTTCGGGATTGCAGTTGATCATGATCGTCTCGTACCCGTCGTCGCGCAGCGCAAACGAAGCGTGGCAGCAGCAGTAGTCGAACTCAATTCCCTGCCCGATGCGATTCGGTCCGCTACCCAGAATGATGACTTTTTTCTTGGCGGTCGGCTCCGCCTCGTCCTCATCCTCGTAGGTCGAATACAGATAGGGCGTGAAACTTTCGAACTCGGCCGCGCAGGTGTCGACGCGCTTGTAGACCGGCATTACGCCATGCTTCTTGCGTAGATGCCGAACTTTTTCCTGGCCCTCAAGCCGCCAGACCTGGGCAAGCCGGCCATCGGAGAATCCCATGCGCTTCGATTCGCGCAGCACCTCGGTCGGAATCGACTCCATCGGATGCTTTTCCAGTTCGAGTTGCTGATCGTTGATTTCCTTCAGCTGATACAGGAACCACGGATCCATCGAGGTCATTTTCGCGACCTGCTTCACCGTGTGTCCCTGCCGCAAGGCGTACTGCACGTATGCCAGTCGCTCGGGGTGAGGCGTGACGAGTCTTTGCGTAAGAATCTTCGGCTCGATCTTGCCTCCGCCCACGCGCTTGCCCGTGTCGAGCGAGCGGATGCCCTTCATCAGCGCTTCTTTGAAGGTGCGGCCAATGGCCATGACTTCGCCGACCGATTTCATCTGCGGACCGAGCGTGTCGTCGGCCCCGGGAAATTTCTCGAACTGCCACTTCGGAATTTTCACAACCACGTAGTCGAGCGTCGGCTCAAAACATGCCGGAGTCTTGCGCGTGATGTCGTTCGGAATCTCGTCGAGCGTATAGCCCACCGCCAGCTTCGCCGCGATCTTCGCGATCGGAAACCCGGTGGCCTTGGACGCGAGCGCGGAGGATCGCGACACGCGGGGGTTCATCTCGATCACGACCATCCGCCCCGTCTCCGGATTGACGCCGAACTGGATATTCGACCCTCCGGTGTCAACGCCGATCTCGCGAATCACGGCGATCGACGCGTCACGCATCGCCTGATACTCACGATCCGTCAGCGTCTGCGCGGGTGCCACCGTAATCGAATCGCCCGTATGCACGCCCATGGGATCGAAGTTCTCAATCGAGCAAACGATGATGACGTTATCTTTCGTGTCGCGCATCACCTCGAGCTCGTATTCCTTCCAGCCCAGGACTGACTCCTCGATCAGCGCCTCGTGCACCGGAGAGAAATCCAGACCGCGGCCCAACACTTCCGACATTTCTTCGCGGTTATAAGCAATGCCGCCGCCGGATCCGCCGAGCGTGAACGACGGACGGATGATGACCGGGAAGCCAATCTTCCCGGCGAATTCGAGACCATCTTTAATGTTGTTGACCAGCGCCGACTTGGGCACATCGAGGCCGATCTTCTGCATCGCGTCTTTAAACACAAGCCGGTCTTCGGCCTTCTTGATGGCCGTAACGTTTGCGCCAATGAGCGTTGCGTCGTACTTTTCGAGCACGCCGCCGTCGGAAAGTTCGATGGCAAGGTTCAGCGCGGTCTGTCCACCCACGGTGGGAAGCACGGCAAAGCCCGCGCCCGGGGCCATTTCGCGCTCGATGCGAATAATTTCTTCGAGATATTCGAGAGTCAGCGGCTCAATGTAGGTACGGTCGGCCGACTCCGGATCGGTCATGATGGTCGCCGGATTCGAATTCGCCAGCACGACTTCATAGCCCTCAGACTTGAGCGCCTTGCAGGCCTGCGTGCCGGAGTAATCGAACTCGGCCGACTGCCCAATAATGATGGGCCCGGAGCCGAGGATCAGGATCTTTTGTATGTCAGTGCGTTTAGGCATTTATGATTTCTTACTTTTCTGTCATCCCGACCGAGTCAGTTGCACGGCGAAGCCGGTCAACTGGCGAGCGGAGGGACCTGCTTTTCTGGCTCAAACTGATGCCGCACATACAAAACGCGCGATTTGCTGGCGATCATGTACACGGAATAATTGTGTTCTTTCATACTTCCCACACACTCCGTCATCCCGACCGAGTCAGTTGACTGGCGAAGCCGGTCAACTGGCGAGTGGAGGGACCTGCTTTTGCCCGGCAGCACATAAACTGCATGCCAACAGCAGGTCCCTCCACTCCGCAGATCTTCCGCTTCGCGAACGATCTGCTCCGGTCGGGATGATAGAGTTTCCCTTGAGCACCAACGGCGCACCCTTTCAAAGCTCATCGTGTTGCAGAAGGCGGCTTAACCCGCTTTTCCAATTCCGCACTAATACAACCGTCCGCGAACTCATTCACCCATACCCTCATTTCGTCGCTACTCGTCGGAGGGACCAATGTGATACCGATTTCGTTCGCTCCGCCTACGATCCAATAGGTCCCTGGCACAACCGGTCCGAAGGAGGCCAAACCATTCGAATCCGTGACGGAGGATTTCAGCACCTCTTTTTCGTAGACTTGCTCAAGCGGTTTCTCTTTGGGAATTAGGGTTCTTGCCCTATGCAGCCCAAAAACTCGGCCCTCCTGTGCCTTATCGTTGTAGGTCAGTCGCAAATTGACTGATTGGGTGGCCAACACAACTCTCGGCCGCTCCGTTTGCCAGCAGGCAAGCGCCGATACGCCAAGGCAGTTCAAAACCGCCATGAATAATGCAAGCCTCTTCACCCCTTCCACTCCTCCATCATCTTCGTGAACTCCTTGAACAGATAATGCGAATCATGCGGACCGGGCGCGGCCTCAGGGTGATACTGCACGCTAAAAAGCGGCAAATTTTTATGCCGCAGGCCTTCGAGCGTGTTGTCATTCAGATCGATGTGGGTGAGCTCGACTTCGCTATCCGGCAGCGAGTCCGGATCGACGGCGAAGTTATGGTTATGCGCCGTGATCTCGATCTTCCCTGTCTTCAACTGCTTCACCGGATGATTCCCGCCATGATGTCCGAACTTCAGCTTGAACGTTTTGCCGCCGAGCGCGATTCCGGTCAGCTGATGTCCCAGGCAAATCCCGAAGATCGGCATCCGCCCCATCAGGCGGCGAATCGAATCGACCGCGTACGTACACGGCTCCGGATCGCCCGGCCCATTCGATAGAAAAACCCCATTCGGCTTCAGCGCCATCACATCTTCCGCCGGAGTCTGCGCCGGAACCACCGTCACCTTGCAACCTTCGCCCCGTAGCTTGCGCAGAATGTTCTGCTTGATGCCGAAGTCGTAAGCGACCACGTGAAACCGCGGCGGCTCGTCTTTCACTCCAACCACGGCGGTCGGCTCATGCGAGCGCTCACCGACTTCCCAGACATACGACCGCTTGGTGCTGACTTCCTTCGCCAGGTCGGTGCCATCCATCTTCGGAATGGACTTCGCCTTGGCGATCAGCTTGTCGGCATCGCTCTCGATGGTCGAGATTACCCCGCGCTGCACGCCGTGATCGCGCAGGTGCCGCACCAGCGAGCGTGTGTCGATATCCGACAGCACTGGCACCTTGAACTGCTCCAGATACTCTTCGGCCACCTGCTGCGAGCGCCAATTCGAGCTGACGCGCGAGAACTCGCGCACGACCAAGCCCTCGATCCACGGGCGCGTGGCTTCGTTATCTTCCTGATTGGTGCCGTAGTTGCCGATTTCCGGGTTGGTCAGGACGACGATCTGTCCTGAGTAAGAAGGATCCGTGAAAATTTCCTGGTAGCCGGTGATCGAAGTATTAAAAACGACTTCACCGTAGCATTCGCCTTTGGCTCCGTAGCCTTTGCCTCGGAAGACTCTGCCGTCTTCCAGCGCAAGGATTGCCTGCATTCTCGCTCCGGGGAGTGGATTTTAGAGATTTTATCAGGGAATCGAAGCGCGGCCAAGCATTACAGAACAAATCGCCGGGATTGGACGAATTTTCTAATCTACTCCTACCGCACGCGCCCCAGCTTATCCACGGGCCAGTACCCAAACACAGCTTTCCCGTAAATAAAACTCTGGTTCACCGGCCCAAAGTCGCGGCTGTCGTTCGACATCGACCGGTGGTCGCCCAGCACAAAATAAGAACTCGGCGGCACTACCGTCTCGGGATACGACCGCAAATCCTCATAGATGGTGGGGACATACCCCTCATTCAACGGCTCGTCATTCACGTATACCTGCCCGCCGTCGATGCGAATGCGGTCGCCCGCCGTTCCTATCACGCGCTTGATGTAGCTTTTCGAAGGATCGCGCGGATAGCGGAATACGACAATGTCGCCGCGCTCAATCGACTCCAGCCGGTAAACGAATTTGTTGACGAAGATGCGTTCCTGATCCTCGAGCGACGGCATCATGCTGGTGCCTTCCACTTTGACCGGCTGGTACAGGAAGATGATGATGAAGGCCGAAATCGCCAGCGAAATAATCAAGTCCCGAGCCCAGACGCCCAGTCCAGTCCTGCTTCTCACCGAAGCCCCACTCATCGGCCCGGAAGAATTGGAGCTTTGCGGCTCGGACACGCCGACTGGATTCTGATCAGAATGAGGCTCTGGCATCGCGATCTCTATTGTATACAGAACCGCTGGCGGCGGCTCCGGGTTGCTCGTGTAGCCCCGGACGCATTCGTCCGGGGCTCGGTGCGCTCGCGGGTCGGACGAATGCGTCCGCCCCTACGTGTAGCCAGTGATACCGACGGATTCAGCTACTTCCGGCATTCGCCAGACACACGGTACAATATTGGCCTGGGGGCTCTTTTATGTCGATTTTCCAACGGAAATATATGTATCGCGGCCTGACTCTGGCCATTCTCTTTTTCATGACTCTGACCGTTTCTGCGCAGTGGACTTCGCAGCAGGAAGAAACCGGCGTCCCGGCCTTTAACGCAGGCCCGCCGCCCAAGGGCACCAAACTGCCCGCCATCCTGGCCAAGTCCGAACTCTGGGGAGACGACGCGAAAGATGCCTACCAGACGCACGCCTACGAACTGGCGGCGAAGATCCCGAACGTCATCCACCAGCAACCCTGCTACTGCTATTGCGACCGCATGGGTCACAACAGCCTGCATAGTTGCTTCGAAACCACCCACGGCGCCCGCTGCGGGACCTGTCTGAAGGAACTCTACTACTCGTACCAGCAGCATCAGAAGGGCAAGAGCGCGGCCCAGATCCGCGCCGGTATCATTGCCGGCGACTGGAAGCAGGTTGATCTGAAGACCGCGGCGACGATCAACTAGCAGGGCTAAGCCATCCCAGTTCCTGACTCGTCTACGAGTGCGGTTTGCCCTGCACCCGCTGTTTGAGTGATACTTTATTGCTTAGGCTAGATCGTGCCAGCGCAAGGAGTTCCCCATTACAAAGAGCACAGGACGTGTTTTGCACATGGCTCAGAAACCTACCGCAAAGAAGACTGTGGCGGAAGACCCGCGCTATACCCAGGCGCTGAAGAGTTATGAGGATGGGCTGCGCGCCATGCAGGAACATAAGTTCGACAAGGCCAAGCCTCACTTTCAGAAAGTGCTTGCCGGACCGAGCAAGGAGCTGTCAGACCGCGCCAATGTCCATCTCAGCACTTGCAACCAGCATCTGGAGCGGGTCACGTCCACGCAGTTCAAGACGGCCGAGGAGCACTTCGATTTCGCTGTGTCGCTGATGAACGTGGGCGACTATGTGACCGCTCGCGAGCATCTTGACCGCCTGCTGAAACAGAACGCGTCTTCCGACTACGTAGTCTACGGATTGGCCGCGCTCGACTGTCTGACTGGACACGTCGAAGATGCGCTGCGCCGGCTTGATGAAGCGCTTCGTCTGAATCCGCAGCTGCGCTTTCAGGCGCGCAATGATTCTGATTTCCAGAATCTGGCAGAAGATCCGCGGTTCACCGAACTGCTGTATCCGGATCCCGGCGCTGGCCTTGACGACAGCGACAACCACGGCGACTTCCACGAAGACGAGCCCTCGTAGGCCAGGATCGTCCCCATGCACCTCAAACCGGCAGATCTGCTGCCACTGGAAAAGTCCGTTCGCGACCGCGGCCTGCGCGTGGTCGCCATCGGCGGCGGCACCGGCTTATCTACCCTGCTCAAGGGACTGAAACGCTTTGTCGCCTCACCCACTGAATTTCCCCCGTCGGGCCTTCAATCCGCCCCAAAAGATTTGCCCGTCATCCGCGATCTCTGCGCGGTCGTGACCGTCAGCGACGACGGAGGCTCTAGCGGTCGCCTGCGCAAAGAACTCAACATGTTGCCCCCGGGCGACATACGCAATTGCATCGTTGCCCTTAGCGAAGACGAGGCTCTGCTCTCCCGGCTCTTCCGTCACCGCTTCGAGAAAGGCTCTGGCCTCGAGGGCCACAGCTTCGGCAATTTGTTCCTGGCGGCGTTAACCTCGCTTACGTCGGATTTCTCCGAAGCCGTCCGCTTGTCGTCGGAAATTCTTTTGACCCGCGGCCACATCTATCCCGCCACCACATCGAACATCGAACTCGAAGCGCTGATGGAAGATGGAGAGCGGGTTCGCGGCGAAACCAACATCACCGCCAGCAAGGGACGAATCCGCGAACTCTTCTTAGTACCGCCCGATGTCGGACCAATGGCGCAAACTCTGGAAGCCATCGCCGGCGCCGACATCATCACCATCGGCCCCGGCTCGCTCTTCACCAGCCTGATTCCGAACCTCCTCGTGCGCGGCATCGCGCAGGCCATTGTCGAGTCCAACGCCACCAAGGTCTACATCTGCAACCTGATGACGCAGGCCAACGAAAGTCTGGGTCTGACCGCAGCGGATCACATCCGCGCCCTCAATCGTCACGCTCACAAACAGTTGTTTGATTACGCGCTGATCAATCGCACGCCGGTTTCGGACCAGTTGAAAGCGAAGTACGCTCTGGAAGGCGCCTGCCAGATCGTGAATGATCTCGAAGAGGTCGAAGCGCTGGGGGTAATTCCCGTTCTCGGCGATTACCTGGAAGAAGCCGCAGTCGCCCGCCACAACACCGCAAAGCTATCCCGCGACCTGCTGCAACTCGCGGCGCAACCGCGCCGACATTTGCAAGGATAAAGCAATTCGCGTCATTCCGAATCGTCCCCGTGTCATTCCGAGCCATCCAAGTGTCGTTCCGAAACATCCCGTGTCATTCCGAGTTATCCCTTGTCATTCCGAGTCATCCCTTGTCATTCCGAGCGAAGCGAGGAATCCCGGCCCGACCGCTGCATTGTCTACGAGCGACTCTCCGTTGTATCGTGAACCGCAAGCAATGAATAAGACAGCGCTAGCCCTCATCGCCCTAACCCTGCTCATCCTCACTGAGGTGTGTTCTGCCCAAACGGCCCCCGAACAAGGTGGCCACGAAGTCCAGATCTTCTTCGGAGGCGGCCACTCCGTCGCCGGAGGACGCGGCAACACCAGTGCCTTCAACGCCGGACTGCGCTACGGCTGGATCCTCACCGGCCCGCATCTCCCCGGCATCCTTCGCGGACGGTTCGAATACGCAGTCGATGCCGTCCCCCTCTTTCTCGTTTTTCAACCAGCCAACACCGCTTACGGGGTCGGATTCGATCCGCTAGGCTTGAAGTGGAATTTCGAGCGCCACGGCCGCCTCTCGCCCTACCTCGAACTAACCGGAGGGGTGATCCGCACCAACCACGACGTCCCGACTGGCACGAACACCGTCAACTTCATGGATCAGGCCGCGCTGGGTACGCACATCCTCGGCGAAAAATATGACTGGAGCCTCGAACTGCGCTACATGCACATCTCCAACGCAGGCTTAGGCAACCTGAATCCGGGGATCAACACGGTCCAGGTCAGGCTGGGGATCGGAAAATTCTTCGGCAAGCACTGATGCCATGGTAGAGACGTAGCAAGCGACGTATCTACGTCAACCTTGCGTCATCGCTGACCCGACCGCTATTCTTCTCAGTCATGTCTACACTCGTCGAATGTGTTCCGAATTTTTCTGAGGGCCGCGACAAGGCCAAGGTTGACGCCATCGTCGACGCCATGAAGATGCCCGGCGTCTACCTGCTCGACCGCGAAATGGACTCCGATCACAACCGCTCGGTCATCACCCTGGTCGGCGAGCGCGAGGCTATTCAGGAAGCCGCCATTCGCGGCGTGGGCAAGGCCGCCGAGTTGATCGATCTCACCACGCATACCGGCGCTCATCCGCGTATGGGCGCAGCTGATGTTGTCCCCTTCATTCCGATCGACGGTGTCACCATCGAAGACTGCGTGGCCATGGCCAATCACGTGGGCGAGGAGATCTGGAAGCGCTACCGGATTCCAGTCTATCTATACGAATCCGCTGCTAGAATTCCCGAGCGTCAGGGCCTCGAAAATATTCGTCGCGGACAGTTCGAAGGCATCCGCGCCGAGATCGCCACCAATCCTGCTCGCCGTCCTGACATCGGAGAGCCTCGCGTGCATCCCACCGCTGGCGCAACGGTCGTGGGCGCCCGCAAGTTCCTCGTGGCCTACAACGTCTTCCTCAACACGCCCGATGTGGATATCGCCAAAAAAATTGCCAAAGCCGTTCGTTTCTCCACTGGCGGCATGCGCTTCGTCAAAGGCGCCGGATTTCTGGTCCGTGGACAGGCGCAAGTCTCAATGAACCTCACCGACTTCGAGCAGACGCCGGTCCATCGTGTCTTCGAGATGGTCAAGCGCGAGGCCGCCCGTTACGGCGTCATGCCGACCTCGAGTGAAATCGTCGGACTGATTCCGAAGAAAGCGCTGGAGCATGCCGCAGAGTGGTTCCTGCAAGTCGAGAATTTCGACTCCTCCCTCATCTTGGAAAATCGGCTGGCCGCCGTCATGGGCGGCAAGTTGGCCGTAGGAGGTCTCCGCGCCGGAGTCGAGCCCTTCGTCGAACAACTGGCCGCACCCACAGCCGCTCCGGGCGGTGGTAGCGCGTCGGCAGCCGCCGCCGCGATGGCTGCGGGTCTGACGAATATGGTGGCCTCCATGTCTCGCGGCAAGAAGGCCTATCTGCAATTCGAATCGCAACTCAGCGCGGCCATCGCCCGCCTCGCCCCGCTGCGCGAAGAGTTGAAAGCCGCCATCGACGCCGACGCCGACGCCTTCAACCTCGTCATGAATGCCTATAAGCAGGCCAAGGGTGCAACCGACGAAAAGGCCGCGAACGCGCTCATCGACCCCGCTCTCAAGCAGGCCACCGCGGTCCCTCTCGGCGTCGCCGAAAAAGCGCACGAGATCACGCAGATCACTCAGTCGCTCCAGCCCATCACCAATCCCAACATGAAATCGGACCTGACCACGGCTCTCGCGCTGGCCAAGGCTGCCATAGCTGGGGCCCTGGCCAATGTGGAGATCAACCTCGAATCCCTGAAGGACGAAAGCTTCAAAGCGGAGGTTCGCCGTCGCACGGCAACCCTGTCGTAAAGACGTCGCTCGTCACGTCTTTTTTCCCCGGTGAAAAAATGTTCACCTCTCCGAGTGGAAATCCAGGGCCCGGTGTTGACGCATAATGGAGTGGCTTGCCTTGGGGGCGTTGTCACCATGAGATTAATATCCGCACGTCGTGTCTGCGCCGGGACGCTGTTTGCCGCCGCCTTACCACTTCTCCTGACCAATTGCGGCGGTGGCGGCAGCCCCACCATCATCGTTCCGCCGCCGGTTACCTACAACCTCACGGTGGGAGCGCTCAGCCCCTCTTCGCTAAGCGCGGGTAGCTCGGCAACTTCCGCCATCACCGTAACTCCGTTAAACGGCTATGCGGGAACCGTCACGCTCTCGTGCAACGTGACTGGCGGCGGCTCTCCGCCCCCGACCTGTTCCATCAGTCCCAACCCTGTCTCAGTCACCAGCGCGGTGTCAGCTACGCCTATCATGACCGTTTCCGCCCCGAACGGCGTGCCGAACACCAGATTCACGGTCGCGGTCACCGGCACCGACGCAAGCAATCAAGGCCCGAGCAATGGCGTCCAGGACCTGTCAGTGCCGACCACCGCAAAGATTCAGCACATCGTCGTCATCTTTCAGGAGAACCGTACTCCCGACAATATGTTCCAGGATCCGGTGCTGATCGCCAGAAACGCGGACATCGCCAGCAGCGGCTTGAACTCGATGCATCAGATCATCCCTCTCCAGCCAACTACCCTCGGGGTGGACTACGACCTCAGCCACAAGCACGACGCTTTCACGTCCATGTGCGACCTCGACTCGTCCACCAACACCTGCAAAATGGACGGCGCCGACCTCATTACGATCAGTTGCTCCAGCGGCGCGACCAACTGTCCGCCACCTAATCCGCAGTTTCTATACGTCCAGCAATCGGACGTGCAGCCGTACTGGGACATGGCCGAGCAGTACACCTTCGCCGATCACATGTTTCAAACCAACCAGGGGCCGAGCTTCCCTGCTCACCAATTCCTTATTTCCGGAACGTCGGAGCCGACCGCCAACAGCCCCTTGTTCGTGGCGGAAAACAATCTAGGCGGCGCAGCCCCCGGATCGCACACGGGTTGCACTGCCCCGGCGGGCGAGACTGTAGCCCTGATCGACGCCTCCGGAAATGAGGCCAGTAACAACCCGATCTATCCCTGCTTCGAACATCCCACGTTGACCGACGAATTCAACACCGCCGGCGTCAGTTGGCGCTACTACGCGCCCGGCGCAGGCTCCATCTGGACCGCCCCCAACGCCATCCAGCACATGTGCGGAGCGCCGAACTCTACCGCATGCAGCGCCTCGGACTGGGTCAACAACGTGGTCATTTACACAACCCAGAATCCCGCGCCCATCCTCAACGACATCGCCGCCGGACAACTGCAGCAGGTGAGTTGGGTCATTCCGTCCGGGCCAAACTCCGATCACGCGGGCGACGCGAACACCACGGGCGGACCTTCGTGGGTGGCATCGATCGTCAATGCTATCGGCAACAGTTCCTACTGGTCGAACACCGCCATCCTCATTGCGTGGGACGACTGGGGAGGCTGGTACGACCACGTTCCGCCCAAGCTCATCAACGATGGCACGAGTTGGGGATCAGGCTACGCTTACGGCTTCCGTGTGCCTCTGATCGTGGTCTCGCCCTACGCCATACCGAAGAACATCTCATCGAAGCCGCACGACTTCGGAAGCATCCTGAATTTCATGGAGCAGACCTTCGCCGTGCCGTCGCTGGGGCTCGCCGACGCCCACGCCAACGACGATCTCTCCGACTGCTTCAACCTCGGCCAGACTCCACTTACCTTCCAGACCATCAACGCTCCGCTGAAGGCAGACTTTTTTCTGCAGGACAGGCGCGCTCCGACCGGCCCGGACGACGACTAATCAATCAATTGAGACACGCGCTCGTGCTCTCGAGACCTTCCGCGCTCCGGTTGCCCTGCCAAAAAAAATCCGCCCGAACATCGGGCGGAGAGAGATTTTCCTGGTATGTATTCGCGTTATTTGCCGGCAGGTCCCTTCGGACTGCCAACACCGGTGCAGAAGTCCCAGCCTTTAACCGCTGAGAATCCCATGTACGGACCGCAGAAACCATCAGTCGTGTCTCTGAAATACGCCGGCACTGCCATGTTGTTGTAGATGGTAGTGAGCTCGGCGTTGGTGGAGGTTGCGAAGCTGCCAGCCTTGTTCACGATGCCGGCCAGAATCGGCGAAGAAGCACTGGTTCCGCCGACAATCCACCAGCCGCCATTTCCGCTGTCATACACCCACACGCCGGTGTTGGGATCTGCCACCGCAGAAAGGTCAGGTACGCCGCGGGCGCTGCCGACAATGTTCGCAATGCCGCTCTGGTAGCTCGGCCTTGCTTCATAAGGACTCGGACCACCTCCGCCGTCCACCCAGGCCGCTTCCGAGAAAAATTCGCCGTTGAATGGATTGCGGCGCAGGGTTGTCCCTCCTGCCGCTACAACATTTGGAGAAGTACTGGGATAGATGGTTCCAGCCCCGTCTCCGGTCGACGCAAAATAGACAACTCCGGGAGTCGTGAAATACGAGTCATAGCTGGCTTCCCCGTCGAATTCACCGCCGCCCCAACTCATGGTAACTTCGCCGCCTCCGGCGGCTGCAACCAGGTTGCTCGCGACTTGCACTGCAAGATACAGGTCGGAGTTGTAATTGGATGCCGCCTCGACCAGATACAGCTTGGCCCTGGGTGCCATGGCATGAGCCCATTCGATATCCAGCGACTCTTCCAGTTCCCATCCGGAATCATTCGGAGGCTGGGTCCCGTTGGCATACAC
>Ga0075017_100000531_pt1 | contig 21360 bp, 19 predicted proteins | sample AleBraG_ABR_2012_FD_71475 | JGI IMG/M metagenome (GOLD analysis project Ga0075017, IMG submission 71475) | Freshwater sediment microbial communities in response to fracking from Pennsylvania, USA - Alex Branch Run_MetaG_ABR_2012 | ecosystem: Environmental > Aquatic > Freshwater > Creek >... | reverse complement strand
AACGAACACTTCGGCGAGTGCCGGTGACGCGAGCATCATTTCTGTCGCGTGACGTCGGAACTGAGGAAATCGGCGGGGGTCGACACTCTGTAAGTTGAGGATCGGATTCATCACCCAGCCGTTCGCATTAAACACATGTCGTTCCGCCTTGGCCGTTGCTTGACGATAAACGTGACCTTGAAAGGGCTTGACCTCTTGTTCCCACAGCCGGCGCTGCAAATCGCAGCTGGCTGTCGGGAACAGGTTTCTGACGATCGCATAACCGTTGTGGTCGTAGTACGCTTTCATCGCAGACAGGTCATTTACTCCAAATCGTGGCGATGGATCCTCCGGCAAGGTTTCGGGAACCTGCACGGGAAGCCCACGGGGCGTGCTGAGGTCAAGCATGAGAGGGAGCCTTTCGTAGATCCGAAGACCCCTTAGGGTATCGCTTGAATATGCCAATTTTGTGATGGTTCAGACTGGGAGGCCTTTGCGCCGCTGTTCGAACTCCAAGACCTTAAGGTCGATGATCATTTCGTAGCTGGCACGCATCCGACTGAAAACGAGCCCGGCTCGGCCGTCCAAGAAACCGAGCCGCACAAAATACAGATACGAGAACCAAATGAGGGGTCGCATCGGCAGCCTATACACCAACTGTTTGAGCGCTCGACGGCGTACCACGGGATCCTTTCCCAGCAGCGACCGGAATGGTATCGGCGTCCGCACAGCCTCCAGCTTCGCTATGGCCTCCATGGTCGAGTAGCGATTGTGCCGGTCGTACCAGTGGGCAATCCCGCGATTGAGCGGAAAGTGCACCAAGTGGGCGTGGAGGTGAACGACGTTGCCGTCGGCGACGAATTCCTCGTTCACTTCCCGTTCCACGTGGACCCGTCCCAAACGCATTAATCGGCCGAACCAGCTGGGGTAGCCGCTGCTGCGGCGCAACCACCGGCCGAGAAAATAATCCTTTCTACGCATTCGAAAGAGTGCAGTGTCGTGCGGCGCGTTCGCGATTGCTGTACTCATTTCCTCGACCAGATCCGCAGGGACTCTCTCGTCCGCGTCGACCATCAACACCCACGGATATCTAAAGGACACCTCTGTCAAGGCTGCATTTCGTTGTGCGGCGTAATTGTCGAACTGGCGCTGCACCAAGCGAGCCCCGCCGTTGACGGCGATCGATGTCGTGCGGTCCGTGCTGAAACTGTCGAATACCACCACATCATCGCTCCAGGCGCAGGATTTAAGGCATTCTGGGAGGTTTTCTTCTTCGTTTAGAGTCAGGATCACTACGGATATGGCTGTCATAGGCATGGATTTTACCTCGGCACTGGTGGGCGCCACTGAGTGTTCTCATTGCCGCGCTTCCCTCCCACGCGGGGTGTGTTGTTTCTACGGGGAGCTGTACGAAAGCGCTCTCAGTGAAGGGACCTCTAAAAACTTGTGCAAAATCAACCCCGCACTGACACAGATCGCCAGGATAACTGCGTAGGCCACCCCGGCTCCCGATCGCCCCGCCAAACCCAATAACATCGCCGACTTACACCCGAGGCTGATCATCGGAAAGTGAACGAGATACAAAGAATAGGAGGAATCGCCGAGCAAGGTGATCCAGCGATGCCTGATTCGCAACTTCCCTGCCTCCTCCGACTGTACCAAGCAGAAAATTATGCATCCACTGAGACCTCCATAGACCAGCATACGATCGACCTGCAACACTGCTGTTCCGTGGAATGCTTCTAATACTCCGACCCCTATATAGGCGGCGGCGGCGCTGGTTGCAATGATCAAGGGCCGTGGCAGATTAACGGAACGCTTGCGCAGATAGGCGATCAGCACTCCGGCGCCAAACAGCAGAATTAGCGGATTTCCAAAAAAGCTCCCCGGGAAACTGCACGGGTGCAGCAGACACCCGACAATATTCATAGCGAGCGGCAGACACAGCAAATATCCCAGGGGTCGCCTTACCACGAAGGCGCCCATCAGAGCGTAGAAGCACATTTCGTACTGCAATGACCAGGCAACGATCAGTACCGGAGCGCCGGTACCGCCGGTGATCGCTGGATCTTGGGGCAGGAGCAATACGGATTTGATCAATGTTGGCCAGTCGTGCGGGACGCTGGCCCGCAAGCTGGGGGAGGCAGATGCTGTTAGATATACAGCAAAAAATACTGCCCAATACACCGGGTAAATTCGCAACGCGCGTTTGCGCAAATAGCGAAGCACGCGCTTAGGTTTGTCGAAATCGTCAAAATGCGCCCAGGTTATGATGAAGCCGCTTAGGACAAAGAAAAACGCCACGCCCGAATCGCCGAACCGGAACGGGCGCCCAAACGATTCGATGTTAAAATACTTGGGGCTCGCAATCGCTAGCCCCAAGTGGAAAAGCACTACCAAAAGTGCGGCCAATCCTCGACAAGCTTGAAGCGATTTGAACACATTTCGGACTGTACCGAAGATCCAGTGTCAACCGCATGAATTCATCGATTGGCAGGCGGATGTTGGGCGCACCATCACCAAATCGTAACACTTGCGGGACATAGTTAGGAGTGATTAGGCCAATCATCGAAAAAATCGCGCGACGGAGTGTATTCCGGCGAACCTTACCCGCGAGTGTCGGCGGTGCGCCGATCTACGCCTCCGGTTCCGCAGGCCTCAAGTACCTATTCAAATCGATTGACCGGGTTGATCCTGTCCTATGCGCGCTGGCCACCGAATTCGTCATGCGTGATCACATCGTATGGGATGTTGGCGCGAATATTGGCCTATTCTCTTTCTCCGCTGCCCACCTGGCGGGTACCGCTGGGAAGGTTGTCGCCTTCGAAGCAGATATGTGGCTTGTCCAACTTCTGCGGCGCTCGGAGACGATCCAACCGGCGAGTTCGGCAAAAGTTACTATCGTGCCCGTCGCCATCGCCGGAACCTGTGGATTGCGGACCTTCGACATTGCCGCCCGATCTCGCGCCTCTAACTCGCTCTCAGGATACGGTAACAGCCAGACCGGCGGAATCGTAGAACAGCAGACCGTGGTCTCGGTATCGCTCGATTGGCTATCTGATTTATTGCCGCTCCCCGACGTAATCAAGATCGATGTGGAGGGTGCGGAACTGGAAGTCCTGCAGGGGGCCCAACGCCTGTTGAGCGCCAAAGGTCCGGTGATATTGTGCGAAGTATGCGAAGCGAGTTCGATCGAAGTGACACGTCTACTGCGCGACGCGGGATATCGTATCTACGATGGCGAGGCACCCGAACCTCGACGCGAACTCAACGCCGCTTCATGGAATACGGTCGCGATTCGCGATAGGAGCAGCTAACTAAGCGCGCTCAGTGACGCAGCAACATACTTAGGTAGGGCCAAATATATGCGTCAACCATTTGAATGTTCCCCTCGGCATCCGGATGGCCATTCGGGCTGGTCCCAAAATTCGCCGATTGGGTATGGTTTTCAGGGTTGGACGCGATCAGGAATTGCGCCGACTTGGGCCCCTGGACCCAGGTTTCATAAGTCTTAATATAAGTTACCGGCACTTTGCGATTCCCTGCGGCGAAGCCATTACCGAATGCCGCCCTCAACAGACCTCGCTGTCTCGCCATCTCGGTCTTCCAGCCAACCAGTCCTCCACGAGCGTTTGCTGCCCCAGTGGCGAGCTCCAAGGAGAGGGTTTCAATGTAAAAAATACCCTTTAGATTCGGGTTGTGATCCGTCCAGTAGTCGAAGTGCGCTTTGACGTCACCGACCATGTTGGTCGGAATACCATTATTAACATCGTTGACGGAGCCGAACGCAAAAATATAGGCAGGTTGCGCCGCATTTAGAGGATCAGAATAGCCGGTCTTGCCGAGGCTGAAGTCGTCTATTGCGGGCGCGTTGCCGATCGTCGTGCCCCCATCCCAGTGTAGGCCCAACCATGGCCCGATTCCGCGGCGGTATAGAACCGCAAATATCCTCCAAATTTTCCTAACGCATAGGCCTGAGCGCGCGATGTAAAGCCATCCTGACCGATGGTTCCTGTCGTCGCGTTCGGACTCGTCCGCGGATCCAACTGAACCTGCACGGCATCGACTTGGACGATCGTGGGAGAGCCCAGCGGGCCCGGAACATCACCGATGACCCCAGCGCCTTGAACGACGAATGAATCACCGTAGACACCGATGAGTGGGCGACCAAACAGCAAGGGCGGCGGGCTGAATTCAGTTGAGACCTGAAACCGCTGGATTGCGTACGGGCCCAGCGGTTTTCCCGAATTACCGCCCCCCCAGGTAGCCGCCAATGACCACTAGACTGAATTGACCAACGGACGGTAGCGCTTTCGGAAAGCTACCATACGCGACAGGCGTGCCGTCTAGATACATCCAGTAAGTCGACCCCTGCCATGTGACAATAAGGTCTGCGAACTTCAGATCCAAATTATGTGATCTATGGGAATTGAGATAGCGCCCTCCCGGATAAAATCATTGACCGGCATTCAAGATCTGAGCACTAGTGGCTTGTGGGCCCATGATCCATTGCAGGATATTGTTTGCTCCATCGAAGATCGTAAACGCCGTGGCCGCATTGGCGCCACCACCACCGCCCACGTTGCCGGTAGAATCAAAAAACGTCGGACCCCCGCCTGTCGAATCGTCAATGGAATGCGCAGCTCGCTCAAGCCGCATATAGACGGTTCCCAGCGCCGACGGTACGCCGGGAAAAGCGCTGTAGTTGTGAATAAATCCACCACTATTCGGGATGAACCCTACCGTGTCGCTGAGCGTGCCTGCAGTGAGGCCCTTCAACTGGTCTAAAACAATGCCGCCAGGTTATACCGTCCAATTGTTTCGAGGATTCAGTGCGGCTATGCCTACATCCAAAATAACCCTCGAATCCGTCGCTGTACACGGTGGAAAATTCAACGTGTTGCCGCGCAGAGTAACGGCAGGGCTGGTCGGGGCATTGCTGCGAATCAGCAGAATCGCTGACGCGTCTCCGCTCCCGGCGGGCTTATAAGTCAGCGATACCGCGCACGATGAATTCGCAGGCAATGTAACGCCGCAGCCGTTCGACAGTTGAAACGCATCTGAATTTGGCCCGGTTATCGCAATGGCGGAAATCGTCGCCGATCCACTGCCTAAATTCGTGATCTTAATCACTTGCGGAGAGCTGTTGGATCCTACCGCGGTATCGGTAAATTGAATCGCTCGAGCAGAAACTTGCAGCCCCGAACTCCCAGCCGATGATGCCTGTACACGCACACCCGCGCCGCCGCATGCACTCAAGGCAATGACGACAGGGAAACTAACTGCAAGCGAGGAGCGGTAATTTCGCATGGCGATTTTCGGTTCAGCCGAGAAATATTCACCGCGTGGGTCTGCGTATGGGGCGACGGTCTCACAGCCACATGACAGTACCGTTAAATTATCGGCTAAAGTCACCGCGACTGTGGCTGGCTGAGTTTTGCGCCGCGACAATATGGGTCAACCGGCGCTACTTAGCGTCTCAATCACCAAGCGGTATTTCTCGACTGGTAATATGTCCCCATGCAGAAGCGGAAATTGGCAGTTGTTACCTCCCACCCAATTCAATACTATGCACCCGTTTTTCGTGAGCTCGTCCAATCGGATTCGCTTGATCTCAAAGTCTTCTACACTTGGTCGCAGGCTGCGGACAAAGAACAGTTCGATCACGGATTTGGAACTGCCGTTGCCTGGGATATACCGCTCCTGACGGGATACGCATATACCTTCGTCCCCAACGTGTCTGACAGGCCGGGCACCGATCATTTCGGAGGGTTGAAGAATCCGTCTCTCGTCCGTGAAATTGAGAACTGGGGAGCCGAGGCCGTTCTGGTCTATGGCTGGTACGCGCACTCGCATCTGAGTGCATTGCGATATTTCAAGGAGCGGATCCCCGTCCTATTTCGGGGTGATTCCACAATGCTGGACACAAGCTCTTGGTGGCGATCTCGTTTACGACGCCTCTTTCTAAGGTGGGTGTACAGCCATGTCGACATGGCCATCGCCGTGGGTAGCAATAGCCGCGACTATTTTGCGTGGTGCGGACTTAGACCCGAAAGTATCAGGATCGCACCCCACTCTGTGGATACCCAGCGCTTTTCCGCCGACGCCGAAGCGCTCGAACAGCGCGCAGCAAAATGGCGCCTGGAGTACGGCATCGGACCCGAAACCGTAGTGATTTTGTACGCTGGTAAGCTGCAAGCGAAGAAAGACCCGGAGCTCCTGCTACAGGCTTCAGGTACGCTTGGCGATAATACGCACTGGCTTTTCGTGGGGTCCGGAGAGCTCGAAGCTACGCTGAAGGAGCGAGCGGCAAACAGGAAAAACGTCCACTTCTTGCCGTTTCAAAACCAAAGCCAGATGCCGGTGGTGTATCGAATCGGAGACCTCTTTGCGCTACCCTCCAGGGGCCCCGGGGAAACTTGGGGCCTAGCTCTCAACGAAGCCATGGCTTGCGGCAGAGCCATCCTTGCGAGCTCAAAAGTGGGCGGTGCTCGCGACCTTATCGATTCCGGGGTTAACGGTTGGATATTTGAAGCCGGCGAATTGGCAGCACTAACGACGACGCTGCGGACGGCCATTGGCTGTGGACGTTCCGGGCTTCGGTCGATGGGACAGGCGGGGCTCGCTCGATCCCATCAGTGGTCAACCCAGACCAGCGCGCAGTGCATCGAAAACGCGGTGGCCGCCGCACTGTCCCGCGTATAGCTGCCATTACTGGTCTCGAACGGTTTTCGATTAGACCAATGGTTACTAGCATCATAGCCAGCGCCGATTGGCGACGATCTAACCTAACTGTCACGTTCCCTGGTTACGCTCCCGAGATGGACCCACAAGCCACACTCGCGATGCAATTGTCGGTAATCATTTTTCTTGCCGGATGCGGGCCGTACCTCTGTGATCTGAAGCCGCAGAGATCTTTGCCGCAACAATTGAGGAATGACGAACGCTTCAACTGTTGCGGCCTGCCGTCCAACGATCATTCCAACGCCTAGCCGATCTGGCGGACAACATTGCGAAACGCGGCACGAATCGCATCTTTCAATAGCCGGTCGTCATCGCTAGATGGCGTGAAGGGTCTGGCCGCACTGACGGTCGTCGTCCTTCATTTCGTGTCGACTTTTCACGACACACAATTCGCCCAGTATGCGTGGGTAGACCGTGCGCTGGGTGTGCTCGCTTACACGCCGATTTCGGCGCTGTGGGCGGGCTCTTCCGCGGTGGCGCTTTTTTTTATTCTGTCGGGTTATGCACTCCATCGGATGTTCTCGGTCGCAACACTGACCTATGCTGGATACGCGGTACGCCGAATCATCCGACTGTGGCTTCCGTATGTAGCAACGCTGGCGGTTGCAGCGATCAGCATATCGCTTATCGGCAGCCACAAGATCGCCGGACAAAGCGATTGGTTGAATTCCCTTCTCGGCAGCTCACTATCAGCGTCCATGGTCTTTGAGCATTTGCTGATGGTCGGGGACTTCGATACCAAACCCATCGACTTCGTGGTTTGGTCCCTGGTGATTGAGATGCGGATATCTCTGGTTTTTCCGCTGATCTTCTGGGCGGTCGAGTGTAGCCGTCCTATTGCGACATTGGTGGCAAGCGTACTCATCGGCGCCGTATCGATACTTGCCCAGCATCGTTTTGGATCATCATCCGTGTCGATGATCGCGACCTTCGGTTATCAGCCGTTTTTCGTCATCGGCGCTCTCATGTCCAAATATGAGTCGCAAATCGAACGTCAATATGTGCAAATACCGGCGGTAGGCCAGGCCGGCCTGTTTCTGATTGCCCTGACTTTTTATTGCGGCGGCCTGCGGATTTCCGCGACTTACAGCACAATGCTCGGCGCCTCTTGGATCATTGTTGTGGCATTGTGTAGCTCGGACGCCCGAAGGGTTCTCGATAACCCCTTGATCCAGCGGCTCGGCAGAATCTCCTATTCGCTATATCTTTGCCACGCTGTCGTACTGCTGTCCTTCATCAATTTTTGCTACCCTCGGCTGCCGTTCTCGATTATTGCCTTGGTGAGCTTACCGGCGATAATCATTTCCAGCGCCTTGCTTTATCGGTTCGTCGAGCAGCCCGCAATCGCTCTGAGCCGGATCGTCGGGCGGCCTTTTATACTATCTCGGCCCACGATTTAATCGCTCGCTGCCGATTGAATCGACCGACCAGCAACGCCCTCGCCGCCTCGCCCATCACCTGACGCAGTGCCGCATCGCCTTTTAGTCGGCTGATCGCACGGACCAAGCCCTCGACGTCGCCGACGCCAACCGCGAGACCACAGTGCGCCTCGCCAATGATTCTCGCCAATTCGCCGTCCGTATCACCGACGAACACTACGGGGCGGCCCACCGCAAGAATTCCGTAGGTCTTGCTGGGAACGATGACTCCCTCCATCGAGGGCTTAAGGCTGGTCCAATGGATATCGGCGGCCGCCAGGCTGTCGCCGAGGGCGGCCCGTGGTTGATAGGGAAGAAATCGAAAGTTCGGCAACTGGCGTCGAGCCACTTCGGCTTGCAGCGCTTCCATGTTGAAGCCCCCGCCGACGAACAGAAAAACTATATCGGATTGCGCTCGGAAAAATTCGGCAGCGCCTATCAGAGTTTCATACTCGTGTGCGCGCCCTAAATTTCCTGAGTAGCCAACTATAAATCGTCCCGCCAGACCCTCGCGCTGGCGCAAGACGCTTTCGGCACTTGGCTTGGGGAATAATTCCTCCGAGTCGGCCCAATTTTCAATCACTTGGCAGCGCGCCTTAGGCTCTTGCTCGCCGACAAATTCTGCCATTCGACTACCCAATACGACATTCATGGTCGCGAACCGCAAGGCTCGATTCCGCAGCCATCGCAGTATCCGATCGAGCGGTGCCGGTAGCGGATTAGCGCCGAGCTTCGAGGCCACTTCTGGAAAGATATCCTGCAACCAGTTCACCAAGCGTGCGCCGCGAATTCGCGCGGCCACCGCAGCGACCAATGACACCAAGGGGGGATCTGTCTTGGCGACAACAATATCGCCGGCGCGCAATAGAGCCAGTAACGCAGCCCCGCAGGTCACATAAAAGGACGCATAATCGAGCGCGCGACCGATCAGGCCGCGACGTCCGAACCGAGTTGTCCATACACGATGAATCTCGACACCGCGAACCAGCTCACGATTCGGTAGCTGCGCTTGTGGATCACCATAGAGCTGGCGCGAGCACACGACTCGTACATTAAATCCCCGCGCAACCAATCCGCAAGCAAGATCCGTCAACAGCTGCGCCGTGGCCGACTCATCCGGATAATAAAAACGGTTGACGAATACGACCTCGGGTACCGGGGGAGCAGCGCTCATATCAGCCGCTAGCGCCGAAAGGCCTTGCCAACGGCTCTCCGATGAAAAGCCCCTGGCCCGGCATTGCGACGCTTTTCCAGTAAGCCTCGAGCAAGGTATCTCCGCGCAAATAGTGATTGAGCAGCACGGCGGGATTTGGGAATTTTTCCAAATGATTGCAAGGCTCGGTCACCGATCCATACGTTCCGGTCGCACCTCGACGTAACCATTCTACGGCCGGCATCTGACCCGAGTTGTCGAGTACCCCGCCCGTGGAGGTCAGATGATCCGCCGCGGCACCGGGCTTAAACGTCAGCCTTGGTAATTCATCAACCTTTGCGACTCCGGTAAAGTAAGCGATGACATCCGCCGGCGGCGAGGCAACCGGCGTTACCAGCTCACGGACCTGCAGGCGGCCCGAGACCAACAGTTCTGCTTCTCCGTATCCCGCCGCTCTAACGTTTCGAGATCGATCATCTGTACGCACCAGATACGCGGTACCCGCCGGATGAGAACGATCCGCCCTAACCCCGCGATCGATCAATGCCCTGGCGAGCGCCTCATCCTGGGTGGGCATCAACATGGCCGGCAGCCAGCCTGCGGTATCGGCGGGTAACCAATCCGAGGTATCGTAAAGTGGATTGACGCGGGTCAGGCCGCAGCCCGGTTCACAAAAATCCGGCTGGAACCCCGCGGCCATCGCGGTGGTGATCGACATGCATTCGACCGCATAGGGTCGCGACCAAACCAACAACAGCGATTGCACCTCGGAGGGCAGCCTGGCAACGATGACGCTGCGAATCTTCTGAAGCTCATCGCGCCCGATGATCGCACTGTTTGAGATTGCCACCCCAATCAAATTCTCGGACGGAATTTGCCGGCGCTCGGCGTAGTAGTGTGCGATTCGGACACTGGCGGGGTCATTCGTATTGAAAATCACCCCCAATCGCTCCGGTGTTAATCCTTCCGCGAAAGCATGAGAAACGCTGACCAACATCAGCCCGATGGCCACAATTCGTCGCACCATCGGGCGGATACTACGGAGCGCTGGCTCGGCCGTTCGCGCGTCGGCTAATCACGCCGTTGACTGACCGCGTGCGCCTGGCCACTTCGGGCGGTGCGGTGCTGGCCGTCAAGGCAACGCCGGCGCCACGATCTTTGATCACTTGCTCCATGAGGGCCTTATCCACCGCAGTAAGCCCGTCCGCGAACGCGTACAGCAGCGCGGAATCGCACAACTGATTGATCAGACGCGGCACCCCCTGGGCTCGATCGTGAATGAGCTCAATCGCCGCGGGTGAAATTAGGGTCGGCGAGCCGCCCGCGACGTCGAGGCGGTGGCTTACGTAGGCCTGCGAGTCAGCGAGATCCAGCGGCTTCAAATGAAAATCGACCGATATGCGCTGCGCCAGCTGTTTAAGCTTGGGGCGCATGAGCTTGGTGCGCAGTTCCGGCTGTCCGACCAGCAGTATCTGTAGAACAAGATCCTTTTCGGAATTCACGTTCGATAACAGCCGCAGCTCTTCCAACACTTGAATTGACAGATTTTGTGCCTCATCGAAGATCAATAGAGTTCGTCGACCCTTGCCATACTCGCTGATAAAGGCGTTGACCAGCGCCTCGTATCGGGCAATGCCCGAGTCTTCGGTGGCTTTAATTCCAAGAGCCGATAGTGCCCAGCCGTGGATGGACTTGAACTGGCCATGGGCGTTGCTAATCAGTCCCACCGACACCGTGGTACCCAATTGGCGCAATAGGCGCCTAATCAAAGTGGTCTTCCCACTGCCGATCTCGCCGGTAAGCAGCGAAAACGCCGCTTGCGATTCGAGGCCGTATTCAAGCATGGTCAAGGCCAGGGCGTGCTGGCGCGAAGAATAGAGAAACGCCGGGTCCGGGGTCAATGCAAACGGCTTCGCGCCAAAGCCAAAGTGCCGCTCATACATGGCACGCTCCCTCAATAACCTGCGGGCGTGTCCGCAGCCCGGTTTAATACTGTGCCCACCAGGGCCGTCTTACTGAGTAACTCCATGGTTCTCACCAAATCGCGTCGAGAGGTATGACCTTCTGCGGCCACGACCAACCCACACTCGACCAGCGGAGCAAATGACAAGGCATCATCCGCCGCGAGAACCGGCGGAAGATCAAATACCACAATACGTTCAGGGTACCGTGCGCGCAGTTCGTTGACGATCTGTCGACTGCGCTGACCGGCGAGAATTTCCGACGAATTCTTTAGCATGGATCGTGCCGGCATGACCACCAGCCGATCGAAACCCTGCGGGTGATAGAGGCAATCTTCAATGTGCGCAGTTCCCGCTATGGCATCGTCCGACCCCTGCTCGGGCGAAAGACCGAGCCGAGCCGCAATCGAGGGTCGCTTAAAATCGAAATCCACCAGCAGCACCGTGTGTTCTCGATCGCTTGCCAGGCTGATCGCGAGATTAATCGCCGTGGTGGTCTTTCCATCGTTGGGACTGGGGCTAAAAATGGCCAGCGTGCGCCAGCCCTTGGAGTCCAATCGTTGCAGAACCTGGGTTCTTAGCATGCGAAAGGCCACCGCCGCAGGCTCAGGTGAACCCGGACTGAGTATTCGATTGCGCTCTAAGATCTCCGCGGAGGGCTCAAACACTTGAGTGCGTGTGTAGGAAATGTTGACAAGCGACCTGCCGCCCCGAGGAGCTTCCGACGGCTGGACACCGTCCGATTCGACGACGCGTGCGGGCTCATACACGGCGTCTTCCCCGAGCGAGTCGGCTCCGATGGCATGTGTACGCTCCGCCCTCGCCAGGTCCAACGCTTTTCTAATGCGATCCACGCTAGGCTCCAAACCGTCGCAACAAAGTAATGATGATGACATCCACCGGTTTGACGAAGAAATGGATGGACAGTACCAACAAGATGGCCGCGGCAACCCCTCCACCTAAGGAGAAACGCATGAGACGCTTGCGCGACTCGCGATCCGCAGCAGTGACAATCATCGGAATCGAGGCCAGCGCTGGGACGCGCAACAATTGCTGAATATCAGCGGGACCGCGCACCGAGGCGTCCAGGCTATCGAGCAGAGCCACTGTCCCCGCTCCCAACGCCGCCGACAACAAGAGCCCGGCGACCAGAATAAGTAGTCGATTCGGGCTAATTGGCTTCTCGGGAGGCTGCGGCGGCTCAATCAATGTGAATTTCTCGCCCTTGCGCTCGGTCTCAAGATTTTGCGAGACCTGCGTCTCCGTCTGTTTGGAGAGGATCTCTTGATACTTCAGTTGTGCGCTCTCCAAGTCGCGCGCCATGGTGCGATACTGACGTTCGACTTCCGGTGATTGCACCATGCGCCGTTCGTAATTATCAAATTTCGCGTGTAATTCATCGCGCTTTTTAATGGCGCTGACGCGATCCACCCCTAAGGCATCCAGCTGGCCCTTGACTTGAATATAGACCGGATTGTCAGCATGCGCGCTGGCGGTGCGCTTAACTCCAGAACTAGCATCCGCATCAACGGATCTCTGCAATCCCTCCACCAGATGTTGGTAGCGAATCACATCCGGATGATCCGGAGAATATTTTTCCAGAGCGCCTGCCAGCTGTGCCTTCGCTTCTGACAACTGGCGCAATCGATCCGAGGTGGAATCTTCCGATTTTACTTCCGCTTCAAGGCCATCGACCTCGCGCTGCGTCGCGATGATATCCGGATGGCCCGGCGCGTACTTGGCCTTGTAACTCGCTAACAGCGATTTCAGCGATTTCAGTCGATCTTCCGGTCCCAAAACTCGCTGTCCGGTGTCGGAATAGACCTGAGAATTGGGGCTTATTTGCGCAAGCTGCGCCTCTAGCAGCACGCGCTGCGAGTCAAGGGCCGCCACGCGATTTTCGGCATCCCGCAGCTCGAGCTCCGTTCGCTCCATGGTCTGCACGTTGAGCTGCGCCAATTCGGGTAAATCGTCGTGATGTTTTCTCTTGAACTCCGCGAGATTCTTGTCCAAATCGGCTATCCGTGTCGATTGGCGCGTGGCTTCCTCAGCGAAAAAGGCGGCTGTTTGCTGCGTCGACTGGGTGCGGGAGGTAAGGTTCTCATTGAGATACAGCGTCGTCAGCTCACTCGCGACTTTTAATGCCAAATCCGCTGAACGGCTACTATAGGACACCGAAAACGCTATCGTGGCCTGAGTGGGTCGGCCACTACGCGGATCGATGACATCGGCGCTGATCATGTGCATCCCGATGTCATCGTGCATTTTTGCAAGCAATACTTCGCGCGGCTGTTTGTCGCGAATATCGGGGTACAGATTGTATCGCTCAATCAGCGATAGGAGATTCTGGGTGGTCATGACCCGCTGACTGATGATTTGGACGCGCTGATCGGCGAACGAGGTAATGACCGAGCGCACTAATTCTTGCGGAATTTCTTGCTGTTCGATGAGGATGGTACCGGTCGATCGATAGGTCGCGGGGAATAACAGCGCCAATAGCACCGTCGCCAAGGCTGCGGATCCGGCAACCAGAAAGAAAATCTTACGCCGCCTCCAGTACGAGAGAAATCTCTCACGCGGATCGACGGAAATCTTAGATAATTGCGCGTCCATAGGATTCAAAAATACCAACGATTGAAACGGCGCCCGAGCTGGAGACTGAATTCGGTGGACGCCGGCTGCACCGCCGGGGCGCCGACCCTTTCGGCCACACGGGATGCGGCCGCGGTGACCGTCCAGTTTTCGGTCCAGCGCCAGGTGGACGACAGAGCCCCCACCCGGACGGTACGATCGACGAACACGCCGCGGTTAGAGGGATCTTCGGACTTTAGGTACCGCGCATCGCCATTCACATTCCAGCGCTCGGTCAGCTGGTAGTTGGCAGACACTTCGTAAGACCGCTGTCGCGACAGAAAGGCAAACCCCGACGGCACTAATTGCCTCGACGCCGTCATGTTTACTTGAAGGAGGGATCCCTGGCGACTTAGGCTCGCCGAATAGACCGAGCCGTTCTGGCTGGATTTCAGCGTCACAGGGACCCGCACAAATTGTAATCCTCCGGGGCCGAACACCAATCGAAGCTGCGAAAAATCCAACTCATCGAGCGCCCGGGAAAAACCCGCGGTGGCGGTGAGCGACCACAGTTCCGTGAATGAGCGAGTGAAGCCTAGCTGAAGATTTCCATTGCGGCTTTTGGTGGTCCCGTCGGAGGACTTATAGAGGCCAGCGCTGGCCGAGGCAGTGAATTTATTCTTCTCAGCCTCTAACCACGAAAAAGCCGGTGCGACGCTGGTGTAGGTATAGTCGTTGAGCGCCGAGGCGGTGCCGGATACCGCATATCGAACCCGGCTGTAGTTCGCATCGGTGTCGAAGCTAAATCTCTCGCTCAGCTGGCGCTTCCAATCGATGTCGGCACTCAGCCCCTGTCGCCTGACACCCGCGAATCCATTCAAGACATAGTCTTTGTACAGGCTGGAATCGCGGGCGATACCCGCGGAGGCGGAGAAGCTACCACGCTCGGTATCCTGTTCCCATTTGCTATCTAGGTGTTCATAGTCAGAAGCAGTCGATGAATAACCCTTACTGTCGCCCACTCGAAATCTCGGTAGCAGCGAAAAGGAAATCGCGTCGGCGGAGTAGGTGATCGGCGCATCGACCACCAAGGCGGCATGGGTTTCGGCGGAATAACGGGTTGCCTGCAGACCGGGATTCGTCGAGTAATCCCCTACTATGGCGGTAAACGGCTCAGCACTCCAGACGCCTGCTCGACAAGGGCTAGACATAGAGACCACCAGCGCCACGGCGCACGTCGTCGCCCGCCTGCACGAAATCATGGCACAACAACCGTGTCACCGCTTTGCAAGAGTATGTTCTGTTCAAGCTTGCGGCCGTGTTCGACCTCGCTGTACTTGAACCCCTGGGAGGACTGTCGCCCATTGTCGCGGTGCAGAATTCGAATACCGTCGGTGTCCGCAAAAGGCGTGGTGCCGCCGGCCATACTCAAAGCCTGCATCACATCGATGGGTCCGATCAGAGCGAAATCACCGGGCTTGTTGACCTTGCCGAGCACGTAGACTCGATTGCCATTGGTGAACTTGACGGCGACAGTGACCACCGCGTCCGGCACATATTTCCGGATTCGCGTTTCAAGCGCCGTGGTTAGTTCGGCTACCGTGTGGCCTGCTGCTGCCAATTCGCCGGCGAGTGCAAACGAGATACCTCCGTCGGGCCGAATAAGTACCTCACTCTGTAAATCGGTCTCCTTCCAAACCGATACCAGTAACACATCGCCGGGCCGCAATTTGTAGCCGTCCGTGGGGCCATCCGCTGCGCGCGCCGCGCTCAAGCAAATCAACGCCAGCGCTAGTGGAAAAAGTGGAAACACCTTTGATTTCATTAACTTAAATGGCATTTTCACGTCCACAGCGCTCAACGACTTAGGCAGGGTCGTGCAGTCTAGTAGCTGCATGTGAGCGTTTTATTGCAGCCGATTACATTTCGCAGGCCTTTGTCAGCTATTCGAATGTCATCGGTGCGCCGGAGGCGCCTTGGACCGCTAGGCCGCTTGCAAATCCCGGTGCGGGTCGCGCTGCCAGCCCCAGAGGAGTCCAAGCCCGCTCAACAGAAAGAGTACCGAGGACGGCAACGCCACGGCAGTTTTTCTGCCGTCATCAAACTCTATTTCCGTGCGTTCCACACCCACCTTGTAAGCCCCAGCGGCATCTCCAAACCAGTGCAAGTAGTAGGTACCGGGGCCGATCGACATGGTATCGACTCCCGCACCCATGGGCTTACCGATCACACCTGAGGCCGAGGAGAGAAAGCAGGTCAGGTCCTTCACCGTATCCAGCCAGGGGATGTTCGCAAGGGTAATTTTAAGTGTCCCGGCCGTATTGACGGTGAACGCCTCAACGAACGACTGCTTCCCGACTACGAAATTGGCGCTGTCGTATAGCACGGTGTCTGCCTGAGCGGTTAGCGGCTGCGATAACGCCACGCAACCCGCCAACACGATACCGACCCAATAGTTTTTCCGCTGCATTAGAAGTCCCCTGAAATCGATGTGGAATAGCTTAGGAAATGGGCTGCCGGAGATAGGTACGAGAACCGCTCTCCAAGGCCACGACGTTTTCGTTGCCCCCATGATTCTGATCCGTGCGACCGTTTGTATTCGCCGGGCGTTCCGCGTGGCCATACACGTACTTGTCGTACAAATAGTTGCGCAACGAGCGTCCCGGCATGGCGGTCTCGCCGCCGGCGCCATTGCCTTCTTTCAGGCGCATCACGAGATACTCTTCACGCAGACCGCTCATCGCGAGCAATGCAATATCATCTCGGTCGACCTGGCTGCCTTCGGCGACGTCTTCGTTGATGATGGCCTCAAGGCGGAAAGCATCGAGCTCGAAATGTCGAATGAGTTCATCGCCGGATTCGACCAGCACCGGCACTAAATTGCGTCCCTGGATGGCGGGATCACACAGCGGTGAGATTCGGCTCAACGTCGACTTGATCGCAAATCGAATGATGTCCGAGTCCCTTACACCCAGGCGCTTCGCGATCCGCTTGATATTGCGAATATCGCCATCGCCAAGCCGTATCGAGACCGCCTGTTTGCGTTGATCTACCACCGTCGCTCCTTAGAAACTCACAATGTCAGCATTAACGGGGATGATCGTACGCAATCAGTGTGTCGTACGAATGGCAATTATGTGACGAATATCACATAGAAAGTATTGCCTCTCACATACATTATGTTAAATACTCGAAATACATTGGTCTTTATATTTCATAGAGTTGGTTCGAAACCCTGAGATCGAATCGCAGCCCCGCGGCCCTGGCGGAAATCGGTCGCTTTGTTTGCGGTCGTCATTTACGTGACATATTCCAACCAAGGGGTGTCACCAACCGGCATGTAATGTGCCGGTGCGAGTGCGGCACGAGAAGGGCTGCTGCAAGGTACGCCACCGGCGATCGCGGCGTCCTTCATTAGGCTGTCATCAGGTGACCACAGACTGTCGGGCCTTCAAACCACCGGTTAACTCGGAGCCTCTAAAGTTATGCCCATGAAGCACACCATTTTGCGTGCATCGCTATCCGTTACATGCCTTGCCGCGTCGATCGCGGCCTCAGCGGCAGGGTCGACGCCTGACGCGGGCGCGCCGCTCGCGCCCGAGGCACCGATTGCAACCATCGACGGTAAACCCATTCCATATAGGGATTTGGTACCCACCGTCAAAGATCAAATCCAATCGATCCAGCATCAGTACGACACGCAATTAGCCGAACTCACGCTGAGCCTGGCGCGCACGCGTGCCGATTTGGTGAGCTCGACTGCCTCGAACCTCCTCAACAATCGACTGCTCGGACTTGAAGCAATGGCCCAGAACACGACGCCCCAAGCGCTTGTGGGCAATATCAAGATTCCCGAAGTGACGGAAGACCAGGTCAAGGAATTCTACGAACACCATGCGGGACAACTGGGCAAACCACTGGACGCGGTCGCGCCGCAAATCAAACAATACTTGGCGCGCGAAGCCGATGAGAAGGCCAAACGGGAATACTTTGAGACCTTGCGCACCAAGTACAAGGGAGCGGTGACGATCGAGCCCATGCGGGAAAAAGTAGAAGCCAGCGGTCCGCAGCGCGGACCCAACGATGCGCCGGTGACCATCGTTGAATTCTCCGACTTTGAATGCCCCTTCTGCGGTCGCTTCGAACCGGTCTTAGACCAACTCCAGAAGGCTTATCCCACCCAGGTACGTCTGATCTATCGCCATATGCCCCTGACCTCGCAGCATCCGAGTGCTGAGCGGGCAGCTGAGGCCGCCGTGTGTGCGGAAAAACAGGGCAAGTTTTGGGAAATGCACGACCTGCTATTCGCGGAACAGACCTCGCTCAGCGATGGTGCACTGAAAGAGAAAGGAAAGCGCATCGGACTGGAGCCGAAACTTTTTGGCGCTTGCCTTGAATCGGGAGAAGCCAAGACAGCTCTCAAAGTGGACCAAGCGGCCTACGAGAAGCTCGGCCTTTCGGCAACACCGGTGTCCTTTGTGAACGGCCGTTTCGTCAACGGCGCCGTCAGCTACGACAATTTGGTGTCCATCGTTGAAGACGAACTAAGGCGCAAGCTGGCCAAGATGTAGCTTCCTGTGACGGGAGGCTTGACTATTTCTTTGTCTGGCGCTTGAGACAGTCGATATCGTCTTGTTTGCAGACCTCGTCGCCGAGACCGAGGATGAACACATCCAGGAACCCGATGGCGCTTTGAGCCAACGGTGTGGAATTTTCCTTGGTGGCCGCCTCCGCGGCCAGCGACCCCGCATTGGCGGCGCTGCTCGAAACATTACTTGAGCCGGCAAGACTCGCACCGAGTCCGGAGGCGTCGACTGGCACCCCCACCGAGACTCCGCTCACGGTGATGTTGTTGCGGCCGAGCACGGCAGTGGCGCCGATGGTCAAATTGCCCGCAACGATACCTGCGTCGCTGGCGTTGACCACGCCCTGAGGCGCGTACAAATCGACATTGCCCGGTACCTCCCCCGCGCCGGTCGCCAGTGCCTGGATGCCGCTGCCCTCCAGCGCGGCGGGGAATGTTGTTTGAACTTTCCCAGTGGTTGGATCAATCGTGACCGTCGGCGCCGGTGCCGAAATCGCCGTCTTGGCGCCGCGTCCCGCATCCACATTGCCATCGGTCGACCACACCAGAATATTTCCGCCGCCGGCAGCAAAAACGCGCGATTGATTCACCAGGAAATCGCCGTAGGAAACCGAATTGATGTCACCGGTACCTTGCGCCACGATTCCGAGGTCCGAAGGTTGCTTAGTGAAACCAAATGCGGCTGGCGGACTTGCCAGACCAGCGTTCACGCTACCGCCTGGGGTCAACAGCGAAATGTCTCCGCCGTCGAGGGTGTAGATTCGACTGAAGAACAAACTCAGCGATCCGGGATAGGTGGCTATCGCGGAGTGCGGACCGCTCGCAGTCGCGGAATTCGGGAACAAGCTCGTTAGGGCCGCAAAGCTCCGCGAGTAGTTGTTGTGTTGCGGACCCGGTGCCGCTGCGGTACGGCCGCCGCTGCGAATCTCGTTGTAGAAAATTCGCTCGCAGAGATCGAACTGCTGTTCGCGCGACAAGCCCCTGAACGCGGTGAGCGCCTGCGCCTTGTTCGCAACGGTCGCGCCGGTTTGCGACTCGACGAAGCTCGACAGTAAGGAATCATAAGCTGACGATTTTACCAGGTAGGTCGTCGTGAAATCCGCGAGGTCGGCGTTGCCAAGGGTGGCCCCCGTCAACACAGTCACGCTTGCGCCACCAGGCGCAAGAGCCGGATTGTTGAGATTTCCTTCCGTTGTAATGCCGCCTGAGGTGCCGAAATTTACATTGCGCCCGGCCTCCACTAGGAATGATCCGGGGCCCTCGATCACCAGGCTGTGGGCGTCGACCTGGAGTATTCCGTTGTTATCACGCGGAGACGGGTAGGAGATATCGCGACCCGCCGACACCAGAGATAAATCCGAGCTGACTAAATTGTCGGCCTGCAGTGTAAGACCAGAAATATCCTGTCCGGCAACCAATCGAATAGGCTTCGGCACAAAGGCAATATTGGCATCCGTGATACCGCCCTCCACCGCCACGATACGAGCCGGATTTGGGTCTCCGATGTGAATCGGCGAGTTGGGCGCTCCTTGTATCGCTGCCAAGGACAAAAAGGCTTGAGATGGGTACAGGGTCGGCGCAGTGGGGTTCGGCAAAGAGCCGGGATCGAGACCCGACATCGCGATTGTCCCGATCGCAATTTGGGGGCTAAGTGGATTCACAGCAAACGCGACATTTTGCTTGGCCCACAAATTGAGATTTCCGGAACTCGATGGCCACAGAGTCACCGGTCCTTCAATGCTAATATTGCCATTCAACGCCACGGCGCTGAGAGTGCCGGGATAGGTAGTAAAAGCCGACGACCCAGTTCCTGGGAACACCATGGAATTGAATTGCGTAACCAATGTCGCGGGCTGATCGACCAACGTGACATCGCCGCCGGCAGAAAACAAGTTGACCGCGCTGGAGCCGCTATAGGTCGAGAAAAACGACGAAGCTGCAAGGCCAACTGGCTGAACCTTGGCCTGTGGTAACAGAAAGGGGTTCAAAACTCCCTCTATAGTCACGCCGCCGCGAGCTTTCACATCGAGTTGTGCGTCGCCAAGCGCCAGTAACGGCGCTGGCCCCGTTGCGTCGGTTTTGAGCGCCGTATCCGACCCTATCGCGCCTCCGGCATTGATGGTTCCGCTACCTTGACCGACAAAATAAGAGCCGCCGCTGATATTCCCGCCACTTTGTACGCTCAATAGGCCGCCGCCGGTGACTAATAGCGCATTCTGCGCAATGCCAGCACCACCTATCTGCCGACCGATGGTCGGTATCGCGACCGACAGATCGCTTATATTTCCTCCGGCGTTGATGGACACATTCCCGCCGGCGAGCGCGCCGACATTCTCTTCGAAGTATTGATAGTTCACAGTCCAACCGGTGGCGCTACCCCCTCTATTCTGGCTGGCTGGTTGACCTGCGCGCCATAACCAGCTCGTGACCAACTGATTGGTCGATGCGCCGACGATGTTGCCGCCGACATCGATGCTGATATTCCCGCCAGCCGTGGGATAGGCCAGTTTCGCAAGCTGCGACAGTTCAACGCCCTGCGCCGAATTTTGGCCTGCGGTGTAAATCACGGATGCGCGATTGCCAAATTGCAAGTCGCCGGCTGCCGCCATATCGATGTTGCCCGTGCCCGTGCGTACCATGACTTCGGTGGGCGATTTCTGAAACGCCGTGTCGGGGACACCAGCCGCGATTTGAATATTGCCGCTGCCGACCGCGAGCGCGCTCGCGGGCTCCACGGCGAGCAAATTACTCGCATTGAGATCAGCGCCGGCGATAAGCCGATAGGACCAGGACCGATCGGGCGTGGCGGGCAGCAGGAACGCAGAGCTTCCCGTGGTCCCATTAAATCCGTCGCTTAGTGAATTGTTGATCAATAAATTCCCCGCAGCCCGCAATGTGAGGACCCCCGGCACGGTGCCGGTTCCGGATGCCGCACTGAATCGCCAGGCC
>Ga0075017_100000527_pt1 | contig 21398 bp, 31 predicted proteins | sample AleBraG_ABR_2012_FD_71475 | JGI IMG/M metagenome (GOLD analysis project Ga0075017, IMG submission 71475) | Freshwater sediment microbial communities in response to fracking from Pennsylvania, USA - Alex Branch Run_MetaG_ABR_2012 | ecosystem: Environmental > Aquatic > Freshwater > Creek >... | reverse complement strand
TTGCTCATTTTTCGGTTTCGGTTTGTTTTGTCAAACGGTTCAAGTATTTTTCCGCCGCACGCTGCCCGTCATTGCCGCACATGACCGCTGCAAACGCGGCGTGCGCGGCCTGAAAGTTCGCAAGCGATTCGTCTGCGCGGATTCTTCGAGCAGCCGCCGACAGTAAGCGCAACTGCGCGATACTATGGTCAACGGCCTCTGCCAGCGTCAGGCCGGTGACGATGCACGTTTCGGCGACGAAATCGGCGATTCGGACAGCGCGGCGAGCCGACGACTCATCACGCCGGGAGCCACCCGTTCCACCCGCGCCTGAAGACGGCTGAACCAGCGTGAGAAAAAATCGGCGTTGACCTTTTCAATCTCGGCAACCAGAGCTTCGTGCGATTCCGGCTTGAGCGAGTCAATCAGTGTCGGCGGCAAGTCCGGCACAACGAGTTCAATCATCTTGATTTCGTCCTGCTGGGCTTCGAGGTATGCTTCCATCTTTCGAATGGGAAGCTGTTTCACGGTGACGGTCTTTTGGTTGCCGTCGGTAAACTCGACGGTGAACTGTGAGCCGCCGAGCATTGTGGTTTTGGTGTTTGTTGCGTCCATAAAGTGTTTTAGATTTCTGTTAAAGGCTTCTTACCGTGCCAGCACAGCCACCCGAATGTCGCGACCGCGCCCCACACCGTCCACGCGATCCACGGACTGACGCCGTTAGCCAGGCACGCCTCACGAAGCAGCCTGTCCCAGTACAGCTTCATACGCACGTCAGACCATTTCCTGCCGAGCCGCGCCCGTTTGTAGCCGTCATCGTGCAGTGTTGCCGGTGCATTGAGTTTTGATGCACCGCTGTCGTCACAGTTGAACGAGTCGGACACAAGCACCACAAACAGCGCGAACAGCGTCAGCGGTGCCGCCCATAGCAGCGGACGCAGCCAGTGAGTCCACGCGCAGCCGACATCAAATGGGACAAGAAACGACAAGAACAATCCCGCGATGAACGCCAGCGGCGGAATGGTGGCAAAGTCCGTCACGAAACCCTTGTGGACGCAATGAATGTCGCCGCGCTTGTCACGGAATTTCAGTGGCTCATCCAGACGCCAGTGGATTCCGTCATCCAAAGGCGTGACTTCCAACTGCGTCAGAAAATGTCCGTTGTTCTTCATCAAAACGCAATGGTTTGCAACCACCACAAAACCTCCCCCGCCAGAATCGTGAAACCGCCAACAATGGCGGCTCGCACGAATTTTGGCAGGCTGTTCCAGTTGTTATTGTTTCCAAGCATGGTCAGAACGAGAGCTTCAGGCATGGCCCGGCGTTCGCCCGCTTCGTGCCGCACGTCGCTGGCAGACCGCCCCACGACTCGTAATCACCCATAAAGCCGAACGATGCCGGGTTGCTTTTGATGGTGAAGTCCACGAAGTCAACATACACACCCAACCCGACGTAGGCCGCGACGTTGCCGTTCACGATTGCCGTGCCACCAACGCCGAATGGTGTAACCGACATCCCGGCCACTGTGATTTTCTTCTTCAACTGCACCTGCAAGCTGGGGGTCGTCCATGTGCCGTTGATGTTTTCCAGTCGCGCACCGACATACAGCGGGGTGTTCGCCACAGGATAGATGGCTGCAACGCCTCCACCGATTTTCTTCATGCTCACGTCGTAGGACGCAAACGGAACCGCTACCCATGTGGTCGAGCCGATCGCATTGGTGTCGCTCTTGAAGATGTTCACGAACGCCTGACCAGCCTCGCCAAGCCCGCCCCAAAACGACGCGGGCGGATTGGTCTGCGCGGTCTGCGCCCGAACAGCGGACGCGGCCATGATGACGCCAACTGCGGCGAGTGCGAGAATCCATTTATTGAACTTCATACGTTTCATTTCGATTTGTTTGTTTTTGCGTAACTTCGCGCCGCCCCGATGGCTACGGCCACCAGCATCGCCGAGAAAATAGCCGACTTGTGTCATACTGGCTTCGGCGGTTGCGGAGTCGAGTTTGCAGCCGCAGCGATGGCGTAAAGCATGACAATCTTTGCCGTCGCATCAAACTGCGGCTTGTAAGCCGGAAGCCAAACGCCAGCAATGGTTATCGCAGCGAGCATAATACCGCACCAACGCAGATGCGGATTTGCAAAGATAGTTGAAAGATTGTTGTTCACCGTTCGTCCTTCCTCATTGTTATTCTGGTTTCGGGAAGAACCGCAGCCGCCATCCCGACGTGCGGGTGATTATTTGGGAACGGTGGCACCTTGAGCGGCAACTTCTCGTTTACCTCGCGCAAATTGTCGCAGAACTGCTGCATCTCGGTATGGTCAACCGCAGTTTCGTTCATCACCTTCAACTCATTCAAAATCTCGTTCTGACCGGCGCGAATGTTTGAGACAACACTGTTCATGGCCACGACACCGACAACCAGCGCGACTGCCAGCGACCAAGCCGTCGCCACCGAGACGGTCACGTTTGTCCGCTCGCTGATTTCATTGACCTGCTTGCGCCATTTGTCGGTCATACTGATTCCATTCAACTACGGATTACTGCGCCGCCGCCCATCCCGCGTTCAACTGCGCGAGCGAGTTGGTCAGGTCGGCATACCGTCGCGGAGGATTCGATACCGCCGAGAGCGTCGCGGCCAGCGCGTTCGCCATGATGGTCGGGCTGGCGTCAGACGCGATTGTGACCTTGCCGCCGGTCATCGCGGACACCACCGCCGGAATCTTGGCGATGTTGTTCGTGTTCAAAGCCGCCATGGTGCCACCCGGTTGATACGGACTCGGCGCGACGGTGTAAAACGTCGCCTGAATCTCCGCACGCACGACCTGACATTGAGCAGCCAGAACTGCCGTGTTGGTGGCGACGTTCTGCGCGTTGGTAATGGTTGTCGTTGCCAGCAATGCCGCAACGCCGATGATGATGATTTTTTTCATAATTTTGTTTATGGTGATGTTGTCCAAACTAAATATCCCGAATCCGTGTGGGCGTAGAATGTGTCGCCCTCAACAGTGGCTATTGAGACTGCCGCACCGCTGACTGGTAGAATTGCAATGTTGCCGGGGCCATCTATAGCAATAGAGGCTCCGCCCGAATTATAAATGTTGACGTTTCCATTATGGGTCACAACAATGCCTGAACCATCCGAGCTATCCATCTCCGAGTTACCAGAATCGTCAGCGTAAATCGCGCCGCCGCCAGAGCCCCAGAGAAAAGCAATCCCATTGCCGTCTGCGGTAAAATACCCGCCGCCGTGTCCGGTCGCGGTCACATTACCGACGCTGTCTGCGACAAAGCTGCCGTGCCCGCTGCCAGTCATGGACGCATCCCCGCTAGCCACCGCCGATACACTGGCCCCGCTGGGACTTGTAGATATTGCCCCGCCAGTTCCGTCCACGCCAACATACGCCCCGTTAATATCAGTCATGCTCACTGCGCCAGTGTTATCACCATGTAAATAGCCGCCACCGCTGCCGGTTATGGTTAAGTTTTGAGAACCATCGAAAACAATGCTGTTACCACCAGCATCTGAAATAGACACATTGCCACCCGGAAATCCGGGTGCTCCAATACCGCCTGTGATGGAAATGTCGCCACCGTTTCCGCTGCTCGCGCCGCCGACAGTAATGTTCCCGCCGGTTGCGGTGCCTTCGATGATTATTGGCTGCGAGAAGCTGCCACCCGTGAGACTTACTTCACCCGCAGAGTTCACCACATTGCCGTCACCATCGAGCGTGTTCCCCGCGCCGTGAACCATTGCGTTACCATTCCCGTCAAGATTGAATGCCCCGCCGGTAGAACTTTGCATACCAGCTTCACCTGTGCTGGAACTGAAAATGCTTCCACCCGGCCCAGCAAAAGTAACATTTCCGTCTCCATCTGCGGTGACATAGCCGCCACCAAGGCCAGTCATGGACACCGAACCGTCTCCCGGCATTGAGATGGATTCTCCGTAGGTGTAACCAACTAATTCTATTCCATTGACAGCTTCAATGGCTATGTTTCCGCTTGGGTCAATGGATAAAATTGAACCCGATGCGCCAAAGTTGGCATTACCTGCGTCGTCCAGTGAAATATACCCACCGCCAGAGCCGCGCACCGAAACATTCCCGCTGGCGTCCAGCGTCAGTGTCCCGCCGCCGGAACTCAAAGCGGAAATCACGCCAGACGAGTTCACAGTCACGGCTCCGCCGCCATTGGTTAAAACAGTCGCATTCGAAATCGGAACACCAATATGCAACGTCTGCCCGACAACATAGGCCGTGCAATTTGAGTCAACCTGAACATTTGTGACGGTCAAACCGAACATGTTAGATACCTGCATGAAGTTTCTGTTGACCTTTTCAAACGCAACACGCAGCGGATCTCCATCGTGCGCGTTGGCAGACGATCCTACATTGATGTTTGTGAAGCTCTGCGCCGAGACTTCAATCAATGAAGCCAAAAGCAGAAACGCCGTGAATAAAAAAAAACGACTCATGGGTGATTGCCAGGAGCGTTGGTCGTGAAACTATTTGTGTTGACCACTTTCCCGGGAGAATTTGTTGTGAATACAAATCGGTTTGTCCAGACGTTCGGCGCGTTTGTGTTGAACACAAATGCATTGGTGTTCAACCCAGGCGCGTTCGTCGTGAAAACAAAGATGTTTGTGACAACGGATGGCGGATTGGTCGTGTATTGAGCTAAAACAACGCTCGCGCCAACCAGCAGCGCGAGCAAGATGGCACAAAGCGTCCTCATGGTGATTTTTTAGCCGGCAATCAAAGCGCCGACATTGAGCGTGCTGGTGAGCTTGGTAGCCTGCATCGAAACCGCGACGACGTTTTCATCAAACTTCAGGTCGCCGTCCAAGGCCAGATACACATAAAGGTCAACCGTATTGATTGGCGTGACATCGCTGTCGGGGCCGAACTGTTCGACGTGCAACCATCCCTTGATCGGGTTGCCTGAACCCGGGTTGAAAGCGGCCTGATTTGCAGCGGCAGCGGCAGCGTTGGCACCCGCGCCAGTCAGCGGCTTGGTGTGAAACGCCAATTCGTAAGCGATGGGCGTCAAGTTCTGCGTGTCGAACTTGATGCTCGTTTTGCGCTTATTTTGAAGCACGTCGAAAAGCTCAAGGCGACTCGGCGCCGGCGCGTAAATCTCCTTTTCTTCCTTGTCGTGGACGATGTCCAGCTTGTTCACGTTGCCGAACTCAATCCAACCGGCGTCGGTGATACCTGGCTTGGCGGTGCGGCTGGCGACGCCTGCACCGGGAACAGTGAACGGATCTCCGTCGCGAAAGAAATAGACGTGATTGCCGACAATTCTTGGTTGTGCTTGCATAAAGTTTTTCGGTTGCGGTTTACTTGCCTATAAAAGCGGGGACGCCTACTTTTCTTCGGTCTGTGCAGGCTCCTCGGCGGTCTGTTCCTTGACTTTCGGCGGGTGTTCCGTCGGGTCGGAATCGCGTTTTACGGTTTCAGGCGGAATACTTGTCGCAGCTGGATGCTTGGTTTTGGTTTCAGTTTTCATAAAGCTGTCAGGGGATGATGATTTTTTTACGGACTCGGACATCGTAGGTTTCGCAGCCGATATCCTCAAAGTCTGGCTCAAACGGCCGCTCTGGATTCAGCTTGAATCCGCGCTCTGTCTTGTTTGCTGGACGCCATGATAAAATCGCCTTGATGATTTGGCTTACCAGGACGAAGACATTCAGCGATTCAGCTCCGGTGTTGACCTTTGGATTCGTGCGGACGCAGATAACGGTGATTGTGTCCAGCAAGGCGAGGCCGGAGTTGTTCGGAGTATCGTTTTGCGTCAAAGTCTGGTCGGAAATGGTTGCGCCAATCGGAAAGGAAATCTCGATGCTGATTCCGTAGTCCTTCAGGTTTTTTTCGCTTTGCGTCGCCTGTTGGCCGGTGTTGGCGAAAACCATGATGTCGCGATTACTAATTGGGTTGCCGTTTGGATTAAGCGCAGGGATACCGCGCACAATGCCAAGGACTGTCGGCTGAACTTGGTCGAGCGTCATCATGCAAGCCCCCTTTCGCGTGCGGCCTTCTTGTGCGCGTTCTCAATGGCCTGCAATAGCGAGGCCGAGCGGACGGCAAAAACTTTATCTAGGATGTTATGCTTTTGCTCTTGTTCCGCCGTGCCGGGGACAAAGCCGGAAATAATGACGCTTTCCAGCGATCCACTGACACCCTTTTTAAATTCCACCGTGCCGATGATTTGATGGCCGGTCGCCGCGCTGCGCGCTTCCAAGACACCGCCGATCTTCTGCCCCCACTGGTTGCGCTTCCATTGCTTATGCAGCCACTGAATCGCCATTGTTCCACCGTGCGTGGCGTTGCGACGGTAAAGAAGTTCCAAAAGAACAGACAACGCACGAAGATTCAGCCGGCGAACATTGTCGCCCTTTTTTCCGCCATTGGAATATGGCTCGTTCAACGCTGCCGAGAGCTGTTCGGAAGTCAGTTGATACGCTCGCAGCGAGGACTTTCCACCACGCCGGATGATGCGGTTTTTGTTGACTCCGCTTTTACCAAACTTGACGACTTTGAGGTTGTCAGCGTTAAACAATTCGCTTTTCTGACCGCCAAGAAGCTGCGTCGCCTTCGCCATTGCCCGCGCAGACACACCGCCGGCAGTCGGAACAAGCGATGTGCTGCTCATGCGTGCGACGCGGAAGTTTCGACCTTTTGCAGCGGCAAGAATAGAATCACTTTTCGGCCTGATTTTTCGGAATTCGCTATAAAGCCCACCGTCGGCATCCTGACAAAAATTGCGAGCCTGGTCGTTTAGCGCGACACCATAGCCCTTGCTGCTGACGCTGCAATACTCGTCGAGATTCCTTGCGAACTCGCTAGCATTGCTGGTCATGTTCAAAGCCAATTTCATTTCAATATGCAAAAGAAAAGGACGGCGGGCCGTTGCGCGTCGTCCCGGTAGTGCTGCACCCGATATGTCTGCTCGCTATCGGCCCGTGTTATTTCGCTGATTTTGTCTAAATCAACCTTCGTCACGCTGGCGTCGGGACGACCACCGTCCACTGTTATATTCTCGTTGCTGGCGTCCACGGCTACGGCCAGCAGATCACGGCGGATGTGAATGCAGTGCGATGTCAGGTCATCTTGGATTTGAAGCCGCTGGCGGGATTTCTCGGTCACTTCCTCAACCAATGCCAAAACTTCAACGCCATCAGGAACAACCGTAACGGAAACGCCTCGCTGTGTAAGCGAGGCGTTGAACCCAATCAACCGCGATTTTTGTGCTGGCGTCACAACACTTGGTTGCAGAGGTTGGATTTGAACCAACGACCTTCAGGTTATGGGCCTGACGAGCTACCGGGCTGCTCTACTCCGCGATTAAGTTTATTGAGTCGAAGGCTTCATCCCATATTTGGGCGACTTCAACTTGACTTCCAAAAGCGCGTTCGTCGAACTGGTAGTGCCAGTTCCGGTGATTTTGACGGCGATAGACGATGCACCAGTCGCGTCAATCACTGCGTTTGTAATAAAGCTTGCCGCACCGGGGGCAATCCCGGTCGCAGAGAATGTCGGACTCGCTTCGTAACTTCTTCCGTCATCATAGGAGCGATACACAGATATGCTGTTCGTGCTTGTCGCAGTGCCGGTGAAAGCGAACGTCACGCCAGGCTTATCAAATTCCGAGCATGGCAGTGAGAGTAGATTCGTGGTGAATGTCGCGCCATTCGGCACGTTGAAACTGTTCGTGCTTGTGGCCGTCGGATTAAACGTATTCGTGCTTCCAGCAGGGATGACGGCAGTCGAGCCGTTCAATCCGCCAAGCGTATAAGTCGCAGCACGCTGGGCGAAGGCGGATCCAACTGCGGCGAAAATGGCAACGGTAACAAGCAGTGTTTTCAACAGTTTTTTCATAAGCTGGTTATTTTTTCGGGGTTTTCAGTTTGGTCAATTCGGCGACAAGCGCATCATGCGCAGCCAAAAGTTTTTTTACGTCAGGGCTTGTCCTGGCGAGATATTCCCACTTGGTGCGGTCGCTGACATGCAAGCCGGCGAAAGCTCCTTTGCTGGTCGCATCCACATGAATATGCGGCAAGCCTTGTTGCAGTTTGTGGATATGCGCGCTCAAGCGCGCATACTTCGCATGACCTTTGGTCTGCTCTGGCGTCGGCTTGTCGCCAATGTGCGCGAAGCGGGAAAGCTCACCGCGCAGTTTCAAAGCGGCCTTGTAGTCGCTTGGGAAATTGTCAGGCTCTTCCGCCGGAGCGGGCGCAGCGGCTTTTTTGGACTTCTCGACTTCGTCTTCGATATGCGATTCATCCTTCGCGCCGGCAATCTTGGAATCCGCCGGAGTAGAGGCCGGAGCGGGCGCAGCGGCTTCCTGCACATCATCACCGTCTTCCCAATTCGTCGCTGGTTTGTTTGCGGCCATATTTTTTTGATTCTCGGTTCTATGAAGCCCCCGACAGCGCCGGGGGCTTGAAGAAACGACAATCGACTTATCCGTTCGTGCGGATACAAACCGCCCCAACGCGGTTCGAAGTCTGGAACGCGAGCGCCCAATTCGCAGCTGTCTGCAACTCGGCATTCGTCGGTCCGTTGTTCAAGTTCGCCGGGACGCCAGTCCAGTTCACGCCAGCGATGCCAAACAAGAACCGGGTGCGGTCCCAGATAAGCTCGTTGTTCAGGTCGCGGTCGCGGAAATATTGAAGCGACGCCACGTCGGCGGTGTCGCCCTGCTGCGGCTTATCGCCATAGCCGACCGTGCCTTTGGTGATGACATAGGTGTCATACACATAGCCACCGTTCCCGCCCGTTTGTGCGCGAACCAGCGCCGTGCTGGTGAAAATCGGGATGCCGCGATATGTCTCGATGGAGAACGGCAACTCGGATTGCAAGCCAGGGCTGACCGTCTTGAACGAAATCGCGTCGAGAACTTCAAGGCGGGCCTTGACGTTCGGATGCATCAAAATGCAACCATTCTTCAGCATGTCGCCAAGTTCGCCCATCAACGCTTTAGCGTTGATAAAGACATCCGGCGTCATCAGGTTGGCGTCAACTGCCGCTCCGTTTTCGGTGAAAATCTCCTTGCCGGTTTGCGGGTCAACATACAGTGAGCCGAGCAAAGCCGCAGCCGCCGGATTGGCAGCGCCAGCGGAATTAAACAGGCCGCGCATCGTCGCAATCAGCGTCGTCTGGCGCTGCTTCAGCCGCGTCTCGGCCATCTGGTCAATGATGGCCTGCATCGGATCGGTGCCAGAAATCTGCTTGGCCAGAGCGGTGCTTGAAAACTTCGTGACGCGATTCATGAGGGCCGCTACCTGCACCGCGCCAGTGATGGCGTTGTTGTTCGCGGGAGCCTGGCCTTCGACCTGCACCTCGTCAGAAGTGTCGGTGATGTCGCGCAGGAACGGCATGTTCACTGCGTAGCCCGGGCCGCTGGCAAGTTTGTCAAACAAGTCGGCACGAGCCACTGTGCCGGAGTTAAACAACGCGGGAAACGTGGCTTGACGTTCGCGCATCGCGGGAATCCAAATGCTCGGAGCCCAAAGTTGACCGATTGTAGTGGGGCCTGCCATAAGTTTTAGTGTGTTGAGGTTTTGGTTTCAGTTAAATTCACGGCGCGATTTTTCAAGACTTGACGGCAACGCCGTTTGCGTCAAATTTTTCGGAAAGCTCTTCAAGCGATTTCACGCCTTTGGCGGCGAGAAGCTTTTCGGTAAGAGTCGGCTTTTTTGCGCCTTCGTCAGATCCGCTTTTCTTGTCCTTCGTATCAACCATTCCGAGCGCAGCAACCTTCTTTGCGACGGCTTCATCGAGTGAAATCTTTTCGGCCTTCAGCGTCGCAATTTCGTTTGCGGCGGCGACAAGGTCTGTTGGAAGCGTCGCCCCGGCCAAAAGCTTGCTCTTGTCGCCGGTCAGCGTTTGAAATTTTCCCTTAAAATCATCACGCTCTTTGGTAAGGCCGTGAATGGAGTTCGCGGCTTCAACCAGATTGGCCGGCAGTGAAAGACCAGGTGCGGCAAGCTTGGCGGTGTCACCCTTCAAAGCGGTGAGTTGGGCAAGTGCGTCGGCCTGGTCAATTTTGTTTTCAGCGCTCATAGAAAATGTTTTGTTGGCTTTGAACCGTTTTACATAAAAGCGGGGACGCCTACTTTTTCATGTGAGAACGAAGAACTGACAGCGCGAAATTCTCGTCCCCAATCCGATCCACAAGACCTACTTTTTTTGCTTCGGAACCACGGAAAGTCTGGCCGCGCATGGTATCGGCGGAAACCTGCGGACGCCGCTCGTTTACCGAGGTTTTGAAAAGCTGAAACGCTGAATTGACGCTGGCCTTGATGTTTGCCCGCTGGTCGTCCGTCAACTTGCTTCCAACCGCGCCGGCGCCCTTGAAAGTGGCCTCGTCGTTCGTGAAATACTCGAACTTGATGCCGAGCTTCGCGAGGTAGTCCGAATAATCCGTGACGGAAGAAATCACGCCGATGCTGCCGACGATGGCCGAACGGTTGGCGACGATTTCATCCGAGCGCGAAGCGATGAGGTAGCCAAGGCTTGCGCCCATTCCGCCGACGTGAGTCACCACCGGCTTTTCCATTGCCCGAAGATTGTCAACAGCGTCCGCCATTTCGGGTCCGCCGAGAAGCATCCCGCCAGGGGTGTCCATACGAATCAAAACGCCTTTCACTTGCGGATTCGCGGCGGCTTGCTGAAGCATCGCCAGCACGTTGCGCGAATCTTCGACACCGTCGTAAAGCATTTCCCACGGGTCGGGATTGTAGGCGAGCGTGCCTTGAACCGGCACAATGGCCACGTCTCCGAAGACCTGCATTGACGGACGCAAATCGTTTTTCAGCTTCGTGAACGCCGGATGTTCAGCGCATTGAATATCCGAAGCCGTCGGCACATGGGACAGAATAAAGTCAAGTGCATGAACTGACATCATCGGAACGTCGCAGGATAGACGCTTTACAAAGGTTTTCATTTTTTCTGGTCTTTCTTTTTCTTTTGTTCGTTCTTGTGGCCGCCGTCTTGGCTCTGCTCCTGGTTGTCGAGAGTGGCGCGGATGGCAAGATTGCCAAAGCCCATGCGCGTTAGAATGATTTCGATTGGGATTTCGGCTTCCGCAAACTCCTGCTGAATCTCCACTGCAGAGCGAATCTTTGAGCGGATTTCCGAGACGATTTGCTTTTCCTCATGTTCGGAATTTCTGCCACGGTTGCCGTAGCGTTCCTTTTCAGACATCAAACCGCAAAGCACGTCTGCGCGTTCGTTGCTCAACTGGTCGCCCAGGTCAATCGTGCTAATCGCCGGCAGTTGAAATGAAATCCGCCACCAGTCCGGCGTCGAAGGAAGCTGTCCGGTCGCTATACCCCAAGCAATGATTCGACGCCAGAGCCATTCAACAAAACGAGACATCACCGCGATGCGGTTGTTAAATTTCTTCTGCGCTTTGCCGAGCACGCTCCGCACGTTCGGGCCGGTGAGTTTCTCGTCGAGGTAGTAGGCTGGAGGGATGGACAGCCCGGCGACAAACTGACCGGCAAGAAATTCCAAAAACTCGATGCCGCCGGTGCCGGGCAATTTCGTGTCCAGCATCTTCAACTGACCTTCGATGGTCGGAAAATCACCACCAAGCATTTCCCATAAACCAATTTTCTTCTCCTGCGGCGTCGTGGACGGGTTGGCGTTCTGCTTGGTTGTAACACCGTCGGGGCCATTGTCGTTGCCCCATTCATCCTCTTCCAGCGGTCCACCGTTGGTTTGAATGACACCGCCGAAAGCTGCGCGGATTTTCTCTTGAAGCTTCAAGAAAGACTTGATGTCCTGATTGTCGCGGATGTCGTTTGAGCCGCGACGAATCGGGGAATATCCGCGATAGTGATCCCATCGCGTCGCGTCGCGTAAAAGAAAGAGCTGGTTTGCGCTGAAATAGCGGTTCGTCGTCGATGTCAAAGATGCGATGTCTCCATCGCAGATGTTGTAACCAAGCACCGTTCCGAAGGCATCGGAATCAACGCCGTCCTTCGGATCAAGGCCGGTAAGTGTTCCAATATGAAAGGTGTCGAAGAAACGCAGGAACGGGAAATCATTCTTTATTTCCAAGGCCGCGCCGATGTCGCCATCGCTGTCAATCGCGATACATGCAATTCGCTGCATCTCGTCCAATGTAAAACGGCGGGTAAAATCGCAGATGTTCGCCCAGTTCTTGAAAAAATCGCTGTAAGCCTTGGCCGCTTTTTCGTCGGAGCAAGCCGAATACGGATGAACCGGCGTCGAGTAATTCGCAATCGTTTCGACCGCGTAGGAAACCATGCCGTTGTTGTCCACCAAATATCGGCCAACTGCGGCGAGCAGCTTCCGGTTCAGGCCGTTCATCAGCCGCATGATTTGCGGACGAAGATGGACGCTGGCGTATGGGATTTCCGTGCGGTCCTTGGAATCTCGCAACGCCTCGAAATAATTGCCCGACCCTGAATTTACAGTATCCGGCGGCGGCGTTGAAAAGCTGCTCCAAGCTGGCGTGGCGTCCGCCCTGGTAGTGTCCCGGGTCGCAGTGCGCGTGCGAACGGATTTTGCCGGCGGCAAAACGGTTGACTGGATTCGAAGCCCTTTCCAGGCCGCATTAAATGGGACGGAAGCCTCGCTCATATCGTAGCCCTCTGGAATGAAACTCGCAGCCGTTTGATCCTGCGCTGGGTCGTCGGCGGGTTGTCTGGGGTAGCAAAACCGTTGCACCAATCAATCGCTTCTTGTACCAGAGCCATCGTTTCCATCGGCGTGTGGCCGTTTGGAAGTGAGAAGGTCGTCGTTCCTCCGGCTTCCATGCTGGTCAGCAAAACCTTGCCGTTGACCACATCCCCTTGGAAAATGGCCGTTCGGATGTTTCCCAAGACTTTGGTCAGTGGGACTTTATCCGTTGCCATGCTGCGGGCGCTCTCGACGATTGCCCGGATTAAAAGGATGCGCGATGCCATCAAATAAGCGGCAACGCATCCTATTTCAGCGGGCGAAGATTGTTTTTGTGATTATTGCAGCAACGTGAATTTGTAATTCGCAGTCGAAAAGATGGTTGTCGCGCAATTTGCGTTTCCAGACGAACTTGACGCGGCCGTTCAAGTCTGTGACTTCCTCGCGCCGTTCGGCGGTGACTTGCTGCATGTAGGTTTTTGGCGTCTTGCGTGGGATTGTCCACTCGCCGGACAGTCCTGCCATGTAAGCCATGAGCATGTCCTTGACGGAGTTGTTTGACCACCGATAAAGCGGTAATGTTCGCCGGCCTTGATTGCTGCTGGCAAAAAATGGGTCAATAAGCGTGCGTTCAAAAACACGCCGGACGGTTTTTTTTGTGCGGACGTTTCGATAAAAAAAGTGTTCCGCATCATCTCCCTTAAATGCCTTCCAGCCGGTCGAAAGGCAGAACTTGTAAACCTCGCTGGCCTTGAAGCCGGAATCAATCATGCAGTTACCGGATGGCACGTCGTATTTCTTGCGGATCTCCTCAAGCTCTGTCGTGGACATTGCGCGGCCAAACATCACCAGGCGCGATTTTCCATTCGGGCCGTAAGCCCTGATAACATACCAGTAATGTTCGCCGCCGGCCTCTTGTCTGTCTGCCGACATAAAGCGGGCTATCTCTTCCGGCCATTCTTCGCCGAAGTCGTAATCCTGCTTTCGCGCTTCAAGAAAACCGTAATCCTCAACGACGCCTATTTCGTCTTTCCACGGTTCGCCCAGCGTTTCTGTGATGAACGCCTTGAGGGGTTCAATGTTTCCACGTTTCGCCAGTTCAACCGCTTTCAAAAACTCGATGACGAGTTTGTCCCAGTCGCAAGACTCCCAAACCGCTTCAAACGCAGATCCTCCGAATGATTTGAATTCCGGCGGGGCCGATGGATTGTAGTCGTGCGCGTGCATGGTTCGGATAAGGTCATATTTTTCCGCGTTGGTGTAGCGATACCGGCAGTCTGGATTTTCACACTCAAAGCGGACGGTCTTTGCAAGTTCGGTGAAGTCCCATTCGCCGGACGGTTTTGTCGTCTCGTTTGTGTCCCAATAAAATCCGCCGCACTGACGAGGCTTTGGCCAGAGCGTCGTTGCATCACGGCCAAAGCGAATCGGCTGCGAGTGTCCGCACTTCTGGCAACGGATATGCGCCCGAGTCTGCGAGCCTTCCAGATAGTCGCAATGCAGCTCGTCGTTCTCTTTTCCAGCGGTGCCGGCTGAAATTTCAAGCGCGTGAGGAAACGAACGCATCCGCTTCCGCAATAGGTCAATGCTGCCGGCCTTCCATTCGCGTCGTTCATCACAGATGACAAAACGAATCGGGTCGGATTGCAACTTCGCACGCGAGTTTGCTCCGCGCAAAAGCAGGTTGAAGGTCTCGAAGCGCAGCAGGCTTTTGGTCTTGCCGCGATAAATCTTGGCGACTGGCTCGCAGCCTTCGATGTTCGGAATCAGCCGCTTTTCCATGAATTCACCCATCTGGTCTGCGTCGGCCATGACCCACATAGTGTCGGCCGGGTCTTCGGCGGCGTTGCGAAGGAAAATTATGATAAGCGAAATTGTTTTCAGGTATTGCGCGGACATCATTATCGTCACGCGCTTGACTCCGGCCTTGCGACACCCGGCAAAAATGAACTTTGCAAACGGCGTGAACTGAAGTCGCCAAGCAGATCCGGCAAATGGGCCGTCTTGAACAATCACAAACTTTTCGGCGAACACCTCTGTCGGCTCATCCGATGGCGGCGAGCAAATCGAGGCGAGGAATTGTCCAAACTCGGCGGCGGATTCCTGCCATTCACTTTCATTAAGTCCTACTTTCGCCATTTGCCGTCCTCCAACTCTTTCCAAATTAAAATCATTTCCTTGCGGATTTCTTCAGCGGCGGTGTTTGAATCCGGCGACATTCGCGCCAGCGTCACGAATCGGGTTATGCTGGAAAAGCTTCGCGTCTTGGCCGCAAGTATTAGCTTTGAGAAGATCTGTTGTGCAATAGTCTTCGGGATGAGTTCTTTTTTCTCCGCAAGAATCCTCATCGCCAGCCGTTCGTTTTGAAGCAGTATTTGCTTGGCGCGAGCCTGCGACTGCGTGACTTGATTGTCGTCGTCTTCAGTGTCTTTGCCCTGACGCATCAGCTTGAACGTGCGCCAGGCCGGAACATGCCAACGACCGTCTGGCCGTGGTTCAGGGCAATCGTCCAACTCCCGCCAGCGTTGAATTGTCTTGCGCGAGACGCCAAGTATTTCTGCAAGCTCGACGATGTTGTTGACAAATTCAGCCGTTGAAACCTTTCCGCCGGCAAGCGAGCTTTGCAAAAACGTGCGTTCTTTAGACGACAATGGTTTTCCGTTATTAACTTTTTTCTCTAGGTTAGCGAGATCGGCTTTAAGCAAGATTTTCGCCTGCTCCGGCGATAGTGATGGCCCTTCCGGTTGGGGATTCATATTTTTTAATCAGCGGCGTAGCAACCCGGCTTGTAGATATTTTCACAGGCCAGACATATTGTTCTTGCGCCTCTGTTTGTTTTGGATGTTCTGCATTTAACGCCACACGAACGGCAGGTATATCGTCGCGATAAATTGCTGCGCCGGGTTGCGACGTTTTGGGCGAGTTGTTTTCGCGGACTGCGCGGGCGGATTCGACGCCAGCCATAACAGCCGGAGAAACTTCGACTTAACTTTTGACCTTGCCATGTCATGCTTTTATCACGTTTCAAAAATATCCGTTACTTGCCGTCAGGGGATAGTCGCCAAATCTCCTGAATAGACTTTTGTAATCCTGTCTTTCCAATTCTGCGGCCTCTTGGTGCAGAGAATCCACGTCACCTGGTCGCATTGCCGGATGGTGTCCAGCATTTCCGCCAGCCAATCAATCGGCACCTCGTCATCCAACCAGTCGCCCAGCGAGAGCGAGAAGATGCGGCGGCGGTGATAGGATTTTCCTGTGCAGCAATACTTGTCTGCATCTTTACCATCGGCGCGAATATGTGAAGTGAGGTTGTCCTTAAACGCTCCTCCGCACTCGTCACAAATCAACGGCTTACGGTTGAACGCCAGCGCATTCTTTACAAACGACTCAATTTTAATGCGCGGATCGCCGTGCTTCTGTCCGCTGACACGAAACGGTGTGGTGGTGGTGATATAGCAATTAGCACATCCGGCGCTTACTTTGTCGCATCCGCGCCACGGATTCAGCGTGCTGTCACACCAGGCGATTTTCGTTTGTGCGCTCATAAATTAGGCTTGCACGGCACGACGCGCAGGTTTTTCCGGCACGCACCAAGGAAGTCCATATTTACCGGCTTTCCTTGGGCACGGCAGAGCAGCGCATACTTTGTTGAGATGTCTATGGCTTTCCATGCGGACTTTCGGTTATGGAATATCGCTACAGAGTCAGTCATGCAGCAGATTGCCCCCGCGCAGTCGGAATCCCATCCCATTGGGCAGTTCACGCCCATTTTGTCATCCCACAGGACGATAAAGCCTAACGCCGCGATTTTTGTTTGTTTGCTCATTTTATTTTTGTGTTTGAAATGTTAAGTAACATGGGACAATCAGATTTTTACTTCGGTTGCGAAAGGTTGGGTCTTCTTTGGAACCAGCCTAGGTGTTATGTTCTAAAAAAGATTCCTTTGTTTTTTTTGGAGAGACTGCCTTATTTTTATCTGATTCGCCCCTGTTCCACGCATGGTCTTGTCCGTGGTTGTGAATGCCAATGTCTTTTGTGACTTGGCCTGACAGCATCCACATCTTTTTGCATCCTATTTTTTTTCCCAACGATTCAAGTGAAGGCGAGTCTTCAAACAGGGATGGGTCGAGCACCCAGGCCAGCGCGATGAAGCGGCGGCCAACCATTTTCTGCGTGTTGCGACGATTGAGCTTTACGGCCGTGACCCATAGGAAGATTTTGCGAATGACGATGGCGACAGATGCTTTGTCTTCAGAGGATAGTTCGCCCATCTCGCGAAACACTTCATCCCAATCAAAGTCGGTGGCGGTGGGCACGGTTGGATCGCGCTTCTCGCTGATGAAGTCTTCCTTGAACTCTGGCTTGCCTTTGTGTGTTGTGTTCATTTGAAGCGATTCCATGTGTCTTCGGCGTAGCGTGCCGGAGTTGTTGCAATGCGGCCTTCGCGTTGTGCGTTGGCAACCTCGTTGGCGACCCGTTCGGCCTTGCCTGTATCAGACTTGATGCGACCAATCCATTTGCCGGCATCGTTGACCCACTCATCACCAAGACAAGCCTCAAACTTATCGGCTATGTCTTTTTGCCGTTCTGAAAGCTTTTTCGGCTTTGTCGGGTGATTTGATGTCTTTTTTTCTGAACTAGACGAACCACGGCGGGAAGCTTTGTCGAAAGATTCTTGTTCTTCTTTTGGTTCTGGTTCTGGTTCTGGTTCTGGTTGTTGCCCTGTAACTGGACCTGTCACAGGTGCTGTCACAGACCCTGTGACAGCTTTACGACGCTGCTGTCCGATTTGGTTGTCTGGGTTGTTTGCTCGCGCTTTTTCGGTTCGCTCGCATTGTTTTTTGTAGTCAGCACAATCGTCGGCGTAATCGCGTGCGGCTCGCAACTGGTGCCATTTTCCATCAATGAGTTTGAAGAATCGGTCATTGTCAAAAATCAATCCCTTGGTTCGCATCCAGTCTGCGGCGTCGCATTCGCAAAGTCGGCGCAGAAAGTCGTTATCGTCTGCCAGGCCGGTGCAGTGCGTATGAGATCGGTAATACCAAAGGCACGACCAGTAAGCCCACTTGACTTCAGGACGCCAGCCCTTTGTTGCGGACTCAAAATCGTTGCCGTAATAACGCGAATATGCGTCGGGCTTCATGTTGCAGCCCTTTCCGCTTCGAGCGTGGAATCAAGAGCCGACTTTGTTTCAAAAGACTTGATCCACTGTTCAAACTGGCTGACGTGCGAAAATGAATCAATCATCATCGCGTCTAATTCTATCTGTTCTTGTGTTCTGCCAAGTTCAACAAGGTGACGAACAATGTCAGCGCGTCTGGCGAGCTGCGGAGAGTGCAGCCATTTACGCTTTCCGCCAGGAGCTGGAACGTGACGACCACGATATGCTTTAATGGCGTTTGATAGCTTTGAGATGCGTTGTGAGCGTGTCATAAAATAAATCAGATGATTCCACATTGTTTTTGCAGTTGATAAATTTGGTCGAAAGAAGCATGTCCATTTTCGGTCAAGCCTTTGTAGTTGCGCGTGGCGCAGAAGCTGACCGTCTTGTCGTTCAACAAGACGAAGTTGAAACCACCTTTGGCGGAACGCTCTTTGACATTTCGGGCCATGTCTTCGTTGTCACCAATTGAAAATGTGAGTCGTATGTATTTAAGTGCGGATGCCATAAGATGTGATTAAGCTGGTTGAATTTCTCCGTTTTGGGCGAGGGAGGTTGAAATTGAAAACAATTCGCGCTGAATGTCGGTGTCGTTTGTTGGCAAGTCGAATCCATTACGTTCAAGCCAAGTGAGCGCCAAAGATCGTTTTTCTGGTAGTAACCGCCACTCCTTGACCTCTGCGCCGTGGCGCGTCTTGGCGGGCGACGGGACGCGGCCAATACATTGCAGAAAGCCCAGGCCTCGCTTTGCGCCTGACAACATTCTGACGGCGCAGCCGGATGTGGTGTTATCTTCCCAGATGGATTTAGGGACGATGTCAGTTGTGAACTTGGCTCCCGTCAAGCCGACGTAGATCAGCGCGGCCATGGTTCGCTTGACCTTTTCGGGCTTGAACGAGAGCTTCAAAATGATTCCTTGCCAGAAACTATTGTCGAGTGATTCCATATAATTAAGCGGGAACGGCGTTGTTTTGGTTGTCTCGATGTTTGAATTTTCCGCAAAAGTCAGTGGATTGAGTGCAAGGCCAGTGTGTTTTCATGCGGCCATCGGGTCGCATGTGGTCTGCCGGTGGATTCTTGCGGCATTGGCCGACGGTGATAGAGGGATCTGGCTGTTTTTGCCAGCGCACCCAGAAATGGCAATTCTCGCAGATTTTATCGGTTGTTTTGCTCATGTGAACAAGGTTGTGAATATGTGGATAACCGGATTTGCGCCCGCGCTTTCATGGCGTCGGATTTGAAACTGGCGAGTCTCGGCTGGCTGTAAGTTTCGAGCTTCTTTGCCAAGTCGCTTTCGAGCAGCCGGTCAATCGCGGCGGCTTCGTCTATTGGCGATTTGAAAGGTTGGTCGGTCATGGTTTCAGTTGGTTTTTGATTGCCCTTGCAAAGATTTGCGCGACTTGTGGGACGATGGCGTTGCCGTAGCCTTTGAGTTGCCCAACGCGGTTGTGAACTTGCGGCCAAGCTCGCACCAGAGCGGCGGGTAGCCCATTAGGCAGGATACCCAATGAGGATTCAGCTTGCCCGCAGCTTGCGTCTGAAGATTCGGAGCGCCTTGTTTCTCCGGAGATTGTCCCGCTCCGGTGTTGCAATTCTGGTGAGGCGTTGACCATGCTTTCGCTTGCAGCGTCAGCGGCATCGTCGCCACATCGCCCGCCTCGTTGCGCTCCGTCCACGACTCCAGAGTTTCGTCCGTCACTTTTCCGCTGCGCGGCGTCGCCCACAACTCGCGGCGGCTCCCATCCGAATTGCGGTTGTCCTGGTCTGCTTGGCCAAACCTCATGCGCTTCGTCAGGCTGTCTTGGTTCTCTTTTCCAGTCACTTTGGTTCCTTCCATTGCTTGCGGAGTCGGCCAGTGCTGCGGCTGCTCCAAGGGGGGGGGGTATTGCGTGTTATTTGCGACGGGCTGATTGAATTTTCCGCCTCGTTGATCGTCATCGTCGGCCACAACTTCACCATGCCGGCCAGATACGTTCCCGCGTTGCCATTCGGGCCGTTCGTCTCCATGTCCTGCTGCTGTGTTATCGTCGGCCAATTCATTGACGCAGAGCAGCCAGACCCGTTCCCGCGTGTAGAGTTCTTCCGCCGCCCATTGCCAGAACACTTCCGGCAGTCGGTAGTAGAGGTTCACGAAATGAGAGATTCCAGCCTTGACGCAGCCACCGCCGCAGTTCGCGTGCGGGAAGCCGAGTTTGTAGAGCCGTTGGCGCTCGAAGCCGAGCTTTTCAGCTTCGGCCAGCATCCGGCATTTATCCCACAGCGGTTCTTCCGTCATCGGCGCGAGCACGCGCCATGTCGGATGTTCCGCTTGAAATTCGTCCACGCGATGATGTTCCGTCCAATCGAATCCGAGCACCACAGTTCCGTCTTCCATCAGCGCATTTGTCTGGCGGTGGTCGAGTTCGTATCTTGAAGCCATCCACGCATTGAGCGGTTCGCGTTTGAGTTTTACGGAGCAGATCGGGAAGCGGTTATTGCCTAGCAGTCCTTCGCGCCGGAATAGTTCCCACGGTGTTATTTCGAGACTGATTCTAGTGATTGGACTCTTGAGCAGTTGCGCGGCTTGCTCGTTGAATTTGTAGAGGTCAGCATCTTCTATCATCACATCGGCGAAGATGGGCACGACATTCTCCACGCCGTAGCGCTGGACGGTTCTGTGCCACGCCCAAAACGAGCAGAGGCCGCCAGATACATTGCAGAGATATTTCATGGTTTATTTTTCGCCTGCTAACAAGACGCTGCTGCCAATGCGCGTTGGCGCTGGCAGTGAAATCGTGAGTCGTGGGTCGCGCATGGCAGAGCTATTCGTTGTGCCTCGCAGTCACGCGCAGGGTTTGCCGAGCGAGGTATTCGGAAAACGCGGGCGGGATGGCTTCGCTGGCTTCTTCTATCTTCATCCAGTCGCACCCCATCGCCTCGAATCCCCACGCCTGGGGCAGCACCACGCCGACCGGCTTTCCTCGCGTTTCCTTTGGCTGGCCGTAGTGCCTTTTCTCTTTGGCGATGTCTCTCACCTTCGCGCCATACACACCGAGCGTTTTAGCCGCGTGGCGGCACGGGCCGGGAGCGGTGAGCGGCACATTAGACTCGAAGTAGCGGTGACGCCGCAACTGGAAGCCGTTGGATTCCAGCCCGAACATACTCCCGCAAAGCATCACCGGGTTTCGGAGTTCGTTCTTTGCTCCCTCCACGTTCTCGATTATCCACGGGCCACCCCATGCCGTCAGCATGGCGCGGACTTCCTCAATCAGTTTAGGATGTTCTCTGGCGTTCAGCATCGTCTTGAGCGCGCTGTATCCTTGGCAGGGTGGCGATGCCCACACGAAGTCATATCCAGACAGGTCTTGCGCGAGCGCATCGCCCTGAATGAAGCGGAACGGGTAGCGAGGCTGATGTTTGATGTCCACTCCGGTCACGTCGTATCCAGCGCGGTGCAGTCCCATAACCGTCTTACCATCTTCGCGGTTGTTACGCTTTCCAGTGGACGGCGAACCTTCGCCAGTAAACAGACGCATGACTTCGCGGAAAGTCTTTGTTCCGCCGAATCCGCGTAGAATCGAGGCCTCGTCCAAGCTGGCTACCTTGAACTCTGCCGGGTCCAG
>Ga0075017_100000526_pt1 | contig 21404 bp, 18 predicted proteins | sample AleBraG_ABR_2012_FD_71475 | JGI IMG/M metagenome (GOLD analysis project Ga0075017, IMG submission 71475) | Freshwater sediment microbial communities in response to fracking from Pennsylvania, USA - Alex Branch Run_MetaG_ABR_2012 | ecosystem: Environmental > Aquatic > Freshwater > Creek >... | reverse complement strand
ACGCCGCGCGCGGCGTTGCGCTGCAGCTCGGCGACCGCGAGGTCGACGTCCCACATGGGGAGCAGGCACAGCGGGATGAGACGACCGTTGCTCTCACCGCACCACTCGTCGACCATCCAGTCGTTGTAGGCCTCGACGCAGAGCCTCGAGAGCTCCTTGTCCTTGCCGCGCATGAAGAGCTGCCCGCAGAAGCGCGGGTAGTTGGGGAAGCACAGCGACGCCTCGATGTGGTTGACGTCCATGTCCTCGACGCGCGCCTGCGGGTCCCAACACCCGCGGCGCATCTGGTCGTACGTGATGCCTTCCATCCCGATCTCGTCGGCGGGGTAGCCCGCGGCGGCGATGAGGCGCTTCACCGAGTACTGGTGGTCCTCGTAGAACCACCACGCGACGTCGGGTCCCTCGGTGCCGGGCGCTTCGATGTAACCGCCGCCGTCGAGGATCGGCGTGCCCGCGGGGGCGTAGACGATGTGCGGGCCGACGTCCTTGTACTTCGCGGGGAGGCGGTCGACCCACACGCCGGGGGGCTCGACCACGTGGTCGTCGAGGCTGACGATCCAGGGAATGTCGATGCTCATGGTGTCTCCTGAGTAGTCCTGAGTGCGTGGGGCACTTGACGCAGATGGGTAGGCGAGCGGTAGCGAGCCCAGCTAGACGGGTTCGTCGCCCTCGATGGTGACGCGGTGCAACGAGCGCTTCGCGCCGGCGGTGTCACCGACGACGGCGTGCTGCACCGCGCAGTTGTCCCAGATGAGCATGTCGCCCTGCGCCCAGTGGTGGCGGTACGTGTACTCGAAGCGGCCGATCTCGCCGTAGAGGAAGTCGAGCAGCGGGAGGCTCTCGCGCTCGGTCCACCCCTCGAAGTGCTTCACGTAGTTGTCGTTGACGAAGAGGCCCTTGCGGCCGGTCGCCGGGTGGGTGCGCACCACGGGGTGCGAGCGCTGCCTGTCCTCCTCGGGCAGACCCATCTCGACCGCGAGCTGCGTGGCGTAGTGCACGGCGCGCAGACCGAGGAGCGTCTGCTGCATGCCCTCCGACAACCCGTCGTAGGCCATCGCCACGTTGGCGAACATCGTGTCCCCACCCACCTCGGGGATGATCCGCGCGAGGAGGATGCTCACCCCCGGCGGCCGCTTCGCGTACGTGAAGTCGGCGTGCCAGGTGGTGGTGATCGGGTTGGGGTCGTAGACCTCCATGATCTCCGGGTATCCGTCGATCGGCGGGACGTAGGGGTGCGGCTCGAGCACGCCCCACCGGCGCCCGAAGTCGATGTGCTGCTCGGGCGTGACCGCGTCCTGGCCCCGCAGGCAGATCACCCCGTGGTCGAGGAGCGCCTGGTGGATCGCGACGAACGTGGCGTCGTCACAGCCCTGCGCGAGGTCGACGCCCTCCACGAGGGCGCCGCACCCGCCGGCCATGCGGGTGACGGTGAGGTGCTGGGTGCTCGCGACGGAGGTCATGCGGTCGGCTCCTGAGGTGTGCGCAGGCTCGACGAGGATTATATACGATATTCAATCGCGGGCGAACTTGCGGTAGCGGTCGGCGTCCCACACGTCCTCGAGCTCGCCGTACGCCGAGAAGGTGTCACCGTCCACCGTGCCCTCCCAGCGTACGAGGGACACGAGGTTGGTCATCGAAGGCAGGTTCTGGAAGCACATCCGGTTCAGGGGTGTGCCGATCGCCTCGAGGTGGCGGCCCCGCTCGTCGGTGCCGAGCACCTCCACCCGCGCGGGCCACACGCCGCCGTCGTCGCGCACCAGGGTCCGGGTGCCGGCAGTGAGCGGCGCGAGGTCGCCCGCGTGCCAGAGCGTGCCACCGAGCACCCGCCCGCCGTCGTCTGGCGAGGAGTACGCCATGAACGCGACGTCCGCCGCGGTGCAGAGGTCGTACCCGACGTGCAGTCCCGGCGTCGGTACCCGGCGACCCCAGCTGCGGTCGCGGTGCGCGTGGCAATCGACCGCGAGCGTCTCGCCGGCGACGGTGACGGTGCCGGTGACCCGACCCTGCTGGTCGAGGTGGCCGGCGAACGTGCCGGTGCCGTTGTCCTCGAGCAGGTGGGCCGGGAGGATCGCGGCGAACTCCACCGCGAACGAGAAGTCGGGGTGGTCGTACGCGACGCGGTAGCGGGTGAGCGGCTCGAGACAGCGGATCGAGACCCCGGTGGGGAAGGTGATGTCGCGCAGGTCACCGGGCTCGGGGTACGGGTACGTCCACTGGTAGTCCCAGTGGAGCGCGTCGAACGGGGTGCGCCCGTTGTCGTCCCACGCCATCACGCCGCCGCCGAGGATGCCCTGGTTCATCTTCACCCACGGGTACACGAAGCAGTAGAGGTTGCGCTCCGGGACCATGAAGGTGAACCACGCAGTCTCCTGCCACCACGGGTCGTCGGTGGTGGGCGGGTGGAACGCATCGTGATCGGGGCCGTCGTCGATGGGCTGGGCGCCACTTGCGGACATGCGCGGATCGTATGCAATATCCACGCACGGCGAAACCCGCGGGACGTGTCGCGCACCGACGACAGGACCGCGGACAGGGGGGAGCCACGTGACCGTTCGTCCGCTCGAGGGATTCCGCGTCGTGGAGGTGGCCCAGTTCACGTTCACGCCCGCGGCCGGCGCGGTGCTGGCCGACTGGGGCGCCGACGTGATCAAAGTCGAGCACGCGCTCACCGGCGACTCGCAACGGGGCATGACCGGGCTGTCGGGATGGCGCGACGGGAGCTTCCACCCCGTGATGGAGCATCCCAACCGCGGGAAGCGCAGCATCGGCCTGGCGCTCGAGGATCCCGCCGCCCGCGCGGTGCTCGACGACATCGTGCGCACCAGCGACGTGTTCCTCACCAACTTCCTCCCGGACGCGCGCGAACGCCTGCGGCTCGACCTCGACGACATCCGGGCGGCCAACCCCGACATCGTCTACGTCCGCGGCTCGGCGTACGGCGTGCGTGGCGACGAATCCCGCCAGGGCGGCTACGACGCCACGGCGTTCTGGGCGCGCGGTGGCGCGGCGGCCGGCGTGCGCCCGCCCGACTACGACGGCGTGATCGGGATGCCCGGCCCCGCATACGGCGACTCCCTCGGGGGTCTCTCCATCGCCGGCGGTATCGCCGCCGCGTTGCTGTCGCGCGAACGCACCGGTGAGGCGTCGGTCGTCGACGTGTCGTTGCTCGGGCTCGGCGTGTGGGCGAGCGCGCTGTCGGTCGACATCTCGCTCGCCAACGGCGAGCCCTGGCCCGCGGGGTACATGGGCAACCCGCCCGACGCGCTCACCAACCCGGGGGCCGGACCGGTGCGCACGTCCGACGGGCGTTTCGTGTACCTGGCGATGATCCAGATCTCGAAGTTCTGGGACGACTTCTGCCGCCACCTCGATCGCCCCGACCTGATCGGCGACCCGCGCTGGGACACGCCCGAGAAGCTGATCGCCAACGCGCCGGAGGCGGGCCGCATCGTCCACGAGGTCATCGGGTCGAAGCCGTACGACTACTGGGTGGAGAAGTTCCGCACCCTCGAAGGGCAGTGGGCCCCGGTGCAGGACAGCCTCGAGCTGGCCCGCGACCCGCAGGTGCGGGCGAACGGGCTGATCGCGGAGATCACCGATGCCGACGGCGTGACGCGCGAGCTCGTGACCAATCCGGTGCAGTTCGACGAGACGCCGGCGCAGCTCACGCGCGCGCCGCAGTTCGCGGAGCACACCGACGAGATCCTCCGCGAGATCGGGATCGACGAGGATCAGGCGATCGCGCTGAAGATCACCGGTGCCGTCACGTGACGAACAGGCCGCGAGCGGCCGCGGTCCTCACGACGAGATCGCCCTGCGCGCGCAGCAGCCGGAGGCACTCGTCGGCGGCGCGGTCGGGATCGCGCTTGCGCATGGCGGTGACGATCCGCTTGGTGCCGCGCTGCTGCACGGCGCCGCTGCCGTCGATGAACGCGAAGAAGTTGCCCGGCACCACCGTCGCCATGTTGCGCATCACCGCGCCCAGCCGCGGCGAATGCGCGAGGACGAGCAGCAGGCGCAGGAACTCGTCGTTCGCGTCGTGGAGCTCGTCGGGAGTGGCCGCCTCGCCGAGCGCCTGCTGTGCGTCGCGGAGCCGGTCGAGCTCGTCGGGCGTGGCCCGCTCGGTGGCACGCCGCGCCGCGAGCCCGTACACGAGACCCTGGAGCTCGTAGTGGTCGCGCAACGCGGGTTCGTCGAGTCCGTGCACGAACGCGCCGCGGTGCGGGGTGACCGTCACCCAGCCCTCGCGGTCGAGTGCGATCACCGCTTCGCGCACCGGGATGCGGCTCACCCCGAGCTTCTGCGCGATGTCGTCCTGCCGCAGACGGTCCCCCTGCTTGAGCTCGCCGTTGAAGATGGCGGCCCGGATGTGCACCGCGACCACCTCGGCACTGCTCAGACGGCGGATCACCGTCGGGGTGAACCGCTCGCCCTCCTCGTCCTCCATCCGCTGTGCGTTCAAGGCGCACACGTTAACCCGGGAGCCCTTGCGTGACCGATGACCGAAACGTGCCGTTCCCCGATCCGCTCGATGCCGTGAGCGGGCCGACGACGCAGTGGACCCGCAACAACGTGGGCGAGGCGTTCCCCGGCGTGGTGACCCCGCTCCACCACGACTTCGTCGTGCGCGCGGGAGAGCTCGGCATCCGTGGCGCCTACGCGGAGCGCGGGGCGATCTCGGCGGACGAGGCGACCTGGAAGGAGGCCGCCGACGAGCGCGTGATGGCGGCGTTCAAGGGACGCCTCGCCGTGAACGTCGACACGATGTGCGCCTTCGGGGACCGTGTGTCGACCACCGCCGCGGCCGAGATCGAGTTCGGACTGCTCGGCTTCGTGCGGGAGGACACGGTGCGCAACCCCGACCCGGCGCGCTTCGAGACGGTGGCGGCGCGCGACCGCGAGATCCGCGCGGTGATCGAGGCGCGCGCACACGAGTGCTCCCGCACGGTCGAGGAGTTCTGGCGCGCGGCCACCGCGCCCGACGCGCTGCTCGACGTCGAGGGCGCTCCCGCGCGCTGGCGTGCCGCGTGGGACCACTTCCTCGAGGCGGCCGTCGTGATGACGCACGTCACCACGTTCGCGGGGGAGGCGTTCGTCGCGCTGCTCACCGCCTGCGCCACCGCCGGCGCCCCCGAGCTCCTCGCGCGCCTCAACGGCGGCTACGGCGACACCCACGACGACCAGATGTCGGCCGACCTGTGGGCGCTCGCGCACGGCGAGCTGACCATGGACGCCTTTCTCCACGAGTACGGCTACCAGGGCAACCGCGCCGCCGACCTGTACACCACCGTGTGGCGCGAGGATCCCGCACTCCTGCAGCCGCTCCTCGACGCGATGGCGACGATGGGCGACGAGGACGGCCCGGGGGCGACCGGGCTGACCCGGGCGCAGGACCGCATGGCCGCGGAGGCGGAGTTGCTCGGCGCGCTCGCGGGCGACGCGCAGGACGCGGCCCGCCGGGCGATCGACGATGCCCGGCGCTACACGGTGCTGCGCGAGCACGTGAAGGTGTGCTCGCAGCGCTCGCTCGACGGCGCGCGCGCCGCCGCCCGGACGCTCGGCCGCGACCTCGCGGCCCGAGGGCTGCTCGACGACGCGGAGGACGTGTTCCACCTGCTCGCCGGCGAGTTCGTCGACGGCGTGCTCCCCGACGTGCGTGCGCGCGTCGCGTTCCGGAAGGGCCGGGCCGCGGAGTACGCGACGTTCGAGCTCCCGGTGCTGTTCGTGGGGAACCCGGAGCCGCTCCCGGTCGACGGCCCGACCGACGACCGGGCCGAGGGCATGACCGGTTCGGTCGTGGGTCTGGGGGTGAGCCCGGGCGTGGTCGAGGGGGTGGCGCGGGTCGTGCTCGACCCGGCGACGAGCGAACCGCTCGCGCCGGGCGAGATCCTGGTGTGCGCCGCGACCGACCCGAGCTGGGTGGGTCACTTCCTCGTGGCGGCCGCTCTGGTCATCGACGTGGGCGGCCCCATGAGCCACGGCGCGATCGTGGCGCGCGAGCTGGGGGTTCCTTGCGTGATCAACACGGTCGTGGGCACCCACCAGCTCCGCAGCGGCGACACCGTGCGCGTCGACGGCACCGCCGGCACCGTCGAGATCGTGGTCCGCGCCTGAGCGCGACCGCAGCTACCGGTCGATCTCGACCGGCAGATGGAAGAGGCCGCGGTTCTGGCCGGAGAGGTCCTGCACCGCGCCCTCACCCGACACGTGGAATTCGGGGAAGCGCGCCAGGAACTCCTCCCACGCGATGCGCAGCTCGAGCCGCGCCAGGGACGCGCCGATGCACACGTGCGGGCCGATGCCGAACCACAGCTTGCGGTCGAACTTCCGGTGGATGTCGAGCAGCTCCGGGTCCGCGTACACGCGCTCGTCGTGGTTCGCCGACGCGATGACGACGGCGATGTGCGCGTCGGCCGGGATGGTGCCGCTGGGCAGCTCGACCTCCTCCGTGGTGTGTCGGCCGAGGTAGTGCGACGGGTTGTCCCAGCGCAGCAGCTCCTCGACCGCGGCCGGGATCAGCGCCGGGTTCGCCACCAGCTCGCGGCGCTGGTCGGGGTACCACGACAGGCCCACCGCGGCGTTGGCGATCGCGCGTGTGGTGGTGTCGTTGCCGGCGAAGGTGAGCTCGAAGAAGAACGCGGCGATCTGCTCGTCGTCGAGGTAGTGCTCGTTGCCCTCGTCGTCGACCATGGGCGTCTGCATGATCGTGCTGATGATGTCGTCGCCCAGGTGCTTGCGCCGATCGACCGTGGCCTCGTAGAGACGCTCGTTGAGCTCGACCGACGCGGCGATGGCGTCGTCGGGTGCGGCGTTGGAGCTGACGCGCTGTGCCGCCGCGTGGCTCAGCTTCTTCGCCGTGAGGCGGTAGTCCTCGGGCAGGCCGAGCAGCTCGGCGGTGACGAACATCGGGAGCAGCATCGAGAATTCCTCGACGATGTCGAAGGAGTCGCGGTCGCGCAGGTCGTCGAGCAGGCCGCGGCACACGTCGCGGACCCACGGTTCCAGGTTGGCGATCACCCGGGGGGTGAACAGGCGACTCATGATCTTGCGGTGCCAGGTGTGCTTCGGCGGATCCATGAGGATCATCAGCTTCTGGTCGACCTCGTAGCGCTCGAGGGAGACGCCCTTCGAGCTCACGAAGCGCTGCGCGTCGACGAGCACGTTCCAGCAGTCCTCGAAGCGGGTGACCGCCCAGAAGCCGCGTTCCTCGTTGTGGTAGATCGGCGCCTCGTCGCGCAGGTGCCGGTACAACGGGTACGGGTTCAGCCGGAACTCCTCGGCGTGCGGCTCCCAGTCGACGATCATCTCGGTCCCCCCGGTGGATGGCGCTGTGGCCGTGTTGTATACAAGATAAAAACCCGGAGGGGAAGTGGGCAACCAGGGATTCCGCAGCGAGATCCGGGAATGGCTGCGCGCGCGCCTCGACGGCGACTTCGCCGAGGTTCGGGGCGCCGGCGGCCCGGGGCGCGAGCACGAGGCGCTCGACGCGCGCATCGCCTGGGAGCAGGAGCTGGGACGGGGCGGCTGGATCGGCATGGCCTGGCCCCGCGAAGCGGGCGGCCGCGACCTCTCGATGCGCGACCAGATGGTGTTCTGGGAGGAGTACATCGCCGCGCGCGGCCCCGGGCGGGTCGGCGTGGTCGGCGACTGGCTGCTCGGGCCCACGGTCGTCGCGCACGGTACGGAGGCGCAGCGGCGCACGGTGCTCCCCGGCATCCTCGACGGCACCGTGCGCTGGTGCCAGGGGTACTCCGAGCCCGATGCCGGCTCCGACCTCGCGAACCTGCGCACGCGCGCCGAGCTGGTCGGCGACGAGTGGGAGATCACCGGGCACAAGGTGTGGACCTCGATGGCGCAGATCTCGCACTGGAACTTCGTGCTGTGCCGCACCGGTGACGCCGACAGTCGCCACCGGGGGATCTCCTATCTCCTCGTGCCGCTCGACCAGCCCGGCATCGAGGTGCGCCCGATCCGCGACATGACGTCGGGGCGCGAGGACTTCTGCGAGGTGTTCTACGAAGGCGCCCGCACCGCTCGCGAGAACATCGTCGGTGAGGTGAACGGCGGCTGGGCGGTGGCGATGAGCACGGTCACGTCGGAGCGCGGCTTCGGCACGATGGGCTATCAGCTCTCCTACGAGCAGGAGGTCGTCGCGGTCGTCGAGCTCGCCCGGCGCACCGGCCGTTGGGACGATCCCGTGGTGCGGCAGAAGATCGTGAAGGTCTGGGAGAAGAACCGCATCATGCGCATGAGCATGCTGCGCATGCTCAGCTCGCTGGAGCTCGGCACCACCGCGCCGGTCACCAATGTCTACAAGATGTTCTGGAGCCGCCTGCACCAGGAGATCGGCGAGGTGGCCATGGACGCGATGGGCACCGACGCGATGCTCACCCGCGGCGGCACGCACCCCTTCGATCCGCTGCAGACGCTGTTCCTCTACTCGCGTGCCGAGACCATCTACGGAGGCTCCGAGGAGGTCCAGCGCAACATCGTCGGTGAGCGCGCGCTCGGTTTGGCGCGCGAGCCGTAGCAGCGTGAGGATGCCGGCATGAAGGCATGGTGGGCATGAGCGGCGAACTCGACGGGCGAGTCGTGATCGTCACCGGGGCGAGCCGCGGCATCGGCGCCGCGATCGCCCGGCGGTTCGCCGCGGAAGGCGCACGCGTCGCCGCGGTGGCCCGCACGCAGCACGAGGGCGACTTCCACCTGCCCGGCTCGCTCGACCGCACCGTCGCCGACATCGTCGCGGCCGGCGGCGAGGCGATGCCGATCGCCGCCGACCTCGCGTCCCCCGACACCGACCGCGCCGCGATCGTGGAGCAGGCGGTCGCCGCCTTCGGTGCGCCGGTGGGTGTCCTCGTGAACAACGCGGCGGCCGCGTTCCACATCCCGACGCTGCAGGTCAGCGAACGGCGCCTGCGGGTCGCATTCGAGGTCAACGTGTGGTCGCCGTGGGCGCTCGCGCAGGCGGTGCTCCCGGCGATGCTCGACGCCGGCGAGGGCTGGGTGGTGAACATCTCCACCAACGCCGTCGAACCGCCGGCAGGACCGCCGTTCTCGGCCGACGACGTCGACGGCGGGATCGGCGGCTCCGTGACCTACGGCGGCAGCAAGGCGATGCTCGAGCGCATGACGGTCGGCGCGGCGGTCGACCTGTACGGACGCGGCGTGCGGTGCAATGCCTTGCGGCCCACACGCGGAGTGCACACGGAGGGCGCCGACCAGCTCGCCGACTGGACCGGCGTGCTGGTGGAACCGGTCGAGTCGATGACCGAGGCCGCGCTCGCGTTGGCGACCTGCGACGCGGCCTGCACGGGGCGCGTCACCGACAGCCTGCATCTCCTGATGGAGCTCGACCGCCCTGTGCGCGACCTTGCCGGCGCGAAGCTGGTGGAAGGTTGGCAGCCCGCCGACATCCCGGCGCAGATGGCGCCGTTCGGGGTGGGCTAGGGCTGCTCCTCGTCGCGCGAGTGGCCCGACGCGAGGAGGAGGTCCTCGTGGAAGTGCATCCACACCGTGTGGTACGAAGCGCACACAGGTGAGGCGAACCACGTGCGGTCACCCGCGTCGAGCTTGGTGAGCGCCGCGACGAACTGTGCCTCGTAGGCGCCGAAGCGCGGCAGCGACGCCGCGAGTGGTTCCAGCAGCAGGCGCCGCGCCGCGCCGTGCACCTGGTGCAGGCGGTCGATCACCTTGTGGTCGTACGCCTCGTCGGTGTGGTCGTTCGGCACTCCGCCGCGCTGCAGTTGCCAGTCGTGGCAGACCTTGAGCAGGCGCGCGTTGAGCGGGAGGAACGCCCGGTACGCGGTCTCCGCGACGTCGGCCGCGGCGCCGGTGGCGCGGGCCCGGGTCTCCGCCTCGGTGCGGCCCGCCGGGGTGATCGCCACGCGGCCGTTCGCGCTGGTGGCCCACCCCGCGTCGACGAGTCGTTGCCAGGGCGCGTCGTCGCCTACCGCCACGAACCCGCGCAGGCGCAGCTCGTGCAGTCGGTCCCGGTCCGCGGCGGACGCTTCCACTGCTAGAAGGGCGAGGGGAGGCGGTCCATCGGCACCTCGATCACCGTGGGCCGATCGTTGGCGATGGCCTCGGGCAGCGCGTGCTCGAGGTCCTCGACGCGGGCGAGCTTCACTCCGTCGGCGCCGAACGACTCGGCGAACTTCGCGAAGTCGGGGTTGCGCAGCTCGGTCCCGATCTCGCGCCCACCGAAGCGCTCGCGCTGATCGCGGTTGGAGTTGCCGTACGCGTTGTCGTTGAAGATCACGGTGGTGGTGTTGATGCCGTACTGCACCGCCGTCGCGAGCTCCGTGGCCGCGAAGAGGAAGCCGCCATCGCCGCTCACGCACACGACGGGACGTTCGGGCACGCCGACCTTGGCGCCGAGCGCGGTGGGGAACGCGGAGCCGAGCGTGCCCATGTAGCTCGTCGAGAGGTAGGTGCGCGGCTCGTACACCGGGAAGTGCATGTGGCACATGTACCCGACGGTGGTGGTGCACGGCACGAGCACGCCGTCGTCGGGCACGGCGCGACGCAGCAGCTCGACGTAGCCGGCCTGCGGGCCGATCGCGCGCAGCTGCTCGGCCACCGACGCGCGCTGCGCGCGGGTCTCCCCGGTGCGTTCGGGGCGCGGGTCGCCCAGCTTCTGGAGCTCTGCGAGGAGTGCGTCGAGCGTGGGGGCGGCGTCGCCGACGACCGCGTAGGAGTTCGCGTGCCGCAGCCCGATCTCCGCAGGGTCGACGTCGATGTGGACCACCTGCTTGTCGGCGGCCACGCCGGAGGCCATGAAGTGGGTGCCGACCGCGAGGATCACGTCGGCGTCGTCGAGGATGGGCTGGAGGCGCTTGTTCACCCACATCGTGCCGATCGACAGCGGGTGGCGATCGTCGATCGCACCCTTGCCCTGCCGGGTCGTGATCACGCCGGCTTGGAGGAACTCGGCGACCGCGGTGAGGGCCGGGGACGCGTCGTTGAGGACCACGCCGCCGCCGGCCCAGATCAGGGGTCGCTGCGCGCCGTGCAGGATCTCGGCCGCACGGGTCACCTGCTCCGGGTCTGCCGCCGCAACGACCGCTTCGGCGGCAGGGAAGAACGACATGTCGGCCGACTCGGAGAACGCCTCGGGCGGGAACTCGATCTCGACCGGGCGCCGCCGACCGCGTCGCACGCGGGCGAACGCCTCGTGCACCGTCTCGGGGATGCCGCCTGCCTCCAGCGTGCGCCGCTGCCAGTCGGTGATCGGGCGCACGAGGTCGAGCTGGTCGTCGACCTCGTGCAGCAGGCCGAGCCCCCGGCCGATGCCATGGCGCAGGATCTGGCCGGCGACGAACACCACGGGCGAGGACGCGGCGTACGCGGTCGCGAGGCCGGCGCCCGCGTTGTACACGCCGACGCCGGGCACGACGAACGCGACACCCGGGCGGCCGGTGACGCGCGCGTAGCCGTCGGCCATGTAGGTGGTCCCCTGCTCGTGGCGGGTGGTGATCCACCGCAACCGCGGCTCGTCGAAGATGCCGTCGAGTGCGTGCATGATCTGGTCGCCGGGCAGGCCGAACATGTCGGTGACGCCCTCGTCGGCCAGCTGCTTCGCGAAGGCGTGGCCGCCCGTCATCTCCGTCATGTAGCTCATCCTTCGGGTCGGGGCGCGCCGTCTCGGTCGGGGTCGCGTGGCCGTTGCGGGTGCTGGAGCAGTTGTATATCGTATCCAAACACCTCACGCTCCGCTCGGGAGCGGCCGATCCAGGGGGGATCACATGGGAGTCGTGCCCGGCCGTTTCGACGGCAAGGTCGTCATCGTCACGGGCGCCGGGGGTGGCATCGGCGAAGGGTACGCACAGCGCCTGGCCGCCGAGGGTGCCAGCGTCGTCGTCGCCGACATCAACACCGAAGGCGCCGAGCGGGTCGCCAAGGAGATCGAGGCGTCGGGAGGCTCGGCGATCGGGGTCCACGTCGACATCTCCGACGACGCCAGCCCCACTCGGATGGTCCAGGCGGCACTCGATGCGTTCGGAGGGCTCGACCACCTGGTGAACAACGCGGCGATCTACGGCGGCATGCACTTCGAGCCGCTGATCACCGTCGACTTCGCGTACTACCAGCACTTCATGAACACGAACCTCAACGGCGCGCTGCGGTGCACGCGCGCCGCGTACCCCCACATCGCCGAGCGCGGCGGCGGTGCGATCGTCAACCAGTCCTCCACCGCCGCGTACATGAACGCGGGCTACTACTCACTGGCCAAGGCCGCGATCAACAGCCTCACCGCGTGCCTCGCGATGGAGCTCGGCGGCATGAACATCCGGGTGAACGCGATCGCGCCCGGCCCGACCCTCACCGCGGCGACCCGCGAGCAGGTGCCGGAGGAGGTGCAGCAGGGACTGCTGCAGATCATGTCGCTCAAGCGGCTCGGTCAACCCGAGGACCTCGTCGGCACCTGCGCGTTCCTGCTGTCCGACGACTCGGCCTGGCTCACCGGCAAGACCATCGCGGTCGACGGTGGCCAGGTCGTCACGCTCTGATACCGCCGCTTCGCCGAAGGGCCCATACATGCAGATCGACGACATGATCCTGGTAAGCGTCGACGACCACCTCGTCGAGCCCCCGCACCTGTTCGACGCGCACATCGCTGCGAAATACCGCGACCGCGCGCCGAGGATCGTGCGCACCGATGTCGGTGACGACGTGTGGATGTTCGATGGCGACGCGGTGCCGTATCTCGGCCTCAACGCGGTGGCCGGTCGGCCGCGCGAGGAGTACGGCATCGAGCCCATGTCGTACGAGGAGATGCGCAAGGGCTGTTGGGACGTCCACGAGCGCGTGAAGGACATGAGCGCGGGGGGTGTGCTCGCGTCACTCAACTTCCCCTCGTTCCCGGGCTTCGCCGGTCGGCTGTTCGCGACGGCCGCCGACAAGGATCTCGCCCTCGCAGTCGTCCAGGCCTACAACGACTGGCACATCGACGAGTGGTGCGGCACCTATCCCGAACGCTTCATCCCGATGGCGCTCCCGGTCCTCTGGGACCCCGAGCTCGCCGCGCAGGAGGTGCGCCGCACCGCGGCGAAGGGGTGTCACGCGCTGACCTTCACCGAGAACCCGGCGCACCTCGGCTACCCGAGCTGGCACAGTGACGCGTGGGACCCGCTGTGGCGGGCATGCGAGGAGACGAACACCGTCGTGTCGATCCACCTCGGCTCGGGCGGCAAGCTGGTGTCGACGTCCGACGACGCGCCGGTCGACGTCATGATGACGCTGCAGCCGATGGTCGTGTGCCAGTGCGCCGCCGACATCATGTGGTCGGGCCTGCTCCAGCGCTTCCCGGACCTCAAGTTCGCGTTGTCCGAGGGCGGCACCGGGTGGATCCCGTACTTCCTCGAGCGCATCGACCGGACCTACGACCTGCACCACCTCTGGACCGGGCAGGACCTGCAAGGGCGGAAGCCGAGCGACTTCTTCCGGGACCACTTCCTCACCTGCTTCATCGACGATCCCGTCGGTGTGGAGCTGCGCGGCCGCATCGGCATCGACAACGTCTGTTGGGAGCTCGACTACCCGCACGCCGACTCCGCGTGGCCGAACGCGCCGGAGGAGCTCCACGCGGTGCTCGCCGGTGCGACCGACGAGGAGATCGACAAGATCTCGCACCTCAACGCGCTCCGCTGGTATTCGTTCGACCCGTTCGCGACGCGGGCACGCGAGCAGAGCACCGTCGCCGCGTTGCGCGCCGAGGCGGCGGGCCACGACGTGCGCATCCGCTCCCTCGACGGTGGCCGGCACCAGCACCAGATCGGGATCGAGATGGGCGAGCTCGTCACCAAGTCGACCGCCTGACCCACCGGGTCCGCGGCCGACGGTTCGGGGGGACCGTGACCAAGCACACATCGTTCTGCCGCATGTGCCACAGCGCGTGCCCGATCCTCGTGGAGGTCGAGGACGGCGTCGCGGTCAAGGTCACCGGCGATCCGGAGAGCGAGATCTACCACGGCTACTCGTGCATCAAGGGGAGGGCCCTGCCCGAGATGCACAGCAGCCCCGAGCGGTTGCTGCACTCGCTGAAGCGCGGGTCCGACGGGGTGCTCGCGCCGATCCCGGTCGAGCGGGCGATGGACGAGATCGCGGTGAAGCTGCAGCAGGTGCTCGCCGACCACGGTCCGCTCGCCGTCGCGCTCTACAGCGGCACCTTCGGGCTCGCGAACTCGGTCACCGCGCCGCTCACGAACGCGTTCCGGGAGGCGATCGGCAACCCGCGCGGCTGGGTGGCCACCTCGATCGACCAGCCGGGCAAGACGATCGCGCAGGGGCTCATGGGCGTGTGGATGGCGCTCCACCAGGGCCCGGCGACCGCCGACGTGTGCCTGGTGATCGGCTCCAACCCGCTCGTGTCGATCGCCGCCGGTCTGCCGCAGGCCGACCCGCGCAAGTGGCTGCACGACGCCAAGCGGCGCGGGTTCAAGCTCATCGTGATCGACCCGCGCCGTCACGAGACCGCGTCGCAGGCCGACATCTTCCTGCAGCCGCGACCCGCCGAGGACGTGGCGATCGTCGCCGGGATGATCCGCCTGATCCTCGACGAGGGCCTGCACGACGCCGAGTTCGTCGCGCAGGAGTGCAACGGCGTCGACGAGCTGCGCCGCGCCGTCGACCCGTACACGCCCGCCGAGGTCTCGCGTCGCGCCGACATCCCGGTGGACGACTTGGTTGCCGCGACGCGCATGTTCGCGACCGCCGGACGGGGCGTGGCGGTGGCGGGCACCGGGCCGGGCATGTCCTCGGCGCGGGGCACGCTCCTCGAGTACCTCGTGCTGGCGCTGAACGCGATCTGCGGCCGGTACCTGCGCGAGGGCGAGTTGGTGTGGAACCCGGGCACGCTCGTGGAGCCGGTGCCCCGGTTCGCCCAGGCATCGGGCCCGTTCCCCTCCTACGGGTTCGAGCCGAAGCTGCGGGTCCGCGATCTCGGCGACACGCTCGTGGGCCCGCAGACCTCGGCGATCCCCGACGAGATCCTGTTGCCGGGCGACGACCAGATCCGCGTGCTGATCAGTTGCGGCGGCAATCCGCTGGTGTCGTGGCCCGATCAGCACAAGGTGCGGGAGGCGCTCGGGCGGCTCGAGCTGCTCGTGCAGTTCGACCCGTGGATGTCGGCCACCGCGAAGGTCGCCGACTACGTGATCGCACCGACGCTCTCGCTCGAGGTCCCGAGCATCACCAACTACGTCGACATGCTCCCGGCGTACGCCCCCGGCTACGGGCTGCCGAAGCCGTGGGCGCAGTACGCGCCTGCAGTCGTCGCACCGCCGCCCGGCTCCGACGTCATCCCGGAGTGGGAGTTCTTCCACGGCCTCGCGCGGCGCATGGGTCTCGAGCTGCACATGCGCCCGGTCGACTTCAACGGCCCGACGGGGGCGACCACGCCGGTCCCCATGGACGTCACGCCGACCGCGGATGCGCTGCTCGACCTGCTCACTGCGAAGGCGCGGGTACCGCTCGCGGAGGTGCGGGCCCACCCACACGGCGCGGTGTTCGAGGAGCCGTCGTCGCGCGTGTTGGCGAAGATGGACGGGTGGGAGGCGCGCCTCGAGCTCGCGAACGAGCTCATGATGCGCGATCTCGATGCGCTCACCGAGCGCGGCAGCGGTGACCTCGCGTCGTGGGCCGGCGACGGGTACCCGTTCCGCCTGATCGGCCGGCGCATGCACGCGCACTACAACTCCGGCGGGATGACCGCGCCGCGCCTGCAGCGCGCCGAGCCGACCAATCCTGCGTACCTGCACCCCGACGACCTCGCCGCGCTCGGCGTGCGCGAGGGCGACGTGGTGGAGATCGCCTCGGCCCGGGCGACGATCCTGGGTGTCGCCGCCGCCGAGCCCACGTTGCGACGGGGCCTGGTGGCGATGGCGCACGCGTGGGGTGACGTCGAGGAGTACGACGAGAAGGTGCACGAGATCGGCGGCAACACGGGCCGCCTCGCGGACGTGTCCGACGCCTGGGACCCTTACAGCGGTCAGCCCCTGATGTCGAACATCCCGGTCCGCGTGAGCGCTCGGATCAGCGCGCGGGGCGCGGCGGAGGCTTCTTGAGGTCCGACTCGCGTCGCAGCCCGATCGTGCGGTGCGAGATGCGCCAGCCGTCGGTGGTGCGCACGCACACGTCGTCGTAGGTGCCGCTGCCGCACAGGCCACCGCCGAGCAACGAGAGGACCTTCGACCGCATGCGCACGGTGCCGTCGTCGTCGGTGGTCACGACCACGTTCGTCACATGGTGTGCGACGGGATGACGCGCGTCGACGTACGACTGGATCACCGGCGCGATGCCCACGAGCGGCGGGTTGCCGAACTGCGACGTGTCGAACTCGATGTCGGCGGTGAAGATCTCGCGCAGGCGCTCGAAGTCGCCGTCGTCGACGATGTGCGCGTATTGCGACGCGAGCTGGTGCAGTGCGATCGTGTCGTCGGCGGACTGGCCGGAGAACGTCATGGTCCGACACTAGAGGAGTCGGAGGAGCGCGCGTGGAGATCGGCCTGAACCTGTCGGTGGCGAACCCGAGGCGCGCGCACGAGCTCGCGATCCTCGCTGAGGACCTCGGGTACGAGTCGGTGTTCGTGCCCGATCACCTCTTCATCCCGGTGCACGTCGACGACAAGTACCCGGGCACGCCCGACGGGGCGTTCCCGTGGCCGCAGGACATCCCGTTGTACGACCCGTTCGTGCTCCTGGCCCGGATCGCCGAGCACACCAGCCGCATCAAGCTGGGCACCGGCATCTACATCCTTCCCCTGCGCCACCCGATCGTCGCCGCGCGCGCGATCACCGCGGTCGACGTGCTCTCGAACGGTCGCGTGATCCTCGGCGTCGGCGTCGGCTGGTTGCGCCAGGAGTTCCGCGACCTCGGCATCGACCCCGCGACGCGCTTCCGCCGCACCGAGGAGTCGGCCGAGGCGCTGCGGGTGCTCTGGACCGAGAAGGAGTGCGAGTACCACGGCGACCACTTCGACTTCGGCCCGCTCTACTTCGAACCCAAGCCGGTGAGCGCGCCGCACCCGCCCATCCTGTTCGGCGGCGAGTCGGAGAAGGCGCTCGTGCGTGCTGTCCGCTATGGCGACGGCTGGATCTCGGGCGGCGGCGAGGATGCGGCGGCCAAGGTCCGGCGCATCGCGGAGTTGCGCGCCGAGCACGGCCACGTCGGGCCGTTCGACCTCACCGTGCTGCTGTTCGACCCCGACGAGCGGACGATCGCCGACCTCGCGGCCGCGGGAGTCGACCGGCTCGTCGTGGCGCCGTGGACGAGCAACCGCGAGGCGCCGGCGAAGATCGAGGAGTTCGCCGCGCGCGCGGCGAGCGCGTTGGGCTAACGCCGCACGCGCCCGCGCGTGGTCGCCTCGCGCCAGCGCTCGACCTCGGCCCGCGCTGCGTCGTGCGCACCCCGTCGGGCCTCGGGCTCGTGCGCGAACCGCTCCATCGACATCGCGAGCAGCCGGTCGCGCTGCTCGGCGTCGAAGGTGAACTGCGTCGGCACGGTCCGCACCTCGGTGATGACGCGACCGTCGTCGTGGAGGTCGACGACGCGGTAGCCCGGTCCCGGCCGTCCGGTGTAGGTCGACGGGGTCAGGTACACGGGCACGCCGTCGAGGTCGAGCTCGGCGGCGACGTGCACGTGGCCCGCAGCGATGCCGCGCACCCGTGGGTCGCCGGCCAACGCGGCGCGCAGGTCGGCGCGCACGAGTGTCTCGTGGGCGGCGAGGTGCTGGCCCACCGGCGGGTGGTGCATCCACACGAACACGTGCGCCGCGTCGCTCGCCGCCAGCTCGGCCCGCACCGCGTCGACGTGCACGGGGTCGATCTCGCCCCACTCGGTGTTGCCGGTGCGCACGAACAGGAGCAGCCAGTCGCCGGTGCGCGCCGCGACCCCCACGTCGACGCCGACGCCGTCCGCTCCGGCCCCGGCGAGGTGCTCGTCGAGCACGTCGGCGAGGTCGTGGTTGCCGGGCAGCGCCCACACCGGGATCCTCAGCGGCAGGAACCGCTCCCGCCACCTGCGGTACGCCGCGGGATCGCCGGCGTCGGCGAGGTCGCCGGTGCCGACGAGCAGGTCGGGACGCGGGTCGAGCGCGTCGATGTCGGCGATCACCAGGTCGAGGTGGGCGACGGGATCGCCGCTCTCGATGCCGGCGAGCACCTCGAGCACCGTCGGCGCGTCGGGGCGCGCGGGGACGTGGGTGTCGGTGACCTGGACGATGCGCAGCACGGGACCGTCGCCTACCGGGGCGTCTGGTCGCCCTGGTGGGTGGCGATGTCGGCCGCGTCGTACGAGATGAACTCGAGCAGGTTGTGGTCGGGGTCGCGCACGTAGACGCTGATCCCGATGGTGGTGCCGCCGGCGCGCCCGCCGATGCGCGGCACCGGCCCCTCGATCGGCGCGACGCCGACCTCGGCGAGCATGCCGAGCAACGCGTCGATGCCGCCGTCCCACACCACGCAGAGGTCGGCGGAGCCGGGCACCGCGGTGTCGCCGCGCAGGTACCAGGGGTTGCCGCGTAACGGCGTCATCGTTTCCGGGTGCACGTTGATCTTCTGGTCGCCGGCCGCGATGGAGAAGATCGGTGTGGTGCCCGCGCGCCAGCCGTCGAGCCCCTCCACGCTGAACCCCACGGCGGTGTAGAACGCGGCGAGGCGCTCGCCGTCGTCGGTGGGGAACGCGAGATGGTCGACTCCGGTGACCGGCATCGGGTCAAGCTATCCCTCGTGGAGGCTTGCCGCGTGGGGGAGCACCACGTGCGAGGGGTGCGCGGGATCGTGGTGCACGGTGTGGTCGGCGGGCACGGTGCGCACCGCGGTGGCGAGCGGCTCGTCGGTGCCGAGGTTGCGTGCATAGGTGGGGTGGGCGCCGCCCGACACCTGGACCCGCACGCGGTGGCCCGCGCCGAACCGGTGTCCGGCCGCCCACAGCTCGATCCTGGCGACGAACACACCGCGATCATCGGTGTCGATCGTCGCCGGCGTGTAGCGCTGCAGCGCGTCGCACACGTTGAAGGACGAGCCGTCGGGGTGGACGTCGCACAGGCGCACGAACACGTCGGTGTGGTCGTTCGTCGTGGCCAGGCGGAGCTCGGCCTGCACCGGTCCGAGCAGCACGAGCGGCTCGTCGAGCGCGTCGCTCGTGTAGAGGAGCACGTCGTCGCGTGCCTCGAGTGCGCCGTTCTCGGCCATGCCCCCGCTGATCATGCCGATGCCGCCGACCGCAGGGGTCGGGTCGGCGGGGTCGTAGCGATGCGTGTCGGGCGCCGACGTGGGCGGCTCGGTGGTGGCCAGGCCACCATCCGGTTGGAGGTACCAACGCGTCGGGGTCGCGGGCGGCGGCCAGTTCTCGTAGCGCCGCCACTCGGGCGCGTCGCCCTGCACGTGCACCGCCACCGGCCGCGCGTCGTCGAGCAGCCCCTCGTGGCCGAGGAGGTACGTGTCGAACCAGTCGAGCGGCGCGTCGGTCATCCCGCCCTCGCCACCACCACCGAGGTGGCCGCCCGCGCCGATGCGCAGGTGGACGGGTGCCGGCGCGTCGCGCAGCACCGCGTAGTCGCGGATCACCCCGGGGAGCGGGTAGTCGTGCCAGCCGTCGACGAGCAGGGTCGGGACCGACCAGCCGGGGAGCAGGTCGCGGAAGTCGACCACCGACCACTTCGGGTCGTCGAGCGAGGCGTGCGCGAGCTGTTCCAGGAAGAACGGGTACTGCTCGCCCTTCATGAACCGGATGATGTCGCCGACGGGGAGGTGCGCGTACGCGGCGCGCAGCTCCTCCATCCGCTTCGCGATCGCCTCGGGGGTGACGTCGCTCACCACGGGGACCGCGTCGGGGTTGCCGAAGTCCATCGCGCTCAGGTCCCAGGACACGATCAGTTCGAGTGCGACCGAGTCGCCGGCGAACCACGACCACTGCCGCATCGACGTCGACAGCGCGACCGCCATCGCCTGGAGGTGCGGCGGCTTCGTCGACGCGAGGGCCCACTGCGTGAACCCCATGTAGCTCGCGCCGTACGAGCCGAGCCGGCCGTCGAACCAGGGCTGCTCGGCGATCCAGTCGGCGGTGGCGCGCCCGTCGGCTGCTTCACCGAAGAAGCTGTGCACCCCCTCGGAGCCGTCGGTGCCGCGGCACGCCTGGATCACGTAGCGGTAGCCCCGCCGCGCGAGCTCGGGGCCGAAGCCGAAGTGCCCGACGTTCCGCCGTCCGTACGGCGTGCGTTCGAGGATGGTGGGGGCGTCCTCGACGTAGCCGGCGTCGCCCACCGGGTGGAACACGTCGGCGAGCAGCACGGTGCCGTCGGGCATCGCCACCTTCACGTCGCGCTCGAGCTGGATGTCGTTGGCGCGCTCGCGCATCGGACCCCCCGGGCCGCTCAGTCGGCGGAAGCCTGCTCCGCCGCGTAGGCGTCACGGTAGGGCTTGAGCAGCAGACGCGACACGGTGGCCACGTGGGTCTCGTCGGGGCCGTCCCAGATGCGGCCGAGGCGAGCCTCCTTGTAGAAGCGCTCGAGCGGCAGGTCGCTGGTGACGCCCTTCCCGCCGTACACCTGGATCGCCCGGTCGACCGCGTTGTGGAACATGCGTGCGGTCAGCACCTTGATCATGCCGATCTCGACGCGTGCGGGGTCGCCGGTGTCGAGTTGCGCGGCGGCGTCGAGGGCCACGCCGCGGCACTGCATGATCTCGGCCGCCGTCTCGAACACCATCTGCTGGATCAGCTGCTTGTCGGCGAGCGGGGAGCCGAATGCGACGCGTCGCACCGCGCGCTCGCAGAGGTAGTCGTAGCAGCGCTGCGCGCGGCCGAGGAAGCGCATCGCGTGGAAGATCCGGCCGGCGCCGAGCCGCTTCTGGCCCAACATGAATCCCTGGCCGCGCTCGCCGAGGAGATTGGCGTACGGGACGCGGATGTTGTCGTACTCGACCTCGCAGTGGTCACCCTCGGTGTCACCGAAGACGGGCACCGAGCGCACGATGTTGTAGCCCGGTGTGTCGGTGGGGACGATGATGGCCGAGAACGCGAGGTGCGGGCGGGGGGCGTCCTGCTCCGTGCGCGCGATGACCGTGGTGTACTTCGCGTAGCGCCCCAGGCTGGTGAACCACTTGCGTCCGTTGATCACCCACTCGTCGCCGTCGACGTGTGCCGTCGTCTGCAACTGCGTCGCGTCGGACGAGGCCACGTCGGGTTCGGTCATGCCGAAGCTCTGGATGATGTCGCCGTTCACCAGCGGGCCGAGGTACTTGTCGCGCCACTCGGGCGACGCGTAGGTCTGCAACATGATGGAGTCCTGCAGGGTGCCCTGGCCGAACACCCACACCGCGGGTTCGGAACGCCCCACCACCTCGTTGACGTACACGTAGTCGAGGAAGGGCAGGCCCTGGCCGCCGACCTCCTTCGGGTGGCC